>Ga0157376_10000093_pt1 | contig 67144 bp, 106 predicted proteins | sample M45metaG_FD_121801 | JGI IMG/M metagenome (GOLD analysis project Ga0157376, IMG submission 121801) | Miscanthus rhizosphere microbial communities from Kellogg Biological Station, Michigan, USA - M4-5 metaG | ecosystem: Host-associated > Plants > Roots > Rhizosphere > Soil | place: USA...
GCCTGGAAGAACATGCCCACCGAGGGAGGAAGCAGGTCTGGCGGGCCCTCAGCACCTGCTGGAGCTCCTGGGCACTCTCAGCATGACCGGATCATCGACGGCTCGCTGGCACGCGGCCTCGCGGTATCTGATGGTCCGCACCTGATGACCCGGACGAGCAGCTCTGATCACCGTCCCTACCGCGAGTCCTTCGAGTTCAGTACCAAGGTCGACCACGATGGCCCCCATGGCGACATCAAGCATGGCGAGGCCTGGTGGGGGTTCGGGGACTACATGACCGACGAGATCTACGCGCAGAGCACAGCCACCGGCGAGTCAGGTGGCGAGGTGTTGTGAGTGCACTAGGGTGAGAAACCACATCGAGATGAGGGAACCTGGATGACCATCAAGCAGGATCTGACCGCGTGCAAGGCCACGGTGGCGCAGCAGAAGGCGACCATCGCCGATCTGCAGTCCAAGGTGGCGTCAGCGAACTCCACGGTCGCCGACCTGAAGGCCGATGCGCTGACGCTGAAGGCCCAGATCGCTGATCTGAAGACCCAGCTGGCGGAGGCGTCGAAGCCCCCTTTACCGCCTGAGCCCCCTCCGGTCATCACCGAGGACGTAGACCTGGGCAGCTACACGATCCTGCGACCCGGCGACAGCGTGCAGGCAGCGTGGGACAAGGGCACCAAGGTGCGGCTGCAGGCCGACTTCCCACAGACCAAGTCCCTGACCGTGCCTCCCTCGGGCGCGTACCTGTACGTGGACAAGGGCGCTCGCCTGGTGAAGAACTGGTCGGGCTCTGGAGCTACCAGGAACGCCCTGATCATCAACAAGGACTGGTCCAAGCCCTTCGCGGTGCTCAACATCCAGGGCCCGGGCAAGGTCGAGGCGAACCCCGGCATGCAGGGCAACATGTTCGGCATCCTGTTCGACCAGATCTACTTCCGGTCCTTCTCCGCCGACTACTTCATGGGTGGCCGCTACTTCATGGGTGGAGGCCGCTGGCAGGACGTGGCCAAGATCAAGATCCGCCCGGACATGAAGGCGGGCACAGGCGACGGTGGCTGGCGTACGAGCCATGGTGGCGGGATCATCCAGGACTGCGACATGTGGTCTGGCGACGACGTGTACCAGGCTGTCCCGGCAGGAGCGGTTGCTGACCCGCTGTTCAACAAGGGCGACATCAAGGACCTGACCTACAAGAACTCGATCGGTCGCTCCCTGCACGCGCGGCTGATGGTCTCTGGGCTGCAGGCCGGCAACGAGTACGCCGATGGCGACAAGTCCGCCGGAATGTCCTCGGGGGTGCACGGCCTGACCTTCGACAACATCAAGGGCTTCGGTGGTGGGACCGCGCTGAACATCGCTCAGCATCACTCCACTGGTGGGATCGACCACGTCACCTGCATCAACTGCGTGGCCGACCAGCGGCTGACCTACACCGATACCCAGGGTCAGCCTGGCGAGGTCTACGCGCTCGCGGTCGCGGGCTGTGGTGCTGTGGACTACCTCGACCTGGCAGGCCTGACGATCCTGAACAAGCGGGACAAGAAGGAGCTGTTCTACAAGAAGGGCCCGCTGGGCTCACACATCACCGGCCCGAAGCAGGGTACGGGGTCTCTACCCGACCCGGTGAAGTGAGCGAGTCATGGAAGTCCTAGCTGGTCATGCAGGTCTGCTCTGGACGGTGCTGGTCGTCCTGGCGATCGTGGCGCTCCTGCTGTTCATCGTCGGCAGAGGACGCTGGCACCGATGAGTAGCACTCGTAGTTAGGCTGGCCTCATGGCAGCCAAGAAGGTCTCGATCCCGCTGACCGAGCTCACCGGCCGTCAGCTGCTGTTGTACGTCGTACTCCCATCACTCACCACATTGGAGAACAAGATGACCGACCTGAGCCAGTCCGTAGACGACCTGAAGGGCGCGGTCGATGGCGTGGCCCAGCGTCTGCTCCCGGAGATCGCCGCTCTGGAGGACGCCCTCGCGGCAGCCCGAGCCGACGACGCGGATGCAGCTGCAGTGGCTGCTGACGCCGAGGCTGCGGTAGCGAACATCCGGACCGAAGTGGACCGGCTGAACGCACTCGGCACTGACCCGAGCACTCCGGTGGACACCGAGACCCCGCCGGTCGAGCCGCCTCCGGTCGAGGTGCCGGCAGACCCGAACGACTCTCCGCACCCGGACCAGACTCTCCCGGGTGACCTCCCCGCGGAGTGACATGACACTGGTGGGGGCTGACCTGGGCGTCCGCAAGGTCGCACTGTTCGTGCCCGGTGACGCTCCTAGTGCTCATGTCCACGAAGTACGCAAGGAGACTCCACGCTCGCTACAGCTTCTGGAACTGAGCTCCTTCGTGCACGACATCGCCAGCCTCCACCAGGTAGATCAGGCGTGGATCGAGGACACCCTGATCGGGAACAACCGCAAGTACTCGCTCCAGCTCACCGAGGTCAGGGGAGCCGTGATGGCTGCCCTGGCCCTGCACGTTGACGTCCGTCTGGTCAACGTCACCACCTGGAAGGCGCAGGTGGTCGGGGATGGACACGCCTCGAAAGATGACGTGAGGGACTACATCGACGTCACTCACTCTGACTATGCTGCGCTCTGTGGGAGTAACCAGGACCTCTACGACGCGGCCTGTATCTCCCTCCACGGACTCCAGATCAGAGAGCGAGCATCAGGACTCCGCCTGGTCTCTAGATGACTGGCTCGACCAGACCGGGCAGCGGATGCCCGACGAGGACTCCGAGCGCTGGGTCAGCTACAACATCTCCGACCTCTACCCCGAGTGGCAGCAGCAGGCACACTGCGCCGGCGTAGGGGTCTCCTACTATTTCGGGGATGAGGAGGAGCAGCCCACCATGTCGATCCGACAGGTGCGAGCTGCCTCCAAGCTCTGTGACGTCTGTCCGGTCTTCGTCGAGTGCCTGACCTGGGCGCTGTCCACGCGCGAGGAGTACGGGGTCTGGGCCGGCACATCCGGGCGCGTGCGTAGGCGAATCTTCAAGTTGATGGACAATGGCCAGACCACGGTCGAAGACGTGGTGGAGGAGTTCCGTAATGGACGAGGTCACACCTATCGACTCGGGTCGAGCCCTGGTCAAGAAGCCGAGGCGAACCCGCTCACCGAGTTCCGGCCCACGCCGATCGGAACAGTCGGTCCGGGTCTACGAGATGCGCCTGGGCGGGAAGCTGCCCTCTGAGATCGCCGAGGAGCTGAAGCTCCCGCACGACCAGGTGCTGCGGATGATCTCCGAGCTCTTCGCCCACGATGCCTCCTTCCTCACCACGCAGGAGCGGACGTTCGCACTAGGGCAGGAGGTGATGAGGTTGGACCGGCTCCAGGCAGCGCTCTGGGAACAGGCCATGTTGGGCGACCCGAAGAGCGTCGACTCGGTGGTCAAGATCATCCAGACTCGGGCCAAGATCACCGGCCTGGAGCAGGCCGACCCGATCATCAACAAGCAGCTGGTCCTGGTGATGGGCGACAAGGAAGAGGACTACATCGCTGCGCTGAAGGCCACGACCGAGTAGCCAGAACCGGGAGACTGAGGACATGGAGAGTGCGTTCGGGGTCGACCACGGCGAGGTGAGCAAGAGCATCGGCTTGCCCAAGGGTCTGCGGGCAGCCAAGGGTCGAGGCGGCCTCTCGACCAACTACGCCGGTAACCGCAAGATGGCTCACTTCACGGGGCGGTTGATCGCCCGGAACAAGGCGAAGGGTGGGGGCGTCTACCCACATGCGGGGCAGAGGTACCGCGAGAAGAGCCGAGAGCTCGTGGACCAGGCCACCAAGAGCGGTCCGAGAAGGAAGCGGGTACAGCTGCCGTGAGCGCTGCGAACGTGCCGATCGAGATCGACCAGGGTGAGGACTGGACTGGCACGGTCATCTACACCGATGACTTCGACCAGCCCTACAACGTCATCCCTCCCTGTCGGATGGACATCAAGAACTCTGGTGGTGCGACCCAGCTCTCCCTGATCACCCCGGACGAAGAGGTGCCCGAGGGCACGATCCCCGACATCGGCCTGAGCTCGGAGATCGGGCTCCTGCAGCTGCACATCGAGGACTCGGTGACCGCAGCTCTGCGGCCCGGGGTCTACAAGTACGACCTGTTCGTCACCGTGAACGACGGCAACGAGTACGCCGGCAACCAGGTCCAGCGACTGATCTACGGCTCGGTCACCGTCAACCAGCGGGTCACTCAGCTAGGGAGCGAGTAATGAGCAACGTCGTACGCCTGGTCTCAGGCGGAGCCGTCCAGGTCCGCACGGGCGTGATCCAGGGGATCGGGCCTCAGGGGCCGCGCGGGGTGGCTGGTCCCCAGGGCCCCGATGGCGACCAGGGCCCGATCGGTGACACCGGCCCGCAGGGACAGATCCTGCAGCTCCAGGGGCTGAGCTCGGTGGGCACATCCAACCCGCTGTCCTCGGGCGCGGACACGGTGATCGCGTTCGGCTCGGTGCCCTACGACGACCTGAGCTGCTTCACCTCGACCTCCAACATCACGCTCTCTGCTGCCGGCGACTACCTGCTCAGCGCCTGGCTGAGGTTCGACGCGGCCACGGCCACCAAGCGCGAGGTGTGGTTCCAGACCGGTTCGACCACGATCGCCCGGAAGTCGGTGATGGCTGACACCGGAGTGTTCTACGTGGACCTGGCGATGCCGTACCGAGCTGCTGGTGGCGAGGTGGTCAACGTGCACGCGCTCGCGGGCGTGGCCACTGCTGTCGGACAGGGATCGGTCTCAGTGACTCGGGTAGGGTCTGGGCCTCCGGGGCCGGTTGGTCCGTCTGGCGTCCAGGGCCCAATCGGGGCGACGGGTGCAACCGGCCCCGCCGGACCTGCGGGTTCGTCGAGCTCCGGCTACGCCTCGTACGCGCTGCTGCTTCCCCACTAGTCTCAGCGCATGGTGTATGACCAGGCACAGAGTCCACGCCTGGGTCAGCGCGTTCCGATCGAGTCGACCTATGTCCAGATGGTCGACGACGAGAACCTGCTGGAGGCCGCCTACCCGGGCATGCTGATCTTCCAGAACTCGACTCAGCAGCTGCTGATCTGGAGCGAGGAGGACCAGGCCTGGGCCTCGGTGGCGGGTGGAGTGGCCGGGCATCTGGTCTTCGTCGGCCCGGATGAGCCCACCGGTCCCAACGTCTCGCTCGGGGACACCTGGTTCGAGACCGACAACAACTACCTGGGACACGTCTGGAACGGCAGCACCTGGCAGCCCACCGGAGTCTCGGCCAGCCAGGTCACCGGTGGCACCTTCACCCAGGACATCAACCTGCAGGCCAAGCTGGTCTCCCGGATCGGTCCGAATGGCGAGCGGGTGGAGATGGACCGGGACGGGCTGCGGGTCTACGGCCCGCTGGGTACCGATGGAGAGCTGCGCACCAACCTGGACGCGGACGGCTCCCAGGTCTTCCGTGGTGGGGCGGAGATCGACTATCTGACCACCACCGAGCGGCTGACCATGCGGGAGGCTGACAACCAGGTCTCACGGGGTGGAGCGCTCACCCTGAACGCTGGAGTGACCGCTCCTGGTACTGCGCCCAGCCCCAGCATCGGCTGGGCCTCAGCGGCGTTGACCGGGTTCAACCTGTTCGGACTGAGGACCCTGGACCTGGCCTGGGACTCCTCGCTGTCGAGGTGGCTAGTGCCGGTCTCGGGAGGCGGGGTCGCGAAGATGCTGGCCTACACCGCGGCCGGGGCCTACGACACCACCATCGGTACCGACGTGGCCTACTCCACGTCTGGTGGCGCTGTGGCCGGCGCTCGTGCGGGTGGGGTGAACTACTACCTCTGGGACGACGGCATTGATCTCATCCTGGTCGGTAACGACGGCTCGTCGATCGAGTACTTGCCGATCAGCACCAGCGCGACGTTCTCGATGGTCGCTGACGGCACCGACATCGTGATCGCCGAGCGCCTGATGAGTGGGACGGATGCCTGGGTCGAGCTGACTCGGTACACGCCTGGTTCAGCAGCCGGCCCACAGCTGGTCACCAACCCGGGCTTCGAGACCAACCTGACCGACTGGACCTCGGGTGCCGGGGTCTCCGGCATCTCCCGGATCACCGGTGCGAACAAGATCAACGGCACCGGCTCGATGCAGGTGGTGATGGGTGGGGTCGCGCTCGGGTTCGTCGCGACCACCCAGTTCGTGGTGATCCCGCGCAGGAGGTACGACTTCTCCGGGCTGATCAAGCGGATCTCGGGGCCAGGCACGGCCTCGGTCGAGCTGGAGATCCTCTGGTTCAACGCGGTCGGTACCACCATCAGCGGCACGACCGGGGTCACTCACACCGTCTCCTCGGGTGTGACTACTTTCGCCGGCACGGCGATGGCACCTCCGACTGCGGCCAAGGCTCGGGTCGAGATCGTCTTCCCGAACAACGCCGGCACCTACGTGGTCGACGACATCTCGTTCACCGCGACAGCTGGGACGAACTACACCAGCACCGACGACATGCAGATCTTCTCCTCACCGACCGCGCCCGCGGATGGGATCTACATCGGGAACGGGGACTTCGGGTCCAAGCACTACGTGATCTCCACTGGCACCCCGGATGGGAACGTGGCTGCGGTGGCTCCGGTCACCTCCCCGTTCGAGGACAAGGTGAACAAGAGCTTCCCGCTCCCGCAGGTGCCCAGGGGGATCGGCTACGACGGGACCAGCTTCTGGTCACTGGGGATCAACGACGTGCTGTACAAGCACGAGAGCGGGAACAACTGGACCAGCCAGCCGGCCACCTGGTACGCGGCCAGCACCTACCGGGACACGGTGAACGGCTACCACACCACGATCTCGCCCTACTCCACGTTCACCATGAAGCGCCGGGCCCGGGTGACCATCTCGGCCAGCCCGATCAACGGCACCGGCTCTGACGACCCGAACGAGATCGGCTACTACCTCGCGCGCAAGACCTCTGCTCCGACCCTGACCGACTGGCACTTCCAGGACGACACACCGGCCTCCTCGCTGCTGATCACCGCTGCCAACTTCGGATCATCCAACCCCGATGCCACCGGCAACTTCCCGAGCGCGACGAACTCCGCGGAGATGAAGAGCGCAGCCGTCGATGGCTTCGGTGAGCTGATCCAGTTCTGGGGAGATGGGCACTGGCGGCTGGGCGACATGTCCGGGGACACCACCGGTGCGATCTCTGGGGCTGGTGGTGGCGGAGTGACTACCACTGCCGCGGTGCACCACCGACGGGCCACGGGTGGCACGCCCAACTTCACCTCTGGCGCGGCTGACTCCACCTACGGGCTCGGCACCTCTCAGAACGATGTCGGCGGGATCGCCTTCAACACCACCACTCGGGAGTTCACCGTCCCCTCGGACGGCACCTACCTGCTGGCGTGTGAGTCGGCCTGGGATCCGACCGGTACCGGCAACCAGGGACGCCGTAGATCCTCGATCGCGGTGAACGGGACCATCGTCGCCTACCGGGACTCCCAGGTCGCTCAGCCCGGCTTCGGGGTCTCCTCAGGCACCGCTACCGCTCGGTCCCTGGTGACCGGGGACAAGGTGACCTTCCTGGTCTTCCAGAACTCCGGAGTGACCGCCAACTTCAACGGTGAGGTCGCGGGTAACTGGGTCTCGGTGACCAAGGTCGACGGGATCAAGGGCGACACTGGTCCGGCGGGGAGTCTGACCGGGCCCGCGGGCGGGGACCTGAGCGGGACCTACCCGAACCCGACTCTGACCACGCTGACCTTCACCTTCGCGGTCGGCAGCACCACCTGGTCATGCACGCACAACCTGGGCAAGGTGGGGGTCAAGGTCTTCTGCACCGACTCCTCGGGATCCGAGCAGCGCGGCGATGTGGTGCACGTCGACGCCGATCACGTCACCATCCACTGGGTCAGTGCCACCACGGGCATCGCCTACATCACTCCCTAGGAGAGCACCATGCCACTGGTCATCGGCACCCAGATCGACACCCTGCGCATCCCGATGAAGGGACTGATCCCGGAGCAGAGCGCCACCGCTCTCGGTACCCCGGTCGAGGGGCTGATGTGGCACGACACGGTGAACAAGGTCGTCAAGATCTACCTGAACGGCACCTGGATGACCCTGGGAGCCGCAGGCCAGGCTGTGGCGGACGGGGACAAGGGCGAGATCACGGTCGCCAGCGGAGGTTCCTCGTGGACCATCGACGCCGGCGTGATCACGATGGCCAAGCTGGCCGCCGACACCAAGGACCAGCCAGCCGCCACCAGCTCCCTGCGCAAGCTGGGCCTGGCGTCCGGTCAGGCGATGCCGGGTACCTCCAGCCTGTCGGACATCGCCAGTGTCAACGCCTCGGTCGGGTCGGTCGGACTGAACGGCCAGAAGGCGACCAACCTGGGCGACCCGACCGCGGCTCAGGACGCGGCCACCAAGGCGTACGTGGACTCGGTGGCTCAGGGCCTGGACGCCAAGGCGAGCTGCATCGTCGCCACCACCGGCTCGAACATCACCCTGGCCGGAGGTGCGCCCTCGACCGTGGATGGTGTCACGGTGGGGTCCTCCTACGGTGTGGGTGCGCGGATCCTGGTCAAGGACCAGACCACGCAGACCGAGAACGGCATCTACGTCATCCAGACCGTGGGCACCGGGGCCAACGGCACCTGGGTGCGGGCCACCGACATGGATGTCGCTGCCGAGTTCGAGAACGCCTACACCTGGATCCAGTCCGGCACGGTCAACGCCGACACCGGATGGGTCTGTACCACTTCGTTCGGCACCTACGGTGTCACTCCGATCACCTGGACCCAGTTCTCCGGGGCCGGGGCGATCAACGCCGGCTCGGGCATGACCAAGACCAGCAACACCCTGGACGTGATTGGGACCGCGTCGAGGATCCTGGCCAACGCCGACTCGATCGACATCGACCCTGGCTACGTCGGTCAGGCGTCGATCACCACGGTGGGCACGATCGGCACCGGGTCTTGGAACGGCACCGCGATCCCGATGAACAAGGGCGGCACCGGAGGCACGGACGCGGCTACCGCACGCGCGTCGCTCGCCGCGGTGGGGAAGTACAGCGCCACCCTGGGTGCGCTCGGCGCGGGTGTGGAGACCTTGATCACCCATGGCCTGGGCAGCACCGAGGTGATCGCCCAGTTCCGGGACGCCACCACCAACTACGAGATCATGTTCGGCTGGCGGGTGGTGAGCACCACCCAGATCGGGGTCACCGCTGACGTCGCCTACGGCGCGAACGCGGTCAAGGTTGTCGTGGTCGGCTGATGCCCTCCAAGCTGGGCTCGATCCTGGACATGGCCAACATGGTCATCAAGAACCTCGGCGCGCCCGTAGCTGCTACCGACGCCTCCACCAAGAAGTACGTGGACGACCAGGTAGCGCTCGCGTCCGGGGGCGCAGTGGTGCCGCCTGGAGTGATTCAGATGTACGGCGGGTCCACAGCCCCGACAGGGTGGGTGCTGTGCCAGGGGCAGTCCGTCCCTCGGACCGGAGGCACCTACGACGCGCTGTTCGCGGTGATCGGCACGAACTTCGGGATGGGCGCGAACTCCCCAACCAACGGCACCTTCAACCTGCCGGACATGCGCACGCGCGTACCGATCGGAGTGGGGGCCTGGGGCTCGTTGGGTACCACCGAGCTCGGAGCTCAGGCTGCGGTGGTCAACGCGGGTGGCGCGGAGGACAGTGGCCGAGTAGAGCGCTGGAGCCACATCCACGACCACACCTTCGGCACCCTGACCAACGCCTCCACCGACCTGAACCTGGCCACGAACACCACCACCGGCGGCACCGCGTCCCGCATCATGCAGCAGAACCACACCCACACCATCTCCGGTCGGACGCAGAGCACCACGGCTCTGGCCAACCCCGGCTCGGTGCATGCGACCACGGCCATGAACTTCATCATCAAGCTCTAGCGCGTGGCCGTTGATGAGACCATCTGAGTAGAGGAGGCAGACATGCCAGGAACGACTCCCGCCCAAGCCTTTCGGGTTCCGGTCGGCACCGATGACCCGGACGTAGTTGACGACATCACCCAGCTCGCCAAGCAGATCGAGAAGCGGGTGATGGGGGTCTACGCCACCACGGCCGCGCGCGACGCTGCGACCACGGCAGCAGGTGTTCAGGAGGGGATGTTCGCCTTCACTCAGGACACCGACTCGGTCTGGTACTACTCGGGCTCGGCCTGGGTGAAGTTCCCACCCGCTCAGCCGGCGATCACCTCGGGGACCTCGGTGCCCTCGAACAGCTCCGGTGCTGACGGCGACGTCTTCTTCAAGGTCTAGCAGTGGCTCTCTACCAGAAGGTCAACGGCGTCTGGACCCTCTGTCAGCGACCCTACGTGCAGAGGGGCGAGGTCTGGACTGCGGTGATGGAGGCCCACGTCAAGCGCTCCGGAGCCTGGGTCCAGGCCTACGAGTACGACGTCACTCCGCCCAGCCCGCCGATCATCGGGCTGTCCATCAACGAGGACTTCGACACGATCAACGGCGTGAAGACCCTGAAGTCGCGCTGGATCAGAGTCTCGGTGCGGCTCCCTGGGACAGGCAACGACCCGGATGCTCGGCTCACTCGGGTGCTCACCGACTACGCCGGCGCGGCTCCCACCACCCAGTTCGGTGGCACCTACACCTCGGCCTCGGACTCCAGCTACCCGAACGAGCCGTGGAGCGAGTGGCGCTACAACGACTACGGCGGGCACAACGACACCTCGGTGGAGATCACCAAGCAGTGGCCGCGTAACGCCTCGGCCGGCACCATCATCAAGGGCGACCAGACCTACCACTTCAAGGGCTGGGCCCTGGACAACTCGGGGAACTGGAGCGCTGCCACCGGCGCTCAGATCAGTGTCCCCAAGAACTCCGTGAACGTGCCGAACGTGGTCACCAAGGAGGCGAGGATCCAGCCGAACACCACCGGGAGCTGGATCACTGCTGGGTACCAGAGTGGGAACCTGGTCCAGGCCAAGTCCCCGCGTTCGGTGGGACTGTGGCTGTTCGGCAACCAGATCACCGACGCGATCGGCCAGCAGGGTGAGGTCACGATCAAGAGCGCCCAGATCTTCATCAAGCGGCTCGACGACACCGGGGTGGCCAACGCCAACGTCTACATCTTCTGGACCGGGATCGCCACGGTGGGTGGGCTGCCGGCTCCGGGCGGGTCGCTGGGGAAGACGAACATCACCAAGCTCGGGACGATCGCCAAGGGTCAGGGGAAGTGGTTCGACCTGCCGACCAGCTTCAACGGGGACCTGAACAAGAACGTCAAGGGGATGGGTCTGGACTGGAAGGACCCGGTCAAGGCCGATGCCTTCCCCGAGGACTACTCCGAGATGGCCTCCCTGGGTACGAGTCTCCAGAGCGGGGAACTGCACCTGGTGTGGGAGGAAGCCCTGTAGTGACTAGCCCAACGAGTGAGGATGAAGACATGGCAACCAAGAGCAAGTCGGAAGAGACCGAGCCCGAGCAGTTCGCCAACCCCGGGGGTGACGACGACGCTCCTGGCATCCCGGGTCAGATCCAGTACCCGGATGTCCATGTCGACGCCGAGCGCGCAGCCGCGTTCGCCGGTGGCAAGGTGGACAACCTCGACCCGGACGACGAGGACGGCGAGCACGACGGCTGGCAGAACCCAGCCGACCGCTCCAGCGAGGAGCAGACCGACGAGGACAAGGACTCGGATGAGTGAGTCACCAGGGGACACTACGGAGGTCGTCGAGACCGACGAGGAAGTCCCCGAGCTCCTCGACGAGCCAGACAATGAGCCTGTCGAGGGTACGGAGTTTCAGGTGGTGGAAGTCCAGGACCGCGAGTGGACCGAACGACCTGAGGTCGACAAGCACCCGGAGGACTGATGGCCTTCACCGCAGCAGTCGCCGCGCGTAACGCGGAGAACGATCGGACCAACGACCCCGGCTACTGTCAGCAGCAGACCCGGATCTGGGCCGGGATCTCTGCTCGGTACCCGGATGCGATCACCGCCTGGCGGAACACCAACGACCGCCATCCGGGGAACCGGGACGCTCCACGCGGGTCGTTCGTGTTCTGGACCGGGGGATCCTCAGGTCACGGGCATGTCGCTCTGAGCCTGGGTGGTGGCAACATCCGCTCCACCGACGCGGGTGGGCGCGGGCGCGTGGCCACGGTCGACCTGGGCTGGATCGAGCGGAACTGGCACATGCCGTACGCCGGCTGGGCCTGGGACAACAACGAGCAGACCGTCGTGCACAAGACCGCCTCGATCGTGAAGCAGGTGGCGACGAAGGACGAGCCGCGGACGAACATCCTGAACGCGATCGAGGACATCAACAAGGCGATCAAGGCCAACAAGGGCAACAAGAAGTTGGTCGAGGAGCTGGAGAAGCACAAGACCGGACTGAAGAAGCTCGCCAAGAAGAAGTGAGGTATGAGCCATGGAGAACTGGCAGCACTACTGGAAGGGCATCCTGGGCTTCCTCGTGCCGGGCGCAGTGATCATCGGCTCCTCGGTGACCGGTGACTCCGATGGCGGCTCTACCATCACCACGGCTGAGTGGGTGACTGCTGTGGTGGCGATGATCGTGACCGGCGGTCTGGTCGTGGCCAAGGCCAACGCGCCCCTGAATCAGACTCCCACCGCACCACCAGCCCCCACGGCAGACCCTACGGTGTAGTGGATAGGATGGGATCCGTGCCGAGAACAGTCACTGTCACAGGATCCTTCCAACACAAGAACGGGGAACCGGTCCAGGGCGTGGTCCAGTTCCTACCCACCAGGCTCTGGGTGATCCAGGAGGACATCGCCTGGGCCTGCCTGGCACCGGGACGCCGGCTGCTCGCTGACGGGAGCTTCTCGGTCCAGCTCACGCCGACCGACACCGACATGATCTGGTGGCGTTACCGTGTGCTCACCCCGGCGGGGTCCTTCGAGGTCTCGGTGCCTTGGGTGAAGACCGGGTACACGCTGAGGGAGCTGGTCGATGAGCATCATCCTGAACCGAGGACCTAGAACAGACGACGAGCTGTACGAGGTAGTCAAGGCCCTGTGGGGGATCACCATCCCTCGGCACAAGGTCTGCTCAGACCACGACGCTCCCTTCGACGCCTTCGCCACCGCCTACTTCAACCGAGAGCCGCAGATCTTGATCCACGGCTCTCGTGGCCTGTCAGGGAAGTCCAGGCTGCTGTCCATCCTGGGGCTGACCGTGGCCGCCATCCAGGGGTCCGACGTGAACATCGTCGGCGGCTCGCTGAACCAGTCGATCAACATCCACAACACCATTCGCGACGCCTGGGAGCACTCGAACGCTCCGAGCTACCTGGTGAAGGAGGAGTCGGCGACCAAGATCAAGCTCACCAACAAGGCCACGATCATGCCGCTCACGGCCTCCCAGAAGACGGTCCGAGGCCCGCACCCGCCGACCCTGCTGCTGGACGAGATCGACGAGATGGACCAGGCCATCTTCGATGCGGCCAAGGGCCAGCCGATGCCGCAGAAGAACTGGCAGGGCGACATCATCCGGCCTCGGACGGCGATGTCCTCGACCTGGCAGTACCCCGACAAGACCTTCGCGCACGAGTACGCGCGGTTCCAGGAGGAGGAGCTGCCGATCTTCACCTGGTGCTACAAGGACACCTCCAACCCGATCGACGGCTGGCTGGACCAGGAGACCATCGACCAGAAGCGTCGTGAGATCCCCGCCGAGATGTGGCGTGTGGAGTACGACCTGGGTGAGCCCAGCATCGGCTCTCGTGCGATCGACTCCGAGGCCGTGGAGAAGATGTTCGACCTGCCCGAGGAGTCCATCCGGCAGAGCGTGAGCAAGGAGCGCCAGACCTACCGGTTCGAGGAGCCGAAGCCCGACGCGGAGTACGTGATCGGCGCGGACTGGGCCAAGGAGCAGGACTGGACGGTGATCACGGTGGCCGACGTGAGCCGGTTCCCCTGCCGGGTCGTGCACTGGTCCCGGATGCGCCGGCTGCCCTACCCGGTGATGATCGGGGAGTTCAACCGGCTGATGAAGGAGTACAACGCCGAGGGCATCCACGACGCGACCGGGCTGGGTGGAGTGGTGGCCGACTACATCGACCGTCGCGCGCGCGGGTTCCTGATGACCGGAGCCCAGCGGGACAACATGCTGAGCGAGTACGTGAGCTCGATCGAGAACCACCGCTGGCTGGCCCCGCGGGTGCCGGTCTTCTACAAGGCCCATCTGTACGCCTCGGTGGACATGCTCTACGCGCGCGGGAAGGAGTTCCACCTCCCGGACGAGATCTGCTCGATGGCGCTGTGCTACCGGCTGGTCTCCAAGCGGGCGATCCCGGCGCACCCGATCGTGATCCCTGGCGACGACGGCCCGACCTTCATCGAGGAGGAGATGCGCAACAACCGCGACTCCGACCGGAAGCCCGGCAAGTGGGTCGTGGGCAGCGTGAAGAACAAGTCCCAGGAGGTCGCTGAGGAACTCGACCTGATGGTGTGACACCGATGGGAGACTGAAGGCATGGCTGACGTGAGGCTCCCGCAGGGGGACATCTCCACCTGGGACGAGGACAACGCGGGCGACGAGGTCCCCCAGCGCGTCGGCCCGATGGAGGAACTCGGTGTCTCCGGCCTGAAGCGGATGTCGGGCTACGTCGACGAGGAGTTCCTCCCCGCGCTGCGTGGTCGCAAGGCGGTCCGGGTCTACCGGGAGATGTCGTCGAACGACTCCATGGTCGGCGCGCTGCTGTTCAGCATCGACAAGCTGATCCGCGAGGTGGAGTGGAAGGTGCTCCCGCCGGAGGGCGGCAAGGAGGGCGAGCAGGCCCAGGAGTTCCTCGAACAGTGCATGGAGGACATGTCCCACAGCTGGGACGACCTGATCGGCGAGATCCTCTCGATGATGACCTACGGCTGGTCCTGGCACGAGATCGTCTACAAGAAGCGGATCGGGCCCTGGGAGAGGGACCCGAAGAAGCGCTCGAAGTTCACCGACGGCAAGATCGGCTGGCGGAAGATGCCGATCCGCGCGCAGGAGACCCTGCTGCGCTGGTCCTTCGACGAGACCGGTGGGATCCGGGCGATGGTGCAGATGGCCCCGCCGAGGTACCAGACCACGGTACTGCCGATCGAGAAGAGCATCCTGTTCCGCACCTCGATCGCCAAGGGCAACCCGGAGGGCCTCTCCCTGCTCCGGTCCTCCTACCGCTCCTGGTACTTCAAGAAGCGCCTGGAGGAGTTCGAGGCGATCGGCGTCGAGCGCGACCTGGCCGGCATGCCGGTGGGACGAGTGCCTGCCGACTACCTGACCGCGGCCAAGGGCACCCCTCAGGCCAAGACCGTGGACGCCTTCAAGAAGATGGTGCGCGGGGTCAGGCGGGACGAGAACGAGGGCCTGGTGCTGCCCACCCAGTACGACCCGGACACCAAGCAGCCGCTGTTCGACTTCGAGCTGATGAGTTCCGGGGGCACCCGCCAGTTCGACACGAACAGCATCATCAACCGCTACGAGCAGCGGATCCTGATGGCCGTGCTGGCTGACTTCATCCTGGTCGGGCACGAGGACACCGGCTCCTACTCCCTGCATACCGACAAGACCGGCATCTTCCGGGCAGCCCTGAACGCGATCACCAAGACGATCGCGGACACCTTGAACCGGTACGCCGTGCCCCGGCTGTTCGCGGTGAACGGCTGGAAGCTCGACGAGCTCCCCCGGTTCGAGCCCACCAACGTGGACCCGCCGGCGCTGGACCAGCTGGCCGCCTTCATCAGCAGCACGGCGGGTGCCGGCATGCAGTGGTTCCCGGACCCGGAGCTGGAGAAGTACATCCGCGAGATCGCGCGCCTGCCGGAGATGACGGATGAGGATGTCGACTACAAGCGGATCATGCTGGAGCAGCAGCAGGCCATGGAGTACGGCTCGAACCAGATGGAGCTGATGGGGCTGCAGCAGAAGGCCGAGATGACGGCTCAGGGGATGACCCCGGAGCAGGCCCAGATCCACTCCGAGACCCCGCACCCGGAGACGGCGATGGCCCAGACGGAGCAGGCCCAGATGCAGGCTCAGGCCACCAACATGCCGCCGCCCGAGGACCCGAACGCAGGACCGCAGCACGCGCGCGAGAAGGAGAAGCTGCTGCTGGCCGACAAGACCGCTGCCAGCGCGCACTCGCGCGAGAAGGAGAAGATGAGGCTGGCCGACACGATGGCCAACCGGGACCACAAGCGGACCAAGGAGCAGATCCGGGTGAAGGACAGCTCGGCTGCGAAGAACGCCAAGCTGAAGATCCAGCAGCAGAAGGCCGCTGGACCGGCCAAGGCGCTGGCTGCGAAGAAGACCGCGAAGACGGCCAAGAAGCCGCCGCCGAAGAAGAAGGGGCGTTGAGATGCCGTACAAGAGCGCGGCTCAGCGCGGGTACCTGCACGCTCGTCACCCGGAGATCGCAGCCAGGTGGGACGCTGAGATCCGCGGCAAGAAGAAGCGGATCAAGAAGAGCGGCACCGATCTGTTCGAGTTCGAGACTGAGGATGGCCGAACCCTGCACGACGAGCACATCGTCCCGGGCGTGCGTGAGGTCTACGACCCCGAGTCAGGAGACCATGTGGAGTTCCATGACGGTGAGGGGAACACCCTGACCAAGCGACAGGCCCAGACCCGGATCCGGAAGTACAAGCGGGACAAGGCGGGGAAGTTCTCCAAGATGAGCGCCAAGGACTCAGGCTGGCTGAAGGCGATCGCGGCTGGTACTGCCGCGGGTGCCCTGGCCAACCAGTTCCCGCGCGTGCAGGACGTCGAGCGGAACCGGCGGAAGAAGAAGGGCGTGGTCAAGAAGATGCTGCTCCCGGCCTCTGCTGACCCGGACTTCAACCAGGAGGCCGCTCAGCGGGCGTTCGACCTGGTGATGAAGATGGACGACGACACCGCCGAGATGTTCACCCACATCCTGGTGACCGAGCTGTTCACCGACGACATCGAGAAGAACCTCGGCACCCTGCAGCGTCACCTCGATGACGTGATCTCCAAGCAGCTGGATGGCCTGAAGAAGGCCCACCTCCGACTGGTGTCGAAGGGGATGGACAACGAGCAGGCGGTGGCCTACGCGCAGGCGCTGGCGCTGTTCTCCAAGGCTGTGGAGTGGGAGTCGAAGGAGCACCCGCGTGGGGCGAGCGGTCGGTTCCGGACCAAAGTCACCCACAACCAGGTCAAGGAGCTGCACCCGAAGACGGCAGGAACACTCGGCATCGCGGCAGTTCCTGAGGGTCTGAAGGGGAAGGACCGGCCCAAGTTCCAGGACGAGTACCGGCAGCTGGCCGACTTCCTCTCCTCGGTGAACCAGTCCACAGGTGGCCATGGCAACCACGAGGTGACCCTGCACTTCCAGGACAGGGCAGGTCGTCAGTTCACTGACCGGATGACTGGCACGGTGCCGCCGACCGAACACCTGGCCAACCCCGACCTGACTCTGATCGGAGCCGAGGCGAAGCCGACCACGCTCACTGCGGGTGGTGCTGCCTTCGGTCTGGCTGGAGCCATGGGCGCGAACATGTCCCCGTCCCAGGTCGGGGTGGTGAACCGTGTCGACCAGAAGGGTGGTGCGTTCGCCGACCAGTGGACCAGTGCTGGGGACGATTTGCACTCGAACGCCAAGCTCTACGGCCGAACCAAGGCGACCGGTGAGTTCCTGAGCGCAGTCGGTCCTCCGGGGTCCAAGGCTCAGCTGGCCGGCAAGTTCGCCGAGATCGTGGGGAACGCGGGCCCGCAGGCCGAGAACGTGCTGGGCCCCACGGCCCGGAAGACCGCCTACCGGTACCGGGGCACCGAGAAGACCCCGGACCGCGAGCTCGTGCGCGAGTACGGGGTGGGCATCGAGCAGGGCAAGCTGCAGACCGAGGGAGAGGTTCCCGTCGGTCGGATGGGTGCTCGACGGGTCGCTGCAGCCGACCGCGCACCCACCTGGGACGAGCGGGAGCTGGGTCGCCGTGCGGTGCTGACGAGCCTGCGGGAGACACTGCCCAGTCAGGGGCTCTACGCCCTGCAGCTGGCCTCGGGGAACACTCCTCCGTCCGAGGGCGTGATCATCAACTCCAACGGCCAGCTGGCCACCCAGGCAGTGGGCTACGCCGATGACCACTACCTCCCGTTCAACCTGAAGAACCTGAAGTCGCTGAAGGGTGGGGAGTACATCCGGACTCGCTCGGTGGGTGGGCTGACTGCTGAGGATGTCTACGCCGGACTGGTCTCGGGTGCGCGCCAGGTGACGGTGACCTCACGCTCGGGCACGTTCACGATGACCTTCGAGGACGACTTCCGCGGTGGGCGTCGGCACTCGGACAAGGCGCGTCGGATGACCCGTCGCTACGAGCAGATCCTGGACGCGGTGCAGTCCGGGCAGGTGGAGCGGGCTCAGATCCCGCCCGAGATCAAGGCCACCATCCAGCGCCAGGTCCGGGAGCAGAACCCGGGCGAGGGCAACGTGACGATCCGGAACATCATCAAGGAGCGGGAGAAGGAGTACCGGGAGGACCCGGAGCTCAGCGATGTCGACGAGCAGGCCGCTCGACACCTGGCCCTCGCTCGGTTCAACGACGACAACTCCCCGGAGTCCAAGGCCTTCATCCGGCAGCGCCTGAACGACCTACAGCGGAAGAAGCAGGTCAACTGGCAGCTGAACGGGGATGGGTACGAGGCTGCACTGACTGCTCTGGCCGAGCAGTTCCCGTACTACATCAAGACCGACTCGCACGTCCTGGACGACGAGGACAAGACCAGCCTGGAGCCGGACCGCGGCTACGTGGAGCCCGGTCGGAACCGTCCCACCGCCGCTCGTGGTGTGGGCCTGTACGGGACCAAGATCAACCCCGGGCTGAAGCGAGAGGGGCTGGGGGCCTCCACTGCCTCGCACGCGGACTACCAGCGCGGTCGGTTCCCGACCCGCTCGAAGGAGCCCGAGGCCGAGAAGACCGAGGAAGAGAAGAAGGCAGCCGAGAAGGACTCGCCCAAGAAGTTCGCCGCCCAGGTGGCTCAGGACATCAAGCACCGGACCGCTGCCGACGCGCTGCACGAGGCGCTGTTCACGGGGCTGGAGGCGAAGACTGTCCACGCCGACGTCGGAAACGCCTACCCCTGGCTGAAGGACCGGGATGAGTACAACCGGATGATGGAGGGCATGGAGGGCCCGGCTGCGGTGGACACCCTGGTGGCCGGTCTAGACACGAACCTGAGCGCCTTCCCCAAGGGTGTCCAGGACGCGGTGAAGGCCTGGAAGATCTCCGGAACGGCCATCGGTGACCAGAAGTTCGTGGCTGGCCGCTGGCCCACCTCTCCGATCCCGTTCCCGGGTCCGGCCTACCAGAAGGGTGCTCCCCTGGAGACCCAGCAGGCCGAGTTCCGCCGGATCAACTCCGAGTACGGACGGAGCCTGAAGTTCGGTGGCAACATCGGCTCACTGAACGACCAGCAGCTGAAGCAGGAGCACGACTCTCTGGTGGGCGTGCTGCGCGCGATCCGACAGAACCCGGAGGTGGTGCAGGCCACCAACGAGCAGGGCGCTCAGACACGTCGGGCGATCGCTGCGACGTTCTACGAAAGCGCTGCTCCGGACACGGTGGAGATCCTGATGAGGCGTCCCGAGCAGATCGAGCGGAAGATGCTGGACCTCCAGCAGATGCGGGCCCTGAAGGCGATCGGGTCCTGGCCGGAGGGCGCGGAGTACCAGCACACCGCTCGGACTCCAGAGGCGCTGAACGAGGCCAAGCCGGCCACGCCGATTTTCGGCGACCAGGGCACCGACATCGTCGACGCCGAGGTGGTCGAGGAGCGTGAGCCGGTCGACGAGCGCGCGCGCGCGGTCATGCTGCGGGAGCAGAACGCTCGTCTGGTGCGTGCAGCCGGGGCACGGCTGGCGCAGAAGCCGGAGTCGGAGTGGACCGAGAACGAGCACGAGCTGAAGAGCGCGCTGGAGGACTACGCCGAGAACCCCCCGACCGACAGCGGTGAGCTGGAGGCGGCCCATGAGCACATGTACGACCTGCACCGCCGGTCCTACTGATGACCACCACCCCGTACGTCGAGCTCAGGTACAACCCGACTGACCTGCGGCCTCGGGACCTGCCCAAGATCGGGGAGTTCCTGGGGACTCCCTCAGACGCGATCCAGGCTGCCCTGATGGCTGCTCGGATGCGGATGATCTACGAGATGAAGACCGAGGTCCGCGGGCTGGTGGAGCCGACGGAGGCCTCGCTGCTGCGGGCTGCTGACCTGGCCTGGCAGGCGGTGTTCTGGCGGTACCGGAAGATCTCCGCCCCGATGATGGCTGACGCCTACATCCGCGCGTACCGGGCAGCTGGTGCCGGCGATGTCCCGATGAGCGTGATCTACGACCTGGCCGACAAGCACGCGGAGAAGATCGGGGACTACTTCCACGGCACCTCCAGAGACGCCCTGGCCCAGGGCTTCAACACCCTGGTCAACCGGCGGATCCCGGCCAAGGCCGCTGCTGACCGAGTCCTGGATGCCTACGGGCTGACTCCTCGACAGATGCGCGGGTTCACCTCGAACAAGCAGCTGATGGTGCCGGTGGAGTCGGTCTCTCCGTTCGACGTGAAGGCTCGCGCGCGGGCCTACATCGACAAGTCCTTCACCACCCGAGTCCGGAAACTGGCTCGCCAGGAGGAGCACAACATCGACGAACAGGCCAAGCAGTTCGCCTGGATGTGGATGCAGGACAAGGGTCAGCTCAACAAGAAGGCCCAGAAGATCTGGATCACTGCCAAGGACGAGCGGGTCTGCCCGGTGTGCGGTCCTCTTCACGGTCAGAAGGTGGGGATCAACGAACAGTTCAAGACCCACGTCGGACAGTTCTGGACACCCGGCCTGCACCCGAACTGCCGGTGCGTGGTGCGGCTGATCGAGAACCGGTTCTCCAAGGCCGACGATGACTGGGACCCTGATGAGCACCCGCGCGGGGGAGACCCGGAGAACCGAGGCCGGTTCTCCCGAGTGGCGGACCGACCGACTGGTCCGGTGATCAACATCGCCGAACCGGATGTGATCGAGCAGGCTCCGCCGCCGGCCAACTTCGCGCCTGGGGCGATGGCCAACATCGCGAGAGGTGCACTGCGCCCGGTGACGGCCAACCTGGTAGCTCCTGCGAACATCGCCGCGCCCGCGAACATCTCCGTCGAGGCGGCCAACATCGTGTCGGCAGCAGCCAACATCGAGACACCGCAGGCGACCATCCTGGGGCTGGCGTTGCCGACCGTGACGGCTCCGAAGGTCGCCGAAGTCACGGTGATTCAGAACCCCAAGAAGAAGACCAAGATGGTCCCGTACGAAGAGGTCAGGGACCTGGACGAGCCTTACTACAAGGTGGTCTCCGGCAGCCCGGCGTTCCAGCAGTTCGACCAGGAGGTCTTCTCCGCTGACCGAGACCAGGTGATCCTGGACGCTGCCTCGGTCCGAGAGGCTGCGATCGAAGAGATGATGGACCACCACGTCGTGGATGGGGTGGTGAAGTTCAAGGAGGCGCACTCCAGCTACGGCATCCCGCTGGAGGCCCGGATCCCGTCGGAGGAGTTCCGCAACATCCTGGAGGTCCTGGCTCAGCACAGCACCTCCGAGCCTCCCAACGACGCGCTGATCGAGGTGGAGTACTTCGACCCGGACGGCTACTACACCGACCCGCCGACAGAGACGCAGGGGAAGACGGTGCTGGACATCGCGCACGCGCTCGGGGTGGATCCCGATCACCTGGCTGTGTACGTGGCCAAGCTGGACCGGGTGCACTCAGAGAACGTGGGCCGCGGGACGGCCCAGCGTCAGCAGATCGCGGGGCATGTCTACGACGAGTACTCGATCACCGGGGACTACCGGATAAGCGACTGGGAGCCGGAGTACGAGGAGGGCACTGGGACTCCGGTGGGGATGGACATCGTCTCGATCGAGCCGCACGATCCGGTGACCGGGTTCTTCGAGGAAGACGTCCGCGACTAGCGCAGGTGAGGACGATGGTGACATGAGCGACATCCACAAGCTGCTGGCCACGGACGACACGTTCCGTGAGGTCGCCGACCTGCTCTTCGGTGGTGGCGGAGACGAGCTCATCGCCAAGATGTCCCCGACCCAGTCCGACCTGTCCACCCACGATCGGAAGAAGCGCAAGGTCACCGCCGGTCTGAGTGCGGTGGGCGCGGCTGCTGGCGCAGCCGGACTGGGTCTGGGCGCGCACAACCTGGGACGGTCTTTCAAGGCCGCTCGGGGTGCGCAGAAGCTGGCGGGTGAGTTCCGTGCTCCGGGTGCTCGGAGGGCGGCGGCCAAGACCGCGGTGGGCAAGGAGAAGCTGGCGACTGGGCTGGTCCCGCTGGAGGTGGCCGGCCTCGGTGGTGAGCTGATGGCCACCAAGATCCTGCACGGGGACACCAAGAAGAAGGGCTCCCTGGTCAAGAAAGACCTCGGCGACATGCTGAACAACGCCAAGGAGCCGCCGACCAAGGGCAGCGTCACTCGGGCGGTGATCTCCAGCCCGAAGGCCCGGAAGAAGGGGATGCTGTACACCAAGAAGGGCGCGGGGGCGCTGAAGAAGCTCCCGAACAAGATCAAGACCACCAACGAGGTCGAGAAGTCCTACGACGAGGTCGACGTGATCTGGGAGGGCGAGTTCGCCAAGGCCGACGCCGACAAGCAGCAGGTCTTCGGCTGGGCCAGCGTGGTGGAGGTCAACGGCGAGCCGGTGGTGGACCTGCAGGGTGACTACATCTCCTCCGACGAGATGGAGAAGGCCGGCTACGAGTACGTGATGAAGTCGCGCAGAGGCGGGGACATGCACCTGCGTGACGACTGGAGCCCGGTCCAGAAGAGCGACATGATCGAGAGCTTCATCGTCACCGAGGAGAAGCGCGACGCGATGGGCCTCCCGGACTCGGTCCCCACGGGCTGGTGGGTCGGGTTCCAGGTCCAGGACCCCGAAGTCTGGTCCAAGGTGAAGTCCGGTGAGCGGACCGGGTTCTCCATCCACGGGCACGGGAAGCGGAGCCCGGCATGAGCACCTCCGCCTTCGGAGTCGACCACGGCGAGATCTCCAAGGCGAGCCGCGCGCAGGTAGTCAACGTTGGCGAACTGTTGGGGAAGCCTAGTAGGGCTGAGCGTCTTCGGCTGCTGGGGCCGCAGAAGACCAAGAACAAGCGCAGAACTGCCATGGGTCTCGCTGCTGGCGCTGGCGGTGTGGGCGGTTACGCCGCAGGAAAGAGTAAGCGATGAGCCTGAGTGCCTTCGGGATCGACCATGGCGACATCTACAAGGCCGAGGACCCGAACCGGAAGAAGAAGCAGGCCGCTGCCGCTGCTGGTGGCACTGCTGCGGTCGGCGGAGTCGGGTTGGCCGCGACCAAGATCCCTGAGCACTCTCACTACGACAAGAAGACTCGGAAGTACCTGCACTCGCTCCCCGCGGGCGAGCACGAGGTGCCTACCGCGATGCTGGGGAAGCGTCCTCGGAAGCTCGGGGCCAGGAAGCAGCAGGCCCCGTACGTGGCCGCGATGGCGCAGGAGCGTCCGCTGGAGTCCTTCCACGCCTCGCCGGTTCCGATCACCAGGTACAAGGGCAAGGGCCACCCCACCATCCAGCGGGACAACGCGCACACGGTGATGGCCAACGCGATGAAGGGCCGTACGACCAGGATCAAGATCGAGGACGCTCCCGGCTACCGCCCGAACCGGCGCACTGCTGACGAGCTGGTCCGTCGTGGCCAGTCGAAGTACCAACAGCGCCGGCTGAGACTGCACACCAACCTCTCGGAGAAGGCGATCGAGGGGATCCGCGGGAAGTACACCGACAAGTCCCGAGCTGCGAACACGGCCAAGCGTCCGCACGGGGTGGTCGAGGAGTCCCTGAAGTACAACCCGAAGAAGTACGGGGTGGGCAGGGCAGTGGGCCGGGCCAAGAACCTCGCAGCAGTGGTGAAGAGGGATCGCCGGGGGCGAGACACGGCCGCCGGCGTCACCGGGGCGGCTGGGGTAGGCACGCTGGCATCTACGCCGGTGCGTCGCTCAGCGGCCAAGGTGGACGTCTCCGGCGGCTCGATGTCGGCCTCTGACGCCAAGAAGGTTGTCTCCCCCGGCTACCGCCCTGGGAACAAGCGCGCGATCCGGACGATGGCTGCCAACCTCGGTCACCTGGAGAACAAGCCCACCACGGTGGTCAGGTACAAGAGCGGGCATGTGGTCCCCTTCGACGGGAACCACCGAGCCTCGGCGCGAGTCGCGCGCGGGGACGCGCGAGTCCCAGTGAACGTGATCGAGGGTGGTGAGCGTCCGGCGATCAGTGCTGCTCGGAACGCCTTCCACGTCGGTCAGCAGAAGGTGCATCGGAACCGGATGGACCGGGACGTGTTCAAGCCCAACGCCAGGATCGGACGGCACGCGGGTGAGACCAAGGCCTACCGCTCCATCGCCAACGCCTCCCCACTCAGGTCCGGGAAGCGGGTCGCGGTCGGGTCCACCAAGATCGGATCGGGTCCGACCAAGGCCGTACTGAGGACCAAGCAGGGTGCGACCCTGGCTGCGGGAGCCGCTCTGCTCGGGACCTCTGCTCACCTCCACCGGAAGAAGAGCTGATGAAGCCACTCATGAGCGATGCGGAGATGCGTCGCCGGCAGAAGCTCCAGGGCAAGATCGGGCGGACCACCTCCACCCTGGGTCTGTCCGGCGTGGCGCTGACCGGTGCAGCGATCGCGACCAAGAAGAAGCCCGGCTCGCTGAAGGCGATCACCAAGGTGCCGGGTCTGAGCAGAGTGAGTCACGGCGGGCTGAAGAACGCGGCCTTCCACACCTCGATCGCTGCCGGTGGTATCGGCGGTGTCGGCGGGTTCAACCAGGCGAGCATCTACTCGGCTGAGTCCAGGAAGCGCAAGGCGGCGGCTGTGGTGAAGAAGGGGTTCGGCATGGAGATGGGCTACTACGGCGAAGAGGGGAAGCCGCTGACGCACGAGGAGATCGAGGCCGAGATCGAGAAGGCCTGGACGCCCTCTGCTTCCAACTTCGACTCCGAGCGCAGCCGGCACAAGCGCACCAAGGGCTACGAGGGCGGTGCTCTGGTCGGGGCCGGAGCTGGTGCTGCGTACGCCACTCGGCACGGAGTGAAGGCCGGCAAGGCCGCCAGCAAGATCAAGTCCAAGGAGATGACGCCAGTCCTGCACCGAGTGAACTCCGCAGGCCAGCCCTACCGGATAGGGCTCGGGTCTCAGGGGGAGAAGGCCATCTCGACCGGTTCCCTGAAGAAGCTGGGAGGCCACAGCGGGAAGGCTGCGGTGGGTCTGGCCGCAGTGGGTGGCGCTGCTGCCACACACTCCGCGATCAAGCGGAAGAAGCAGAGTGGATGGCAGTCCTACGCCAAGCGCGATGCCACATCAGCGTTCGGGGTCGATCACAGCGACAACCCGAATGGACAGCACCGTGAGACTGAGAACTAGAGGTAGATGAGATGCCACGACCGAAGAACCACCTGACCGACATGGAGATCGACGAGATCTCCACCGTCGACAAGGCCGCGAACCAGCACTCACGGTTCGTCATCGCGAAGCGGGCTCCCGAGGAGGAAGAGATGCCCAAGCTCTACAACCAGGAGGGCCAGCCCCTCGACGAGGACCAGCTGGAGTTCGGCGACATCGTGTACGACGACGCAGGCGCTGCCTACGAGTACGTCGAGAACGAGGTCGAGGACGAGCCGGCGAAGAAGAAGGAAGACGAGGACGAGCCAGTGCCCGAGCTCGCAGGTGTGGGCAAGAGCGCCTTCTTCGAGAAGTCGGCTCCGAAGACCGGCAGCTTCAGCGCATCGGTGATGGAGGAGCTCTCCAAGGCGTTCTCCGACAACGACCGTGACGCGGTCATCGCCAAGGCGCTCGGCCGGGTCGAGGAGCTGGAGAAGGCACAGGAGGAGTCGGCCAAGATCGCCAAGTCCGAGCGCGACCTGCGCCTGACTCGTGAGTACATCTCCAAGGCCGCGGAGTACAACCTCCCGATCCCTGCTGACGAGCTCGGTCCGGTGCTCTACCGGATGGCCGAGTCCATGAGCTTCGACGACTGCAAGGTGATCGCCAAGGCGCTGGAGACGGCCGGCGACATCATCTTCGAGGAGACGGGCTACACGGGTGGCGGCGACAACTCCGACGTGTACTCCCAGGTCGAGGCTCACGCCTACGACCAGTTCGGGAAGTCGGAGGGCTTCGACTCCGTCTCAGCCATCAATACGGTGTTCGACCAGAATCCGGACGCCTACGACGAGTACCTGCGCTCGCAGCAGGCCCGGTAGAGGAGGAAGTAGCTCATGGCCTACGAAGAGAGCCTCCGGTCGATCACGCTGAACGCGGACTCGTCCCTGGGCATCTACACGGGAGTCCCGGGTCAGCCCGGCTCCCCTGATCCTCACGGAGGGAAGCAGTACCACTTCGTGAAGGTGACCGGGGTGCACCAGGTCGGCCTCGCGGGCGCGACTGGCGCTGTGGTCGGTGTCCTGCAGAACAAGCCGCAGGGCACTGGGCAGGCTGCCACGGTCGGGTTCCACGGCGTCTCGAAGGTGGTCAGCGACGTGGCCATCACCGCCGGCGACTCGATCCAGGTGTCTGCCGATGGGCAGGCCGCCAAGACCGGTGCCGGCCCCGTAGTCGGTATCGCCCTGTCCACCACCGCCAACCCCGGAGAACTCGTCAACGTTCTCCTGACGATCTGAGAGGAGAGAAGCCATGCCGAACCCCACTCAGAGCGATCTCCACGTCAACGTTCCGCTGACCAACGTCTCTGTGGCCTACATGCAGGACAAGGCCCAGTTCATCGCCGACAAGGTGTTCCCTCGGGTCCCCGTGCAGAAGCAGAGCGATCTGTACTGGAAGTACTCCAAGTCCGACTGGCGCAGGACGGACGCGCAGAAGCGTGCGCCCGGCACCGAGACGGCCGGAGTCGGCTGGAAGGTCGACACGGGGCAGTACTTCGCCGAGGTCTGGGGTGTCCACAAGGACATCGACGACCAGGTCCGGGCGAACGCTGACTCGAACTGGAGGCTCGACTCTGACGCCACCACCTTCGTCACGAACCAGCTCCTGCTGCGCCGTGACCTGGACTGGAACGACAAGTTCTTCAAGACGGGCCAGTGGGGTACGGACCTCGCCGGCGTGACGGGCACCGTGGGTGCCGGCCAGTTCCTGCAGTGGAGCGACCCGGCCTCGGACCCGATCGTGCAGTTCGCCGACCTGCAGACTAACTTCGTGGAGCAGTCAGGCCGCAAGGCCAACACGCTGGTCCTCGGTGCTCGGGCGATCACCCAGCTGAAGAACCACCCGGACATCATCGACCGGATCAAGTACACCCAGCGTGGTGTCGTGACCACCGACCTGCTCGCGTCGCTGTTCGACGTGGAGCGGATCCTGGTCAGCTACGCGACGGTGACCGACGTGGCCGAGCTGAACGACGCGAAGGCCCAGGACGCTGCGGCGACCTACCGGTTCATGTCCAACTCCAAGTCGGCGCTGCTGGTCTACACCCCCAGCTCGCCGTCGCTGATGACCCCGGCCGGCGGCTACACCTTCACCTGGAACGGGTACCTGGCTGGCAACAGCTACGGGATCCGGATGAAGAACTTCCGGATGGAGCCGATCGCTGCGGACCGCATCGAGGGCGAGATGACCTACGACATGCGTGTCGTGGCCAAGGACATGGGCATCTTCCTGTCCGCCGCGGTGGCGTAACCGATCTACTCTGAGACGGGCTGTGGGTTCCGGCCCGCGGCCCGTCTCTGACGAGGAGCACATGATGGAGAGTGCGTTCGGGGTAGACCACGGAGAAATCTCGAAGAAGGGACCGCTCTCGGCTTCGATGACCATCAGGGGTGCCAAGCTGAGCCCTGTGGTCGGACGCGGACTGCCCGGGAAGCGCGCCAAGGCCATGTCTCCGCTCACCGCTGGTAGTGCTGCAGCCGGGAAGCACCGGCTCGGTGGCGGTACCCACTCATCCGGACTGTTCGCGAGGTAGGAGCGCAGATGCCACAGCTGCTGAAGAACGAGGGGATCTCCTTCGTCGCGGCGAAGAACTTCACCTACGCCGGCGAGGACTTCGTGATGGGCCAGGAGTTCCCGGAGGAGAAGGCCCGCAACGTCGAGACGCTCATCCGCGCACGGTTCCTGCTCCCGGTGCTCGAAGAGGGCCACCTGCGGCCCCGGCACTGGCACACCCACATCCGTACTCGGGAAGAGGCCGAGGAGTACCTGAACCGGGAGCGAGTGCAGCTGAGGATGCCGCACGAGCCGGACTCAGACGAGGTCGTGGACATCCCGGTCCTGACCCACCCCGAGGACACCCCAGAGCCGGAGGGCGAGGGTGAGGACGCTCTGGCTCCCACTCAGGAGTCCGAGTCGGCTCCTGAGCCCCCGGAGAGCCTGGAGGAGACCTACGACCCGGCCGAGCACAACGTGGAGGCGGTCCTGGAGTACATCGCCGAGCATCCCGAGCAGAGGGATGAGGTCCTGGCGATGGAGCGGGCGAACCGTGGTCGCAAGGGGATCGTGGGGGAGGACTGATGGAGTCAGCATTCGGCATCGACCACGGCGAAGAGGTCTCCAAGCTGGGCATCGGCGGGTTGGGGACCAAGATCGGCCAGAAGACCATGAAGATCGGCCAGGGACTGCGCCAGTCTGGGGCCAACAACATGGCCATGGGTCGCAAGGCCGGTGGCGGGTTCGGTGCCGGCATGCAGGTCGGTGGCGCGAAGCGAGTCCAGGCTGGAGGCCAGTTGCGCAAGCTCGGTCAGGGCATGCAGAAGCGTCCCGGTCTGACCGGCGGTCTCGCAGTCGGTGGTGGCGCAGCTGGCGTCGGTGCTGCAGGAGGCATGTTCGCGAACCGGCAGCGGCGGTTCTGATGCAGAGCGCGTTCGGGATCGACCACGGCGACGAGATCACCAAGATCCGTCTGCCCAGGCGGCCAGTGAAGACGCCGCCCCCGCGCGCGCCCTCGCGAGCCAGCCAGATCGGCGGGAAACTGAACCGACTCGGCGAGAAGGACATCTCGATCAAGGAGCTGGGCGGAAGCGCAGGGCGAGGCGTCGGCAACGTCGGCAGCTTCATGCAGCGGCACCCGGGTCTCACCGGTACTGCACTGGTGGGAGGAGGCGGCGCGGGAGGCTACAAGGTCATCACTGACAGGCAGAGGAAGAAGGCCCGCTGATGACCTACACCTACCTCGGCGCTGGTACCACCGACAAGGACACCGTCCGGTTCCTGCTCCAGGACACTGACCCGTTCAACGCGAACGAGTGGCAGGTCTCCGATGAGGACATCCAGTGGGCCTACGACACCTGGTACCCGCTCTACCACTCCCTGCAATATGTCGCGGCGAGCATCGCTGATACCATCGCGGCGCGTTACGCACGCGAGGCGTCCTACAGCGCCGACGGGGTGTCCGTCAGTCTCGGGCCGGTGGGGGACCAGTACCGAGCGCTGGCGGTGAATCTGCGCCAGCAGTACCAGGCGCAGCTCGTTGGGACGGTCCCATCTGCGGGTGGGATCGAGCCCAACGAGCCCCTGGAGCCCAACACCAAGGCGTTCGCCTTCGGCAAGGGCATGCACGACAACATGGAGGCCGGCGCTCAGGACTACGGCGGGGTCTACCCGCCGGACATCCCGCTCACCGGGAACCAGAACGTGCCCGACTACGAGAAGGTCGTCGAGCCGTGAGGTCCGCCTTCGGGGTGGAGCACTTCGCCAAGAGCTACACCAAGATGGCCCCGAAGCTGGCTGGGGCCCTGAAGTCGGTCGACCCGGCCAAGGCCACCACGATGGCCGGCAAGCTCCGTCACCACGCCGGGACCCTGCGCCTGGAGGCCGGTCACGTCGGTCGGACCCAGGGCTCGATGTCGCGCGGGTTCCCTCGGTCGATGGCGCAGCAGGACCGGAGTGAGTCTCGGCTGCTCACCACCGGAGCGATCAACGCCAACAAGCCGAAGCGGTTCCTGCCATGAGCACCACTCCCACGAGCTCACCGATCAGCGCCTACTCCCGCCAGTGGGTCCGGAACCGGGCCACCGCGGTGATGGAGTACACCTGTCGGATCGAGCGGTCAGGGGTCCCGGAGGGGTACGACGAGGACACCCTGATCTACACCGCCGAGGGGGTGGCCACGGTCATCTACGAAGGAACCTGCCGGATCTGGGAGGTGGCCAACGCCTCCTCGGTGGTGGTGGGGGACACCGACGTCTACCAGATGACGACCAACCTCTCGATCCCCTGGGACACACCGGAGGAGATCAAGCGCTACGACGTGGTGACCATCCTGACCTCGCACACCGATGACCAGATGGTCGGGAAGCGGTACGAGATCCAGACCGTCGCCAAGGCCGGGGAGCTGCGCGCCACTCGTCGCTTCGAGGTCACCGGGCTCATGTGATGGGCGCGGTCGGACAGGCGGACATCTCCCGGCTGGCGGATGCTCTTCGCCAGACCGCGGACCAGTCCCAGATCACCACTCAGCAGGTCCTGATCGGGGCCTCCAACCAGATCCTGGCGGAGATGGAGTCGCGGGTCCCCGTCGACACCGGGAAGCTGCGGACCTCGCTGCGGATCAAGGTCGATCCCGATCGGGTCACGATCGGTCCGGACGAGAACATCGCCCCCTACGGCGGCTACGTGGAGTTCGGCACGAAGGCGCACACGATCCGTCCGAAGAAGCCGGACGGCGTCCTGGTGTTCAAGATGAACGGGAAGACGGTCTACACCAAGAAGGTCCATCACCCTGGCACCAAGGCCCAGCCGTACGTCCGCCCTGCGTTTGAGGCATGGGTGGACTCGCTTGGGACGATGGCAGCAGAAGCGAACATCAAGGTGATGAAGGACGGTGCGAGGTAGTGCCTAGCTCGATCTCACGAGGACCGATCACCTCTCGACTGCTGGTCGAGCTGGAGACCGAGGGCTTCCCCGTGGGCGACAACGCCTCGCCGACTTCCCCGTTCGGGTGGCAGGGAGAGCCGAACGAACCAGGGACTACCTTCACTCCCTGGCTCTCCCTGTCACCTGGGGCAGCCAGCCTGCAGGCTCCCAGTGGGGCACTGGGAGACAGCCAGTCCGAGTGGCGACTGAGCTACTCGGTGGTCTACGCCGGCATCTCCCGGAAGCAGACGGAGGCGCTGGCAGACCGGATGAGGTTGAACCTGACGAACATCGCCAGGGAGAACGTGGACTCCGACACCGGCGCGTGGCGGATCCAGAAGATCACCTGCACCACGATCGGCAACACCAACCGGATCGGGTCTGCCTATCCGGACTACTTCACACAAGCGGACTCGTTCGAGGTCTGGGTCACGAAGGGATAGAACATGCCACGAGCACAGCAGATCAAGGTCACCAAGGACGGCCAGGAGGGCTTCGTCCTCCGCGAGTCGGTCGCCGCCTGGGAGCGCAACGGCTGGACGGTTGCGGATGATGAGAGTAGTGAGAAAGAAGCCGACGAGGTCACCGACAGGCCCATGGAGACCCAGAACAAGGCGGCGAAGAAGACGACCACGAGGAAGGCCGACTGATGGCACGGATCATCCCGAATGAGAACACCTGGATCGGGTTCTCCATCGCCTCGATCAGTGACATCGAGGCCCCCACGTCCGCACAGGTCGCGGCTGCTGTCGACCTGACTGGGTACTGCATCAGCCTGAACGCATCCTCGCGTGGCAACACGGTGCCGACCCCGTCGTTCGACTCGCTCTTCGAGACCAGCACCGCTGGCACCTCGGCTGCGACCTTCGACGCGGACTTCTACCGCGATGACGACGACGACCTCGCCTGGGAGACCCTCCCGCGCGGGACTCGTGGGTTCTTCATCATCGCCCGGTTCGGTGGCACGGGTACCGACAACCTCCCGATCGCGGCCGACGAGGTCGAGGTCTGGCCGGTGATGATCACCTCGCGGACGATGGCGAACATGAGCTCCAACACGGTGCTCACCTTCACCGCGTCCTGCTCGGTGAACGTGGAGCCGGCCGAGGCAGCGATCGTCGCGGCGTAGGTCCTGGGGAGGGATAGCATCAGATCGACTACATCCCTCCGCCCAGGAAGCGACCGATGCCCAACACCACAGCCAAGACCGCAGAGGCCCGTCAGAAGCAGTCCTCCGCGTCCAAGCGCGCCACTCTCGACCAACTGGTCAACAAGCCGCGGTCGATCACCGAGTTCTCGCTGTACCTGTCCGACGGGAACGGTGGCACCAACGAGGTGACCCTGAAATACCAGGCGATCGGGATGCGCGCCTACGACCGGCTGGTGGCCAAGCACCCGCCGAAGCCGGAGCAGCGGGCCGAGGGCTCCAGCTTCGACATCGACTCGTTCGCGCCGGCGCTGATCGCAGCCTGCTCGGTGGAGCCGGAGCTGACCGCGGCCGAGGCCAAGTCCATCTGGGAGTCCGAGGACTGGTCTCGCGGCGACGTGATGGTGCTGTTCCGGAATGCCGTCGAGCTGAACAACCGGGGGCTCGACATCCCTTTCAGCGTGAGCGGCTGAGGAAGGACCGAAACTTCTACCTAGAGATGTCCTACTGCTTCGAGCACGCGATCCCGCACTCGAAGTTCCTGAAGTGGGATCCGGAGGACCGAGCGAAGACCCTCGCCTACGCGCTGGAGTCCTCAGCACGATGCCAGATGTGTGGGACCGCACCATGGGAGTGGGAGGAGAACAAGTTCGCGTTCACAGCGGTCGATGAGTTCTGTCAGGGCTGTTACCAGAAGTCCGTCTTCGGCGACACGCAGGGCTCGTCACTCCCGGGGACCAATGTCAAACTGATCCCGACCACCCCGCAGCTGACCGCTCAGATGGCCGTGAAGGCCAAGAAGAGACACTCGCTGAAGATGGAGTAGGACGTGACGGCTCAGCCGGTTGAAGCCAACGTCGTCCTGACGAGCGATAACTCTCAGTACGACCGGGCGATGGTCACCTCGGCTGGGAACACCGACAGTCTGGGCGCGTCGGTCGACAACCTCGGCCGCAAGATCAACACCCTCTCCAAGACCGCCGGCAAGACGCTGATCGGGATCAGCGCAGCCGACGTGGCGACGATCACCGGGGCCACCGCGGCCTGGTCCAGCTACGAGAAGCAGGTGAACCGGCTGCAGTCGCAGTCGGCGGTCTTGACCCGGACCAACGCCCAGCAGACCGTGGTGATGAAGGACTACACCAACGCGGTCAAGACCCTGCGAACCGAGTACGGGACCACCACGTCCGAGGCCTCGAAGCTGGTCGAGGTGCTCTCCAAGGTCACCAGCGTCCGACAGAGCCGGGACCTGCAGGACCTGAGCAAGGTCTTCGTGGACATGTCCCACGCCACTGGTGAGAGCTCGGAGGGCCTGGCCAACTCGCTGACCAACCTGCAGCGGGTGATGGGCGCACCGATCAACTCCAAGAACACCCGTACCTACGCCGACCAGTTCACCTACCTGGCTGCCCAGACGAACACCTCGGCCTCGGGTCTGGCCGACTTCACCTCTCAGCTGGCTCCCACCGCCAAGGCGATGGGGATGCACCGCAACGAGATTGTTGGGTTCGCCGCCGCCTTCGCCAAGATCGGGCAGGACGGTGGGCCTGCGGCCAACGTCTTCACCAAGATCACCACCGACATCTCCCACTCACTGGCGTCCGGGTCTCCGGAGATCGCTCACTACGCCAACCTGTTGGGGGTCACCCAGCGGCAGTTCAAGGCGATGGGTGCCGGCGAGCAGGTCGTCGAGATCTTCGAGAAGCTGCAGTCAGAGGGCAAGGGCGCGGCCACCGAGCTGAACCGGCTGGGTCTGGACGGGCCCCGCTCGATCCGGGCGATCCAGGCGATGATCGCCTCCGGTGGGCTGCGCGAGTCGATGGGGCTGGCCCGGGAGGGGGCGAGGTCTGACGCGGCAGCGGAGGGAGCCGGCGCTGCCCATGGCATGTCCGAGGAAGTCGACCAACTGCAGCAGAACTTCCAGCAGCTGACCGAGACCATGGGCGGCTACTTCGGTCCCACCCTGGAGAAGTTCGTCGAGGGCATGAACAAGGCCCTGGAGGTCACCAACAAGATCGCCGAGGGACCGCTCGGCCAGTTCGTGGCCCTGATCATGACCGTGGTGGCTCCGCTGGCCACCGGAGCCGGGATGCTGCTGCTCTTCGCCGGCGCGCTGATGAAGGTGGCCGCCGCCTTCACCCTCTTCCGCTCCAGTGCGGCCTACGGCGTTCGCGAGGGCTTCAGTGGAGGTGGAGCGCTGGGCTCGGGAGCAGCAGGCACGCGCGGGCGGCAGCTGGAAGGTGCCGGTACCTGGTTCCAGCGTGCGCAGTACGGCGGCGGCCAGATGGCAGGGAGTCTGGCCAGCAGCGCGCTGGGTGTTACTCGGACGGGATGGCAGAAGGGCCGAGCCTGGGCTGACCCGAACTACACCCCGGGTCCTCCGCGCAGCATGTTGTCCTACATGGCTGGCGGTCTCGGACGCGGGATGGACATGTTCCTGACCCCCGGGTTCGACCAGATGCGGTACGCCGACCCGACCATGCGGGAGCGGAGTCGGTTCTTCCAGCGGTCTCCGATGGGGATGTCCGCTGCCGTCGCTGAGGCTGGTGCCACTGCCGACGCTGCTCGCGAGCGGGCTCGGACAGCGGGTGCGGTCTACCAGTCGGTCTCGACTGCGCAGGGGTCCACCGACCAACAGATCGACCAGGCCAAGCGGGACATGCACCGGGCCAACCAGGAGGCGCTGTCCTCTACCCGAGCCTCGGTAACTGCTCAGAAGGAGCAGGTCGAGACGATCAAGAACCTGAACCGGGAGACGGGGAACACCACCACCGGGTTCCGTCGCCTGGCCGGCGCGACTGGTGGGTTCGCGGCTGGTGCCGGTGGTGCGGTGCTGGGTGGAGCAAGGGCTGCTGGTGGAGCCTTCCTGAGGTCCGGTGCAGCGCTGCCGGTCGGCGGGATGGCGGGCATGGCTGCGTCCAGCGCGTTCATGCCCGGGTCGAACACCGCGATGCTCGCCTCCATGGGTCTGATGATGGGCCCAGAAGGAGCCGCTGTCGGGGCTGGTGTCGGGGCCATCCTGGACACGGTCCAGGCCAACAACAAGATGTCGGACTCGGTCAAGGAGCTGACGGCCAATGCCGACGAGGCGGTCAAGTCCGGGGGTGGACTGACCGAGCTGAACGACTCGCTGAGCACCACCAACAAGACGATCAGCGACACCGCCAAGAGCTTCGACCAGAGCTCGATGTCCTACTGGTTCGGGAAGCCCGGGAGCCTCAGCACGCTGCTGGGAGGCACCAAGAACACGATCGAGGGGGTCTTCGGCAAGTCCGACGTCGAGGAGGCTGCGGACGCCACGGCGAAGGAGCGCGCACGGATCCAGCAGATGGAGAGCGCTGCTCGTGACGTCGCCAAGGAGACCGGGACCAAGATCACCGGTACCAGGCGCAACCAGCTGGCTCAGCTCGATGCCCTGATGCAGGGGACTGGTGCCCAGCGCCTGTCCACGGCCGGGATCGACCCCGAGGACCTGGTCGCGGCCCGGTCCGCGATGATCCGCGGAGACGAGGGTGCCGCCGAGAGATACGAGGGGATGCTGACCAAGATCGGCGCTCCCTCGGCAGCAGCCGGGCGTCGGTCGGCTACCACCGCTGCCGGTGCGGCGATGCAGGGATCCGACGTGGCTCAGATGTCGATCAAGCATCAGGAGAGCGTCAGGCTCTTCTACACCGCCACCTCCGACATCTTCGACAAGCTCCACAAGCAGGGCATGACTGATCTGGACATCTTGGAGTCCACCGAGAAGGCCCAGGCCAGGATCGGGGATCAGAACGACCGCCAGTACGAGCTGCAGATGGCGGTCTCGGCGAAGGCCCAGCAGAACCTGCAGATGCAGATGCCGTTCATGGGTCGGGGTGAGCAGTTCCAGGCCTCGATCGGTCAGATGAACGCGCTGAGCTCGATCGTCCCGCGCACCGAGGAGCAGGCCGCACAGCTGGACCAGCAGAAGCAGGCCACCGCCCAGGCGTTCGTGGACCAGGCGTCCTACTTCAAGCAGATGCTGCTGATGCAGGACCAGTACGAGATCCAGCGCCGGCGTGCTCAGCAGGACTACAGCCTCCAGCGGTCCTACCAGGAGCATGACTTTCAGCTCCAGCGCTCCCGCGCCGAGTACCAGTTCCACCTCTCCCAGGACCGAGCCACCGCCGACTACTACCGCGGCGTACGGCGAGCGCACTACGACTTCAACCTGCAGCGGAAGCGGGCAGAGGACGACTACGACCACTCGGTCCAGGTGCAGGCCAAGCAGATGGCGATGTCGGTCTACGACATCTACCAGCGGGTGCAGGTACAGCGGACCAGCTCGGCCTCCCAGATTCTGAGCAACGCCGCCGACCAGCTGCAGCGGATGCGGACCCAGGAGCGGGACCTGGACAAGCTCCGGGGCATGGGCGCGTCCGACGCCATGATCCAGCAGATGAAGTTCACGGACCCGGCCAACCAGCAGCAGCTGGCCAGGTTCATGACCGAGGCCACTCCGCGGGTCATCCGCCAGTTCAACCAGGTAGCCGGGTCCCTGCGCGAGGGCGCTGCTCGGGAGCTGATGAACGACCCTTCCTCGCTGGATGCCGACGAGCGTCGTCGCCAGCACCGGATCCAGCTCCAGCGCTCACGGGACGACTTCGAGCGTCAGCTCCGGCTCGGTCACGACGACTTCCAGAGGGCCTTGCAGCGCCAGCGCAAGGACTTCAACCTGATGATGGACCAGCAGGCCACCGACTTCGACACCCAGATGGGTCGCCAGGCCGATGCCTACCAGCTGTCGATGAAGCGGAGCGCCGAGGACCTGGCCAACGTCGGCAAGGAGATCGACGGGAACTTCGAGTCGATCCTGGTCCAGGCCACGAAGCGGCTGTCTGGGCACGCGCAGAAGCAGGCCAAGGACGTGCTGGAGTCCTTCCGGACCCTGAAGGGCTCCACCAGTGCCGAGGCCATCGCCACCATGCAGGACCTGGCGGAGATCTTCGGGTTCAAGTACAAGATCCCGAAGGGGGTCTCCAACAACACCCCGCCGACTCACGACACTGGGTCCGACCCACGCGGTACGGGCACCAAGACCGGGCTGGCCAGCGGTGGTGTGGTGCCGGGCTGGTCCCCGGGCAGGGACACCACCATGGTGCCGCTCTCGGGTGGCGAGGCGATCATGCGCCCGGAGTGGGCTCGGGCGATGGGTGAGGGCTACATCAACGCGATGAACCACAAGGCCAAGCACGGTGGGTTCGCCGACGGCGGGATGGTGAACCCGGATGCTCGGGTCTACATGGACGGCGAGCCGATGTCCAAGATCGCTCGGGCCCAGGTGCTGCTGGCCGAGCACCTCTCGCACCTGAACTTCTCGATCATGCAGGGTTCCTGGCAGCCCTACACCTCCTACTCCGGCTCCTCGCACATGGGGCCGGGCGTGGCCGACGTCGCGCCGGGCAACTTCAGGACCCAGTACTGGCTGCGTCGGGCCGGCTTCGCCGCCTGGGGCCGCAACTTCCCTGGCGCAGCCACTGCTGGTTCTGGAGCACACGTCCACGCGGTCTCGCTGCTGGACCCCGGTGCTGCAGACCAGGGCCAGATCGATGCCTACTACGCCGGCCAGGACGGCCTGGGTGGGAAGGACTACGGGCCCGACCCCGGGATGGTCCCCGGTATTCGCGGGATGCTGAGCCAGTTCGCGGCGCTGGCCTCGATCCAGTCCATGGGCGGGTCCGGGCGCGCTGCTGTCCCCCGGCTGGCCTCGATCCTGAAGCACCGCTACCCGCACTCCGAGGCGGCTGCGGCGGCGATGACCGGGGTGCACCCGCTGTTCCCCGGCGACATCTCTCATGTGATGAACCAGCTGATCCGGAAGCGGTACGCGGAGTCCCTGGAGGGGGTCAACCCGAACCAGCACCAGAGCTGGTACGGCGCTGGTGGGGTGTTCACCGGCCCGAAGGGGATCGGGGTGGCCGAGGCTGGCCCGGAGGCGGTGATCCCGCTGAACGACCAGGGAGCCGCCTTCCTGGCCACCGCCATCCATGGTGCGGAGGCGCGCGGGATCGGGATGGGCTCGTCGCCGATGCGGGGCGGGCTGAGTGTCTACAACACCCGGATCGACAAGTCCACGAACTTCAGTGGTCCGATCACGGTCCAGGCGAACGACCCAGGCGAGCTGATCGCCAAGCTGCAGGCTCGCCAGCGGGTGATGGCCCTGTCTCGACCGAGCCTGACAGGATCAGCGGCATGAGGTCGGTCTGGGGCATCGAGCACGGAGAGGTCTCCAAGGCGTACCGGAAACTGGCCCCCAAGCTGTACCGGGCGTTGGACAAGATGCCTGAGTACGAGAAGCAGAACATGGATCAGCGGTTGCGCTACAACACGCTCCACATCCGTGGAGTGGCTGGTAACTACGGTCGAGCGAACCGAACGAAGAAGTCAGCTGAGTACGCGGAGTTCAACCAAGGCTGGAAGAAGATGGCCGCTGCTTCCGCTCGTGGGGTTGAGGCCATCTCCCGGCGGAAGGGACGGAAGTTGCCATGACCTCAAAGACCGGACTGGACTACCTGGCGGTCGAGGTCAGCTACGGCACTCGCTGGATCAACATCAACAACGGGGAGAGCTACAAGATCGCCGGCGACACCACCCGGGACTCGACTGCGAAGACCTGGCGGAAGGTGACCGCGGACTCCCCGATCCTGGGCGGCAACTACCTGGTGCACGCGGTCCCAGAGATGGTCCAGGAGCAGGTCGGGGTGTGGGTCTACGGGGCCACCCAGACCGAGGTGAGCGACAACCTGTTCGGTCTGACCGAGCTGTTCGAGCAGTACGACTTCCGGATCCGGTGGACGTTCGACGAGTACCGGGAGTACTGGCGCTGCCAGCTGGCCGACACCACGATGAGCCGGGGTCAGGTCTGGACCCACTCGCTGATGGCCAGGGCCGAGTTCGCGATCCCTCGCTACCCGGATGTCTCCACGGAGCGCATCTGATGTCCGGACGCCTGACGATCTGGGGAGCCAGTCAGCTCCTCACCACCTACTTCACGATGGGCACCACACCCCCGCCCTCGTTCTGGCTGGCTCTGGTGAGGACCACTCCTCCCGACCCGTACATGTCCGGCAGCGAGCTCGACGAGCCGGACTCCGATGACTACTCCCGGATCGAGATCCCCAACGACCTGGCCAACTGGATCAACGACTCCCAGCCCCAGGAGATCTACAACGTGCTGCCGGCGCAGTACATCACCGCCACCGCGGACTGGGGACAGATCGGGTTCTGGGCGCTCTGCAACGCTCCAGTTGACGGCTACAACTTCCTGGTGGGAGACCTGGAGGACCCGCTCCTGGTCCTGACCGGAGACCAGGTAGAGATCTCGGAAGGTGATCTGAGCGTGTCCCTGGGCCCGTTCTTCCTCGCTGAGGAGGCCTGATGACCCTGATCTCGCTGGTACCGGGGAAGACCGAGGTCCAGCTCACCGCACGCGCGCGAGGCCAGCGGATCCCGCCGATGCTGAGAGACGTCCCCGGTGGGCTCTACCCGCTGATGAGCGCGGCGTTCGAGGTCGACGAGTACCGGATCATGAGCGGCTGGCCGGTCCCGGTCCCGGAGTGCGACATCCGGATCGAGTGCCTGGTCTCGGCCGAGGGTGACGTGCTGGGGAACCGGGACGCTCCCACCGGGCTGGTCACCGAGGCCGATATGCGCTGGGTGGCTGACGTCTCCTACTACGACCTGACCACCCTGCAGTGGACGCCGATCCAGGGGTCCTCCTCTCCCTGGCAGACCTCGGTCGACCACGCGCCCACCCTGGTCACCGACTACGAGTACACGGTCGGGGACGAGCGGTTCACCTCGATGACCGCGCTGAACTTCGACTCCAACACCGACGACTACATGTGGAACAACCTCGACCTGTTCATGGGTGGGGTGAGTGGCTACACCGTGCTGATGGTGCTGAGCCCGAACTCGATCTACGGCAACGACGACGCGATCGACAACAACGCGCTGTGGGGCCCGGACACGATCGACGGAGCCTGGGCGATGTTCACGGTCAAGGACCAGGCGGTCTGGATGCGGACCGAGGCCCAGCCGGACCAGATGGGGGTGGCGATCGGGAACGGGCTGAACAGCACCGCACCGACCTTCCTGGCGCTGGTGGTGGGCAGACCGCAGACGACGCTGTACGCCGCCTCAGGGCCGTCCAGGGTGCTGACCAGGTCTGTGGCCGCAGGAGCGGCCCCGGAGCCGCTGAGCACCCGTTTCTGGCTCGGGAACGGTCCCTTCCTGGACTCGGCCACCATGGACATGGCACTGCTGGACCTGGGCATCTACGGCAGGCCGCTGACCCAGGCCGAGGTGGTCGCTGAGTTCACCTCGCTGAGTGGTGTCTACGGAGGCGACAGCTAGTGGCTGCATCGCTGACCGCGTACCCCTCCGAGCAGGAGCCGATGGGGTTCTTCCGGGTCTTCGCCACCCCTCCGGGGAAGTACCAGCAGGAGATCACCCTGTTCCGGGGTGTGCCGACCAAGATCGGCACGGTCTCCACCCAGGACCCGTTCACCGAGGTGACCGCTCAGCTGTCCTTCCCACAGATCACGGTCTTCGACTCCCCGGGCGAGGGCGACCTGGACTGGCTGGTCCCGAACTGCGACATCGACATCGTCTGGCAGAACGTGGGCGACTACGACTTCAACTGGCGCTGGGAGGGGTACATCGCGGCGTACAGCTTCTCCCTGACCGGCCAGGACTCCTCATTCAGCATGGACCTGAAGGGAGCCTTCTACGGTCTGGACGACTACCTGGCGATCCCGTCCTTCCCGAAGCAGCCGGTCCCCTACGAGATCCTGCTGGCTCAGGCCTTCGACCAGGACGAGCACCCCTCGCACCTGGGGAAGTTCCGGATCCTGTTCCCCGAGGACTGGGACCTGACGGTGCCTCCGTTCGACGACCCGAAGTACCTGGTGGCGTTGAAGCCCTGGGGAGTGGCCACCGGACAGCGCTGGACCGGGTTCACCTCGCGGAGCACGGGGAGCTGGGAGCCGCTGCTGACCGGTCACGTCCAGTCCCTGATCACCGTGATGTTCGCCGAGGGTGGGAGCCAGTGGAGCATCCGGAACCGAGGCCAGCGCCGGCCCGAGCTGTTCCTACGTCGGATCCCCGACAGTGCTGATGACTCGATCATCGAGATCACCCTGGGTGCTCCCGGTGTCCAGATGGACGGGTCTCGGGACTACACCCAGCGAGCCGGGGTGATCTACGGAGCGGGGCAGGACGAGGCCGGGATCGCGTTCTCCAACGTCCAGGTGACCCCGGACGGGAAGACCACCTACTTCAAGCCCTTCGCCTACAACTCCCGGATGTACCCGAGGAAGAACAACCCCAGCTACGACCCGCGGGTGAAGCCCAAGGAGACCCTGCTGAGGTTCCAGGACGGGGTCGACGAGCTCAGCGCGCTGAAGATCGCCCAGGGTCAGTACCAGCGGTTCGCCGAGCCCGGGATCACCGGCACGATCACCCTGACCACCGACCCCCGGCTGTCCTCGGGTCAGCTGATGCCCCGGCTGATGATCCGGGGTGGGCAGACCATCCGGATCAACGGGCTGCTCGGGGTCAAGGAGGGTGTGCTGGCCCACATCACCCAGGTGAGCGCGGACTTCGACACGCTGACCGTGCAGCTGACCTACGACACCAAGTACCGCGACCAGCTGACGGTGGAGGAGGTGAAGGCCAGGACCCGAGACGCGCTGACCCCACTGCGAGCACTCCAGGTGGGGAAGTACTCCAACACGATCCAGGACCTGGTGCTGCCCTGGTCCTACAAGGCGGGGTCTGGGATCGTCCCGACCGGAGCGAAGGAGTTCTTCACCGAGAAGCTGCCCGGGAACGCGACCTTCCCGTTCGAGGAGTGGACTCGGAAGTGGCCACCGTCGAACCCCAAGTCCAAGCCGTACTACATCGAGATCGGCAAGACCGACACGGCCAACTCCCTGAACAACTGGAGCTCGATGAAGCGCGATGGGATCGCTCTGGCCGCGGTCCCGATCCGGATGAGCCAGGCCGGGAGCATCCGGTTGACCCAGATCGCGGCGTACGACAAGGACGGCAACGTGCTGCCGGTGAAGTTCCACGTCAGCCTGTACGACAACTCGGGTGTGGATGCGAAGGCGATGCCTCGGTTCCCGGTGATCCGGTCCGACCCGCAGTTCCCGAACTACCTGCCGGCGCGCAAGGTGAACGGCACGGTGATCCCGACCACCTACCAGACCGACCTGACCCCGGCGATGACCCATCCCTTCTACAAGGGTGGCTGGGAGCACATCCAGCCGGACGGCACGAACTTCCCGTGGGGCGGAGACGCGCAGCTGCCTGCGCAGGGGGCCGAGGTGAAGGTCGGGTGGGGCACCTACTACGAGCCCGCCGGGTACTCCCCGGGCCGGGCCTCCAAGGGTGCTGCTCGGACCGGTCTGCTGAACGACGACACCGTCTGGGGCTGGGACCTGAGCTCGCTGCTGAACCTGGACAAGCCCAAGAACCCCAAGCTCGGGAACCAGAACGACGAGTACGCGGGCATGCTCTTCATCATGATCTACTGCGACGATCAGGATGATCAGTCTGTGTACTTCATGGGCCGCTTCATCAGGCAGGAGCCTGGTCAGACATGAGCGATGGCAGCATCACCGACGAGCAGGCCCACCTGTGGCTGCAGGACATCGCGAACGCGGGGTTCATCTCCCTGCACTACGACAGCCCGGCTCTGGGTGGTGCGGACCGAGCGGAGATCGCGGGGAGTGGCTACCAGCGGGTGAAGATGGCCTTCTCCCAGCCCAACAACAGGGCGATCTGGTCTCTGGCCGACGCCAGGTTCACCGGCCTGCAGCAGACCAAGCTGGTCTACTTCGGGATCTGGGACCAGCTGAACTTGGGGATGCTCCGCTCCTACGGTGAGCTGCCGACGCCGGCGGTGGTGCTGAACGGGAAGGGCTACGTTCTGCACGCCGGTCTGATCGTGGTCTCCTTCGGGTAAAAGGTCCAGAAATGCAAAAAGGGCCGTAGGGGCCCCACCCCCACCCGTAGGTGGAGATGGGGCCCGCATGGCCATGGGACTCGTCGTGCGTCGACTATCCCTTTTCCCCGCAACGCCCGACTTGGACGCACTCCGCCAGCGCTTGTTGGGGTGGTTCTTGCTGCCGGAACTTCTTGGGTAGGTCTGTGAACAGACCCGGCTCCCGTCACATCCGTGTACCGGGAGCCGGGTCTGGTTGATCTCCTCTCGGCACGAGAGGACTCCCCGCAGAAGGGAAGATGTGGAAAGACCCCCGTCCCTAGCACCCGGCAGCGCTGAGGGACGGGGGCCCACCTGGAACTCCTTCTCCACCACTTGGGAGATTCGGGAGAAGGAGCTTGGAACCTCGTCCACACCGGGGAGGTTGATGGAGCGAGGTTCCTACCCGAGTGACCCCTGCCTCAACTGAAGGAGAGCGAGACAGGGGTTACCCGATTCGGTCTGCCCCTCACCGGGGAGGGAGATGCAGACCATCCCGAGTGGCCCTCCGCTCCGGCTAGGGACCGGAGTGGGGCCTTCTCGGACCTCCTTCTGTGGAGAAGATCCAAGCCTTGAAGGGAACCCCCGTCTCCATGGGACGCCTCCTGTAGGAGACGGGGGTCCTCCCTTGAACCCACCGTCAGAACGGTGGGTCTCAGACACCCGGCTGCTTCCCCTGGTCAGCTAGGTGCCGAGCTACATCCTCCGCGCGATGGGTCTCGCAGAGAGTCTTCAGCCAGTGGTATGTGGCCTTGGTCTCGCCAGGCTCACCACAGACCTCACAGACGTGGAGCGACTTCTCCTCGGCCACGCCGATCGCGTGGTGGAAGGCGGTACCGAAGTCGGTCCGGGTCTGGGCGTAGTACCGCAGCCCACCGAACTTCTCCTTGACCTGCTGGAGCTCGAAGTCCGGGTCGAGCTTGTTCAGCTCAGTCTCCAGGTCGCGGACCAGAGGATGCCAGCCCTCGCCGATGTTGTTGGCGGAGGTCATCACGTTGCGTGGTTCGTCGAAGATGCTGGTCATGTCACTCCTGTTCTGGGCGGTCGAGCTGTCGCTGGACCGCATCGGAGTAGAGAGCGAAGTGTTCTGCTAGCACCCAGCCCACCAACGGCCCACCCCAGTAGTGGGCGTCGTCGTAGGGCAGGAGGCGAGTCTGGCCATCGGTGTTCACCGTCAGGCACAGATCGTCGTTGACGTAGAGCCCGCAGTGTCCCCAGGGCTCGGCGGCGTAGAAGCACACCGATCCGAACGCCGGCTTCGCGTCCGTGATCAGTGGCAGCGCTCGTGCTGCCTGCTTCGCGGTGCCCCACTTGGCCGGGCACCGGAGGAGCCGGCGAACGAAGGCCAGGCTCCGACCGGAGTAGTCCTCGCTCACATGTCCTCCGAGGCCTGCGCGTAGTAGTCCCGCAGCGCGGTCCGCAGCCCAGAGAGCCTGTCCCCGATCACCGTGTCGAGACAGCCGGCGCAGGACTGCGCGCCGTTGACGCTGACGATGGAGGGCTTCCCACAGCCACATTTCGGTGTCTCGGCTTCGCTAGTCGTGGTCATCGGCATGCTTCTTCTGGTAGGCGTCGAACCTCATCCCGATCACGAACCCCATGGCGTAGCACTGGATCAGTTCCTCCAGAGCCGTGCCCGAGCGGGGGCCGAAGATGTTGACGATGGCTTCGGTCGCGTGCGGGATCATCTTGTTGAGCGGGATACCGGTGACCTCGTCGAAGGTCGGGTTGTCCGAGATCTCGTCCTCCAGGCCCTCCAGGACCTTGTCGAGCGTGTTCTCCAGAGCGACGTCTGGCCTCTCACCCCAGTTGGGCATATATCTATTCACTTCCTATCTATGGGTAGACCCCACCGAGAGAGCGACACAGGGCTGTTTTTCTCTCTCGGTGGGGGGTCGGTTACACCTGGGTGACGTCCCAGGTGCCGTCGTTACCGAGGCGTTCAGTGAGCAACTCCGCGCGCGCCGTTCCCTCTCCTGCGCCGACCAACGCGGACTGGATGAGCTTCCGCTCGTTCAGCGCGGTGAGCGTGGCCATATCGGTGTGGAACAGCCGATATTCCGGGTCGGTCACCAACTCGCTCAGCATCGCCGTGATCGGGTTGCGATCGGTGTCCTCGGCGATCCGCTCCTCGATGGTCGACTGAGCCATCGCTCGTTGGAGGTAGTCGAACATCGCCCCCGAGGCCTCCCCTTCCTCATCACTGGAAGAGATGGTCATCTGCTGCTCGGTCCACTCGACCTTGTCGCCCACGATCCGGTAGCCGTTCGAGGAGAGGATGTAGGCCCCTCCTCGCTCGTGCGCGGTGGTGGTGATGCACTCATCGACCCAGTGCTCTACCGCGTTGCGTGGCTCGGTCTCGAAGACGAACTGCATCTCCTGAGGCCGCCAGTCCTTCCCAGAAAGCGGGGAGGTCCGGGTGTTGCTGTGGTACGACTCGAACGTGATCGCCATCGAGTCCGCGGCGAAGCCCATCGCCCCGATCTCACCGGCCTGAATCGCCTTGTCCCGGTCCACCTCGCACTGCAAGGTGATGACCAGATCATCACCACGCCAGAAGTGCAGGTAGATCGCGATGTCGACGTTGTCGGGCTTGGTGGCGACCCAGTCCTCCTTGGTCTTCTTCATCACCTCAGTGATCTGATCTGTCTTCTCCCGTAGGTCCAACAGGACCCTCCTCAGTCGCGATCTCGATGCCGTCCAGCACATCGCGCTCGCGCCACGTTGTTCCGAGTTTGGTGCCGGCGAGATAGCACGCGCAGACGCTCGCCATCCCACCCATGACCCAGATGTCCCAGACCTTGGTCGGCTCCACCTGCGTGTGCGCGAAACCAGTGACGTGCGCCAGATGGTTGATCCCGCCCCTCAGGTATTCGGCGAACCAGTTGCACACCGCGTCGTCGTCGGCGAACCCACTGCCGAGCTCCTTCGACGCTGCCAGGAACTCGTCCTCGCCCCACAGCTCGTCGGCCTGCTCGAAGTAGATCCGCTGCCGCACCAGATGGTTGGTCTGATGCCCTACCAGCACCCCGTCCGAGAAGGCTCGGAACATGGTGGCCAGCGTGGGCGTGAGCATCACCTGCGCGGTCTGGGTCAGTAGAGCGTCCGCGTCATCGGTCAGCGTGGCTCCCGCGAAGTACCGGTAGCCACGTCGGTTGATGATCAAGATCCGAGTCTCGAAGTAGCTCTTCATCGCGTGGAAGCCGGGAGTCTCGACGACATCCGAAGCGGACATCACGGTGACCGGGCTCCCCTTCTCGACGCCCTTGGGTGTCTCGAAGCTGGTTCTGACCTGGTCGATCAGGTCGCTCATGGTGCTCCTTTCTGAGCCGCCAGAACCAGGAAGCGGATGAACTCGCTGGTCAGCTCTGGAGTCATGTCGATGGAGAGCGTCGCGGGCTCAGGCTGCAGGTCGGACTGGTAGGTCCGCCCAGCCACGAAGCAGAGCATGGCGACGTTCACATGGTCGTCTGTCATCGCGATCTCGTTGGTCTCATAGATCCGCTTGATCACGTCCTTCAGCTCGTCCTCGGTCTCGTCAGCGACGTTGGTGCCGAGGCCGTTGATCGCGTCCTCGGTGAAGGCATCTTCTACATCCATCTCGTTCCTCTCATGTCCGGGCCCCGAAGGGGCGGGCGAAGGGAAGCCAACTCCCGCCCCTCCGAGGCGTCTAGAGGGGACTAGATCAGTCCCGGACCAGGATGTCGCCGGTGTCCTCCACGTCCACGAAGTGGGACTGGAGTTCCTGAGCGACCACCGTGCGCAGTGCAGTCTCCAGCTCGGGCTTCGTGGGCCGGTCCTCGGCATCCGTGTGCAGCTGCCAGGCTGCACGCAGAGCGTGGGCACAGCGCACGAAGTCGTCGGTCGCCAGAGGCTGGCCGAGCTCCTTCGTCCGGATCACCGACTGCTTGGAGACGCCCTTCAGCGCCTGCACGATCCACGACGGGGCGAACCCCTCGTAGGCCGCGTGCAGGGCCTCGTAGTCGAGCTCCTCGCGCTGACCTGCCGGGATGAGCACGTTGATCAAGCGCTCCACCCCGTCCTTGTCCAGATCGCTGACGTAGATCATCCGGTTGATCCGGCCGGCCCGCGTCATCGCCTTGGGCAGCTCCCCGACGTGGTTCGACGTCAGCAGCAGCAGGACCTCACGGCCCTTGGTCCGCATGCCGTCGAACTGCTCCAGGAGCTGGTCCATCTTCTGTGGGGTGTTGCCGATCAGCTTCTCCACGTCCTCGATCACGATGACCGTCGGCGTGCCGAGGAGCTCTGCGAAGCGCATCACATGCTTCAGATCCTCGTCCCACCGAGCCTGGATGAACGACCAGTCGGACTCCAGGCAGATCTGCGCGGTGATCGAGGCGGCCAGCGTCTTGCCGGTGCCGTTCTCACCCCACAGGAGCACCTTGTTCCCCAGGTCGTCGCCGTTCTCCCGGAGGAGGTCAGCGGTCTCGACCACGCCCCAGATCTCGTCCACGAGAGCCTCGTAGACGTCCTTGGCGTAGACCACCTGCTCGCGGTCGATGGTGTACGGGTTGAAGAACTCCGGCTCCTTGTACTGCCCGGAGACGATCCGACCGACACCGATCAGGGCCTTGTTCCGGTAGATGGAGTGCTCCCGGATGTAGGCCTCGACCAGCATGAGCAGGCCGCGGATCTCCACCTCGTACTTCTTCTTGGCCATCACGTAGACCTGGAAGGCCATGCCGTAGTCGTCGTCCGCGCGCTCCTGGAGGTAGAACTGAGCGCCGAGCGGCGGGAACTCCAGGAGCCCGAACGGGACCTGGACCTCCTCGGTAGGGCTGACCTTGACGGTCCTGAGCTCGGGGAGCTGGTTGCCGAAGAAGCTCCGGATCTCCTTGCCCAGTGCGGTCATGCCGTAGACGTCCTTCAGGACCTTGTTGAAGGCGAAGGCACCGTCCATGGGACGGCAGTCGAACGGCTTGGTGTACTCATGCATGGCCTCCTCTGCCTCGGCCTGAGCCAGCAGCATGTTGGCTGCCTTCTTCAGTCCGAGCTTCGAGGGGACCTGCGGGAGTGCGATCCTGATTCCGCCGTCTTCGCGGTATTCGAATGCGCTCTCCACCGTGATCCGGCCGCCGGCGACGTCCTTCAGGAAGTCGTTGGCCTTCTTCACGTCCTTGCGTGCTGCCTTGTCGCTCCACATGCTCTCTTCGGACATACGTGTATAGCTCCTTCAGGGTGTAGGTGTCCGTTGATTAGCAGGACTACTCGATGTGGCCGAGCTCGTCCCTTGATGCGTTGAGGTCAACACGGCACTGCTCATACCTGGCGTCGTGGTGATGCGTGTGCTGATGGCGAGAGCCTTCGTCGAAGATGACCCTCTTGATCTTGTGGTCCTCTTCGAGACCCTCAACTCCGCCGGTACGGATGTAGGTACCGGTCCTGTTGGTGATGCGGGTCAGGAGAGCGGAGGTCAGCGGCTTGTCTGCTTCATAGAGCAGGTCCACTGAGACTCGCGCCCGATAGATGGTCATGCGTATCCCTTCTGATGATCTGAGTTGGGATCACTTCTCGGGTATCTCCTTGTCGCCTCCCTTCGCGTAGCGCTTCTCGATCCACTGGTCGATGTTCTTCTCCGGAACCCCGAACCAGTTGGACTTGTCCTCCATCCGGGTGAGCAGCACATGGGTAGTGCGCTCTCCTTCGTGAAAGAACTCGGCGAGACTGATCTGGAATAAGTCCTCCATCGCCAGGGCACGCAGATAGACCACTGCACTCAGCTGACCAGAGCTGAGCAGGGCCTTGCGCGCGGTGAGGAGCGCGGGGTCGCCCTTGGCAAACACCTCACGCACCTCACCGCGTGGGCCGAGGAGCATCGCTCTCTCGTCCCTCACAGACCACTGGCCCCAGGCGAGGTCTCGGACCACGCGAGCCAGCTTGCGATCCGTAGGCGCATCCGTCATGCGGGCTGCGCCTCTGATGGCTCGATCGGACCGAAGTGGTAGTCCATCAGTCGCTTCATCTCCTTGCTGGGGTTGCCGAACGTGACGGTCCGCACCACCTCGCCGGCCTCGTCACGAATGGCGAGAGAGACGTTGGCGTTGCGGAGCCCGGGAAACGCTGTGGTCAGCGCCTGCATCAGGTAGATCTCGGTCCGGTCGACGTTGTTGTCCTGCGACTCGAACACGATGTCTACCGAGATCACTCTCTGCTTGGTCATCAGTCCTCCTTCGGACATGGAGGAAGGGGCAGAGGATCTCTCCCCTGCCCCTCCTCAATCAGGCCTCGACCACGATGGCTTCGGTCTGGTGCTCCACGAGAAGCTTGTCGACCTTCGAGTTCGCGGTCCGCATGCCGGTGCTGACAGCCAGCGCATCGAACCGATCCCACTCGCCGACCTCGGTCATGGCCAGCTTGTAGCTCTCGAAGATGTCCTTGACCGTCCCGGTCTCTCCACTCATCCGGGCCCGGATCAGGGTGATCTGGCCGGTGAGGTTGGAGATCTGCGGAACGGTGCCCTTGGCGGCCTTCGCCTCGCGCTCCTCCTCGACCTCGTTCTGGAGCGTCTGCAGCGCCTCCATCTGAGCCGGGTTCAGTGCCAGGGTCTCCTGGCCCATCAGGTCCTCGACGACCTTCTTGTCGGCCTTCTTGACCTTGCGGCCATGGCGGACCTTCACGATCCGGGTGGTGACTCGCGTGCTGGACAGGGCCAGGTAGACCAGCAGGCCGAGACCCACTGTCAACACGGTGGTGGCGCTGAAGACCTGCCAGATCGTCAGACCGAGCAGAGACCCGACGACCGCTCGGGTGGGAGTGCTCGCCCAGGCGAAGACCGGAGCGGTGTAGCTCCACGCCCAGGCTGCGGCTGTGGTCGCTCGGACCCAGGTCGAACTCGCGACAGCGGAGACCACCGAGGCCCCGGCGATCGCCTTGGCCTTGGTCCACTTCGCGGCGGTCTTGGCCCAGGCCATCCCACGGAGGTAGGCCTTCCGGCTCTTCTTGGACATCCAGCGCATGGCCTTCTTCATCAGGCGCATGGTCTTCTTGTAGGCCTTCTTGGCCCGCTTCTGGGCCCGCTTCATGAAGGAGACATCCTCGATGAGGACGACCTCCTTCTTGGAGCCCTTCTTGGGCTTCTTGCCGGACTTGATCTTCACCTTCTCCGGCGGAGCGACAGGGCGCTCCAGAGTTGCAGTAGTCATGAGTACTTGTTCCTTGTCTGGTTGTGCGGACATGCAAAAACCCCCACGGCTATCTGAGCCGTGAGGGCTGGGTACCTGGGGACGGGTGTCCCTGGGTACGTGTCTATTGTATCACAAACACTACATCCCGTCTAGGCCAGCGGAGAGTCCGGGGAGTCTCCACTCGTTATCGGCGAGAGTTGCCTGTGAGTCACAGTTGTTGCACTGCAGTCTGGCGACGTGGATCGTGCTCTCCTTCGGTTCGGTGACCGGAATGAAGAGCTCGTGCCCATCGATCATCAGAGAGCCCACCCGACCACGAAAGTCGTTCGTCTGGACGACGACGATCTCGACGTCGGTGGAGTTGCAGTTCGGGCAGTGAGCCGGTCGAGGCACCGTGTCCGGCGAGTGCTCGGCGAGGGCCTCGGTGTACTTCTCGAAACTGGTCCGGATCCAGTCCGGCCACTCCTTGGGGAAGCCGTTCTTGCGCCACCCCCGGGCCTGCTTGTACCGGTAGTTCCGAATCGGCAGGAGCTTCAGCCGGCTGAACCAGCCGATGCTGAACTCCGGGTCCTCTGCACTGAAGTACTCGCAGAGGACGTAGGAGTTCATCTCCCGGTCCGCCCAGTCGGGGAAGGTCTCCTGGTGCTGCTCGGGGTTGACCGCCCGCGCGAAGACCAGGTCGTTCTCCAGCTGGGTGTTGGCCTGAGCGACGATCGCGACATCACCCACGGTGAACGACAGCTGCTCGTCGACCGGCATGATCTCGTTCTCGACCTTCTCCGCAGCCCCGACGAAGGAGGTCTGGGAGAAGAGCAGGACCATCAGGGGATCTGGGTGATGCTCATGGTCGTCGCTCATCAGATCTCCTGGTTGGTGTGGATGATGAGGCTGATCTCCAGGTCGAGATCAGCAGCGGCCTTCTCGAAGGTCTCTCGGAACTCCGTCCAGTCGTCGACGAACTCCTCGCCTTCGAGTTGCACCTTGATCTTCATGTGTCCTCCTCAGCCCGCCTTGTGAGCCGGGCCCTCCATGTCGGGGTCGTGGTCGCCCATCTCGTTCTGGGCCTTCCGCTTGAAGTAGGCCTCCATGAACACGCAGGTGATCACCGAGGAGCCCACCGCGGTGAGCACGGTTCCTAGCCAGTCCATAACGGACCTTTCTGTGTATGAGGCCGCCCCCAAAGCCAACGTGGGGACGGCCGTCTCATGTGTGTTCTCAGCCCTTCGGCCTGGTGAAGAGACGACGCAGATAGAGCATCAGGTCGTCCCACCACTGCCTCATGACTCCGCCTGCCGTGGCAGGACCTTGTCACCCAGCTCAGCCTGCAGGAGGGTGTACGCCTCCTCGCTGATGTGGCCATCCATGAAGGCCTGGCGCACCTCATCCCACGCGCCCGGGATGTACCCGTCCTGCTGTTCGCCGGGCGCGTGCTCTCCGTGGAGCTTCATGAGTTGTAGAGGGTGTTGGTGCCGACGAAGGCGTTGTGCCACTCCCAGTCGTCGTCCCAGTAGGACGCGAACTCCCTCTCGTCCAGCTCCACGGTGGGGTTCACCTCAGCGTCGAGACGAGACAGCATCCGGTCGTAGGACCTCAGGTAGTGCTGGGGCATGGGCAACGAACGGACTGGATCCTGGTCGATCCAGCCCGTCTTCTTGGCCTTCTTGGCCGCCTTGGCGAGCGCCTTGGCGGCCTTCTTGACCCAGACCTTCTTGGCCGCACGAAACTCCTTCTCGTGCTTGGCCCGGTTGGTCTTCAGCCGCTCCGCGAGCTCGCCGACGTCGACCGTGGTGGTCTTCACGACTCCTCGATCTCCACCGGGATGGCGTCCGAGTGGCCACCATGGATGGGGCAGTCCGGGTCCTCGGTGAAGATCTCCGGGGTGGTCCAGGTGCAGGTGCAGGTCTTCGTGACCCGCTCCTCCTCGGCCTTCAGTTCGGCCGCAGCCTCCTGCATCTTCTGGTGCTGACGATTCCGAGCCACGATCTCGTCGAGGATGGTGGCATCCTCGGGCTCCAGCGCGTCGTTGAGCCGCCCCAGATGCACGTTCAGCAGCATCGAGGTCATCCGAGCGTCCTCGATCATCTTGTCGGCCTCGTCGAGCGCGCCGACCGCGATGTCGACACACTCCCGGCAGATCGGTTTGTCGAGGGGGATGTCGTCCCACTTGGTCTTGAACTTGAAGTCCTTGCCACAGAGCCCGAGAACTCTGTCGCCCAGCTGAGCCCCCGGCCCGCTGGTGATATGCGCCTGCTTGGTCATCGATGGTCCTTCCATGGGTCATTACGAATGGGACGAGTAGGCCGAATCGGAGTAGGCGACTCCAACATCAGCTCGTCCTCGATGGCGTCACCGAAGGTGGTTCCGCCGGGGTTGAGGATCTTCGTTCCGCAGTCCTTGCATCGCAGGCTCGGCGGCTTCTTGGACGGGTGGTAGGCCTCGATCTCCTCCCAGAAGATGGCCGGGACGATCGCGAACACCAGGCCGGGGATGCCGATCGAGACCGCGGTGGCGTTCAGGGCTGTGCCGACAGCCCCGGGCAGCCAGAAGCTGACCATCATCGTGATCCACCCGATCAGGGTCATCAGGATGCCGGCCATGATCACCGGCTTGACCCGCATCAGTACCCCCTGGCCTTGCGAGCCGCCTGGTAGGCCACGTCGTCCACCAGATCGGCCAGCTGTGGGGACAGCACGACTTTGCCCTCGTCGTCGGTGACGATGGCGAGGTCCTTGCTGTTGCTGGTGATGTCGACAGGCGCGTCCTGGTCCTCCTGCTGGATGTAGACGGCCTTGGCGAACCTCATCTCCGCCTTGTGGTTGGCGTGGTAGAACCCCAGCGCAACGTTGCTGGCCAGGGCCACCCCGAAGCACAGGACGGCCGACCAGATGAACCGATAGTTGATACCGGTCGGCATCCAGATGCCGAGCACCATCAACACGACCGCGAGCCCGTAGAAGACCGCGATGTACTTGCTGTACCTCAGGAAATCAGCCCAGGTCATGGCAGTTCCTCCAGCTCCTTGATCCCGTCCTGGATCACTTTCAGGTTGGTCCCGACTCCGTTGACGTACGCCAGGTACTCCTCGTGGGTGAGGATCACGTCGTGGCGGGAGTCCAGCTCCAGCTCCTCGATCTGACCGTCGAAGACCGACGACATGTCGGTGTGGACGGTCATGATGCCGCCGTCCTTGTTCTTGACCAGGACCTGGTTCTGCGGGATCTCACCGCGGACGTGGCGCTCGGACTGGTTGCTCCACTCCTCGGCGTACAGGTCCTTGTACTGAGCGAGCGCCAGCCGGTAGTCGTCCCGGTTCCCGGTGACTCTCTGGAGCAGGGTCTCTCGGTTGATGTGGTGTTCCATTGGTTTCTTCCCTTCATCGGTTGGTTCGTTCGACAGGTAGTAATGGGCGCTGGATGTGGTGTTGGCCGACATGGTGAAGGACACGGTGGGAGGGGTGTATCCCGGACGCCAGCCCCCGCTCGGTGCCTGGATCTTCCAGGGGAGCTGGATCTGGGTCCTGTTCCGGTCGTGGTCGAGGCTGTAGCCGCTCTTGGACTTCGTGGTGAACCAGGCGTCGTCGACGTAGGTGACCTGGCAGCCGGCGAAGAAGGCCGAGCCACCGAAGTCCTGGAGCTCGCGCTCGGAGATCCGGATCCAGGTCCCGCCTTTCAGGTTCCGCTCCAGCATGGCCAGGATGTAGTCCCGCCGCGTCTGGGTCATCGGGACGCCGTCTCGGTAACTAGCCATCGCTCGGCTCCTCCGGGTGCTGGGCCAGGTAGTGGTCGATGGAGCCGAGCACCATCTGCCCCCAGAGGTTCACGTCGGAGACGTCGGGACCGAACTGAGCACCGAAGGCCAGGGCTACCTCCTCGCAGAGGATCTCCTTGTCATCGGAGACCCGACGCACGGTGAGAACACCGCGGTAGTTGTTGGCCTCGATGCCGTTCACCTCGGCCTTCCAGGCGTGGTCATCGACGGTGGCCTCCCAGATCGGAGGCACCGGCTTCTCTACTGGTGTCTCGGTCATGCGACCTCTCCTGACAGTCGGATGTAGTTGCGGCAGACGAGCTCGAACCACTGCATCCAGCGGGTGACGGTGGCGTTCCTGATCCCCACCGTCCCCTCGACCTTGATGCGGTCGACGACTCCGACGGGCTGAGCGAGGTCGATCCGGCTGACCTCGATCTCCGGTGTCTTCCCGTCCCAGGTGAAGTTGAGCCCGGAGTCTGGCTCGTAGAAGGACAGCTGCGGGGCTGCTTCCTCAGACATGCTTCGTCTTCTCCCAGTCGTTGAAGGTCTTGGTCTCCTCCATGTCCCACTCGGGGTTGGCCAGGGCGGTAGAGGCCACCTCGTTCACTGCGATGTCCCAGTGGGTCCCGCCGAGGAGCCTCTTGATGGTCAGGTACTCCCGACGGGTGATCGGCTCTGAGGCGCACATCGAGCGCCACTTGGTCTCAGGCATCTTCTTCCCTTCGCATAGCGAAGCCGGGCCCCTTCCTCTAGGGGCCCGGCCTCGGATCTGGTTTACAGGCTGAATGCTTCGCGAGCTAGAGCGAACTTCGTCTCGATGTCCGCGAGCTTCGTCTTCAGCTCATCCAGCTCTGTCTGTAGTGATGTGTTCTTGGCCTTCAGAGCGGTGTTCTTCTCCTTCAGGTCTTTGATCTCGGCGTCCAGGGGTGAGGTGTCCACCGGCTTCGGTGGTTCGACACCGATCACCGCCTGGAGAGTCCCGATCGCCTTCAGGATCTCGCCCTTGGCCTTGTTGGTGAAGTGGGTCTCGATCGCCTTCTTCTTGGCGTCCGGGCCCCACAGCGAGGTGGTGTCGGTGTGGTGCGTACGGGTGTGACCACCCGTGCTCCGCGCGGTGCCGACGATCGGTTGGCCCTCGCACTCCACGCACTTCACCTGGCCCTTGGCGTTGATGAGATAGCGCTTGTCAACGTCCTGCTTGCTGCTGCCCTTGTTCTTGACGTAGGGCATCCACTCCTCCGGGGTAGCCGGCTCCGGATCTGTCTTCGCCTTCGGCTCCTCCTTGGGAGGCGCAGGAGGTGCTGGAGCCTTCTTGGCAGGTGTCTTCTTGGCAACGGCCTTCTCGGCGGGTGCCTCTGCCTTCGGCTCTTCCTTGGGGAGGTGTTCCTCGGAGTTGAGTACCTCCGCCAGCTCGTGGACCGCCTCCTCGTCGACCGGTCTAGTTGACACGGCCTTCTTGACCTCTCTGATCGGCTTGTCCGTGGGGACGATGTGCCGCACGAACCACTGCTTCGCCGGCTTGACCTGCCGATCTCCGTTGCGAGCGTTGATGGCGTACGGCTGGGTTCCGTCGAGCGGGAACAAGATCACGCTGTGTGCGGTGAGCCGGTACTTCGCGTGGTACTCGTTGACCGCCGTCAGGATCACGTCGACCAGTTCAGCGTTGTAGGCGCGCAGAGCGCGTCTCTCGATCCGAGGCTGTTCCTCGGTGGGTGTGGTTGGTGTCATGTGCTCTGGCTCCTTTCGGGGGTGACGACGACCGTCGTCCTTACCCGGCCAGTCGTGATCGAACGGTTGACCACACCAGCACCAGTCCATGGACCCGGCTGTGTCGTCTGAGGAGACGGTCTTGTTGCCGCCATGAGGTACACCGGGTACTGCTCGGAAGCCGGCCCCGAAGCTGTCAGCAGCGTCTTGGCGGCCGGCCCACCAGGCCTTGTGGACCTTGGCAGCAACGTCCTCGTCCTCGTCTTCGTCACGGGTTCCGGTCATCGCACCATCACGGTTTCGGCGTCGATGATCTCGATGCGTGTGTAGGAACCGTCGAGCAGCGCCTTGGCGGCTTCGAGCACCATCGTCTCGACCACAAGGTGCTTGTGAACGGCCTGGTTGCGCTTCTCCGGGCTTCTCCGACGTCTCTTGGGCATGGGGTCCACCGTGCCGCTCGCGATCGCCTGAACGGCGTTCTCGTGAAGACTGGCGGTGTCCTGAACTTGCTTGTCTCTCGTGTCGATCATCGTGGTGCCTTTCATGAGTGGTGTATCTGATTGGATGTTACTAGATGTGCTCCCTCTTCCAGAACAGGAAGAGGTTGCGGATTTGGAGCCACCGGTTGGCGTACAGCTCGATCCGTTCTTGCTTGGCCATGGCTACTTCCGTTGCTGCCCTGGCCTGGGCTTCGCGTGCTGCCTGACTCGCCCGGTGCTCTTGTCGAGCCTTGTCCAGACCGACCTGCCTCTCCCGAGCCTGCTCTGGGGTCCAGATCCAGGTATCGGCTTCGCACTCATGGAACGAGTGCTCGCTCTTGGCCTCGTCTTCGGATTTGAACTCCTCCTCGAAGTCGCAGGTGTAACACCCCACGACCCAGACCTCGCGCGTACCAGGTGCGTCGGGGCCATGGTCGGGACACCAGGCGAGCTCCTCGTCATCGGAGAAGCTCCACCCGGCGTCCCTAGCGAACAGAAGGAGGTGCCACCTGGGCACCTCCTGGTTGAACTCCTGACCACAGCGCGCCGCAGCGCACCGCAGAGTGGTCAGCAGCATCTCTCCTCCTCGCTGTGTCAGACCTTCTTGCGTCTGAGGGGGTGGATGACCCACACCCACAGGAGACCCAGCACCACGATCGTCCAGAGGACGGCAGCCTGGATCCCGTTGAAGCCGTTGCTGTTCCCGAACAGACCCAGCGCCAGCAGCACCAGATAGGGCGATGCCACCAGCAGGACTGTCCATCTCACCTTGCCGGCCATGTCAGCCCTTCAGCCAGTACCAGAGGTTGTCCTTGGCGAGGATCAGGTTCTCCGGGCGGTCGTGACGGGTCAGGCCGAGGTGGATCAGGCTGGGACCACTGAACTGGCCCTTCTTGTAGTGCCGGAACCCCGAGTGCGACTCGCCGCAGCAGGCGTTGTAGTACTCGCTCGTGCTGTCGACGACGCCGTCGTACTCCCAGAACTGGTCGACGGCATCACCGTTGACGCCCTTGTCGACGACGTTGATCACATGCAGCAGCCCCGGTCCCTGGAGCTTGTAGTTCCACTTCAGCCAGGTGGTGAAGTGCCAGAGGGAGAACCCGAGCGTGCTGTGCCCGGTCTGGGTGATCTCGATCTTGCACGGGTTGACGTCGCAGTCACCCGAGTTATCGCTGCCTCGCGCGACCACCTTGCCGGTCGCGTTGGTGGTGACGGTCTTGGTGGTGGTGTAGGCCAGGCCGTGCACGAGGTCGACTGCCTTGGCCTGGGTGGTGGGGGCCGCCGGCCGAGCTTCAGCCGGTGGGTTCGCTAGGACGCCACCGGTGATCAGCAAGGCTGTCGCTCCGGCAGCGAGTAGTGCTCGTTTCATGGTCGCTTCCCTTCATAGGGCACCGAGCGAATGTGATTGCTCGGATGCCGCTGCATCGACGCTCGGCGAGCATCGACGTCGATCTTCTGCTGCTCGCGACCCATCGCATGCCCGAAGTAATACATCAGGGCACCGACAGCGATGGTGACGAGTCCGAGTACCTCTAACCAGGACAAGGTGCTCATTGGGTCTCCTTCAGGTTGATCCGCTTGCCCACCTGGTTGTGGGCCTGGGGGTGTTCTGCGAGTTCACAGTCGGTGCAGAACGGCTGGTCCGGGTTGTTGACCTTCGCGTGGCACTTGTCCTTGACCTCCCGGACCTCGATCAGGTCGCCGATCGGTGCCGTGCCGTCGAGCAGCTTCTGCAGGTTCTCGCTCGTCGGCATCATCGGTTGGTGAAGAGTCAGTAGGCATACGCACTCGTGTGACTGGGTGTTCTCTCGAAGATCCATGTATCACCTCTATGTGATGTCGGCCGGTGGGGCTCACCCCTCGTGGAGCCCCACCGGCGGTCTTGCGGACACATCTCCTCTCACCCCATGCACAGAGGAGATGAAGAGGGGCACCTGCACCCCCGTGTTACTCAGGTGCCCCTCAGATCGGGAGAGGTCAGCTAGGCTGCCCTCGTTCCTTTCATGGTTGAACAGGGGCCCCCGGAAATGCCGACATCCGGGGGCCCTTGCTCACGTCTTCGGCCGTCGATGGCTGCAGTCGTCGTTCATGACTCCAGAGTCGATGTGCCGGGTCACCTCACCCTTCTCGTTGGTCTTGATCAGGGTGACCTGACGGACGTGCTTGCGCTCGGCCATCAGCTCGGAGGGCTCGAAGCCCTCGCTGAGCGCGTCTGCGTAGTCCGCGCTCGCGTCGGTGGCGTTCGGGTGGTCGTGAAGCAGAACTTGGCCGTCGCAGAAACCGATCGCGACTTGGTACGGATCGCCTTGCATGGTGTTCCTCTCGATGTGATGGATGAATCTGTGTGTTGTGGGGGGTGGACGGCGGGCCCATGAGCCGATCCCACGGGGGTCAAGGACCACCCGCCGTCCACGTCTAGAAGGCGTTGGCGTAGCACAGGAAGTTCTGCTCGTCGTACTTCAACGCCAGATACTGCCCGAGCCAGATGTCGGATCTGGGGAGGGACAGCGGCTGGGTGTTCTGGTCGTTGGCCTCGGCCCGTGCTGCCAGCATTAGGTCTCGGTCTACGCGCAGACCACTGATGATGTAGTCGTTCCAGGGATTGGGACCTCCACAGAGACCCCCTCGGTAACCCTTCACGGAGTCGATCCGGGCGATGTTCTCCGAGGTGCCCTGGAACCAGATCTGGTACTGGTACTGACCCGACTGACCCATGAACTCCAGGTGGGTGAGCACTCGCTCCAGACACCCATATGGGACTGCGCGGCCCGGTATCTGGGGGACACGCTGGACCTCCCAGCGCAGCTCCTCTTCGGGGACGATGCTGCGGAGGAGCGCATGAGCACGCTCCTCCGCCGCCGCCCGCTGTTGGGCGATCGTCACATCACCCTCCGACGTACCGAGGCTCGACCACGGTGTGCACGGCCTCCTGCTCCAGGGTGCGGGTGACGTACCCCTGGCCTCCGCTCTCGGTCTCCAGGACGAAGGCCGTCCCGCCCTTGGCCACCGACTCTTCGAGCGCGGCCTCGGCCGTGATGCGCTCGGCCTCGACCGTCGGGTCGTAGGTGATGGTCCGGTCACCTTCGTTGTTCAGGATCCTCAGGACGTGCTTCCCCGTGGGGATCTCGATCGGTGTGAGTAGCGACATGTATCTCGTTCCTTCCATGCGATTGACATGAAAAAACCCCCGGCACAGGGAGTGGCGGGGGGCTAGACATCCCGAGATGTCTAGGACTGAGTGCTGTGCATCATCACCAGAGTGACGACAGCGATCAGCAGGTTCACGGAGAACGTGAGCGTCAGGTAGAGCTCCCGTCGTCCCCGCCTCTTCTTGGTGCGCCGGGAGTCATCCAGCGAGGTCGTCATCGCCGTCCCCGGTGTGCTCGCAGGTGTAGGTCCGCTCAGCGAACGGCTTCACCTTGTCTGAGTGGTGGTTCATCTTGTTCACCTGCACACGGGTCAGGTGAGACCACCCCGGGAAGTCGGTGAGCCAGCTCTCCGGGTCCTTGGCCTCCCCGACCTTCTGGCCGCCCATGCCGATCATGGACAGCGCGCCCAGCGCCTGGTTCGCGAGAGCTCTGGACTCTCGGAACGAGGGCTTGTCGAACTGGATCTTCTTGGTGTCGCCGGTGCAGGTCTCGATGACCACTTCGGCGTAGTCGAAGATGTTGCCGTTACCCATGGTGCTTCCCTTCCATGCATATGTGTGAGGCCCCACAGCCGTGTTGCTGTGGGGCCAGGTTGTACTGGTCAGGCTCCCAGGCCGGAGCTCGGGCCGCACACGTCCTGCAGCTCACCGTCGTAGGACTGGTGAGAGTCCAGAATGCTGGTGACCTTGTGCATCTCCGAGGTGGCCTTGGGCAGCCAGATGATCGAACCCCAGGTGCCGCCAGTGACTGCCTTCAGCTCGTACGTCATGGCGTTCGACATGTGCCTGGTGACGGCCGGGTAGACCGAGCACTTCGCAGCGTTGTCAGACAGCGTCTGGTTCTGCGAGGTCAGGTCGGCGTTGTCGGACTTGGCCGCGGCCAGGTCCTTCTTGGTGCTGGTCAGCTGGCTGCTGACCGAGGCGGCGTGCTCCCGGGACTGACCCAGGATCTGGTGCTGGTGGAAGGTGTACGCACCGAGCGCGATGAACATGAGCACGACGCTCATGACCAGCAGGTACAGACCGATCTTCCGCTGCTTGGCGGGAGCGTCCTGCATCGCGATGAACTCGGGTGTGGTGTCAATCATGGTGGTGCCTTTCATCTATGTGTGTGTGTATGACATGCGAAAGCCCCCAGCCATGTGACTGGGGGCCGGTGGTGCTAGGAGCTGAGTGACCTGAGGTACACGTCGTGGTGCTCCCTCTCGCGGGGGCATGAGCCGTCCGCTTCGAGCTCGGTGAGGCACTGGTAGTGACCTCCACCGTCGTTGCCATCCGCCGCGACGATGCGGCGTTCCTTCAGGCAGTGTGGAACTTCGGATCTCCAGAGTTCGTCCATGGGCTTCCCTTCCATGCATGCGAAAGCCCCACCGCCGAGTTGCGGTGGGGCCGGGTGGATCAGGACTGGATGTAGACCCGATCCTTCTCCATGAAGAGGGCCACGACGCCCTTCATGGTGAGTCCGACGAACTCGCTCTCGGTGAAGGTGAGCTCGTCGTCGAAGTAGCGCAGAACCTCCTCGACACCACCGGTGTCGAAGGTGGCAGTCACGACTGCCTGGTACTCACCTGCGCGGGGATCGGAGCGGGTGATCGTGGCCTGCGTGATCTTGGGGGCGTCCTGAGCGGTGCTCATGCCGCACCGCCCATCGAGCGCTGCATCCGAGTGATGCACCACTGACAGACGGGTAGGTCCCTCTCCTTCAGCGTGGCCCTGCGCAGCTTCCCCGGGGAGGAGAAGTAGTCGCAGTCGAGCAGATGCCGCTTCCGCGGCTGTTCGCCACCTACCCACACGGCGGCCTGACTCCCTGGATACTTCAGTGTTGCCATGTTGCGCCTTCTTTCTGGTGAAATGCGAAAAGGCCCCCTACCGAAGTAGGAGGCCTCTCGCGCCTGTATCAGGGTATGCAGTCGCCCTGACCCTCTTATTATAGCCTATTTAGGGCACTAAATGCCACCCTAAACACTACTTTTCGGGGTCTGTGGACGCTTCCGAGGTCGTTTCATAGGGGTTTTCGACGTATGTGGCCTTGATCAGGGTCACCATGTCCTGGTGCCCCCGGCGGGCTTCATGTTCTGTGCTGTACCGGACACAGTCCAGATCCAGCAGTCCCTCGTGGCCTTCCTCGCTCCGATCGGCGTTCCAGGCCGTGGTGGTGAAGACCATGGTCTCGAAGATGAGCGGAGGACCACCCTCCATGAACTGGTGGTCCAGTCCGATCCAGACAGTGGAGACCATGTACGGCCCCACCTGGTCCAGACCGACCCTGTGGTAGTCCTCATCCTCTTTCAGCCGACCCCACTCCTCGGTGGAGATCGGCTTCCCCTCCTTGTCCAGCCAGTCCATGCTCAATCAGTAGCGCCTCCCTCCTGAATCTGGTCTATCGCTAGGTTCACCAACTGGATCCCGACCAGGAGACGGATCGCCTGGTGAGCTCGGGACCACTCGTAGTGCAGGGCCGACATCTCCTCGTGCTCGTAGCGCCCTTCCTCGGGCACCTGAGGCTCTACTGCGCCGTGCTCCCGGAGGTGCTTCAGCAGCATCAGAGCCATCGAGTCGAGCTCGATGAGATGGGTCTTGGCCGCGTCGTTCACCTGATCACCATCTTCCAGACCTGCAGAGCGGACTCCCGGTAGGACAGGCCCATGTCCGGATCGCCTACCTGCCGGCACCAGTAGAGGTGGTCTCGGTAGTGACCGATCCCGCCAGTCACGGAGCGCAGTGAGCACTCCTTGTGGGACGGAACCAGACCCTTCTCCGAGCCCATGAAGCTGCCCTGATCGTTCTCCTGGATGGGGGTTCCACACAGGATGCAGAGCTCCCCGACCGGAGTCGGGACCTGGATGCCGTTGTCGCAGACCCCCGAGGGCCATGGCTCACCGAAGTAGGGCTCACTCATCCTGCCTCACCTCCCAGAATCCGTCGTTGTCGTGTACCGGGCAGTTCAGATCAGCGATCCGCCGCTCCCCGATGTCGGTGAACATCGGGCAGATGCAGTCCTCGGGTCGGATGAACCGCGGGTTCTCAGTCACTTCCTCTCGTCCAGTCATGGCAGTTGCCGCAGTACCCCTCTCGGATGTCGTTCGGGTTGTAGGACGTCATCAGGCACCGGGGACAGGTGATGGACCCCTTCTCGGCACGTTCGACTGCTGCCCGGACCCGGGGGTCCGGATGAGACCGGTTCAGCTCGGCGTACGTGCCTTCCCCGAGCACCTCGTCGGTGATCTGACGGGCGATGTCGTAGAGGTCGCCCATCACAGCTCCATGAACCCGTCGTCGGTCATCACACCGAACTGCTTGCCCTCGGACTGCAAGATCGCCTTGATGTGCATGACCAGCTGGCCGACTGCCTCCAGGTTGTCCTTGAAGCCGAACACGACGATCCCGCCCTCCCCCTCAGAGGAGAGGCAGATGACTCCCTGCACGTCGGCGTTCTCCTTGGTCGCTGCCAGCTGCTTCATCTCGTCGGCCAGCTCGGTGAGCCGGTCGAACGGGATCGGTGCGAAGTGGATGTCACTGATCGCCATCAGACCTCCTCCAAGATCTCGTAGGTGATCGGGTGCCGGTGGACGCTCGACTCGACTGTCACCGAGGCCAGCGCGATCGTCTGTGGCTCCACGATGTGCATCACCGCGTATGGCGGGTTCTCCTTCACCTTGAAATACCGTCGACAGGTCGGGCAGTAGGCCGGCTCTGTCATCTTCTTCATCTGTCTCCTCTCATGGACTGCTCCGAGCCACGGTCTTCCCGTGCTTGCGGCACTGCATCTCCGTGCCCAGGTCAACGACGTGACCGCCATAGGCCACGCACCGGCGCTCGAAGTTGTAGGTACTCATGGGGTCGTGTCGTTCCATCCACAACGTCCCCTGCCAGACCCCCAGCACGAAGGTCGCGGTACCTACCACGGTCGCCAGTGCGATGGCCCATGGCTTCCTCATGGCGTAGAGCCGGCGTCTTCGCCTCTCCAAGGCCCGAGGAGTTCCTGGTACAGCCGGTACTCCGGGTCGAAGTCCTCGTGCCAGGGGAACCGATCCTGTGCATCGGGCCAGACCAGCTGCAGAGCCTGGAACTCACCCATCAGGTGTCGGGTCATGGTCATCGGGTACTCGCCGAAGGGATCGGTGATCTCCACGAAGGCCACCCGGTGGTTCTCGATCACGAACTGGTAGTAGGTGTCCGGGTTGAACCGAGTACCTGACTTCACCTGCTCGTAGATCACACCCAGAAGACCATGCATGGTCTCCATGTTCAGGCCCATGATCAGCAGCTCCGGATGCTCCCGGAGCTTGAAGCCCACCGTGTAGTTGAACGGCGGACCGTCACCCTCCTTGGTCGGGAAGATGGCCATGTCCGACCAGCCGTGCTCGGCGATGTCTTCGAGCACCCGTTGATCCAGCGCGTCTCTGCGCTCCTTGGAGATCACGGAGCATCAGGGTCGAAACCGGCCCGTTCCCACTTCTCGGCCTTGGCCAGGACGTCCAGGACGTCTTGCTTGTTCTTGGCCCCGTCGAACTGGTCGTCGTTCCAGTCCGGGACAGCTCTGAAGCCCAAGGGCTTGATCACCCGGAGGATGGCGTCCGTCGCCAGTTGAGCCCTCGGGTCGAGGTTGACGCTGACCTGACCTTTCAGCCCCAGGACACGGGCCATGCCTCCATAGACACAGGCCTGGCGACCGTTCGGACCGTACATAGAGCCTCGCCACCAGCCGTTCTTCTCGATGTACTCCCGGGTGCCGGCGATGACATCGGCGATCTCGTCACTCAACGTTTCCACTCCTCGCGTTCTTCTCGGCCAGGATGAAGGCGTCCTGGACCTCCTCCCACTTGGTCCGGGAGTCGTTCCAGACGGTGACCCAGTTGACGGTGCACCGGCAGTTGATCCCGGTGCAGTTCTCGGCGTGGGTGAGTCCCTCTGGGATGTCGATCACCCGACATAGGGCATCTGCCACGGCCAGGACCTTCGGGTTCTCGCAGCAGAACCTGTCCTCGATGCCCTGGCTGTACAGGACACCACCGATGGCGCAGTAGCCGATCACGTCGCCGTAGATGATCTCCTCCTTCTCGGCGTCGTAGTGGCCGTCGACGACCTTGAACTCGCCCTGTGCCCAGCCGTACTCGTCCAGGAACTCCTGGGTCTCGGCCAGGAGGTCAGCCAGTTGGTCGTTGGTCAGTTCGGTGATCTCAGTGGTCATGCCTCGCTCCTCTCATCTGCTGCCTTGCAGGTCCCACAGACGCCGAAGGCCAGCAGGATCTGGATGTCCTCGATGTTCCGGACGGTGTATCCGGTGTAGTAGTCCTCCCCGGACGCGGAGTCCGGAGCGATGTACCTGCCGCAGTTGTCACAGGTGCGTTCCCAGAGCTCCTGCTCCTCTTCGGTCATGTCTTCGTCACCCTCGTCGAGGAGACTCATGATGAAGAGCGTGCTGGACTCTCGGGCGATGTCGATCGCGCCCTCCTTGACCATCAGTTCGACGCGCTGATCGGTCATGTTCTTCAACCACGGTGCTTCATACGGAGTGTTCATGACTTCCCCTTCTCCACTTGGTCATCCCAGGCCTTGCGGAAGGTGATGTTCTCTTCCTTGGTATTCGGTGTTGGTGGCTCCGGTTCGTAGGTCACTGAGGTAGTGAACCGGAGGCCGGACTCAGTCACGATGGTGAAGGTCTGGATCTGCCCATCGTCATCGAAGTTGTCCTCGATGTGGTCGACCTTGATCGGGAACAGCTCGGTCTGAGCTGCTCCTCTGAAACAGCCCAGGATCAACCATCCGAGAGCTGCATCTGGGATCGGATTGTCGTCGTGTTCGATGTCCGTCGTTCTCATCCCTTTCTGGTGTGGTTCGGGCATGAAAAAGACCCGGTGTCGGAGGATGGGTATGTTCACCTTCTCCTCCGACACCGGGTCGGTTCTCCTCCCTGGCATGGGGTCCAGGTCAGAGGGTGAATCATCCGCGCATGGCGAATGAATCACTGTGTTCATTGTATCATAAGCACTACATACAGCACAAGGGCCAGACCCTGATGGGCCTGGCCTGTTCTGGAGTGTCGGTGCCCCTCATCGAGGGGTCTTAACCGAGTGACTCCGATGGAACCTTCACCCCTAGCCGCTTCGGTTCCGTACCTAGAGCTAGGGAGGGTAGAGATCGGATGACCTCATGAGTCCATTGTACTACATACACCACACCCATCGCAAGGGCATGACGGGTGCTCGCAGTTACCGTGAGACGAGAGGTGGAGGTGTGTATGAGCCCTCGTCTGAGAGACCGTCCTACCGCTGACATCTTGGTGATCATGGTGGCTCTCACCATCTGTGGAGCGATCATCGGTGGTGGTACAGCTCTGATCATCCTGGCCTTCATCCACCCGAAGATGGATGCCGGTCCTGGAGCTCGAACGATCGCGGATCTACTGACCACGATGGTCGGTCTACTGGCCGGCTTCCTGGCTGGTCGTACCACGATCAAGAAGGAGGAGGAGAAGTAGGGGAGACCCTCCACCTCCGGGCTTCGCCCTCCGGCTCCGGGTCTCCTACCTTGTACCTGGCGTACTGAGCTCGGGCTAGATCTAAGCCATCGGGCTTCCAGTTCAGTTCTGGTCTGTCACGAGCTGGTCTGATGATGGTGACTGGACCAGACTTCGCGGCCCAGCGTGCTTCCTCTCTCTGCTTCCGGGACCTCTTCTGGTAGCCCCTCTTCTTCGACATACCCCATCTCCTCGGGCTCCTCAGGAGCCTCCGCGCTTCGCACTGTGCTCTCTGGCCCCCCTTCCCCCCACGATGTTGGGGGGAGCTCTCGAACCGCCGGGGACCTTTCCGGCACGCGGTCGCAACCGCCTCTAGTGCGGGTGTCTCCGGTTCGACGTCCGGGTCCTGATCGGCTTCACCCCGCCGCGGGGTCGCATGAACGCTCTCCAGTTGGATCTGGATGCGCGAGAGGGGAGGTACTTGCTACCATCGACCCGCGTATCTGACACAGCGCACGCTAGACCCGAGGTCGTAGTGGGTCAAGCGACAGAGGCCCCGGGAACATGACGACACTCCCGGGGCCTCTTCTCATCTGCTACCTTCATCTGGAAGCCCCGGTGACCCGAGACGCCGGGGCTTCTTCATGCCCAGGGGAGAGCATGCAGCGGCCGCCATGGTGGTACTGGCTGCAGTGGAGGGACCTCGTCCCAGTGCTCATCTCGATGCTGGTTCTGGTCGGGTTTCTGAGCGTCTCGACCTGGCTGTTCGGTCAGTCAGTGGTGCTGGTGCTGAACCACATCCGGAAGGCCTGGGACCACCCATAGATGCGGGTTCCGAGGAGTGTCGAACAGGAGTACGTTCTCAGGATGCCGACGGTCTGGATGCGCTACGAGTCCAGATACCGCACGAGGTTCCACCGGTCTCCAGACTGTCGTCAGCTGACCAAGAAGCCGGCTCGCGGCGAGGGGTTACCTCTCATCGCCGTGGACCTGGAAGAGGTCGACGCCCGGCCCTGCGCGACCTGCTACCCGGACGCTCCTCGGATCAAGGTGCTCCACCGCTACTGCGACATCTGTGACTCGCCGTACCCCTGCGAGCACAACGGCGGGGTCCTGATCCTCGACCGTGCCGGCCGGCGCTACTGGGTCTGGCCGGACACCAACTCGATGCCGCTCTACCGGCGTCGTCTGGTGTCATCTTAGTCACTGCAGTCATTGCATCTACCACATTCACTGCATAGTGTGTGGGAACGTCAACTGCTGGAGGGTTCGTGCCACTGTCGTCAGAGGGATTGTTGATCAGCGCACTCCTGAACACCGAGTCAGTCGGGGAGGAGGTGAAGTACGGGATCACTGCCGGTCTCTTCGAGGGGTACAGCGATGAGTACAACTGGCTGACCAACTACATCGAGACCTACGGCTGCCAGCCCACCCGGGACATCTTCAGCCACAAGTTCCCGGGGTTCGTCTTCTCCGA
>Ga0157376_10000094_pt1 | contig 67036 bp, 60 predicted proteins | sample M45metaG_FD_121801 | JGI IMG/M metagenome (GOLD analysis project Ga0157376, IMG submission 121801) | Miscanthus rhizosphere microbial communities from Kellogg Biological Station, Michigan, USA - M4-5 metaG | ecosystem: Host-associated > Plants > Roots > Rhizosphere > Soil | place: USA: Michigan...
AATCTGGCGCACCGCGGCGGTATCGAGGGCTTGCGTGACGCGCAATCGCAGGCGAGCGAGTTCCTCGCCGCCGGAAGCGTCTTTCGTGGCCACTGGCGCGCCCGTGCCGATGCAGTCCACCAATCGTTCGTGGCGCGGCGCCTCTCACCCGGTGGCGCCGCGGACATGATCGCCTGCGCGTGGTGGCTCCATGCGGTCTCCTGCCCATGAGTTACGCTTTGTTGTTCTCAGGTCAGGGCACCCAGCATGGGGACATGTTCCCGTGGCTGGACGATGCGCCGGCCGCGCAGCCTGCGCTGGCCGCTCTCGCGGAGCATGTTGGCGGAAACTGGCGAGAGCGGCTGAGGGGGCCTGGGCGCGCGGTCAACGTGTTTGCGCAGCCAGTCGTCGTGGGTACGGCAAACGCTGCGTGGCAAGCGCTGCGCGCGTTGCTAGCGTCCGCGCCGGAGGTCGTCGCGGGATACAGCGTTGGGGAGCTGGCCGCCTTCAGTGCTGTGGACGCGCTGGAACCCGCGCAGGCGGTCGGTCTCGCAGGCCGTAGGGCCGACATCATGGACCGTGCTGTTGTGGCGCGCGACACCGGCCTACTCGCAATCAGTTCCGTGACCGAAGCCGAGGTAGTTGCCGAATGCCACGGCGTCGAATGCGCCATACGCATAGCCGATGACAACAACGTCTATGGCGGTGAGCGCGCGGCGCTCTTGAACGCGCAGCGATTGCTTCGTGAACGAGCGAAATTCAAGCCGCTTTGCGTCTCGATTGCCTCGCACACGTCTTGGATGCGGCCGGCGCTGCATGAGTTCGAATGCGTCGTTCGAAAGGCGAGTCTCCGGCCGCCGATTAGTCCGGTCGCGCTCGATGCGACGGGAGCCACCTCTCGCGACGCCGCCGTGCTGGCGCGCGCGCTCGTATCGCAAATCGCGCAGTGCGTGCAGTGGCGATCGTGCATGGGGGCTATCGCCGAGCGCCGTCCATCTTGCGTCCTCGAGATCGGCGGCGGACAGGCCCTCGCGCGGATGTGGGCGTCGCGGTTCCCAAACATCCCTGTGCGCTCGCTCGATGAATTCCGAACATCTGCAGGCGCCGCATCGTGGATCGAACGGCATTCGTAAACAACGAAGGAGACATGCAATGAACAAGAGGTGGATCGCCGCGATGGCAATGCTCATGCCCGTTCTCGCGAGCGCGCAAATTCTGATCGGGCAAACAGCCGGTTTCACCGGCCCGGTCGCCGGCGGCGTCCGCGAGGCGTCCGAAGGTGCGCGCCTCTGGATCGATGCCGTCAATGCGAGCGGCGGCATCTCGGGCCAGAAGATCGAGGTGGTGTCGCTCGACGATGGGTTCGCGCCGCAGCGCGCCGCCGAGAACGCACGCAAGCTGATCGAGGAGCAGCACGCCGTGGCATTGTTTCTCACCCGCGGCACGCCGCACGCCGAGGCCATCCTGCCGTTGCTCGAATCCGACGGCGTGCCGCTCATCGCGCCTTCGACCGGCGCCATGTCCTTGCATGCTCCCCTGCGCAAGTACGTGTTCAATGTCCGCGCGCCGTACCAGCGCGAAGCGGAAAAGGCGGTGCTGCACCTGGCAACGATCGGCGTGCGCAGCGTCGCCGTCGTCCACGCGGACGATGCGTTCGGGCTCGACGCGTTCGAAGGGGCAGAGAAGGGATTCGCGAAGGCGAAGTTGCAGCCTGTGCTGGTGCTCAAGGCCGATCGCAGCAAGCCCGACTTTTCGAAGATCATTCCCGGGCTCCTGCAATCGAACGCGCAAGCCGTGCTGTGGCTCGGTTCCGGCTCCTCGGTCGCCGACGGTGTGCGAGCGCTGCGTGCGGCAGGCTCGCGCAGCCAAGTGGTGACCTTGTCCAACAACGCTTCCGCTGCGTTCATCAAGAGCCTTGGCGAGAACGCGCGCGGCGTGATCGTCACGCAGGTGTTCCCCGACGAGCATTCGATCGCGTTTCCGCTAGTCAAAGATGCGATGAAATTGGCCGCGGCCAAGGGGATTACGGAGCTGAGTCCGGCGCACCTCGAAGGATTTGCGGCGGCGCGCGTTCTGGTGGAGGCATTGCGCCGCGCCGGACCGAAGCCCAACCCGGAGAAGATTCGTGCCGCGCTTGAGACGTTGCGTAAATTTGATGTCGGTGGCCTGCAGCTCACCTTCACGCCCGAATCGCACAGCGGGCTGGATTTTGCCGACTTGTCGATCATCGGATCGGATGGGCGCTTTCACCGCTAAGAGGTGCAGTGCGGTTCCGTTGTGCAGTCTTATCGCACTCTGACCGTACTCAGCGTACTCGCCGCGTCCTATCCGCAGGACCTTGCCAATCATGGCCATGGTGATCACTCCTTAATTTCCCCGCTGCTTAAACAAGCAGCAGGGTAGGCTGAACACCCGGGTCAAATTTCAGTCGGCACAACCCTCACAAGAGGTCAATTTTCGGTCGACGCCAACAATCCGCACGTCAAACAGGATTGCGGTAAAGCTCTGTGCCTGCAGCAACTTGTCTGTCTCCTAATGTGTTTTTGAACTCTGGGCACAGGACTCGAGAAATCGCGCCCTAGCCCTGGCTTGGGCCAACACGAATGCTTGGTCACTGCCCCCCGCAACGAACCGGGCCCCCAGGCCCATGTACCTCACAGTCCACTCCTCGTCGTAGATGCCGCCCATGCCCAGATGCTTGCCGTGCTGTCGGCATGCTGCTGCAACCGATTCAAATGCCGCCTGCACACGGGGATGCCCGAACTGGCCGGGGACGCCCAGTCCCAGCGACAGGTCGACGCCGCCGATGAAGAGGACGTCCACGCCTTCAGTTGCGGCGATCTCGCTGGCGTTAGCGACACCCTCAGCTGACTCGATCATTGCGACCAGAAGAATCTCGTGGTCCATCTCAACCTGTGCCTGGGCCACATTCGGTACCTCATAGGCGAACTGAACGCCGTTGGCGCCCCAGTTGCGGGCGCCGAGTGGCGCATAGCGCAACGCTTCGACCATGTCGCGAGCCTCACGGGCGTCATTGACATTGGGAACGATCACGCCCTGCGCCCCGTTGTCCAACGCGCGGGCAGCCTCGTCCAAAGCTTGTTGTCTCGCCCGCACGATGGGCGCAATGCCCGCTGGCAGGGATGCAATGCACAGTTGCACCGAATCTGAAATGGACGTTGAACCGTGCTCCCCATCGATGCACAGCCAGTGATACCCCGCGGCACGTGCGATCTGGGGAACTGCGGGTCCCCGCATCAAGGAGGCCTGAAATCCCAGCGCAGGCTTGCCCGCGAGCAATCGCTGCTTCGCGGTGTTGCTTATTACTGCCATTGAAATTCGTCTCCTCTACGACGTCCTGGCGGCTGCGATAAAGCGCGCAATTTCCGCCTGTCCGGGCAATGGTCCGGATTCCACGTGCCCCGGTCCAATATCGATTGAAAGCCTTCTTTGATACTTTTAAGGCATCAGGTGTCCGCGACTTGCATGTTCGTTTGCACGCCAGTGAATGCTGCTTCGCAACAGACTTCTTTATGCAATTTTTCACTGCAGAAGCAGCGAATCGACGGCGATTTCATTTGGATATTTGACTTGTCTGCTGACATGAAAATCGGCTCCGCACTGCCGTCTTAAGGGGCCTTTGTTGCCCATCTCTCGGTACTAACCCGTCCTGAACGGCCCGGCTGCTTGGCTATTGTCGGATCGACAGATGCGTCCAACTTGACAAATTGGTACTTGATTTTGAAGTACAGCGCAGCTGGTTTTGGGAGGAGCAAGAGGGCCTTCCATCGCCTTGGAGAAGGCGTCCTTCAACACGACACGGAGAGCAACATGAGAAAGTCACTAATCATCCTGGCAGCGCTCTCGGCAATTGCCGGTTCAGCTGCAGCCCAATCCTCAGTCACGATCTTCGGGATCGTGGACGTGAGCCTGACGCACGGGTCCGGGTCCGTCGCCAGCCGAACGCAGCTGTCCGCGGGCAACCTAGCCGGCAGCCGCCTCGGCTTTCGCGGAACAGAAGATTTGGGCGACGGCCTGAAGGCCAATTTCTGGCTGGAAGCGGGCCTGACGCCTGATGACGGCAAAGGTGTGTCGAGCAACACCAACAATCAGACCAGCGGTGCGCCCGCGACGTCGGCGGCCGGCGGGCAGGGTCTGACGTTCAATCGGGTTTCCTACGTCGGCCTGTCCGGAAATTGGGGCGAGCTCAGGCTTGGCCGAGACTACACGCCGACCTTCAACGGCCACGTCTACTACGATCCGGCATTCCTTTCGGGCGTGATGACTTCGCAGACGGCCATCGGTTCGCTGACAATCTTCGCGCCGAACGCGCCTGGCGTCGCATGGGCGGGCGCCCGCGCGTCGAACTCGGTGAGCTACTTCACGCCAAACATCAGTGGCTTCAGTGGGCAGATCATGTATGCCTTGGGCGAGAACTCATCGAACGCCGGCGCCACGGTGGATGACGGAAAGTACATCGGCGGACGCGTGAATTACGTCAGCGGACCGATCGACGTTAGCCTGGCAGCAGCGAAGATGAATCTGCTCGCAGTGGGTGACGTGCGCGAGACGGTGCTTGCAGGCACTTACGCCTTCGGAGCGGCCAAGCTATGGGGAATCTATCTGCGCGACGATTCCGGCACATCAATCGATGTCCGCGCAGCGATGCTGGGGGGTACCTACCAGATCGGCCCGACCCAGTTGAAGGCAACGGTTTCCCGTTCCAAGGCCACGTCGGCGACCGGAACACCAGCTGGCACGACCACCAAATACGCTATCGGCGTCGCCCAATCGCTTTCGCGTCGCACCACGCTGTACGCCACGGCGGCCACCACTCGCAACAGCGATGGCGCGTCCGCGCTGCCGTTCTTTGGCATCGCGGCGACCGCGGCGAACCAGTCGGCTCGCGGCTTCGACGTCGGCATCCGCCACACGTTCTGACGATCTCACGTTTTTTCATGCAAGTAGTACCTTCGCGCCCCTACCCAGGGGCGCTTTTTCCGCAAAGGTGAAATCTTGAAAATCGCGATGTTCCGCCACCAGGGCATCTCCCGCATGGGCGTTGTCGAAGGTGACGAAATTCTGGACGTGACCGTCGACTCTGATCTACCGAACACCGTGATGGGTTGGCTGCAGGCTGGCGGCTCTCATGAAGCACTCGCACATGCAGCCTCCATGGCTCCGCGCCTTGCGCTCCATGATGTCTCGCTGCTGGCACCCATTGAAGTTCCGCGCAAGTTCCTGGCGATCGGTGCCAACTATGCCTCCCATCTGGAGAAGGTCGCGCACCTGGGCCTGAAAATTCCAGACAACCAGATTTGGTTCAACAAGCAGACATCCTGTGTGGCCGGTCCGCGCGACCCGATGGTTATGCCCAAGGTGTCTTCTTGTCTCGACTACGAAGGCGAGCTTATTGTCGTGATCGGCAAACGCTGCCGCCACGTGAAGGCTGCGGACGCCCCCTCGGTGATTGCCGGCTATGCGGTCGGCAACGATGCGACCGTACGCGACTGGCAATTGCGGGCCTTCACGATGACGCTGGGCAAATCTTTCGACACGCACGGCCCGATCGGCCCGTGGATGGTGACGCCGAACGAAGTAAGTGACCCACATAACCTCAGGATTCGCACTTGGGTGAACAACCAACTTCGCCAGGATGGGAATACCTCCGAAATGCGATACACGATCTGGCAGCAGATTGAAGAGCTGTCCACGGTAATGACATTGGAGCCGGGTGATCTGCTGTCGACCGGTACGCCTGCCGGCACGGCCATTGAGAACCAGCCGCCCAACTACCTCCAGATCGGCGACGTCGTCCGCATCGAAATCGAACGCCTTGGCTCGATCGAAAACCACGTCATCGCCGAATAATCAACCTTCGCGTAACCCCAGGAGCGCCTCCATGAAATTTCTTTCACTCGCCGCCGCCGCCGCGATCGCACTGTGCGGCGTCGCGGCCCATTCCCAAATAAACGTTGGCGTCATTTATTCCGCCACCGGCCCTGTTGCGGCTGCGGGCATTGCGGAACAGCGCACCATCGCCATCCTGCCTAAGACGCTGGGCGGCCAAAAAGTCAATTACGTCGGGCTCGACGACGGTGGCGACACCACCGCCACAGTCAAGGCGGCACGCAAGCTGATCTCCGAAGACAAGATCGACGTCCTGCTCGGCCCCACATCGAGCGCGAACTCGATCGCCATCCTGAGCATGCTTGCGCAGACGGAAACTCCGATGATCAGCTTGGCCGGCAGCGCTTCAATTGTCGAGCCGGTTGAGGGTCCGAGGAAGTGGGCGTTCAAGACTCCCCAGAGTGAGACGTTGATGGCCTCCATCGTTGTCGAACACATGGCCAAGTCCGGCGTGAAGCAGCTCGGCGTGATTGCGTTCAACGACGCCTACGGCGAGGGGTGGCTCAAGGAAATCACGCGGCTGTCCGAGCAAAAGGGTATCAAGATCGTAGCCGTCGAACGCTACGAGCGAAGCGACAGCAGTGCGACGGGCCAGGTGTTGAAGGTCCTCGCCACAAACCCTGACGCGGTATTCATCGGGGCAGCCGGCACACCTGGCGTGATTCCCCAAGCGGCGTTGGTCGAGCGCGGCTTCAAGGGCAAGATCTACCAGACGCACGGCATTGCCAACGACGAGTTCCTGAAACTCGGTGGCAAGGCTGTTGAAGGTACCTTCGTACCGCTGGCGCCGATGCTTGTAGCCGAGGACCTTCCGCCCAATCACCCAGCCAAAAAGCCTTCAATGGAGTTCATCTCCAAATTTGAGGCCATCCCCGGCGCCGGCGCACGCTCACCATTCGCCGCTTACCTGTGGGACGCGGCCATCATCCTGGACCATGCAGTCCCTGCTGCGATCAAGGCAGGCAAGCCCGGCACACCGGAATTCCGGCGTGCACTGCGTGACAGTATCGAATCGGTCAAGGACGTTCCCGCCTCTAACGGCTCCTACACGATGAGCCCTACTAACCATAACGGATTGGACGAGCGTGGCCGAGTCATGACGCAAATCCGCGACGGAAAGTGGAAACTGGTGAAATAAGGAGAGCGGGTGGACTTCCAGATTTTTGCCTTCCTGCTGCAGGATGGCATCACCATGGGGGCGGTCTACGTCCTGTTGGCTGTCGCCCTGGTGATGGTATTCAACGTCACTCGGATCATCTACGTTCCGCAGGGTGAGTTCGTCTCCTACACAGCGCTCACCCTGGCCACGTTCGAGGCCGGACAACGACCGGCGACGGTATGGCTGTTGTTGGGCGCGGGTGCCGTCGCCTTCGTCATGGAGCTTCTTTCACTGCGTGCCGCGGGCGCACTCGTGGCACGCCGCATAGCGCCACCCGCAGGCCTGTACCTGGCCATTCCCGCTCTTTTGGCGGCCTTGTCGGGTGCAGGTGTCGGCGCCGATCGTCCGCTGGTGGTGAAGGTCTTTCTGAGCGTGTGCATCGTCGTCGCCTTGGCGCCGGCCCTGTACCGAATCGCCTTCAGGCCAATCGCCGATGCATCGGCATTGACGCTTCTAGTGGCCGCCATTGCCCTGCACTTTGTCCTGGTGGGGCTGGCCCTGCACATGTTTGGTCCCGAGGGTCTGCGCACACCTGCATTTGCAGGTGAAAGCTTCAAGCTCGGGTTTCTTACGGTCAGTCCCCAATTCCTCTGGGTGGTGGGCTTGAGCGTTCTATTGATTGTGTGTCTCTTCATTTTTTTTGGCCGATCTCTCTATGGCAAAGCACTGCGCGCAAGCGCGGTCAGTCGCCGTGGTGCCCACCTGGTGGGTATCAGCACCGATTTCGCCGGCAGCCTCACATTGACTCTTGCAGCCGCCATCGGTGCGGTGTCGGGCGTGCTCATTGGCCCGTTGACGAATATGAAGTTCGACTCAGGATTTCTTCTGGGACTCAAAGGATTCGTCGGCGCCATCATTGGCGGACTCGCGGTTTACCCGCTTGCCGCTGCAGGAGCAGTCTTCGTCGGCGTCCTGGAAACCTTCGCCTCGTTCTGGGCTAGCGCCTATAAAGAGGTCATCGTCTTTACCCTGATCGTGCCGATCCTGATCTGGCGCTCGATCGCACAACCTCACGTCGATGACGAAGGGGAGGCCGAGGAATGACGCGCCGAATCCTCGTGCCGGCTGTGCCTTTGCTCCTCGCCATTATCGCGCCGTTCGTGTTGAGTTCGTATGCGGTGACGATGCTCAACTACGTTTTCATCAACGCCATCGTCGTACTTGGCCTCGTCCTGTTGACCGGCGTGCTCGGCTTGATTTCATTTGGCCAAGCGGCCTTTGTTGGCGTTGGCGCATATGCCACTGCCTGGATGACCGTGACTCTCGGACTGTCGCCGTGGTTAAGTCTGGTTCTTTGCGTGCTGGTTTGCGGCGCGATCGCACTGAGCGTCGGTGCGATGACGCTTCGGATGGGCGGCCACTACCTGGCCATCGCAACCCTCGCCTGGGGCATTAGTTTCTACTACGTATTCGGAAATCTCCGGGCGCTGGGCGGGTTCACCGGCTTTGGAAACATTCCGGCCCCCAGTCTCGGTAGCTGGACACTTGCCGGGGAAAGGTCGATGTACGCGCTCATCGTGCTGATGTTGGTAGCCAGCATCTGGGCGTGCGTGAATCTCCTGGACTCACGAGTTGGGCGCGCGATGCGATCGATTCGCTACGGCGCGGCACTTCCCGAGAGCTTTGGCGTCAATGTTCCGAGGATAAAGTTAACAGTCTTTGTGCTGGCCGCCATGCTTGCAGCGGCGTCCGGCTGGCTGTATGCCCATCTCCAAGGCTACATCAACCCATCGCCCTTCAGCGTCACCGTGAGCATCGAGTACCTGTTCATGGCCGTCATCGGCGGTGCAGCGCAGATCGCCGGCGCATTGCTGGGCGCTGGCGTCGTCACGCTTGTCCGCGATTGGCTGCAAGACCTCATGACCGCATTGGTAGGTCAAGCCGGCAACTTTGAAGTGGTTGTGTTCGGCGTGCTGATGCTGATCATCCTGAACAGAGCCAAAAGTGGGCTATGGCCTTTCCTGAACAGCATGCTTCCCAAGCCGTCGCGCTGCGCCCTGCCGCTTGCCGGACCGCTGCCAAAGGTGAAGCGGCCGAGCTCGACGGGCAATGTCCTGGAAGTGCGAGCTGCCCGAAAGAACTTCGGCGGCCTGGTCGCCGTCAACGCGATGAGTTTCGAGATCGAGGCTGGACAGATCCTGGGCCTCATTGGTCCAAACGGCGCGGGGAAGAGCACCATGTTCAACCTGATCTCCGGTCTGCTGTCGCTGTCGTCGGGAGAAGTCGTGTTTCGAGGTCGCCGTATCGACGGCATGTCCAGCGCAGCCATCGCCAAGCTTGGTATCAGTCGCACGTTCCAGCACGTCAAGATCGTTCGCAGCATGACTGTGCTCGAGAACGTGGCGCTTGGGGCGTGGCTGCGCACGAGCACCGGCTTTGTACGATCTGCACTGCGACTTGACCGCGCCGCCGAGAAGGCGGTTTTCGCGGATGCCCTATACCAGCTGGAGCGAGTTGGACTAGGTGACATGCATGGCGCGCGAAGCGGCGCGCTTGCTCTGGGAAAGCAACGAATCCTTGAGATCGCGCGGGCCCTGGCCTCCGATCCGGTGCTGCTGTTGCTAGACGAACCGGCCGCCGGATTGCGGGCGCTCGAAAAACGTGCTCTGGCGGACCTTCTGGTGAACCTGCGCCAGCAAGGTCTGGCAATCCTCTTGGTTGAGCACGACATGGATTTCGTCATGGAAGTCACTGACAAGCTAGTGGTGATGAACTTCGGTGAAAAACTGGCGTCCGGGACGCCCATGGAAGTCCAATCCAATCCCAAGGTCCTCGAGGCCTACCTAGGGAGCGACGAATGAGCGGAAACCTTCTGGAGGTCGACGACATCTGCGTCAGTTATGCCGGGGTACACGCCCTTCAGCATGTCTCCCTGCGCGTACGCGAGGGCGAGATCGTCACCGTGATTGGCCCCAACGGCGCTGGAAAGACCACGCTCTTGAACAGCATCATGGGCTTTCTTCCGTTTCAGGGTCAAGTTCGCTTCGCGAGCAACCAGGTGCGAATGCTGTCGGTGGAAAGCCGGGGTCGCCTTGGCCTGGGGCTGGTGACCGAACAGCGAGACCTGTTTGGCTCGATGACGGTCGAGGACAACCTGGTGCTTGGCGCTTTCCACCGCCGGTCAGAGCGCGGCCTGCGGATGGCTTCGGAACTCCAGGACATATTTGGGCTATTTCCTCGACTGGAAGAGCGCAGGGCCCAGCTGGCCCACACTTTGTCCGGCGGAGAGCGTCAGATGCTCGCGCTCGGGCGGGCCCTGATAGCTAAGCCCAAGTTGCTCATGCTGGACGAACCCAGCCTCGGTCTGGCGCCACTGATCGTGCGCGACATATTCCAAATCATTCAGCGGCTTCGAAGCCGCGGCGTATCCGTGCTGCTGGTGGAGCAGAATGCTCGGGCAGCCCTGAAGACGGCGGATACCGCTTACGTGCTTGAGACCGGAAATATCGTGCTGGAAGGCCCGGCGCGCGAATTGGCTGTCAATTCCAAAGTTGCTGAAAGCTATTTGGGAATTGCCGGCGCCAAAGTGGCGGCTTGAGACACGCCGTGCATCATCAAGACACGCAATCACTGAACGAATGAAGGGTAGGGAAGATTGGATGGCAACCATCAACTTGGAGCGCAGGTCACAAATCGGTCAAGCGCGCCGTGAAAAGACCCGCAGGCAGATCCTTGAGGCGGCCTTTCGAGTGTTTGCGGAACGCGGCTACGAGGCGCCGACAACTGACGATCTGGTCGCCGAAGCCGGGGTTGCCCGAGGCACCTTCTATGGCTACTTCGAAACAAAGGAAGAAATCATGCGTTGCGTTGCGCGTGTCTTCGTCGACTCGATCGAAGCGGGATTTGCAACGCTGCTCAATGGCATCGCCGACCCTGGAGAGCGCGTCGCGCTGCGCATCCGCTTCCTTTGTGAAAAGTCGGTTGCTTCCCCGTCTTGGGGATGGCTGATCATTCGCAGCGTTCCAACTGGCCCACTCGGTACCCGCAGCCGGCAGGCCTTCCTGCATGACATTGCCTCGGGACTTGAAAGCGGTCAGTTCGAGATTCCGAGCGTTCAGGCCGCTCTGGACCTGGTGCAAGGCGCTGTGATCATGGGCGTGCGAACCATGTTGGTTGACAGTTCGCTCTCGAGCGTGCATGTGGACGACATCCTTTCCTCCATTCTTCGCGGGCTCGGCGCATCCGCGCGTCGGACGCTGACACTTTGCCGGAAGAGCCGGGCGGCATATCGTGCCGCTGAGCCAAAGCTGAACTAAGGCGATTCGCCCGTGCTATCAGTTTGTGTCCAAAGCGGTATTGGACGCGACCAGCGACCCGGGAAATGATGCCGGGCGACAAGGAGACGATATGAATGGATTGACACGGCGGGACTTGGTGGCAGGGAGTTTGACCACCGGCCTGCTCGCGGCGAGTGGAGCCCCAGGCTACGCACTCGCCCAAGCGCCACTTCGGCAAGCCCGAATCGTCATTGGTTTTCCTGCAGGCAGCGGCGGCGATGTGCTATGCCGCTTGTTCGCGGAGAAATTGAGGGGTAACTATGCGCAGGCCGTGATCGTCGAAAACAAGTCCGGTGCGGCCGGCCGTATCGGGGTGGACCAGGTCACGGCGGCGCCGCCGGACGGAGCTTCGCTTTTGTTCACGCCGACATCCGTGCTGACTCTGTATCCGCACATCTACAAAAAGCTTTCATACGACCCGTTTGTCGACCTGATCCCGCTGTCTCGTGCGGCTACCGTCACCTTCGCACTCGCCGTCGGTCCCATGGTGCCTGCTGGCGTGCGGGATCTTTGGCAGTTCCTCGCCTGGTGCCGACGCAATCCCACACAGGCGAGCTTCGGCTCGCCGGGAACCGGAAGCAGCCCACACTTTCTGGGCGCGACTTTGGCCAAAGCGGCTTCAGCGCCACTCAACCATGTCCCCTACCGGGGCACGTCCGCCGCCGTCACCGACGTGCTGGGCGGGCAGATTGCCGCCGTAATGGTTTCGCCGGGAAATGTCACCCGGTACGCGAAGACCGGTCAGCTTCGCATACTGGCCGTCACGAGCCCAAAGCGGTGGGAGTTGCTGCCAGAGGTCCCAACGATGGTGGAACTCGGCTATCCGCAGGTCACAAACGTCGAACAGTTCGCATTCTTCATCCGCAAGGGGACGGACGCCGCCTTGGTGGACAGGGCCGCCGCTTCAATCCGTGCTGCAGCCTCACTGCCGGACGTTGTGAAGACGCTCGCGGAGCTTGACATGAAAGTGGAACCCAGCCGCTCGGCAGACCTCGCACAGTCACTCAGGACTGAATACGAGCGTTGGGGGGAAATTGTCAAGAGCGTCGGTTTTACCGCGCAAGACTGACATTCACGCAGCAGCGGATGTGATGAGGCGCTGGCGCAAGTCAGCGACCAGTTTGTTGCGATCCTTTGCGTTGGTGATCACGAACAGGTTCGCACGTGTCCCTCGGCCGATCAGCGGCTTGAAGCACACATGCGGGAGCTTGATGCATTGCATGGGCGACGGAACGATCGCAAGTCCAAGGCCGCTGGCCACAAGCGGGATGAGAGTTGAGACTTCCTGCACCTCTTGAACGATGTTGGGCGCAAAGCCCGCAGTCCAGCACAACTCGTAGACAAAACCATGCAGACCCGCGCCGCCCAGAGGCGCTGTGCAAATCAGCTTCACATCCTTGAGGTCAGCGACTTGCACCGAGGCCTTTCTGGCGAGCGGATCCGAATCGTGAACAGCCAAGACGACGGGATCAACGCTCAGTCGCGTGAGCCGCACGGCCGACGTCAGACGGCCACGCGGCTTGCGCATGATTCCGAGGTCTATCTTGTGTTCCTCGATCGCTTCGACCTGTGCGGCTGAGGTCATCTCTTTGAGCACAAGTGTGATGCCAGGATATTGCTGGCGAAAGTCGTTGATGGTCTGAGGCAGGTAAGGCAGGAATTCCGAGGACTGCGTAAAACCGATGCGCAGTTCGCCCTCCTCCCCGCTGAGTGCGCGCTTGACCGCGACGCGCGCCTTCGCCGCTTCAGCGAGGACATGTCGCGCATGGGTCAGAAACACGCGCCCCGCCGGCGTCAGCGAAACTTGCTGCTGGGTCCGCTCAAGCAGCACGCCACCCAAATCTTCCTCAAGCACTTTGATCTGCCTGCTTAATGGTGGCTGGCTGATATGCAGTCGATCCGAAGCGCGCCGGAAACTGAGCTCCTCCGCAACCGCAACGAAATAGCGAAGCTGGCGCAAATCCAAAGCGGCGCTCCTAAATATGTTGGCCTTCGCAGGCATGCTAGTCGAAAGCGTCCCGTCCCTCAAGACGTGATGCTCAATTGGTATCAAGTCAATGACGCAGTCCATATTGGAGATTTTTGGCGATAGCGGATTGAATGGAGTTTTCGAATCTCGCAACAAGGAACTCATGTTTGCAGCTCCCCCGGTAATCGAAACCCGAATGATCGCGAAGCTCCCCGAATCGTTTCATGTCACCGGGCGCGTGTCCGGGCGCTATGCGAATCGCAAGTTCTATCTCGAAGGACCTGCAATGGCACGTGACGGGACGTTCTACTTCACAGACGTGCCATGGGGCCGCATCTTCCAGATCACCCCCGATGGCGAACTGTCCCTGTTCGTCGAATACGACGGGGAGCCGAACGGCATCAAGATTCACAAAGACGGCCGCTTGTTTGTGGCGGACTACCGCAACGGGATCATGTGCATTGATCCGCAGACCCGCAAGATCCAAACCTTCCTCAAGCAGGTCGCCAACGAGCGCCTGAGAGGTCCGAACGACCTGAATTTCGCGGCCAACGGCGACATCTATTTCACCGACCAGGGCAACAGCGACATCCTTCGGCCGCACGGCCGCGTCGTAAAGGTCGATCCGCAGGGCCATGCTGAAATCCTGCTGGAGGACATCCCAAGCCCAAACGGCCTGGTGGTCAGCCCCGACCAGGAGTGGCTGTACCTGGCCGTCACGCGCACCAACGCAATCTGGAAGATTCCACTTACGGTTCCTCCGGGTTTGGTTGGCAGCAGCCACGTCGGCACATCTGGTGTTTTCATCCAGATGTCGGGTGGGACCGGCCCAGATGGCATGGCAGTGGACTCGGCTGGCAATGTGCTCGTCGCGCACACCGGCCTGGGTTGCGTCTGGGTGTTCTCGCCAGTTGGCGAGCCGCTTTACCGCGTCAACACTTGTGCGGGACTGTCGATCTCCAACATCGTGTTTGGAGGTCCGGACTACAAGACTCTCTACATCACTGAGTCCGCCACTGGCTCGATCCTCAATGCGACCATGCCCGTCGCGGGCCACAAGATGTACTCACACGCCTAGAAGAACAACGTTCGCGCCCGTACGCAAGCCTGGCGCAAACAAGAATCACATTCCACATCGAAATTATGTATGTCGTAACCGTTCAGTTCCAGTTGTTCCCGGGCGCGACAGAAGATTTTCGGCGTGGACCGTTGCCAACGCGCGCACGTCACTGAGGCGAATCCAAGGGCGGACTGACCGAGAGCGAAGCGAGCGAGTTCGTCGACCAGACGCTCGAAACATTTCGCTGGCACGGCAGGTCGACGGTCGACATTGCCACCTACCAGGCGCTGCGCGAGGCGCACGCGCTGCTCGCCGACATCGTCTGCTTCGAGGGGCCTCACATCAATCACGTGACGCCGCGTGTCCTAGACATCGAAGCCGCACAGACCGCCATGCGACAACAAGGCCTGCGCGCCAAAGCCCTGATCGAGGGACCGCCGCGTCGCCGCTGCCCGATCCTGCTGCGCCAGACGAGCTTTATTGCCATGGAGGAGCGCGTTGCATGTGCAGGTTCGGCGTCGTCGAGCGGCACGCATAGCGCGCGCTTCGGCGAGATCGGATCACGCCCCTTCGCCGCCCGCGCAGCCTTTTTGCCGGTCGCTGGCATGCGCAGCGCTCCCCTGCCGCCGCGGATCTGAAGAGCCGGCGGCTGGTGATAGGCTCCGCCGTTTTCCGCCTCGCGGCTTCGGCGCTGTCACCCAGCCAGTACCATACGAGGCAAAACAAACTGGAGCGCACTGCGCTCCTCTCAGCCACCACCTCGCTCTTGGCTATTGCGCCGAGGCTAGACGGCTACCGGGAATCAGGGTTTGGCGTAGGTCGCGGTCAAAGTCGCCGTGCCGAGCAAGGCCGGACCGAGACCCTTGCGCAGAACGAAGCCGAACAGCGCCGGAGTGCCCGTCGCCGGAATGCTTGCGGCGACGTTCACTCTGTCCACAGCCAAGGCGTAGAGGGTGAAAACGTAGTGGTGCGATTGGTCTCCCTGGGGCGGGCACGGTCCGCCGTACTTGCCGTTGCCACCGTTCACGCCGGTATCTTGGAAGTCGTTGCTGCCGCCGAAGGCGCCCGCGGGCAGTTTGCTGGCATCGTTGCCGGCACCTTGCGCCAGACCGTTCGCCGTCGCGGGTATGTCATACACGGTCCAGTGCCACAGGCCGCTGCCAGTGGGTGCGTCCGGGTCATAGACTTGCAGCGCGAGTGATTTCGTGCCGGCCGGCACGTTGCTCCAGCGCAGTTCCGGCGAGATGTTGCCTCCTGAGCAACCCAGGCCGTTCAGGACGAACTGGTTGGAGAAAGTGCCGCCCGCCAGATCAGGGCTGGACAGGGCGAATGCGGGCGGCGTCTGTGCGACGGCAGAGCCGCCGCCGCATGCGGCGATGGACAGCCCGAGAGCCGCAGCGAGTGCGACCGATCCGCAATAAGAAGATTTGATAGCGTTCATGATATTGAATGAATGGATGAATGTGAAAGGACCGCGGTGAGTGAATGCTAGTCTGCGGACTCTTCTCCGCCGTCCACAAATTACCAACACCTGTGCCGAATCGCTCGTCAATCCAGCATGTGTGCTGCGTGCGCCAGCGTGCGCAGGGGTGCCGCGCGACCTCCGGCCGCGCTGGGGCCGGAGGTGGATTAGGGCCTGTTCACACTATTGATCGCAACCCGGAGGGAACGTGGTTAAAACAGCGCCACTCGTCGTTGCGCTCCCAGCCAAGGCGGCCAGCCTTGGCTGGGAGCGCGCCTAGACTGGCGCTGTTTTAACCGCGTTCGCACTTGCATCAATAGTGTGAACAGGCTCTAGCTCGCTAGCGCAACCGGACAACGCGCCGCCAATGTGCAGTGATGCTCGCGCATGGCGGCGGAAACGGCGAGTCGGAACACATTGGGACTGATCGGTTTCATGGCGAAGCGGTAAATGTGCGCCTGGTTGATCAGCCGGATGATAGTTTCACTGTCCGCCGTGTTGGACAACATCACGATGGTGAGGAACGGATTCTCCCGCTTCAGATCGCAAAGGAACTCGATGATGTCTTCGCCTCCGACATCGCTGTCTGTTACGATCACCCCGATGTCCTGCGTGCGGATGATTTCCCTCGCCTCTTCCGGCGTTGCGGCGCCAATCACGTCGTAGTCCTGCTCGAACATGTCGAGTACTTCTTTACGGTCAGCTGCCAAGCCGTCCAGCGCCAGCAGCTTCGCGTTGCTGGCCTCGCGGTTCTCGCCGATACCGCGGGACTCAGCGTCCGCGAAAGCGAGGTCGGCCGCGAGTCGGATCGCTGCACATGAGGCGATTGTGTTTTTCAGTTCGTCGTGCGCCCAAGGCTTGTTGATGAAACGATAGACCTCACCTTCATTGATCGCGCCCACCATCGCGACTAGATCCGAATACCCGGTGAGGAGGAGGCGCATGGTTTGGGGCCAGCGCTGCCGAGCGATCGCCAGTAGTTCGATACCGAGCATGCCGGGCATGCGCTGATCGGCGCACAAGATGTCGATCTCGTGCGTCTCCAGAATCTTGAGCGCCTCTTCGCCGCTGGTCGCGGTATGCACTTCGTAGTGCGTCCTGAACATCATGTTCAGCAGCTTGATAATCCTGGCTTCGTCATCGACGAAGAGGATGCGGCATAGTCTCTGCAAGTTGACTCCTTCCCCGAAATTCTGTGCGCTCATGAGGCGACCGCGAGTTGCTGCCGCACCGGTTGCGGATGGTTTGCGCTGCCGTCGATAGGCAGGAGGATGGAGAACGTCGTTCCAACGCCTATTCTTGATTTGACGAGGATGCGGCCGCCGTGGTTCTCGACAATCTGCCGGCTGATGGCCAAGCCCGAGCCTGAGCCATCCCCGGGCTCCTTCGTGGTAAAGAACGGCTCGAAAATGTGGGGTAAGACGTCAGGCGGTATACCGCAGCCGTTGTCCTCAATCTCGATCCGGACCATGTCGTCGCTATGGCGGGCGGTGCGCAAGGTGATTAGGCCCTTTTCGCTGCGGCCCGACATCGCCTGCGCCGCGTTGGTGATGATGTTCAGGAACACCTGATTGATCTGCGAAGGCGAGCAATGCACCTTGGGCACTTCCTGGTACTCGCGCTTCACGTCGACGGTGCGCTTGAGCATGTAGCGGGCGATCGTCAAAGCACTGTTCAGGCCCTCGGAGAGAGCGACGTCGCTGCGCTTGGCGCGATCGATCCGGCTGAAATTCTTCAGCGTCAGGACCAACTCCGAGATTTGTTCGATGCCGTGCAGGCCGTCGTCGAGAAGGGAGTTGATGTCTTCGATGAGGTTCTTCGTGGCGGCGCTCTCTCCTTCCAATTCGACCACCACTTCCCGGTTTCGCGCTGGCTCCGACAAGCGGTGCGCGAAGGCCGAATTGACAGAGTCCTGCTGCGCGGCCACCAGCAGCTCACGCAGCACGGAGAAGGTTGCCTTGACATAGGCCAGCGGACTATTTATTTCGTGGGCGATGCCCGCCCCCATCTGCCCGATCGCCGACATCTTGGCCGACTGGATCAGCAGCAGTTGCGCCTCGCTTGCGCTGGCCTGGAGCTGCACGTTGGACGCGTTGAGCGAGCGGTAGTGCCGGTAGAGGATCCCCCCGGTGTAGGACAGCAGCATCAGCAGCGCCAGCGCATACGCGATTAAGGCGCGGCGGTAAGCGAGTTGAACGCTGCGCTCGGCGTCGAGCTCCTTCAGGTATCGATCGTTGAGGGCGTCGAGCGCCGTGCCCGTCGGCAGCGCGGCCACCGCAGCAAGGTACCGCTTGTTGGCATCACGTTGCTGGACGATGACATCGACGTGCGAAAGCAGACCTTCCGCCTCTTCGGTGACGCCGCTGGGCAACCGACCGAGGAGCGCCCGAACCTCGTTAGCTGCGGCTTGCAGCCCTTCGCGTGCCGCCGGGTCCGGCGACATCAGGTCGCTGACGCCGGCCGACAGGATAGCGTTCAATCCGTTTGCGAGGGGTACCAGGTCCCTGTCCGGAATCCGGGCGCTGCGCGCTGCGGAGAGGAGGAGGTCATTCGCGGCGGGGAGGTAGCGCGACGAGTTCGCGAGGATGGCATAACTCGACTTGACGCGCTCGACGCGTCGAATCTTATCGTCCATCGATTCCGTGTAGATGTCCAGCAGACGCGTCAGGTCCTTGCCCGAATCGCCGCGCAGCCGTGCATAAGACGCGGTGAGCGCCCGCAGACTCTCCCCTAAGCGGCGTATGTCGGACAGAGGCGCCACCACCTTGTCAAAATTGTTGTGCAGTCCGGCGTCGACGCTGAGCACGTCGACGTTCCACTGCGCGTCGAGCTGTTTGAGGTCGCGGATAACCAGGCTCGCGGCGTTGAAGTCGAAGTCTCGAGTATTCGACTTCACCACCAGAAGGACCAGAATCCCGGCCAATGTGCTCGCAATCAATGCGGGCGCCCAACGCGTGCCCAAGAGGCGCTTGAGTGTCATCTGGCGGCCTCCAGCGGTTTGCCGTTTAGCTCCCCGGACAGGGTGCGGAGGAACTTGACGATCATCGCGATTTCGTCCGGTTTTGCTGTGCGGCCGAGCTGGTGCCGGAACATGATGGCGACGGCTTCCTCGAGCGTGGCCGCCGAGCCGTCATGGAGGTAAGGAGCCGTGAGCGCGACATTGCGCAGCGAGGGCACCCGAAACACGTAGCGGTCTTCGTCGAGCTGCGTGCGGTTGAAGCGCCCTAGGTCAAGCGGTTTCCCGCCCGGCTGGTTGCGCAGGTAGGCTCCGCGCTCGCCTACCACACCGAAAACCTGGTACATGTTGCCGCCGACTCCAACGCCCTGGTGGCAGGCAACGCAACCGTTGCTCTTGAAGAGCGCGTAGCCTTTCAATTCGTCGCCGGTGAGCGCGGACTTGTCGCCACGCAGGTACCGGTCGAAGCGCGAGTTGGGCGTGGCCAGGGAGCGCTGGTAGGCGACCAGCGCGTCGGCGATATTCTTGTTCTGCAACCCGTCGGCATAGGCCGCCCTGAAACGTTGGAGCATGGCGTTGTCGTGCTGCAGCTTCACGCGGACCTCGTCCCAGGAACTGGCCATCACGTTCTTGTCATGCAGGACGGCACTGGTTTGCTGTTCGAGCGTGTCGGAGCGCCCGTCCCACCCCAGGCGGAAGTTGAGCGCGACGTTCAGAATAGTGGGTGTGTTACGCAGCGTGCTGGTGCCATCGGCGGCTACGGACTTGGGCAGCCCGTCCGCGCCGCCCGCCGCGAGGTTGTGGCAACGCGAGCACGCCATGGCACTGCCGCGGGAGAGGCGAACATCATTAAATAGCAGTTGCCCCAGCTGGACCTTGGCAGGGTCCTGGGCCGGCGCTGCGGCAAGCGGCGCAATCGGCTCCTGCGAGCGAATTTGGCCCTCACTCGCAGACCATGCCAGCAGTGCCGTCAAGCCGGTCGCAAGCCATCGAATGCAGGTCACGAGTCAGACCTCCAGCACGACGCGATCGTGCGCGTGCGCCACGCAGGCCAAGACCCATCCTTCGTCGATGTCGGTCGCGGCGAGAGCCTTCTGGTCGTCCATTGTGATTTTGCCGGTGGTTCGGCGAACGCGGCAGGTGCCGCAGAGCCCCGAGCGGCAGAGGCTGGGTAGCGCAATGCCATGTCGTTCAGCGGCATCCAAGATCGTCTCCTCCGGGGAGCAGCTTATGACTTGGCCTGTATTGCCATATACGACAGAGGGCGCCGCGCCGGCCTTGCGCCTCGGCGCAGGCACCGAAAGGTCGGGCGCGGCCACAGGCTTCGCAACGGGCGGGGACGTCTTGATCGCGACCGACACAGGGGGCGCGTGCGGCGGCGTCGGTGCCACGCCGGCGGGCCCGGGACCCATGACGAAGCTTTCCTGGTGGAAGTGCGTCATGGGGAACCCGAGCTGTTGGAGCATGTTCTGGACCATGTCCATATAGCCGGCCGGGCCGCAGACGAACACTTCGCGCTCCAGGAAGTCCGGCGCAAAAGTCTGCAGCATGTGATCGCCAAGCGGCCCGGCCAGGCCGTTCCAGCTTTGGCCCGACGTCAGCAGGCCCGGCACAACGGCCAGCGTCAGCATGCTGCCCAGCCGCGCGCTGATGATTTGCAACTCACGCTCAAAGATGATATCCGCTGGCGTGCGCACGTTGTTGATGAACACGACGTCGGCCTGCGACATCGTGTCACTCAACCAACGAAGCATCGACATCATAGGCGTCACGCCGCTGCCGCCTGAAAGCAGCAGAAGTTTCGGCGCGGGGTGGTTCAAGCAAGTGAAATCGCCCGCCGGTCCGGAAACATAGCACTCGGCACCCTCCACCATGTTCTCGTACAGCCAGTTGGATACTAAGCCGCCAGGGACCCGCTTGACCGTGATGGTTAGCAGGTGCGGCCGTGTCGGCGAGGAAGAAATGGTGTAGCTACGCCGGACTGTTTTTCCATCGATCTGGAGTTCGATCGTGAGAAATTGACCCGGCTTGTAATAAAAGATTCGTTCGGGCACTGCCGCGAATGAGTAGGTCTTGACGTCTGCAGTTTCGGCAGTGACGTTGGCGCAGCGCACGCGGGTGCGGCCGCCGCGCCAGAGATGCGGGTCGGCGAAGGCCAAGCTGCTCGCCGGCCATAGTGACGAGGCAGCGGTTGCCGGCGCAGGCTCCGGCGCGGGAAGGGATGTGCCGCCGGCCCCGCCGTGGCCTCCGTCCAGCGCCAGCAGGCCTTCGATCCGCGCGCGCGCGGCCGTCTTCGACACTGCCGCACCGACGATGCCCAGTCGCGCCAACGCCGGTGAGCCGGTCTGACCGATCTTCTGTACGAAGTCTCGCAGCGACTGGCGCAGCTCGCCGCCTGTGCCGCCTTGCTTAAACCAAGCCGACTCCAGGTCGCGGGAGATCGACTCGAGTTCGACGCCCAGTGTCTTGGCCTCGTACTCTGTCCAGAGCGAGGTGTAGTCCTCGCGCACTTGTTCTAGCGCGCCGCGTAGCTGCTCGCTGTGGGTCCATCGCGGGTCCTCAATCAGCCGGTTGAAGCGCTGGACTTCGTAGGGCGTGACCTCCTTGTCGGTATCAGTCACGTAGATGAATATCCGGAACAACAACTGCGCCAGTTGGACGGTGGCCGCGCGGTCGCGGGTCGGAGCATCAATCATCGGGGTCTCCAGGGTTGTCAATCGGCGAGCACCCGGTCGGGTGCCGCAGTCACGTCGTCGGTGAATTTGGGTTGCCGAGTGAGAAAATCGGTCTCGGCTAGCAGGGTCGTGGTGCGCTCGTTCACGGGGATGGCCAGCACTTGTGCATCGGGCGACAGCACGCGTATCCCATCGTGGACGCGACCGGCGGAAAACTCGCCGATCAGCTCGTCGCAAACGGGATCGGCTGTGCCCGTCGCGTCGCTTTGCTCTTCCCGCAAGAGAATTCCCGACCGCAATATGAAGACCTGATCGAGCGGCTGCCCTTTATGGCAGAGCATGACGTTGCCATGGTAGCGGCGCGCCTGCGCGCATCCCGCCAGTTCAGCGAGGACGGTAAGGGGCAGCGCGGCAATTTCGCCACAGCGCGACAACCACAGCATTCGGGTCACGGCATCGATCGGCTCCACCGCGAAGTCGCCGTTACCTACCCCGGTGGCGGGTCGAGCTTGGGTCGCGGTGGCGTCTCCAAGGATGGATGCGACCACTTCCTCCAGCATCCAATGGCTCGGCGGCGTGTTCTGACTGCGGAAATTTTCAGCCAAGCCGCGTGCGGTAGTGGGCCTGAATTCCTGCAAGGCCGATAGCACCAGCGCTAGCACAAGCGGGTCCGTATCGTCCGCAAGCCGCTCCAGGTTGCGCCGGATGTCGATCCCGGCGGCTATGACTTCGCGGAAGCTGTAGACCCGCAGGCCCTCGGGCGCTTGCGGCAGTAAAGCGTGGTTATCGTCGCCGCGCAACATGCTGGCCAAAGCGGGAGACAAGGCTTGTTCCCAAGAGCCGTCCGCGTCGCCGGTCGCCGGCTGGCGCAGCAACGCGCGCGCGCCTTCACCGGACAACGCGCAGAGGCTGTACGCGCTCCACCGGGCTTCTGCCGAGTCCCCTACCGCTCGCAGCAAAGACAGCAGCGTAAGGCAGCTGGAACGCACGCGTTGCTCGATCGCCGACGTCAGCAAGGTCCCGATGGCGCGCGGGCGTGCGCCCGTCATTGAATAGGAGTGCATGCAAAAGCGCGCCGCCAGCAGATCGCCAAGCGCTGCCAAGTGATGAGCGACACGCGTCATCAGCACGCCGCCAGCCGACACGATGTTGCCAAGTACCGCCGTGTGCTCGACCTCCGAAATTTGGAAACTGGCGCGCAGGATGGCAATAGTGGAAGCGAGCTGGGGCTCGTCCAGTGCTTCGTCGAGCGTCCGTCCCGCTTCCACGTGGGCGGCTAGAGCGTCACCCAGAATCTCGGTGTAGCTCTTCAGGCTGTCCCACTTCTCATGGGACGCCGTAAGTTGCAGTTCATGCCCACCCGGGGGGGCGGCGCGGAGTTGCTCGATTAGCTGGGCATGTTCCTCGTCGCTAATGTCCATCTGCATCCGCATCTCGTGCAGCAAACTGAGAGATAGGGTTGACTTGGTCTTTCCCGTAGCGATTGCGTCGTCCAATATCTGCCGATACGCGGCGAGCTTCTGCTCGTGAGTGAAAGCTGGCAGCACCTTGGTGAGCACATAGACTTCGTCGGGTTTCAGTTCGTCCAGTGTGCGGCCTTCCAAGTATTTGCTCACGTCCACCTTAAGGCGCTTGAGCTGCAGGAGCAGGCTCGAGGCCATGCTTTCGCGACGGAACCTGAAGGGCGTGCGCTGCACTGCCTGCAGGAACCAGAGCGTCGTGAGGGCGACGATCACGATGTCGAGTATGCGTGTCGCAGTCGGTGGGAGCAACATGAGGTTGGGGCGTCCGCCGAACAAGTAAAACGTATTGATTGACAGGAATGCCGAGAAGCACAGGCAGTGGTGGACTATCTCAGGCTCGGAGATCCGGCGGTTGACAGCGCGCGTGCGGCGATAGAGATGCTCTAGCCCCAACCCCAGTCCCAGCGCAAGCGCGCCCGCGATCAGTAGTGTCAAGGGCGCGGCGATGATCTTCGGCAGCGCAATTGCCGTGCCTTTAATGAAGAGGCCAGGTCCGAACACTCGCGAAAGCGTGCCGGTCTCGTGCGTCCAGATGCCGGAGAAGTAGTAGTCCCAGGCGCCGGAGTACAGGTAATAGTACCCGTAGAAGCCAACGATCAGACCGAAGAAACCGTAGTAGACGTGGCGACGCTGCGGGTTGGCGATCGAGTCCCAATAGGACTTCTCGAGGTCGATGTCGCCACAGCTACTGGTGCAGCCGACGCAGGCGCTGGTGTCGCCGGCTGCGGTAGGCGTCCGACACATTGACTGGGGAATGGGAGGGCGGGTGAGGTGGGGCGCGCTCTCCAGCAGGCCACGAGGTTCAGTGTAGATCTTCTGCACGACATTGACGGGGCAAATGTAGTTGCACCACGTCTTGCCGCCGTAGAGGTAGCCGACAACGACCGATGAGGCGATGATGCCCAGCAGGAAAACCGCCAGCGAAATGCGGTCGCTGTTGACGAGGACCAGCCGGGCACTCAGGCCGAGGACCAGCAGGCCACCCTGCACGTACCAGGCATTACGCTGCAGCCATCCGTTGCGCTTGACGACCACGATAGTGTGCTCCACCTTGCCCGTGCGCCGCTGCAGCACCGCCCGCTTGCGATTGAAGCCGAGCCGGCGTGGCAGCTGCGACGCAAACGACAGCGGACAGATGCGTCGCCAAGCCTCGTGTCCGAATACCATCAGGAACAGCGGAAGGATGGGAACCAGCATGGTCCACCAGATGCGCGCGCCCATGGCATAAGGCGTATTGAGCAGGGGCTCACCCTGCAACATCACGCCGGCGTCCTTGATGTGGAAGGGGCTGCCCAGCGCCTGCGGATGGGTCAATGCCGGGGTGGCGGGGTCCCAGAGCAGCGAGAAGATCAGGAGCAGCCAGCCCGCGAACAGCGTCGCTTGCGTGGTGCGCATCTTTCTCTCGGAGATTGACGCGAACATGCGGTCCTTTCAACGGTCAAACGCTGGGTTCAGCGCAGCTGCTTGTAGTTGCCATCAGGCATGCCTACGACGTTGAAGGACTGCGCGGCATTGCGGCCGCAGTCCCAGACCTGGATCAACGCTCCATTAGTGGTCCCGTAGTTGGTGACGTCGGCGCATTTTCCCTTGCTCGTGATCAACTGCATCTCACCGGAGAGGGATCCTACCGATCGCGCCGCGTGAGCTTGGCCGCACACCATGGCGAGCGCAAAAAGGAGAAGGCCGCAACATGGTGCGGCGGTCCATAACTTGGGTGGCTGAAATTTCATGATTGTCTCCACGTTGTCAGGGTTCCTGGGATTGGCGAAGGGACGTCGGCAAGATCGGGCCGGAGAGGCTGAGCGTGGCAAGTGATAGCGCTGTAGAGGTAGATCTGAACTAGGTTCATGCCGCGTGATGCTAGGCCGCGCCGCGCCGAACAATGTTCGAAAACGGTCATTCGCTGTGCGCACTTGCTCATCGTCGGAACGGCTGTGCTAAGCGAGGACCGAAGAAGTTGAATGGGAAAGGTATCGGCGCGATGGCTGATTTGGTATCGGACCGAAGCGCGTCGGAACTGGACCATTGGCTAACCAACCAGGGGGCGTCGCAATTTGTTTAGGAGCAAGAATGGTGCTGAATATTTTCCAGTGGCGGACTGTGCGGATGGTGCTGTGGGCGCTTCCTTGCCTGTGCGCTTTGATCGGCCAAGCGACTCTGGCCGTCCAGGGCGTGGGAACCGTATCAGGTGCGTTTACGCGGATCAATCAGTTTTGCCCCGCTGCTCCGCTGGGCTGAAGCAGAAAACTGCGCCGCCAATCAGGCTGACTATTACAAGACTAGCAATGCTGGGCACAAGGGTTTCAGCGATCTCCAAGGCCGGCAAGGCAAAACGAGTGTCCCGGATGGGCAAGTGCAACTGATGTGATAGCGGCCTGCATGCAATTCATGTTCAATGAAGGACCGAGTGCCAGTACAAACCACTTCATGAATATGACGAACCGGGACAGCAAGCGGGTTGGCGGCGGCCTGAGCCGGCGGCCTTTGAGCGGTGCAGAATTTCGACGAGCTGATTTATTTCGTCAGCGCTACCTCTACGCAGATATTGTCCTGCTGGAGTAAAGACTATCAGGCGGCTCGAAGTCTGCACGAGGTTGTGGAGCAAGTCCTGAGGAGTGATGAGGCGACTTTCGGCTTGATGATAGAGAGTCGCGTTGGGTTCGGACGGCAGAGCGTCGGGCCACGCCATCCGTCTTGTGGCCTGTCGATCGCCAGCTGCTATCCCGGCTGAGGCAAAGCTTAAACGGCCTTGCGACGCTTGGGCCGTGGCTGCGTCTGCGACAGCTCAAGCGGCAGGCGAGCTTCCGCTTTCAATTCCTTGAGCACAACCCGGGAACGCACATGCGTCACACCCGGAAGCCTGAAGACGGTCTCGTGCAGAAAGCGCTCGTAGCTTTTGATATCAGCGGCAAGCACCTTGATGACATAGTCCGCATCCCCCGTGGTCGAGTAACAGCTTACGATTTGAGAACATGCGGCAATGGCCCGCTCGAATCTGACTACTTCGTCTTCGCTGTGGCGTGTGAGATTGAGTTCAGCCAGGACGCAAAGTGCCAAACCGACCTTTTCGCGATCGATAAGGGCGGCGTAGCCGCGAACCACGCCGCCGCTTTCCAGTTCCTTAATGCGCTTCCAGCAAGGCGTCGTCGACAAGCCGACCAACTTGGCTAGCTTCTGCACCGTTTGGCGCGAATCGCGTTGCAGTGCCTGTAACAGGGTCAGGTCGTATTCATCGAGCATTTCCATTTTCGTTTCCTTATCTAGTGAGAACAACATTCCGAGACGTGCGTCAGAGAGCGTGCAAAGAAGAACCAAATTTCCGCGTACCGCCCGTAACCTTGCCGAATCAACATGGAGACAGTTCGCATGCTCGAAACCAACGAAAACAGCCCATTTACGATCCGCGCCGACTACCGGCTTTCCGACAACCTTTGGGCCCATCAAGGCCGAATCTTCCTGACGGGGACCCAGGCCCTGGTGCGGTTGTCGCTCATGCAGCGACAGCGTGATCGCGCGGGGGGCATTGACAGCCAGGGGTTCATCAGCGGCTACCGCGGTTCGCCGCTGGGCATGGTCGATCAGCAGATCTGGAAAGCGGGCAAGCGCTTCCAGGCCGAAGGGATCCACTTTCTGCCGGCCATCAACGAAGAACTTGGCGCTACGGCCGTGCTTGGGACACAGCGCGTCGAAAGTGATCCCGACAGAACCTGCGACGGCGTCTTTGCCATGTGGTACGGCAAGGGGCCCGGCGTGGACCGAGCTGGTGACGCCTTGAAGCACGGCAACGCCTATGGCTCGTCGCCGCACGGCGGCGTCCTCGTGGTCGCGGGCGACGACCATGGTTGCGTGTCGTCGTCCATGTCGCATCAAAGCGACCTCGCGTTTCAGGCATGGCAGTCCCCCATCGTCTCGCCCGCGTCCGTTGCGGAAATGATCGAGTTCGGCTTGTACGGTTGGGCCTTGTCTCGGTTCTCTGGAATCTGGGTTGGTTTCACGGCTTTGTCGGAAATCGTCGAGAGCGGGTCCACGGTCGACCTCGACCTGATCAACGCCAGGGCCGCTACTTGGCAGGATGGGGCAGCGGTGCGCGCCGCAACTGGCTTCACGCCCCCAGCCGATGGCCTGCACTACCGCTGGCCTGATCTGCCCAGCGTGCGCATCGAGCAGCGTCTTGGCAGCAAGATCGAGGCGGTCAAGGCATTCGCTCGTATCAACTCCATCGACCGACACATCGTGCAGGCGGAGTCGGCGACCATCGGAATAGTCACCGCGGGCAAGGCTCACTATGACCTGATGGAAGTCCTGCGAAGACTGAACATCCCGTCCGAAACATTGGCGAGTCACGGCGTGCGCATCTACAAGCTGGGACTCACGTACCCGATTGAGCCGACCCGCATGCTCGCCTTCGCCAAGGGCCTGCGGGAGATCATGGTGATCGAGGAGAAGGCAGGCGTGGTTGAAACCCAGGTCAAGGAGTTGCTGTTCAACCTGCCGGAGCGACCGGTGGTCATCGGCAAATCCGATGCGTTGGCACGACCTTTGATCACCGCCGACAACGAGTTGCGTCCCTCGCGGCTCATCGAAACGCTGTCGCTTTGGCTCGCCGGCCACTTCTCCGACCTCGACCGACGTTCCCTTGTGCGCGACTTCACTCCGCCCGAACTCCTCTCGAATGAATCGGACGCCGTGAAGCGTGTTCCGTATTTCTGTGCCGGCTGTCCGCACAACACGTCGACAAAGGTGCCTGAGGGCTCCCGGGCCCAGGCGGGCATCGGCTGCCACTTCATGGCGAGCTGGATGAACCGCGACACTGAAGGGCTCATCCAGATGGGTGGCGAGGGCGTGGATTGGGTGTCGCACTCGATGTTCACCAAGGTGCCGCACGTATTCCAGAACCTGGGTGACGGCACTTACTACCACTCGGGCTACCTCGCCATCCGCCAGGCAGTCGCGGCGCGAGCGACGATTACCTACAAGATTCTTTTCAACGACGCAGTCGCGATGACCGGTGGCCAGCCGGTGGACGGCATCATCAGTGTGGATGCCATTGCACGCCAAGTTGAGGCCGAAGGCGTGAAGCGGGTGGTGGTGCTGAGCGACGACATCGGCAAGTACGCCGAGGTGCGGGGGCGTTTCCCCGCCGGCACCACGTTTCACGACCGCTCGGCCCTGGACCAGGTCCAGCGCGAGTTGCGCGAGATCGCCGGGGTCACCGTCCTGATTTACGAGCAGACCTGTGCCGCCGAGAAGCGCCGGCGCCGCAAGAAGGGGGAGATGGTGGACCCCGCGCGGCGGCTGTACATCAATGACCGTGTTTGCGAGGGTTGTGGTGACTGCACCGTGCAGTCCAACTGCGTTGCGGTTCTGCCGGTGGAAACCGATCTGGGGCGTAAGCGCAAGATCGACCAGAGCGCCTGCAACAAGGACTATTCCTGTGCCAAGGGCTTTTGCCCCAGCTTCGTCGGCGTGGTCGGCGGCAAGCCGCGTAAGCGCGCGGGCGTCCTCTCCGGCGACGGCGGACGCTTTCAAGCGGCCATCTCTACGCTTCCGCGTCCGGCGCCGCATCGCTGGACCGGGCCGTACGACCTTCTGGTCACCGGCGTCGGCGGGACCGGGGTCGTCACCGTGGGCGCGGTGATCGCTATGGCCGCGCACCTCGAAAACAAGTCGGCCAGCGTGCTTGACTTCATGGGTTTCGCACAAAAGGGCGGATCCGTACTGTCGTTCGTGCGCTTGGCCGATACACCGCAGCGACTGAATCAGGTGCGCATCGACACGCAGCAGGCCGACGCGCTCCTTGCGTGCGATCTCGTCGTGGGTGCGTCCCCCGACGCCCTGCAGACGCTGCGCATGGGGCGCACCCGCGTGGTCGCCAACGTCCATGAAATCCCCGTAGCCGAATCGCTGAATAATCCGGATGCATCGCTGCGGGTGCCGGAACTGCTGGCCAAGCTGGAGTTCGCCGTGGGCGAAGAGCGCGTACAAACGCTTGACGCGCAGGCACTTGCGGAGGCATTTCTTGGCGATTCCATCGTTTCCAACATCGTCGCGATGGGTTTCGCCTGGCAGCAAGGGTTGATTCCGGTCAGCTTCGAAGCGCTGACGCGCGCCATTGAGCTCAATGGCGTGGGCATCGAGTCGAACAAGGTTGCATTCGCCTTGGGCCGACTGGCCGCTCATGACCCGGCGGCACTGGAACGCCTGCTGGATCCGCAACCAGGCATACCTGCGCAGGCGAACGGACTCGAGGAAACGCTCGCACTCGCCAGCGCCCATCTGACCGCGTACCAGAATGCGTCCTATGCTGGGCGCTACGCAGCGTTCGTTGATACGGTTCGCTCCGCTGAAATCGCGCTGAATGTAGACGAGTCGCTGTCTTTTACGCGCGCGGTTGCCGGGGCTCTCCTCAAACTCATGGCGTACAAGGACGAGTATGAGGTCGCGCGTCTGTATGCGGACGGGGCGTTTATGCGCTCCTTGCAAGATCATTTCGAGGGCGACCTGAAACTGGAGTTCTACATGGCGCCGCCGCTCTTGAGCCGGCCCAAGAACGGCCGGCCGCCGCGCAAGATGCGATTCGGTGCATGGATGATGAGCGCCTTCAAGGTGCTCGCTGGATTGCGCGGCTTGCGCGGGACCGCTTTCGATGTCTTCGGCTATACCCACGAGCGCAAATTGGAGCGTGGATTGGTGCGCCAGTACATGGAACTGGTGGCGGCGATGCTTCCTTCCCTTGGCCGGGACAACCTCAAGATTGCCTGCGACATCGCTGCACTCCCGCTTGCAATCCGTGGCTATGGGCACGTGAAGCTGGCGAACCTCGCGGTTGTCCAAGCGCGAAAGGCCGAGATGCTGCATCGGTTCGATCCTCAGACCTATCCCCGGCCCCCCGCTGCGCTTGGAGCAGGACAGCTCCGTGGTATCCCTGTCGTTTCGGCGTGAACCCATGAACCGGTCAAGTTCCGGCCGGATGACGCCCCAGCCGCCCCAGGATGGCCTTGGGCGTTGGCTGGAGTTCGCCGTCTTCGGTTTCCACGCAATCGTGGAGAAATCGCTCGCTGAGCGGAATCAGCTTGCGATACAACTCCTCGCATAGCGAACGAGCGAGCAGACCCGACCAGCCCTCGGGCAGCAAGGCCGAGGGTAGATTTGGATCGCGCAGCAGGACCCGGCGGTACTCATGGATCAATAGCGTCCGGACATAGAAACTCTCCGTGGGGGTCATGATCGCCTGTCGATCCATTGCAGAAAATCGCGCGATGAACTGCTTCCACGCCGCATCTACCTGTGCCAGATCGAACGTTTGTTGCATGATCACAGTCAAAGCCTCGAACGGGAACCCGGTGTTGTGCGATCCGGTCAGCACCGCAGTCCGTGAGGAAGCCTGCCAGGTGAACAGGATCTCCTGCAACGCTTCGAGGTCGGCGCGAGGATGCGCAAACACGTTGCGGGCGAGCTTGCCAAATCCTTGCCAGCGCAAGTCGTGATCCAGCCCGCTAGCACACTCGATCGGATTCGCCGATCGGGCATCACTAAGGTCCAGGTGCCGTCCCAGCCCGGTAAGCGGAACTCGTAGATGCGACGATCGGCCAATGCGACACGCAGCATTCCGGTTTCGCTTAGACGGTAGTAGCTCTTGCCTCCGATGCTGGAGGGGCTCCGCCACTCGCCGATCGCCAGCCGGGCGCAGCTGGTCCTCACCGCGCGCGGCGCCACGGCGAAGAGCCGCAACAGACCGATAAGACTACTTAACGAGATTGACTGCCGGCGCGGCGCGAACGCATCTCCGAACACCGTCACGAGCAGCGAGTTGGAGCGCAGCGCCAGACCTTTTTGCAACCTGGCGACGACGGGCGATATGGCGTTGGCGGGCGGTGTTCTGGAAGCCAACATGGGAGTGCTACGGAAAGCTCGTGGGCAGCGGAGCTGTGTGTTTCGGTGGAAGTGCGGACATTCCGCACAGCCGCATCGTGCGAACGAGTTCTGCCTGAATGATGTTCAGCGCCTTGGCGGCACCCGCACCGCCGCCTGCCGCTGCGCCGTATAGCACGGCACGTCCGAGCGCGACGGCGTCTGCGCCGTGCATGAGCGCTTTGAGCACATCCGAGCCGCGGCGAAAGCCTGAATCCGCGATCACCAACGCGCGACCGCGCTCCTGCGCGCCAAGGCCGCACAGGAGCGACAGCGTGCCGGGTGCGGCGTCGAGCTGGCGGCCGCCGTGGTTCGACATCCAGACCGCGTCCACACCCATGGCCGTCAACCGCTGCGCGTCCGAGGGGTGCTGAATCCCTTTGACGATGAACTTGCGCGGCCAGCGCTCGCGCAGCCGCTCCAGTTCTTCCCAGGTAACCGCGTCGCTGACCTGCAGGCCTGCGTTCGTTGCAAGGGTGCCTCCAGTGGCGGACGTCGAGTTTCCAAGATTGACGAATCGGGGAAGACCCCGTGCAGCTACGCCGGCGCACCAGATCGGGCGTGTGGCGAAGCCGGCAAGATTTCGCAAGCGCACGCCCACTGAGGTCGCCGCATGGCGCCGGTCACGCTCCCTAATTCCTGGGGCGGCCACGTCAAGCGTCACCACCAAGGCCTGGTAGTCGGCGGCTAGCGCGCGAAAGACCAGGCCATGGGTGAGTGACCTGTCGCGCAATGGATAGAGCTGATACCACAGGCGCCCCTGGACGAGGCGAGCCAGATCCTCGATCCGCGTGTTGGAGAAGGTGGAGAGGACGTAGGGCAATGCCGCTTGGGTGGCCGCCCGGGCGATCTCAACGTCCGCGTCTGGCCAAGCGAAGCCGCAGGCGCCCATGGGCGCGACGATGAGAGGTGAGGGCGCGGTTTCGGTCCAAAGTCGGGCGCTTGTGTCCATGACCGACGTGTCATGTAGGGGACGACCATGCAGAGTCGCCCGGTCGAACTCCGAGCGGTTGCGGCGCAACGCCGCTTCGTCGTCGGCCCCACCGTCGATGAAATCGAAGACGCGAGGCGGCAGGCGCCGGCGCGCGATCGATCGCAAATCCTCGATGGACACTGCGTCGTCCAGCGCCCTCATCGAGCGGCATCCTCTTTGATCATCTCGGCGGCTTTCTCCGCGATCATTAGCACTGTGAGGTGCGTGTTCGCGCTGACGATGGAAGGCATCGCAGAGGCATCCACGACACGCAGCCCTCCGACACCGCGGACGCGACATCGGGCATCGATGACGGCTTCGGGATCATCCGCTCGTCCGATACGGGCGGTGCCGCAAACGTGGTGAACGGGCGCCGCCGCGGCTTCTACGATGCGGCGGAGTTCGGTTTCATCCTTTGCGGTAGCGAGGGGATCGATCAGAAGGCGCCCAAGCGCCCGCTGGCGCAAGGGTGCGGCAGCGAACAGTGCGGAGATGGCCACGCTCTTGCACCAGTTCACCGGACTGGGCCGGTTGAGTGAATTGGCTTGCCCCCCAGGCGGCAGGAACACCTCGTTGCGCACGGCAGCGACCTTCGGGTCGGCAAGCAACTCCAGCGCGAACTTCAGACCCAGGACCATCCGTTCGAAATCTCTCGGATCGTCAAGCAGATTGAAGCGTACGCGGGGAGATGCACCCGGCGTGACTTCATCGAGCCGAACATCGCCTCGCGAGTACGACTTGTACACACAAATTCCCAGCACGCCGATCCGTGACCCCAATGGATGCCACGAGCTCTTGTTCGCCGGAAACAGGAGCATGTCGCCGGCAGCGCATCCCGCATGACCTGACGAGTACCGCAAAATTGCTTGAGCCCAGGTGCGTTCGCCGCCGGCCTGCATGCCGTGAGGCGGCAGGTGCGTTGCGAGATGTACCGTCGGGTGGTTCGCGAGGTTTTTTCCGACGCCCGGCAGGTCGCGTACGGGCCGGATTCCCGCTGCAGCCAGTTCGAGCGCTGGCCCGAGGCCGGAGCGAAGCAGCACGGCCGGCGTGTGCAGGGCGCCGGCACAGAGCAGCGTCTCGCCTGCCAGGAACCGATCGCCCGAGGCCGATTTCGCTTCGACGCCGGTGACGCGCCCGCCTTCGAAGATCAAACGCCAGACCTCGGCGCCAGGCACGACGCGCAGGTTGGCGCGCCTTCGGACCTTCGTGCCGAGGTAGGCGGACGCGGCCGACACGCGCGCCTCGGGCGTATTGTTCATGGGCACGGCGCTCACGCCATCAAGCGGCGCGCCGTTCAGGTCAGGGACCCACGGGTGCCCCTGTCTCTCTAGGGCATCCGCGATGGCCTTGCTGAACGGTCCCCAGTTTGCCCTGGGGATGCGGCGTATGGGGATGGGTCCCTGCAGACCATGCAGCGGTCCCGCGAAATCCCAGTCGGTTTCGAGCCGATTGAAATAGGGAAGCACGCCATCCCAATCCCAGCCGTCGGCACCCATCGCCGCCCACTCGTCAAAGTCGGCGGGCAAGCCACGTTGGGCCATCATGCCCATGATGCTGGAGCTTCCGCCCATGATTCGGCCTTGCACGTACGGTCGCGAGAAACGGGGACCGCCGCCGGATTTGCGCACCCCGACCTCGGCCCTCAGCTGAGGCCACGCATATTGAGGGTCGCCATAGGACGACGGAAAGGGATCCCGGATAGCCGCAGGCTCCCGGCCGGGCACCAAGTCCTCACCGGCTTCCAGCAACAGCACGCGCGTGGCGGGGTCTTCGGACAAGCGGCTGGCGAGCACACAGCCCGCGGTGCCGCCTCCGACGATCACGTAGTCATACGGCTGCAATGCTTGGCCCCGCGCCCACGGTTGAAGTGTTGGACTTTCGCACTGCGGTGGGCGTGAAACCGAAGCGCTCGCGAAACCGCGCCGTAAAACGCGAGGGGCTGTCGTACCCGCAGGCAAGCGCGATCTGGAGCACCGGCATCGAAGTTGATTGCAGCAGGCCCAATGCACATGACATGCGCACATCAAAGAGGATGCCCGAGAAGCTCTCGCCCTGCTGCTGCAGGCGCCGGCGCAAAGTCTGGGCACTGACGCACAGCTCGGCGGCGACGGCCGGCGCGGTCCACCCCGTCGCAGGCGACGACGTGATGAGATCACGGACGCTATCGGAAGTGGTTCGCGGTTCGGGCGCGGGCAGCCGGTAGCCTCTCGAGCGCATCCATTCGAGGACTTCGAGCACCCGATGACGAGCGACGTCAAGGGGAAAGCCTTCGGCGAGAATTGCCCGACGAGCTCGGCCGAACGCGTCGAGTAAATCATCGCCGCACCGGCTTACGACGAAAGCGCTGCTTGCCGGGCCTGTGAACCGGCTGGCCAAAGGGCCGGGAGCGACACTCTCCAATTCGATCGATAGCGAGCGGGCTTCATAGACCCCGGTTGCACCGGGATCGTTGGTAAGGTCGTACAGGCCGCTGGGAAGAACGACCAATTGGCCCGGGGCGACTGTCCAGGTGTTGCGGCCGTCGTACACGGTCTTCAGGCCCTGCACCACATGGACGAACGTCGGAGCCCGGATCGATATGCGCGAGGTTCGCAGCTTTTGCAACTGCAGCAAATGAGCGGCAAACCCGACCCCATCCAAGCGACGGACTTGGCGACCTTCAAGAATCATCGCGCTTTACCTGACCAGCCGACCCTTTGGACCGAGGATGACGACGTCGCTGCCGGTTTCGACGATCTTCTTGTCGGATCCGAAGTTCACCACCAGGTCGCCCAGATCGACGCGGCCGAGGGAGCCGAGGGCCTTCAACACGGTGCCGCTGGTGACGGTCGGCTTAGCCTTACGCAGCGCCTCTGCCGCCACCTTCGCATTCATGAAACCTTCCAGCGACTGGTATGACGGCTGTTCGGTGGGCGCGAACCGCTTCATCGCCGCCAGGTACTCGCGCACGATGCGGCGGTTGCTGTCAAAGGGGTAGGGAATGGCTTGTGAGAACACGATTCCTCGCGCTTGCTCTTCGCCAAGATCCTTGATGATGTCCTGTACGCTGTTGACGCTCATGGAAATGCGAACGACCTGTGACCCGAGTTGCGTCCGAATCGCCTTCAGCGCGAGCGGCACCGACGAACCCACCGCGAACAACACCACGGCCTGCGGATTCGCCTTGCCTAGCTTGATGAGCGCCGCCTTGATGTTCGCTTCCGTCACCGCCGCGTCAGGTGACACGTCGTAGCCCTCGGCGCCCACCCATGTGACGCGGCCAGCCTTCACGATGCCATCTGGATCGGAATCCGGTTCGTTCATCAGCTTGGCGCTAGGCGGGCCAAGCGCAACGTTGAAATACAGCACGCCAACCCGCTGGATACCCATGTTGAGCATTTGCCGAATGATGGCTGCGTATTCCTGCTTGTAGTTCGCCCGGACGGGGAAGACGTTATGGACAGCGTGTACCGTTGGATTACCGGTGAACGTCCCGACCAGACCGACGTTGCGCTCGGCGAGCAGCCCGCTTTTGCCGAAGGCAGTGGGGCCGGCGCCACCCACTGAGTTCAGGAGCAGTACAGCCTTCTCGTCGTCGAGCAACTCTGTCGCCGCCTTCATGGCGCCTTCGCCCGTGAACTCGTCGTCGCGAAACACGACGCGAACCTTCCGGCCGCCGATGCCCCCGCGCGCGTTGAGTTCCTGAAAATACACGGTAGTTCCGAGGTCCAACTGCTTGGTGCTGCTCGCGACCAACGGATTCTTCAGCGAGCCCAACATGCCCACCACGATGTCTTGAGCCAATGCCGCCGCCGGCGCCAGCAGCGCCACGAGCATCGCATTCCGCCATTTCCTTGTCCGAATCATCTCTGTCTCCTCATTGTGTTGAAACTGCATCGACTATGGGCGTGCGCATCCTTCGATGAACCTCGCCCGCGCTTTGGCTTGCACCATCACAAACGCCTGGTCGCTCCCGCCGGCGACGAAATGCGCACCCATGGCCATGCACCGCGCGGTCCACTCGTCGTCGTAGTTACCGCCCATGCCGAGGTACTTGCCGCTGCCGCGGCAGCCTTCCGCAAGGTTTTGAAGGCTTCCTCCATGCGCGCGTGCCGAACTGCGAGGGAATGCCAAGCTCTAGCGAAAGGTCGATGCCGCCAATGAACAGCAGATCGATGCCCGGCACGGCCACGATCTCGGCGGCATTCGCGACACCTTTCTCGGACTCAATCATGGCCACCAGCAGAATTTCTTCCTCCATCTGCGCCTGAGCCTGCGCGACGGGCGGGATGTCGTAGCCAAACTGGATTCCGCTCGCGCCCCAGTTGCGGCGGCCCATAGGCGCATAGCGAAGGTCCTCGACCAAGTGACGCGCTTCGTCTGCGCTGTGCACGTTGGGACGATCACACCCTGCGCGCCGTTGTCCAGGGCGCGTGCGGCTTCATGCAAGGCGGGAGCGCGCACCCTGACCATGGGCGTGATTCCGACAGCAGACAGACCGCGCACAACTGCGACATCTCACCGACAGTGAACGACCCGTGTTCGCCATCGATGCTGAGCCAATGGTAGGCGGCTGACTTGGCGATCTGTGGTGCGACCGCGCCGCGCAACAGGGACACGCCAAACCCGATGGTCGGCTGACCAGCTCGAAGGCGTTGTTTTGCCAAGTTGGGGTGACTGCCATGCGATCTGAACTCCTTGAACGACGCCCGATCGCAATAGTGATGCTTGGGCGCATCAGGGTCCAATATCAAATCAAACGAAGAATCGATACTGTTTTAGTATCGGGGCAGCGCCCCAGTCCGAGGGCGGTCACTGCCGAGCCGGCGAAGGTAAGGGCACCCTTCGGCGCGGGCGATTTCACTGGAGAAAACCAGTGGCTTCCGGCGAAACATCCTGGAATTTGACGCGCCAACCCGCAATCAACTGACTCCGCCGAACTCGCGTTTTCGAGCGCCGTATTGGCCTCGCCATCCGTGTTAACCCCTTCCGACGCCCCCGGTCTCGTTGTTAATGTCGGAACGACAGATGCGTCCAATTTGACAAATAAGTGAGCAAGATCAAGTGGTCGCGCACTGCGTTCCGGGTGTTAGAGGACACACGGCGGTCGCCTCTTAAGAGGCGCTCATTCAACATGGTTCGGAGAGCACACATGAAAATGTCTTTGGTCGCCCTAAGAGATCGAGGACCTAAAGGACCAGTACCTTGAGCGGTTCAACCTGGTCTGGGTCATGAGCCGCGAGTCGCGGGACATCCCGCTGTTCAATGGGCGCATCGACCATGCCAAGTGCAGCGAGATCCTGACGCATTGGATCGACCCCGCCACCATCGACGCCGCCTTTATCTGCGGCTCGCAGGACATGATGCTCGCGACCACACAGGCATTGCAGGACAAGGGCGTGGAAAGGGCGCGCATCAAGTTCGAGTTGTTCGGCGCGCAGCATTCAGGCCAGGCCCGTCCGGAGCGAGCGCCGCACGAAGGACAAGGCCCATGCGAGGTGGAGGTAATCGCCGACGGGACGCGCCGCAGCTTCGTGATGAAGAAGAACCACGACAACCTGGTCGATGCCGGCATCAAGGCCGGCCTCGAAATGCCTTATGCGTGCAAGGGAGGCGTCTGCTCAACGTGCCGCGCCAAGGTGCTCGAGGGCGAGGTCGACATGGACATCAATTTCACCCTGGAAGACTACGAGGTCGCGCGCGGCTTCGTGCTGTGCTACCAGAGCTTCCCTGTGACGGATCGGCTCGTCATCGATTTCGACCAGGAACACGCGCATAACTGACAACACTGGATTCCCAAGGGATCCGAGGAGACAAACTTGACTCACGCATTATTCGCAAAACACAAGGAGCTGCTGGAGCAGGCAGTCGATGCATTGGCTAGCCGTGGCTACTGGAGCCCCTACAGCGAGATGCCGAGCCCCAAGGTCTACGGCGAAGCCGCTGCGCAGATTGGCAAGGATACTTACGAGGGCCACCTCGGGCGGAAATTCCCGCTCGCGCAGCCGGGTGAAACCGGCGTCTACGACGGCGAGCGTTCTCCTTATGGCGTCGAGCTGGGAGTTTCGTATCCTGTGTGCGATCCCAATACCCTGGTGCAGGCCGCGCTGGCCGCGCTTCCCGCCTGGACGCGGCTGGGCCATGATGGACGCGCCGGGATTTTGCTGGAAGCGCTTCAACGCCTCAACCAAAGTAGTTTCGAGATCGCGCATGCGGTGATGATGACGACCGGCCAGGGATGGATGATGGCATTCCAGGCGGGCGGCCCGCATGCACAGGACCGCGGGCTTGAGGCGCTCGCGGCCGCGTGGCGCGAACAGAATGCCGTTCCGCGCGAAGCTTTGTGGGAGAAACCGCAGGGCAAGAATCCGCCGCTTCGGATGCGCAAGGAGTTCGAGATCGTCGGCCGCGGTGTTGCGGTGGTCATCGGATGCTCCACGTTCCCCACCTGGAACACGTATCCGGGACTTTTCGCCGCCCTGGCCACCGGTAACCCCGCCATCGTCAAGCCTCACGGCAAGGCTGTGCTTCCCGCGGCGATCACCGTGGCCGTGCTGCGCGAGGTTCTCGCTGAAAGCGGCATCGACCCCAATGTGGTCACTCTGGCCGTGCTGCCCGAACACAGTGCAACGCAGACATTGGCGTGCCATCCGGAAGTCAAATCTGTCGACTTCACCGGAGGCAACTTCGGTCATTGGTTGATCGACAACTGCAAGCAAGCCCAGGTTTACGCGGAACTCGCGGGCGTGAACCACCTCGTCGTCGAATCCACCGATGCGTATGCGGGCATGCTTCGCAACATCGCGTTCTCGCTGTCCCTCTACTCAGGGCAAATGTGTACAGCTACCCAGGCCATCATCGTCCCGGCCCAGGGCATCGAAACCGATGAAGGCCCCAAGACCTTTGACGAGGTAGCTCGCGACTTGGGCGAAGCGATCCGCTTGTTCGTCGCGGATCCGAAGGTCGCGCTCGCGGTGCTCGGCGCCCTGCAATCGACCGACGCGGTCCACCGCGTGGAGGAGGCCCATCGACTGGGTGAAGTCGTCCTCAGTTCGCGTCGCCTGGAAAACCCCGAGTACCCGCAAGCGCAGGTGCGGACGCCGCTGCTTCTCAAGTGCGACGCTAAGGACGAGGACGCCTACATGGTCGAGCGTTTCGGCCCAATCAGCTTCGTTGTGCGGGCTGCCGACACAGGGGCGGCCATCGCCCTCGCCGAGCGCTTGGCGCGCGAGTGCGGCGCACTGACCGCGGGCGTGTACTCGACGCGGGCTGAGGTCATCGACGCAATGGTTGACGCGACTTGCCGCGGCAAAGTGGCTTTGTCGATCAACCTCACTGGCGGAGTCTTCGTGAACCAGTCGGCGGCATTCTCCGACTACCACGGTACCGGCGGGAACCCCGCAGCCAACGCGAGCTACACCGATGCGGCGTTTGTGGCGAATCGTTTCCGGGTTGTGCAGCGCCGCCGCCACATCTGAAGTCCCCCGTCTCGCCTTGATTTCACATGAAATTTGAAACTATCAAATACGAGGACCGCGGTAGTGGGCTGGCGTGCCTCACGCTCAATCGTCCTGAACGATTGAACAGCTTCACGCAACTCATGCATGAGGAAGTGAGGGCCGCCCTAGCTGCGACAGCGGCCGACCCGTCTGTCCGCGCGCTGATAATCACGGGCGCGGGCCGGGCATTTTGTGCCGGGCAGGATCTGGGAGACCGCGCCGTCGCGGCCGATGGCCAGCGGCCCGATCTGGGCGAATCGATCGAGAAATATTACGGCCCGCTGGTGCGGGCCCTGCGATCGTTACCCAAGCCCATTGTTTGCGCGGTCAACGGCGTGGCTGCGGGTGCGGGTGCCAATATTGCCTTTGCGTGCGATGTCGTGATCGCCGTCCAAACCGCGAGCTTCATCCAGCCCTTTTCGAAGCTCGGACTCGTACCGGACGCCGGTGGCACTTGGTTCCTTCCCGAACTCGTCGGCCGCGCGCGAGCCATGGGGTTGGCGCTTCTTGGCGCCACGTTGAGCGCAGAGCAGGCGCAGCAATGGGGACTGATCTGGAAGTGCGTCAGCGTCGCGGACTTTGAGGCTGAAGTGTCGGCCACCGGACTCAAGCTCGCCGCCGGCCCCACATTGGGACTTGCGCGGACGAAGCAGGCTATCGACGGAGCTGCGTTTAGTACCCTGGACGAGCAACTCGACCGCGAGCGTGATTTCCAGCGCGAGCTGGGACGGACACGTGATTACGCCGAGGGAGTGAGCGCCTTCGCTCAAAAGCGCATGCCGCGATTCCAGGGCTGCTGATCATGAAGTATCAACGACTGTTGATCGAGCGCGGCGCCGTCGCCGTGGTGGGGGCGGGCGCCATGGGAAGCGGCATCGCACAGGTTGCGGCCGCCGCCGGCCACGAGGTCATATTGCACGACAGCCGGCCCCAGGCGGCCGCGCAGGCGGTGGCCGGTGCGGCCAAGGCGCTGCAGCGGCAGGTTGGCACGGGAAAGCTCGCGCAGGAAACCGCGGATTCGATGCTGAAGCGCATCAAGGCAGCGGAGTCGCTGAACGAATGCGCACCCGCCGCCCTGGTGATTGAAGCGATCGTTGAAGACCTGGCGGCCAAACGCGCGCTTTTCAGCGTGATCGAAGACATGGTTGCGGAGGATGCTATCCTCGCGACCAATACATCGTCCTTCTCGATCACTCGCATCGCCGTTGGTTTGCGGCGCCCCGATCGACTGGTAGGAATGCACTTCTTCAATCCAGCGCCCGTGATGCAGCTGGTGGAGGTGGTCAGCGGTCTCGCCACACTGCCGGAGGCCGCCTCGGCCATATTCCATGTGGCGCAGGCATGGGGAAAGGTCCCCGTACACGCAAAAAGCAGTCCGGGTTTCATCGTCAATCGCGTAGCAAGGCCTTACTACGCCGAGGCGCTGCGGCTCCTTACCGAAGGTGCGGCGGACGCGGCGACGATCGACGCAGTCATGCGGGACGCCGGCGGTTTTCGCATGGGGCCTTTCGAACTGATGGACTTGATCGGCCACGACGTGAACTACGCGGTTACCGAATCGGTTTTTGAGGCCTTCTACGGCGACCGGCGGTTCGCGCCCTCTCTTGCGCAGCTTGAGTTGGTCAACGCGGGCTTTCTTGGCCGCAAGAGCGGCCGCGGCTTCTATGATCACACAGCAGGAGCTGGAGTCTCAACTCCGCGTTCCGCTCCTCCGTCCCGAGCGCCGCTGCAGACGCAATTATTCAACACGGACAGCGTCTGTTCAAGCTTTGTGCGGCGCATTGCCGATGCGTGCGGAATCGCGCTAACTGAGCCGAATTCCCAAGTGACGGGCGCACCCGGATGCCTAATTGCCCTTCCCGAAGAAGACATGGCAATGCTCTACTTGTCGGATGGCCGGACGGCGACGGAACGCGCGCACGAGACCGGCCAACCGAGCACCATCCTTTTGGACTTGGCGTTGGACTACGCGGAGTGCAAACGCGTCGCTGTCTCTTGGGCAGACCAGTGCTCGCCCCGCGCTCGTGAAGCGATGGTGGGCCTATTGCAATCCGCAGGGTGGACGGTGACGGTACTGGATGACGTGCCGGGACTGGCCGTCTTGCGAACGGTCGCGATGCTCGCCAATGAAGCTGCTGATACCGTGTACCAAGGAATTTGCGAACCTGATGCAGTGGACCTTGCCATGCGCAAAGGCGTCAACTACCCGCGGGGACCTCTTGCGTGGGCGGCCGAAATCGGGCACACCCGCGTCTGTCGAGTGCTCGAGAACCTGCAGCGCTCTTACGGCGAAGAGCGCTACCGAACATCGCCGTGGCTCAGGCGCAAAGCGATGCGCAGCTCGCCTCGTAGCAGCGAGCTCGCTGCGACTAACTGATAAAGCTAGAGAACCAAGAAGGGTCCGAAGAGACATATGTCAAATGACGCATTCATCTGCGACGCAGTGCGCACGCCGGTCGGCCGTTACGGAGGCGCCCTTGCGTCCGTGCGTGCAGACGATCTCGCGGCGCTGCCGTTGCGCGCCTTGCGCGAGCGCAATCCCCAGGTCAGGTGGGCCGAGATAGAAGACATCATCTACGGCTGCGCCAACCAAGCAGGAGAAGACAACCGGAACGTGGCACGCATGGCCGGCTTGCTTGCGGGCTTGCCCGTCGAAGTGCCTGGCACGACGGTGAATCGGCTGTGCGGGTCCAGCCTCGACGCCGTTGGCTTAGCGGCGCGAGCACTGCGGGCGGGCGATGCGGATATGTTGATTGCCGGCGGCGTGGAGAGCATGAGCCGGGCACCCTTCGTCATACCCAAGGCCGAAAGTGCGTACAGTCGCAGTAACGCGGTGTATGACACGACGATCGGGTGGCGCTTCGTGAACCCCGCCATGAAGAAGCAGTTCGGCATCGACTCCATGCCGGAAACGGCCGAGAACGTGGCCGATGAATTCAAGGTGTCGCGGGCGGACCAGGACGCGTTCGCCGTGCGAAGTCATCAGCGGTGGGTCGCGGCCTCGGAGGCGGGCGTGTTCCGCGACCAGATTGTCACGGTAGCGGTGCCGCAAAAAAAGGGCGAGCCTAAGCTCGTCCATTCCGACGAACATCCCCGGCCCGACACCACCGTCGAGGCATTGGCGAAGCTCAAGGGCGTGGTGCGCCCCGACGGCAGCGTCACGGCAGGCAACTCCTCTGGCGTGAACGATGGCGCGGCCGCGCTCCTGATGGCCTCTTCACGCGCGGTCGATCGCAACGCGCTCAAACCTTTCGCTCGGGTGCTGGCTTGCGCCGCGGCAGGCGTTGCGCCTCGCATCATGGGCATCGGCCCGGTGTCCGCAGTTCAGCGCGTGCTTGCCAAGACCGGACTCACGCTAGCGCAAATGGACGTCGTCGAACTCAACGAGGCATTCGCGGCGCAGTCGCTCGCTGTACTGCGACAACTGGGATTGAGCGACGAGGCCTCCCATGTCAACCCCAACGGTGGGGCGATCGCGATAGGCCATCCGCTTGGGATGAGCGGAGCGCGCCTAGTGACGTCTGCAGTTTACGAGTTGCGCCGCCGGCAAGGCCGGTATGCTTTGTGCACGATGTGCGTGGGCGTGGGGCAGGGGATCGCGCTCATCATCGAGCGGGTCTGACCGTGCTCGCGGTCACGGTCGCCTTTGAGATCAAACCCGCATTCGTTGCGGCCTTCCGGCAGGAGATCGTTGCCAACGCGCAGGCGTCGGTGCGAGATGAACAGGGATGCCGGCAATTTGATGTTTGCGAGGATTCCGCTACGCCGGGACGGTTCTTTCTCTATGAACTGTACGAATCGCGCGCCGCTTTTGACGCTCACTTGGCAAGCCTGCATTTCGCCCGCTTCAATGAGACGACGGAGCGATGGATCGTCTCGAGGCAGGCTCAATTCATGACTCGGATTTGCCCGCAGTCGGAAGCCCGGAAGAACAAGCCGCGTCGCGACGTTCCCTAGCAAGCGCCCCAAGTGGACCAGTTCTCCTTTACCTGTCAAACCCAAAATTGCCCCCGAGGTCAGATCCTCGCTGTCATGTATCTTCTTCGAGGTAGTCTGCTAGGTTAACGCGAAAGAGTTCCGCGAAACCCGGGCCCTTTCCCCGTGTTCCGACCGAATCTGCGCTGGGCGACCGGGATGCTGCGCCTTTCTGGTCGCTTGCAGGTCGGGACCTATTTGTCCGGACAGCAATCGTGCGTAGGTTCCCGCGCTTATTGCAAGCCGCCGTTAAATTTCTTCGATGCGCTCTTGATCGCGCGGGTCGCCCATACTGCGCGAGCGTGCCAACATCTCCACGGGTTCGTCGGGGCCGTAAACAGGAAACTCGATGCCGCGGTACGCGTCTGGATTCGGTACGCGTACCTGTTCGACGTTGATGGGCGCTTTGGCTGACCGTGGACGTGCGCTCGCCGCTGCCGCCGACGAGTCGGCTTGCTCGGCATCGTGGCGCCTCCTGAAGTCTTCCAGCGCGCGGTCCCTGGCTTCGGCGAGCCGATTTGCCAGTTGATGCTGGAGGTAGAGAGGCAGGGTCGGGGCGTCAGACCCTCCTAGCGGTCTACGCACCGCCCTACCAGTGCACTTACATCCTTCGCGAATGAGGCGAGCCGATCGGGCGCTTCAGCTCCCGGATCTGCGCAAGTTTCGAGAAGTGAGATGTCGTGGGGAGTGGCCGGACAGTCACCGATTACGCGAACCGGAGGCCCGCTATCAAGCAACGCGAATCGCCCACCCAATGCGCCAAACTCCACGTAGCGGTACGACCCTGACGAAATGCCTCCCCCGCGCAAGTAGATCGCGTCCGCCATGATGGAGGCTCGCCGGATGGCTTTGCGCCACTTCGCTGCGCGTGGGTACTGGGGGCTGGTTGGGAAATCGGTCAAGCTGCGGGCCTGTAGTTCCTTTAGCATTGGCAAAGTCCAGGCTTGGAAGACCGTATGCGCGATGACGGTCGCGGCGTGGTCGGCTCCAAGATCGATGTGCATCAACGTCGCCTCGGCGCCAGTTGTGCGTAGTTGCGCAACCTGTTCTTTGGTTGCAACGTGCTGCACGTGGTGGATATATTCGTGCAAGAAATACAAGCACACGAGTGCTACTTGTTCTTGCCCCTGCAGGGACGAATCGCCAGAGACCAAATCAACGTATCCGCTGTCAAGTTGGACAACCCGACGCCGCTGGTCGACTCGAACCAGATCACCATGGCTGAGCGACACGAGCTCGCAGCTTCTCACTGTACCGAACATGTCGGAAACAGGAACGCCGAAGACCGGCGCGCCCCACGCGAAGCCGATCAAACGATCAATGGCCCGGGTGAAAACATCGTACTTGTCTTGATTTATTGCAGGGTCGCGGACGCAAGAAGCCATCTCCTCGAGCCAGAGTTCGAGCAGCGCGGTCAAGCTGTTCTTGGTTGGAAGCAGCGCTCCCGCTTCTTGGGCGTCTAGCGCAGCCTTGAGCGCCGCGGACCTGAACTTGGAGCCGATCAGCAGCACCTTGAGGATGCGGTGTGCTACTTCTGGCGAGCTGTGTTGCTGAAGCACTGCAGCCTGCATTCGCGCCCATTCCAGGTTCATTCCGGCTTCTGTGAGGGCGAGGAAGTTCGGAGCTGCCGAAGTGAGATACACCACCCAATCATCTCGTACGCCAATCGGCACTAGTTGATCCAGCACGGCCTGCATTGCCTGTGCACAGAAGACGGCGGTCGGATTTGCCTTAGGCAATGCGAGCATGAACCGCTCTACGAGATTCGCAGGTAAGTCCACTGAGCCTGTGGCGACTGAATCCCTCCACAACGATTCAAGTTGTGGGCGCAGTTCGACTGAACTACCGTCCAGAGCCTGCGTCAGCAGTTCTCTCTCAGTCGCAACCTGCAAGAATTCGCTGGCCAACACACTGTTGCCACGCGACTGAAGGCTCCCTACGACCTGCGAAAAGTCCGGCCCCCGCGCGAAATTCGAAAACGCAGCGGGGTGTTGAAGCACAAAACGTGCGAGCAATCCGAGGTGTTCATGATCGAAATTATCCAGCGCCCCAGTCGCAATAGCCAGGAGCGCTCGCGAGAGCAGCGACGCGTGCTCGGGGCCGCGTAGCTCCGCCGACCCCTTCTCGAGAAGCCACAGCAAGCTCGCGGGTACAACTGGCATTAGCACATCATCGGCGTCTCCGAAGGGAACGCGCGCGAGCGCGGCCTCGGCAATCGTGCACACGAGCTTGCCCTGTCCAGCGCCCATCTTGGGGAGACTCTGTATCACCGCATCGGCGATCGGCTCGGCCCACTTCGCCGACATATCTGCAGTGACGATCGCCCGTGGCACCACGTTCCACGCGTCGTGCTCGAAGCTCACGGTCGGCAACTTTCGGAAGACGCCCTCTCCTAGTTGGACCAGCGCCTGCACGCGTTCACCTCGGGCGCAAAGCGCTGCGAGGCACTCCACAAATTCCAAAGGCGCGTGCCGCCATGTGTCGTCTCTCAGCCTCGTCGTCAGCACGACGTAGGCGTCGCCCACGTCTTTCGCCGCAGCACACAGCAAGAGCTGCGCGGGAATGTTCGCGTCGAAGCTGTCAATGCAAGACTGCAGATTCAACGGGTGAACCTCGGATCGGCAAGCAGAAATTTCTCCCAACTGCTGTCGCGATACGGCTTCAGCTCTGGTCGCACCATGGCGCACCAGCCGGTATGTTGATGCGGCTCGCCCTTCTTCAACTCGTCCACTCTGGTGAATTGCAACTGGCCAATCGCCTTTCCCGGATGCACGATCATCACAGTCTCGCCGAGGTTTGCGATCTCCAATGTGACGTTTCCGGAACCCCCAGGATGGATTGATCGGGCGATGGAAATCATCAGGCCGTGTCGCCCCCAAGCTGAGCGGTCGACGATGGAAGCCATCATGTCTCGCGGCACGCGAAACCATTCGAGGCTGACTCCGAGTACGAGCTGCCTGGGATAGATTGGAAATGGCTGCCCATTTGGAACATACATTTCCTTCGTCGACGCAGCGTCTTCCTCCGCATCGCTTGCCCCTAGATTCGCTATGCCCACACCCAAGCCTCGTCGCGCAAGCAGAAATCGGTTGCCGAGGTGGAAATCGATGCTAGCGGCCCCCGGGTCATCGTCATCGCTGGGCACGAATGGATCCATGACGAAACGTTTGTCCCAGTCGGCCGTCATGCGCTCAATGAGCTCCGCGCGACGTACGATCATTTTTTGACTCCAGCAGTGACGCTTGCTTTGTACCGGTGACGAATCTCCGCGCTGCGCAGCGAATGCAGGAGCAGGTTGTCGAGGCGATGCTCGGCTTCTGATTCGGTAGCGTCTCCGTTTTCGGCGAATTTCGTCTTGAATTTCCCGAAGCGCGTTTCGTCGAAACGCAGCGTCCAGGCGCACGACAACATTAGCCAGAACATCGCACTGCTGCCATTGTGCGCATCGTGCACCTCGGGGGGAACCGGAGAAAGATGATTGAACGCAGTGGCAATGTGATCGTAGGCTGTTTCGTATTTGACTTCGTCGCTCAGCACGTCAATCGTCACGGTCTGGTCCACCAGCGCCGCCATTTGCGGAAAGCACGTACGACAGACGTCCGCGGCGGCGACGTAGCGCTCATCTATCGGTGCTTGGCTGGCATCGGCCGCGGTCACTGCAACGGCGAACAGAGGGTGTTCGAGCGTCCACTTGTAGGCGCCTTTGCCTCCATGTTTCAGGTAATAGCAAACCGCTTCTCTCCGCATCTGCACGTGCGGATGCGTGTCAGACGCGACCGCGTCTGCCCCGAGGAAGATGCGGCCCGCCGCAGCGAGATACGGCGGGCCCAGTAGTCGTGCCGCAACCATGTCCGCGAATAGTTCACAAAGCCACCCGACGTGGCGTCGGCCAAGGTACTCGGTGGGTTTGCTGTCGAGCACTCCTTGAACGACGTTGGGCTTGTCGGCGGCGGTGGGAAATTTCTCTTTGACGGCGCGCTCAACGTGAGCTTTGAAGGCTGCAGTCTTGGTTGCATCTACAGAGTTGTAGATTTCATGTCCGAGTTCGTGGGCGATCAGGGCGTGAAGCAAAATGGACCGTGCATCAGTGGTCGGAATGCCCACGATGACGATATCGAGATCTTGCAAATCAATTCGCGCATGTTGATCCGACGGCGCTTTTTCTTGCTGCTTGCTAAATTCTTTGAGGAAGCGTTCATCCCAGTCATGCCAAAGCCTGGGACGCAGTAGATCCTCCAAGCGGATGATTGAATATCCCTGGTCAGAGAGGCGCAACAAGACTTGGCAATTCCTATTTAAGAGGTCCGAGCAGGCCCATGCGAGTGCCGGCACGAGTTCAAAAGGAATCCGAGCACTGTCTACTCGAGAGACGTGCGAGAACACGTTTCCCAATTTGATGATGTCCTGGGTAAGTGGATTGGAAAGATCCTCGACCTTCTCGGAGCTCTCGGCCTCTTCCAACTCGAAGCCGTGAAGCCGCTTGAGAAGACGTTCGGCAATGAAGCTCAGCCCCTTGAACAGTAAGCGGGCTGTCGTTCCGGGATGATCTTTCTTTGCGACGCGCTCAATTTCGGCGCGTGTAGTTTCCAGCCTCCGACGCAAGCAGTCGGTATGCCAACTCATACTCCCCTCCCGGCGGCTATCGGTAGCCGCTCTATGTGATTTGCGAACGGCTATGCGGCGAGCCTGGTGTTACGCAGGAAATCGACACAAAGTTGACGTGCTTCGTCAACGACCGCCCGCGTACTCGCGTCGACAGTAGCTGCCTGATGCTGGTAGAAGGGCGTTATGCGCTGCCCAGCGTCGCAAAGGACCTGCGCCGCCTTCGCTGGTTCCGAGAAATGTTCGCGGCCCACGAAAACGAGACGCGGAACAGTCCCGCCATGAAAGTAGGCCGTGCCTGCAAGTTGCGGCGTGAACGCTCGCTGACTGGCTGTCGCCACATCGTCGCTCGATAAGAACTTGGCAAGGTGTTCGCCAAATCGGCATACGGACATCGCGTCGTCGATATCTGCCTGCGGCTCCGTGCCTTTCGGTTGGCAGCGGCTGAACTCCGCTAGCGCTAACAGTCCGCGCTCGGCAAAGCTGGCCACCATGTCCAAGGTCGCGTCTGCCGATTCCATCTGTTCCATACGTGCACCTTCTTGACGTTTGTTATGCAAAAAGCTGCGCCTCGCTCGCAGCCACATGCGACCTGCGTCGGCATTCCTCCCTGTACGTGGAACGCTTCAATCAAGTCACAACGCCCGCGCGCACGCGAACGCGTACACGGCAGGCGCCGTTTTTCTTCAATCGGCGATTCTAGGAATCACTTCGCGGCTGAGCCAGGGGGCACGGAGACCGAAGAGAACGGGGAACGGATCACAGATTACGGAGCACAGATAGGCGCACAAGTTATTGATTTATAATACACTAACGACAGTGTTCAATGCCCGTATCGAGGACTAATTGGCTTGTACTGGAGGCCGAAATATGGAAATATCTTCTGCTCAGTTACCGCCTCAAGGGAACAACGACACCAAATTAGGTGCTGCATTACCTCGGCGAACTCGCAAGTCCGCTTCGGAAAGGCGAGCTGCCGTTCGTGGCCGCCTTTGGCCAGGGGTCAGCGAGAGCGAGTTGTGGATCCGAACTCAGCGCACCGGATTCACCACGGTTCCTCGGGTCCTGCCGATTGTGGGTCGCATTTTCGACGCGCATTCGGATAAAGGATTTCCGCTTTTTTCGACGTACTTGGCCCTGTGGTGCTGGGTTTTTGACGAGGCCTTTGTCGAGATTCGAAATCCCAAGCAAATGGCCTACGAGTCAGGGTTTTCCGGCCCGCGAGCTGTGTCCCTGTGGAAGGGCCGCATGGAAAGGCTCGACCGACTGGGGGCGATTCGCTCGCATGCCGGACTGGCCGGCGATCACCAATACGTCCTTCTAATAAACCCGTTCGTATGTGTGGAGCGCCTGTACGAGAACAAGCAAAAGGACGTCGCTTACAACGCGCTGCTAAGTCGCGCTGCTGAAGTGGGCGCGGACGACATCTTGTAAGCCTTCCGCGATTTGGACCTATGAAACCTTTCCTGCGGCATACCCGAACCGTCCGACCAGTGGCAATGCTCCACTCATGGTCCTCCAACGTGAGCCTCAAGCGAAGGCCACGTTGATCTGAGAGTATCGCCATGGCGAAGCCCGTGCGACAAGGCTGCGCGCTGGAGTGCTTGAGGGCGCCCTTGACGACGCGCTCGTAGTGATTCACGACGACCTTCAGCACATCTGTTGATTTCCACTGAATCCTGACCCCGGTTTTTCATTTAATTTTGACCCCACCCTTGGTGGAGTAGCAGGGCTACTCGGTTGTGGATAAGTCTAACGTCGACGGTATTGTTTCTCCTTTCGTTTGTGCTTTTCTGCCCCGTGATTTGGCCGCGGGCACCGCTGCGGCCGTCGAATTCTTGAACCTCCAACTGTCGTTGCCCGTCTCCACGATGTGGCAGTGATGCGTGAAGCGATCCAAGAGAGCCGTGGTCATCTTCGCGTCGCCGAACACCTGGCTCCATTCGCCGAAGCTCAGGTTGGTGGTGATCAACACGCTGGTGTGCTCGTACAGTTTTGAGAGCAGATGGAACAGCAAGGCTCCGCCGGCCTGGCTGAATGGCAAGTAGCCCAACTCGTCCAGGATCACCAGATCGGTGTAGACCAGCCGATGCGCGATCTGACCGGCCTTGCCCTGGGCCTTCTCCTGCTCCAGGGCGTTGACCAATTCCACCGTCGAGAAGAATCGCACGCGCTTGCCGTGGCGCTGGATCGCCTCGATGCCGATGGCCGTGGCCAGATGCGTCTTGCCCGTACCCGGCCCGCCAATGAGTACCGCGTTGTGCGCCGACTCGATGAACTTGCCCGCGTGCAAGGAGCGAACCAAGGTTTCATCGACGTTGGCCTGTGCGAACTCGAAGCCCGCCAGGTCCCGATGCGCGGGGAAGCGCGCCGCACCCATCTGGTAGGCAATGGAGCGCACCGCGCGTTCGGCCGTTTCCGCTTTGAGCAGCTGCGTGAGGAACGCCTCGGGCGTGAAGTCGGTGTGCCTCGCCTGCGCGGCCACCTCCGGGTAGTTGGACGCCATGCCGTGCAGCTTCATGGCCTTGAGGGCCGAGATGATTTCTGCGCTCATGGGGCTGTCTCCCCGGCCGCGCCGCGCAGGCGGTCGTAGCGCTGCACGTTGGCCAACGGCTCGACGGCCAGTCTCAAGGGCGTGCTGGCCGCTTCCAGGGAAGTTGGTTCGCTCGGCGCCTTCAGCCGCGCCAGCACGTTGAGCACATGCTCGCCGCTGGGCTTGCCCGCCTCCAACGCCAATTCCGCTGCCACCAACACCGCGTCCAGACCGTGCACCGGCACGGCCGCCAGTACTTGCGCCATCACGCGGTCGCCGCCTTCGCGGCGCAGCAGAATGGCCTGCAGCTTCTTCAGCGCCTCGGGCAGCGTCTCGAACGGCGCCCCGTTGCGCAGCGCCCCGGGCTTGCGCTCGATGAGACTGACGTAGTGGCGCCAGTCGTAGAAGGTCTGACTGCGCTCGAAGCTGCGCACATGCGTGGCCACGCGCGTGTTCTCGGCGACGACTTCGAGGCGCTCCGGGTAGATGCGCAGGCTCACCACTTCGTGCGCGTGCTCGCTGGGCACGCTGTAGCGGTTGCGCTGCAGGTGCACCAGCGCCGTGCTGGACACGCGCGCGGGCACCTCCACGTAGCCGTCAAACGGCTTGGGGTTGGGCATCAAGCGCGTTTGCTCGTCCTGCAGCACGTCGGCCACTTTGAGTGCGGGCCATTCGGGGTGGTTCAACTCGCTCCACGCACTGCGGCATTGCTCGCCCAGCCACGCGTTCAGCGTTTCCATGCTGTCCCAGCGCAGCTTCACCGCCTTGTGCCAGATGCTCGTTCTGCGATCGCGCACGTTCTTCTCCACGATGCCTTTCTCCCAGCCGCTGGCCACGTTGCAGAACTCCGGCTCGAACAGGTAGTGGCCGGTCATCGCCTCGAAGCGCGCGTTGATGACGCGCTTCTTGCCCAGGCCCACTTTGTCCACAGCGGTTTTCATGTTGTCGTAGATGCCGCGCTGGGGCACGCCGCCGAAGGCGGCGAACGCCCGCGCGTGCGCGTCGAACAGCATCTCGTGGCTTTGCGTGGGGTAGGCCACCAGCCAGAACGCGCGGCTGGCGCACAGCTTGGTGTGCGCCACTTCCAGGCGCCGGCGCAAGCCACCCACGAAGGCGTACTCGGTGCTCCAGTCAAACTGGAACGCCTCGCCCAGCGCGAACTTCAAAGGAACGAACGCGCCCTTGCTCGCGCTGGCGGCTTGGCTCTCGCGCCAGCGGCGGGCAAATGCCGCAACGCGCCCGTAGCCGCCTTGGTAGCCTTGCGCGGCAAGCTCCTCGTACATCAACTTCACGGTGCGCCGACGCGCTTGCCGCGGTGCGCGTCGGCTTTGAGCCAGGTGGCCAGCTGCTCGGTGAAGCCGTCCAGCTTCGTTGCCACCGCGCGCGGCGGATACTTGGGCTCGACCATCTCGCCTTTGCGCAGCCAGCTCTTGATGGTGTTGCGCGCGAGGCCCGTGCGCCTCTCGATCTCCTTGATCGGCACGCCTTCTCGCAGGTGCAGCCGTCGGATCTTCGCCAGTGTTCCCACTTTGATCACTCCTTGATCCCCTTGCTCAAAAGTTAAGCAGGGGACTTTATTCAAGGGGTCAAATTTGGATGAAAAATCTCAGCTCAAAGGGGTCAGATTTGCTCGGAAATCAACAGGCCTTTCCGCGAATTTGCTTTTGACCAGGGCTCTGGCAAGGGCCTCATCGCCGCGGCGGTACTTGGCGCGGTGTCGCCGCACGTCGCCGGGCAGATCAATGTCGTCGACCTGAACGATCCAGGATTGATCGCTTGGTGGTTCGTTCTGTCCCCACTGAGATTTGACCTATTGCTCGCGCCTGATCCGGCCTATCGATATGCGCTTTGGACAGGCGTCTTTACAGTGCAATACGCAGCCCTCTTTGCCACAGTCCTCGGCGCGGCCCAATTCATCCGGTTCGCGCGCGACTTCGCCGGCCGGCCGCGACATCACGGGGGACTGGTGCGTAGGTAGGCATTGGCGAGCGTCGGTAACAGTCCTTCGTCTACTTCATAGGCCTTCTTGCTCGGTCGTGAAGGGATGCTGCTCGATTGCGACAGCGACTTCCTCCCAGCCTGCCGCGAGAGCGTAGTCGCGCATTTTCTGCACTGTCCGGGCTGATGCAGAGACCCGCCGCGACTCGGGGATCAATCTGGGATCCATCGCCCAGGGCCGAAGCTTGCGCCCCTGCTGCTCTACCACTTTGGCGATGTGTGCTGCGATGCGAAAGCCGCCTTCGTCATAGTCCCCCCAGTGGTAGACCGGCACGCTGGCGTCGATCGACGCCAGCAGGCGCCCGAACGCGGCGCACCAGGCCGGCGATGGCATGCCTGCGGAGAAGACTCGCAGCTCCGGTTCATTGCAGGAATTGCGCGCGGCTTCTCGAAAATTGGTTTGATTCTCGATGCTGAGCACCAAGTTGGGACGCGTCTCCAGAGCGAGGACGGCATCCGCCGCATAGCCGGCGTACGGCGCGTCCAGCAGTCCTGTCACGCGGGCGCGGCGCATCACCAGCATGCCGGCGAACACCATTGGTTGGTCTTCACGAAACAATCCGAGTTCACGCCAAACCTGCCGCTCGTCTCGGGGCAGCGCATCCAGATCGCCAACCAGAAGAACATCTAGTTGTCCGGCAAGTTGCTCGATTCGCTTGCTGTCGTTGAGCAGTACAGCGCTGGCAACGCGGATCGGCTGATCGCTTGTCTGTAACCTCAACCGGCAGTAGCCGACGACCCGCGCCGCGTCGATCCACTTCGCGGTGTCGAGAGGGGACGTCCCGCGAACCTTCCGCAGGGTTCGCCATCGCTCGAGGACCTCTTCGAGCACCGGGTAACCCGGCACCAGCTCCGCAAGTTGCGCGCGTGCCCTCTGAAGCGTGGTGCTCGTTGTAGTCTTGCCCAGAAAGGCAGACAGCAAATCCAACCGACCCAAATCCACTCGCATGACAGCGTGGTTGCGCGGATCCCATGTCAGGGCAATCGCGCCTTCGATCTCGGCCGCCCGCATAGTGGTGTCGAAGCTTTCCTTGGCCTGCAGCGAGCGCAGCTCGTTGTATGCGCGCAAGTCCCTGGCGGTCAGTGCGGGCGCACGCGCCCGCACACCGGCGTCGGACTTCTCCGCGGCGATGAAGAGCGCTTCAAGGCACTGGCGCGCCAACGGGTCCATGCTCAGGCGCTTCCCGCCGCGGAGTCGCCGAATTCGGCAGTCGGCGGTTTGCTCTTGCGAATCTCGTCATTCAGGAGCTCGGGATTAAAGTCCGGCAGATCCATTCTGAACATCTGGCGGGTCTGCTCGCCGACATCGTGCGGCTCGAGGAAGATAGCGTTGTGATCAGCGTCCTTCAGGATGTCGCAGTACCCGTGTAGGAAGGCGGTGAGGGTACCCAGGTTCTCGCCCGGCGAGGCCATTACGACCTGCAGCCCCAAATCCTCTAGATAACGCATCGCGGCGATGATGTTGCTCATGTCCATCTTGTTGAACGCTTCGTCCAGTAAGATAAGTCGGATGCCGTCGCGGTGTCCGCGCTCGAGCCGATAGGTCGACGCCAGCGCCGCGCCCGCGATCACATACAGCGGCGCGCGATGTTCGCCGCCGGAGCCCGAGCCGAGTCGCTTGCTGAGATGCCCGGCAGGCTTGCGCTCACCCGTTGCGGGATCCTCACGCAGAATCTGGATATCGAAGTCGAAGAATTCGCGGTAATCGTCAAGGGGCGACTTGGCGCTCGAATTGCCCAGTGCGATCTTCTCGTCGAGCAATTCCTTGAACTGCACCGGCAACTCGCCGGCGTCGCCCAGCAGGTCTTGGCTCACGCCGAATTCGGCGACGTCCTCGATAAACTTGAGCAAAGCCTCATGGGCGGGCCGCCTGAACTTCCTGAACTGATAGCGCTCGCGGTTCGTAAATAGCGGGCTCTTGAGCAGGACCTCGTTCAGGTTGTCGATTGTCGATTCGAGCCACTTGAGGTTGCCGTGCAGAACCAGTGCGACGTCATTGCGAAATGTGGCTTGAGATAGCCGATAGGCCTCGTCCATCTGCTCGACGTACTCCTTCAGTGTCGTGTCGTTGAGGGAGCGGAGCCGATCAGCTACCCAGGCCCGCGCCTTTCGCCAGTCCTGGAGAACGTCGGGGAAGATTGGGTCCTGATGGGAGGCGATGTACTGACCGAGCTTGGAACTGCCTGCGGTCGCGTTGTTGATAATGCGCGCGCGGCATCCTTTGGCGGCCGTCTCGCAGGCGTTGAGCAGTTGCCTCTCGTCATCGGCGAATTCCTCCAGCAGCTTGTCCCAGCGCTTGGCAACCAGAGACCGGTCATAACCTTCAACTGAGCGTGCTTCATGCGCGGCAGCGGTAGCCGCAGCGGCGGCGGCTTCGGCTTGTACGAGTGCTGCGATCGCGCCATTGAGCCTTGTTTCCGCGGAGCCTTTGCCAGTCGCAAGCCGCCCCAACTCACCCACCAGCTCCTCCGCCTTCGCCCTCCAGAGATTCTCTTGCTGGACGAGTTCAAGGTAGTCTTCACTCGCGGTTGCGCCCAGCTTGCGTTCGGCCAGCGCGGCGGCGTGCCGGGCCGTATCGCGCTCATCGCAGATATGGGCGAAGCGTTTGAGGATCGCATCCTCCCCCGCAAACAGTTGCAGCTGTTCGAACAGGGTCTTGGCGCGCTCACTGCGCAACTTGGCCTTTTCGATCGCGGAGCGCAGCTTCGAAGCGTCTTCACGCAGCGCACTGAGGTGTTCCGGGCTGCCGGCGCCGATCTTGAAGTGGGTCCGCTGAACCCGAGGCTTGCGGTCGATCTCACCACCGGTGTTGAGCATTCCGTCGGCGGTCAGCGCGTGTCGCGCTTTCATGCACTCTTCGTTTGTGACGGCCCGCATGGCGTCGCCGAACTTCGAGCGCAAGTAGTTGACCGCTGCCAGGTCGTCGCCCTGGATCAGTTCGGCCACTGACCCCGCGACGGGCGACCGCTTGCCTTCGAAGCGGCTGGCCATAACGAATTTCGCACCGACCACAGCACGCTCTCCATCCAGCCCGCGGTATACGCGAAAGGCGTCACGCTCCGCTTGTTCGCCACGCACTAACAGGGCTTGCAGGTTGGTTCCGAGATAGCCTTCAATGACCGGCTGCCATGTCGTATCTGCCACTTCGACGAGGTCACACACGGGCTGCGGATCCAAGCCCGCGTGTTGCAGTTCCTTCAACAGGCGGTTAGCGGGTCCTTCAAGGGGAGCCCGGCCGTTCGCGGCGCGCTTGAGGTTCTCCTCCACCGCCGTTGATTGCTGCTTGAGTTCCTCCAGCTCATTGTCGATCTGGCGCCGCGCGTTGAAAAGAGCTGACACCGCGCGCCCAACGGCCAGGATCGCGGGCCGAACGCCCAAGCGCACCTGCTGCACATCGCTGGCGCCGTTGTCCTGTACGAGCTTGTCGAGTCCGGGCAGACAACTTGCGAGGGCTTCCTTCTCGCCGGAAATGAACTCGGACTGCGATGCATCAACGACGATGCGGCGCAAGGCCGTGGTTGTTTGGAGGAGCTCACGGGCCTTGGTTTGTGCGGTATTGCGGTGCTGGGAAGCGTCGGCCTCCAGGCTGGCGCTCTCTTGGTGCGCTTGGTGCCTTTCCTTGAGCTGGCGGAGGTGCTCGGCCTTTTGCTGGGCTTCACCGCGCGCGGTGTCGGCCCGTTGATGCGCCAGGTTCGCCTGCTGCGACTCGGTCAGCGCCTCGTCGCGCACCCCCGTGGCTTCATCCAGAAGCCTTGTGGCCTGACTTTGCCGCACATCCTCGGCCATCGAGCGCCAGGTCACGTGGGCGCAATGCTCCTGGTCTGCCTTGTCGAAATCGGCGGCGATGAACTGCAAATCGTCGATCTTCGCTCGCACGCCGGCGACCATTTGGGACATGAGCTTGAACGAATCGGTGACCTCGCGGAATTTCTTGATGTTGGTCTGGCGTGGCTCTAGTACTTGGTTGCGCACGATCTGGTCGACCGGCTTGTCGAACCGCATGCGCAAGGCAAAGCGGAACGAGCGCACGAAGGTCTCATATTGCGGGATGCCTCCCTTGCCCCGCAGCGCAAACAGCGCAGCGCGGATGTAGTGCTCCGAGTCCTGATGCAAAGGATCCTCGCCAAGCTGCTTGGCGCGCTCTTGCAGCTGGTGCTTGAACGTTTCCCAGGCCCGCGGACGGCGCTTTCCATTGACCAGCTCGAGATGGTCGCCCATAGACAGCTCGGTGCCGCGCAACAGGTAGCGGCCGCGCACCTCGAAACGCTCTCGGTCGTAGGCGGCGTTTATGCAGACACCCATCGTGAGCAGTTCGGACGTGACCGAGTCCCTCCAGACCAGGCTGATGTAGCTTGTCGCATGGTCCCGCACGCGCTCGGTTTCGCTGTCCCCGTACTGGCCCAGACAGTAGGTGCGGATCGAGCGCGTGTTGGCCATGTTCTCGTCGGCCTGCGCATTGAACGCGATGAGGCGCTCGTTGGCGCCGCACATGGCGATCTGGATGGCATCCAGCAACGAAGACTTCCCGCTTCCGTTGGGGCCAAAGACACCCCAAACCTCGTCGAGCTTGATCTCCATTTCTTCAAATAGGAAGAACTGGACAACCTTGATGCTGATCAGCTGCTTCATGTGCCGGCCTCCCCGAGATCGTCGCTATCCGCACGGTCGGCACTGTCAATCTGGTCCGCTGGCGGCGCCGCTGCCGCGAACTGAGCCAGACGAACAAGCGCCGTCTCATTGAGTACTTCCAGAATCCCTGGCCGGATTGCCACGACGAATGGCTGGTCACGTTCTTCCTGATCGTGCGGCTCGCAGTTTTCATCGTCCATCGTGCGCGCGATGCCCCAGCGCTTCATCGTTCGCATCAACTCGTCCAGCCTTCCGCCCAGCGGCATCGGCCGATTGGTGCTGATGCGATGCTTCTCGCCCAGGTCGACCAGATCGCAAATCACCTCGCCGTCGTCGTTCAGCCGACCCGCCCGCGCCGATTCGTCGTAGATGCCCAAGAGCACCAGCGCCATCAAGGTCTGCTCGGTACTTGCCTGCGAATACTTTGCGTGCCGGGGGATTCCACAGGCGAAGCGCAGCCGCCGGTTGACGACCACCTTTACGCCTAGGGGCGCCAGTGCATGGGAGAAATCGCGCTCGTACTGCTCCACGAGCGAATAGGACGTTCGGCTCTTGATATCGGCCGCGTAGAGCACCTGCTCGCTCACCAGGCGATACGCGGCCGCCTCGAGCAAATCCGTCGTGACGATTGACTTCGTCTTTTCCTCAATCGCATCCCAGTGACTCATGGTGCTCCTCCTTGTTGCCTCTTGCGTGCACGCACCACGAAGGGCGGGTGAGACACCCACTCTCCTTCGCGCTTGCCTTCTCTCTTTTCGACTGTGTAGCCTCGCGCGAGGGTCATCGCGTCAAGCTTAAGGTTCCGGCTAGCCGATGACATTGCCAACCCGACTGCGCTCAATGACTGGAGTGCGCGGACGTCCGCAACGCCTTCCACTGATAGCTGGTTGCTTTGGACTTCATCATTGCCGTGCAAGTTGGCCAGTACGTAAGCAGTCAACTTCGGCGCAGTCATGGCTCGCACATCGCGTGCGCGAAGCATGAGGCGAGCTCGCGCCTGCTCCTCGACCGAAACCACCACAGTTCTCAGTGCCGCCGGCGGCGGGCGGGCAATTGACTTTCTCGGCTCGGCGAGACGGTCGGTGCCGAGCAACTCGCCCGGTGCGAACGGCGCGGCCTCGGCCGCACCGGCGAGCACGCCCGCGATCGCGTGCTTGACCAAGTGATCGAGTGGCCGAAGTGCGCGAAGCCGGAAGTCGAGGAACACCAATGCCTGCTTGTTGGCCCGCCGAACTTCCTCGTCGAGACGCTCGAGGTACTCGTCGATCCGCTGCAGGTCTATGAGGCGCTGGATGTCACGCTCGAACAGCAGTTCGGCGCGTCGAGTGTCCCCGTTGGTGCGCTTTGCGCTGTACCAGGCGATCAGGCGTTCGCGCAATTCCGCGGAAGTGTGGATGTGCTCCACGGTCTGGATGATTTCCTGCTTGCGGGAGATCGGGTGCTCACGCATTCGCAATTCGCCGTAGTCGCCGATAAACACGCGCTGGATAAAGCGGTCGAAGTAGGTGCGGACGTAGGCGGCCGTCGGAATGGTCGGGTCCATCGACAGCATCAGTTCGCGCACACTGTTGCCGGTATTGCGCACGTGCTCCAGCAGGCTTCGCGTCTGGCTGGCCGCTTCTTGCAACGTGTCGCCTTCAGCGTTCTCGCGCACGATCAGCCGCAGGTTTGCTTCGATTGAGCGAACCTTGCCTGCGACGAACACCGGCCCGGTTTGTGCGAACTCCACCAACAAGCCCATGAAATGCGCGACCACCGGCGGCATCGTGACCATCTGCTTGACCCCCCGCAGCTCCACGCGCAGCCAGCCAGCCTCCTTGAGCTGGTGAAAATCCTCGTTCGCGCGAATGACCAGGGGCGTCAGGGGTGCTTCTTCGTTCGCCGCGGCGGCGCGGGCGTCGAGCGCTGCAAGCTCGTCTTCAATGTCCCGCGCGATCTCGCGCCAGTGAAATCCATAGCTAGGAGGAAAGGGCGCGTCGGGGCCGAAGCGTCGCTCGTACAAGGCACAAAGCAGTTGCCAGTGCTGCTGACGATTAGGAGCTGCAAGGGGCGCGAACAGGCGACTCGGAATGCGCCCGAAGAGGCCCCTGTCTGCAGAAGTGACTAGGTCGGGAATAGCCATGGGCGCAGCTCCTCGATGTTGGCCACAGCGATCTGGTAGTCGGGAGGACGCTGGCTTTCTGGATCGATCGCCGCCCGAAGATCCTGGATGAGATAGGGCACCAACGCCGCACGGCAAGCCTGCCGACGCGCAGAGGTGCCGCCGAAGTTCTCGAACCGAACAACGTCTTCCTGCATTGCTGTGAGGCGGGGATGGGGCACCAGGTACACGTCGACCTGCGTGGACCACGCGACGTCGTCTTCGGCATGATGGCTTGCGCCATCATTAGTCGAACGCACTTCGACGATCCGCCCCAAGGCGAAGTCGCGGAAGTCGTCGTTCTGCCGGCAGTAGCCACGGACGTGCCATCGCCGCCCGGCGCGCACCAAGTTGTGCGGCTCGATCGTCCGTTCGTGCGGTTCGGGATGCTTCATCGAGCGGTAGATCAGCGCCACGGCCTTCGATTCGCGGATGGCACGCTGCAGGGCCGCGAAGGCATGAGGGGCTGGAACGTTGAAATCAGGAAACAGGTGCATCCCTTCCTCACCCTTGGCGTGGAGAGTCGGGAGCTTCGTGAGTGCGAGGTATGAAGCGAACGTTTCCTCGGCTCGGGCTTCCCCCTGGTTCGCCAGGATCCGAAGAAAGGTCGATGTCGCAAGGTAGCGGCGTCCAACCGAGTCCCAGGACATCCAATCTGGGCACAGATCGCGCAACTCCTTTATCCATTCGCTGGCCCGCACCGGGCTCAAATCGAACAGCTGGATGACGCGGGCGCGGCCAACTTCGCCCTCCCAGGCCAGCAGGATCACAAGGGGCCGAAGCCGGGACGGAATCTCTCGTTCATACGCCATACGAAAAATCCTACCATACGAAAAGTCGTACCATATGGATTTCCGTATCATGTCAGCCACAACGGCCAGCGCGAGTAGCTGTATTCTTGTACAGTGTTTGTCGAAGTACAACTCCTCTATCGCGAAGGCATCGCCTCGCGCGCTGAGCCCCGGGTTATCGGCCAGATATTCAGCGACCGCCGGCAAGGTGTGCCGGTGCTTTTCCTTCGCCAGCTGGAGTGGACGCAGAACCAATCAACGGAGACTGAGCCGCTTGCCACGCTTTGGCACCCAGCTCTCGTGGTCGGGGGGTTCGACTCCATGTGCTTTCGGGGCATGGAGAGCGTGCCCCGCAGAAATGAACGGCGCTGGGTTTCGCAGAAGTGGCTTTGCGACGTACTGGATTACCAAAGAGCTAGGGCGCGGGCGGGGCTCTAGCCTCCTAAACTCAAATGAGGTGCCGGTGCACTGTCTCTTGCGACTGACACCCTTGAGCTAAGCCGTTACTTTTTCTTCGGATCATGGACGGGCAAGGTCGGATGTTTTGGCGCGGCGGGCGGATCCACATGGCGCCGGCGATCGTCCGTACCGTCTTCCTTCTTTGGCTTAGGTCCCGGCTTGATATTCAACATTTGTCGCTCCTCATCGGTAATGAACCTCTCGCATCGTAGGTCCGTGCCAGAAAAAATTGCTGTGAAGGACTTCGCAACAATCCTGCAGCGCTACAGTGCAGGCCCTTTCGGACCGAAATCGCGCAGCCCGTCGGACCAGCGCCGATGAAGTAATTTGCCTCGGATTTACCGTCCGCCGGCGTTGTTGCCGCGGCATCGATCCGCTTAGACATCACGCTTGTGCCATGCGTCCCGCATCTGAGCTGGATCGAGCTCCTCGATCACCCGTTCAATGCGGGGATTTGCGCGATCCGCGTTGAGTTGAATCAGCAAGCATTTGTGCCGGCTCAAAGGTTGATCAAAGCGCACGAAATCGAGAAGCTTGAACGACGCGTCGGTTGGATCGATCACCTCGTAGCGATACTCGTAGTCCTCGCGGCTCTTGAACTCCGTGGAAACAATGCGAATCTTGATCTGCTGACCCTGTACGGGCACGCAGCCGCGAATTGTTTTTTGGTCAGACCACTTACTCGCAGTCTGACTGACAGAAAGCGGTTTGTTGAAAGGCATCGCCGCAGACTGCTTGGCCAGTTTGTCGGCCACGCGATTGTGAACGCTCGTCTTATGGCCCTTTACCCATTTGACTTCGACGCGAATTGGGAACGATTGGACGAGCTTTCGCAGTCGCTTCCACAGTTCGACATTCTCTACGCGCACGCCGCGTGCGCCTTTCCAACCTTGCTGGGGCCAAATGTTCATAGCCCTCACGAAATTGTCCTTGACGTACATGGAGTCAGTGAAGATGAATGCCTTTCGAAACCGAGATAGGTCGGGGAAGTGTTGAAGCGCTTCTGTCAGTCCGACAGTACATGCCTCAATTTCCATCTCGTCTATGGTTGCGCTTTGCCAACCGGTCGGCGCGTAGTCATGCGTCCTTTCCGCCCCAGCTTCATCCATCCAAACAAGATGCACCCCGACACCAGCGGCCCGCTTTTTCCCTGGGAAGGAAGACCCGTCGGTGTAGATGTTCAACGAATCGTCAAAGGGGATGCCGTCGAGTGTTTTCGCCATGCCGGCCTGTAACGTCGTCGCCAATGGAGTAGGCCTAGCCAATTTGGCCACGAGCTCGCTTACTGCCTTGTCCCACGGAAGCGCAGAACCATTGAGGAGTGCGACCTTGTTCTGGGCCTCGTGTAGGGAAATGTTTTCGCTTCTGGACAGGCGCTTGGCGTCGTTGCGGCAATTTCCAACGCTGCGGCCCGATGGAAAAACAAGAGAGTCGTGCTTAGGCATATCCGTATCCTCAAATACGGGACTCAGGCAATCGACGGACCGTGTCCCGGGAGGGTTACGGAAGAAGCAAGAAATCACCCGCCGATCTGAAGCGATCTACGCCGCGCGCTGCGCGGTCGATTGCTGGCTTGCGGGAAAGCCGAAGCAACTATACCTTTTTGGCACACTGTGATCAACCGATCAGAGGAAGGGAGGCTGCGTTTGGCCGAAAGCATACATTCGCGGATGCTTGCCTCCTGGAGTCTTGGTGGCATAGCAAATAGCTGCAAGTCGACGCTGGCTCGATGCCGATGTCGCCAGGCAGCTAAACCTGGAATCAGCGGACAATCCCTCTAATAGGGCGCGCGTCGCAGCATCAGCCAACCTAGGATCCACTATGAGCAAAAAGCAGTTCGAGACATTCCTCGAAAGGGAAATCGAAGCCGCCAAGCAATTCGACGCAAAAAAAGAGATCGCTGAGTATCAAGGCTTCCTGACGCAGCTTTACGCGCAAGCCCGCCAGTACGTCGAACCGTACGTCGCCAGCGGCTCGATGAGCATCGAGATGATGAGCAAACCGATGCAGGAGGAAGGCCTCGGCGTCTACGAAGTCGAGGAGATGGTGCTTCGGATCTCCACGACGAAGCACGTGCGCCTGGTGCCGAAGGGTACGAACCTGATCGGCACTAAGGGCCGCGTGGACATACAGGGCCGCGGGCCCGACGTCAGGCTGATCCTGGTCGACAAGACCGCGTCCAAGCCGCGCATTCGGATCACGCAATCGATCGTGCGACCGGGTCAGTCCGTTTCCACGCCGGCGCCCGTCGCTCTCGAGTCAATCGACTGGACGTGGAAGATCGCGACGTCGCCGCCCGACGTGCGCTACATCGACCTTAACGAAGAAACATTCCTCGACGCCGTGCTGCGCGTTGCGGCAAATGGCTAGAGCTCGAGGTCTCAGGTTCTCCGGCCAGCACCAAGACCTGGAAGAAATTGCGAGCCAGCACAAAGACACGGAAGTGTCTGTGCGTTCTTACTTCGTGCCGGCGAACATCGAGATTCTCGAACGATTCACGGGATTGACGCCCGATCGCCTGGACGATGAGATGCGCGCGCTGCTGGAGGAACACGAGCGAAGATCGGTCATGAGCATCCTGACGGGAGTTGAGGCGGCGTTCCGAATGGACTATTACGAGCGCTGTGCGCAAAAGATGAAGGACCCGTTGTCGAGGGCGCTGCGCGCGATCTACGACCTAAAAGCAAAAAAGGCTTCGCTGGCGGACGACATTTTCGACACGTGGAAGGTTGAGGGAGGTGCAGACAAGGTGATGATCGGCGAGTTGAAGGGCGCGATGAACTATCGCGACTGGCTGGCTCACGGGCGCTACTGGGACCCGAACCTGGGACGCGACTACGACTACTTCACCGTCTACTCGCTCGCGCAGGCCATCTTCGAGGAGCTCGAATTCATCGTTCCAGAAGACGCCTGACGCCGACCCGGAGCCGACGTACGAACTCGGCAGCGGCGACGCATGATTTAGGATCGGTCTTGCGGTATCTGCAATGATCTACCGATGACCAAATTCGGGACTCCTCGCTCGCGCAGCATTACTTCAACCGGCATCCTCGGAAAGGCGTTCCTCACTAGGATGTGGCAGGCGCGTGAAGACCTGCATCCGATTGAGCGGCGGGGTTTCGCGTGCTTTTTCTACGTCACGGTGTGTGGTCACCTCGAGGCAGTCATCGCGGATGTCATCAAATCGCGGCTCAAGTTCGTGGAGCACGCCATTGGCTGGGATTCGCTGCCACCGATGCTGTGCACCACTAGCGCGGGAACTGAAGACGTGCCCATCGATCCGATCAGTGCGACCGTGCGTACGATGGCTGCCGCTCTCGAAGCCGAGGTGGACACGGCACCGCTGAGCCGACTTAGCCAGCTTTATGAGCGTGTATTTCCTAAGTCCATTTCGGACGTTCTTGGTCCTGGCCTCGAAGCGGACGTGAAGGCACTCGGTGCGTTGCGCAACCTCTTTGCGCACGGGCGGGACTTGACAATGGAGTTTGAGCCGGCCTCAGATACTGTTTTCGAGGGAACTCTCGATAGAAATGCCTTGAAAAGCGCGGCGCAGCGACTGCACCAAGCAGGGGTGATTCCGGACTTCAATATCACCGGGCTCAATTACGACGACTTCTTTGGCCGGTTCTTCGGCGATGCCGCCCTTCGGCATTTCCATGCCGTCGTTCAGGAGGCGGACTCGCGCCTGCGTGGCGCATGCGACTTCGCTCCCGAAAGAGCCGTCGCGCATATACAGTCTTTGCCGCCCCTCGATTGATCTCTGTGGCATCGACGGATAACCTCCAATCGGATCGCAAGCACAGCCGACGTCTGCCTCTGGCGAATTTCTGCCATGGCGGCTTAGGATGCTGCGTGGGATACGATGGGCGAGGGTCGCAAGCTCCCGTGCTGCCCGCCGGCGCCTCCTCCTGAAGCCATGGCCATATGGGTCGGCCGTGCCGGCCCCCTTTCAACTCAATAGATGCTTGGTCAATACAAGAAGATCCTCATTGGCTTGGTCGACCAGATTCGCTATCAGCAGGCGCACCAAGAAGACCTGAATCACCTGTTGTCGGTTCAACGGTCACTCATCACGCTGATTAGCGACACCGAGCGACGCATCGGCGGCTCCAAGCGTCGTCTCCAAGAGCTCAAGCGGCTGCTCAGGTCACGACCGAGCAAGGAGGTGTCGCGGCGCTTGAAGCTTCGAATTGATCATACCCACGCAGTGCTTCGACGGAACTTCTACCTCCTATTTATCTGGAGATGTTTTGGCGATGCGCTCGCATTTTCGTACGTCGACAAGTACGCGCTGAAGCACTTGTTCTACAAGACGGCCACCTACGATGTGAAAGAGGAGCCGGGGCAGATGTCCGGCAAGTTGGGCCTTGTACACGAGTGGGCCCTGATCGAAAGGGCCCGTGAGGCAGGGGTACCGGCAATCCTGTGCGACCTGACCAACACAATCAGGCACGGGGACGTATGCCTGCTTGGCGAGTCGGATCCATTCCCGATTGAGGTTAAATCGGGAAGCGGACGGAATGCCCGCGCGGGAAGACAGATCGAATCGGTTCGCACGCTGCTCGACTTCTTCAAGACGGACAACGCGACAAATTTCCGCGGCCTTCCCAGCGTGGCCAGAGTTGCCTTCACGGAGCCGGAGGTCAATCACTTCGCTGCCATCGCCCGCTGTATCGGAAACAGCAAACGCACGGGGTACGCCTTCACCGACCCCGAGCCAGGGCTACGCTATCTCTGTGTTCGGAACGCGGCCAGCGCTAGAGACGCATCCGATGCGCTCGCCGGCCCGTACATCGTTGTCTCGTTGAACGAGCCGAAGATGACTCATTCATGGATGCCGTACTACCCCTTCGTGCTTTCATTGCGAGAAGCGGACACGGCTTACGAGTTCATGGATGGAAGCGTCTCAATTCTTGTTGGCCTCCATGTGCCGACAATGGTTCAACTTTTTGACCAGCAAGGCATGGCCGCTACCCTGGTGGATCATCCGGACTACGCTATGACGGTCCAGAACAAAGGAGGCGTTTGGGGCATTGATCCGAGCGGGGCCATTTCGCGCCACCTCTTCGTGCGGGTATTTCTTGAGTTTCAGTCACTTGCCTGGTTTGTACGAAGAGAACGCCAACAGCTCGATCATCTCGCCGAACATTTCGACGACCCTAGGACGGATGACTTGCAGTCCCCAACCGGTATCCCCGAATTTCAGCCGCTTCGCTGGTCCTAGTTATTCGCGGGTCCACATGTCAGGAAGTACCCCGTCAATTGATCCATGAGCCTTCACACACTCCACGATTGCGCGCGACTTCCTGCGTATATTCAGGCGAGAAGCCAAGTACGGCAAATCACGGCAGGTCGCGCTGTTTCTTTCGGAGAACGCCCGTCGGTACGGGATGACCCGACTGGATGTCTGCTTTCAACGCAATCGGCCGACCTGCTGTCGCTCATTAATGGCTGAACGGCGGCTCAACATATCAATGCCGACATCCATACAGCGCCGGATTGGGCAAGAAACGCCTTATCAAATCTTCGGATTTATGATGCACGGCTCTCAGGGAGTTCTACAGAGATCAACATCGGACCATGAAAGTATTTAAATGCCCAACTTTGCAACCGCGTTGAAGTCCGAAGTCTCCCGCATCGCCCGCAAGGAAGTGCGAGCCGAGACTGAGTCGCTCAAGAAGCAATCCGCGCAGCACCGCAGCCATATAGCGGCGCTCAAGCGCCAGGTGACCGCACTCGAGAAACTTCTACGCCAGACGGCCCAGGGTGCTAAGGCGAAGCCTGCGACTAAGAATGCTGAGGATCCCTCTGCAAGTGGTCTGCGCTTTCGCGCGAAAGGTTTTGCGGCGCATCGCAATCGCCTGGGCTTGTCGGCAGCACAAGCGGGTGCGCTCATGGGCGTCTCTGGCCAAACCATCTATCTGTGGGAGGCCGGTAAGACGAGGCCACGCGCGAGCCAACTGCCACGCATTGCCGCTCTCAGAAGACTGACCAAGTCCAAAGCTGCCGCTGCCGTCGCTCAAGTAATGGGTTAAAGAAACCAGCCTTTGGAAAATAACCAAAGCGCGAGGGCGCCTTCGACTTCACGTGTAGACGCCGCTATCAATTCGGTCCAGCAGCGTTTCAATTTGCCGCATTCCGTCGAACGTCCAGACCAAGTCGATTGGGCGTCGTGATCCCAACCCGATCGCAGGTTTACGGAACCAGCGTGCGCCCTCTTGTTGCGAACTGAAGACTCGGGTGGCCTGCGCCACGAGTTGCCTCAATCGCAAGGCTCCATCTTGCGACACGCGCGGCGTGCTCCACCGTTCAGACTTCGACGATGAGGCCGTCATCGAAAGCTCTATTCTCTGAACCTCCCGTGCTCAAAGGGTAGCCACGCGGATTGGAGATCACACGCGTGCCGTCGACGACGTAGCTGGCGCTGTCGTGCATGTGCCCGTGAATCCATAAACCGGCTTTGCCCATTAGGTGAGCCAAGTTCGACGCGAACGCCGCGTTCAAAGGGTCCCCGGCAAATTGTGGATGAATCGACGACGGATGCGGCGCGTGGTGCGTCACCACGACCGTCGTGGCC
>Ga0157376_10000097_pt1 | contig 65460 bp, 75 predicted proteins | sample M45metaG_FD_121801 | JGI IMG/M metagenome (GOLD analysis project Ga0157376, IMG submission 121801) | Miscanthus rhizosphere microbial communities from Kellogg Biological Station, Michigan, USA - M4-5 metaG | ecosystem: Host-associated > Plants > Roots > Rhizosphere > Soil | place: USA: Michigan...
CGCCCCGGTGCGCGCTCGCAACCGGACAGCACCGCCAATACGCCTGCCGCTAGTCCCATTCTGGCAAAAGTGGCCCTCACGATTCGCAGCGGCTTAACGGTGGGACCAGCAAAGAAGCGTCAAGACCAGGGAGACCAGCCCCAGCACGGAGGAACTCACGATGTGCGGCTTGAACTCCTTGTGCAGCAGCTTGGGCAGAAACTGGCCCACCAGCAGGACCGACACCACCAGGCCGATTCCAAGCCCGAGGTTCAAGTTATCCACCAAAATAAAATGGGCCGCAATGAGGAGCGCGCCACAGATTCCGCCTGCGACCAGCGAGGCGACGCTTTTTGCTTTGAGAAACCCCATCAGGCCGCCGATCGCGGTCAACAGGCCAAAGACGAGGTAAAACCACTTGGTAAGCTCGATCATAAATTTGCGGGACTGTAGAGTGGTCGCAGCCGGTCGGCAATCTTTCTACGCGACGGTCTTTTGCGAATCAGCCTTTGTTTTATTCCTTGTGAAACCATTCCTTCGGACGGCGGTTGAGAATCAGGCGCAGCAGAATCATCGGAACCGCCGCCGTGAGCACCATCGCCGTGGCCATCAACCAGCCGGGAATGATCCGCGCCCGATCCTGCACCACGGCGCGGAGTCCATCGGCCACCACGCGCTCCGGGCTTACCAGAAATACCTCCGGCACCGGCATCGGCTGGTCGGGATCACGCATGGCGATGCTGCCAAACTCGGTGAGCACCGGCCCGGGGCACAGCGCGGTCACGGATACCCCGGTGCCGCGCAGTTCCGCGCGCAAGGCTTCGGAAAAACTCGTCACGTAGGCTTTCGACGCCGCATACACCGCCGTATCGGGCAGGGGAAGCAGGCTGGCGATCGAGCTCACATTGAGAATCGCCGCCACCGGATACTCCCGCAGCATGGGCAGCAGTGCGTGCGTGAGTTTCGTCAGCGCCTTGATGTTCACCTCGATCATTTGCCGGACGCTTTCCCAATCGCTTTCGATGAAAGGCCCGTAGTCGCCCCGCCCCGCGTTGTTCACCAGAAAATTGATCCGCAACCCCGCGTCGTTGAGCCATTGCACAAACTCGGCGACCTTGTTTTCATCGGCCAGATCGGCACCGTAAATGAACACCTGCAAATCGGGGTTCTCGGCCTCCAGCACCCGCTTGAGCGATTCCAGGCGCTCCACCCGCCGGGCCGTGAGAATCAGGCGCCCGGCGTAGGGGGCCAGTTGACGTGCAAACTCGGTTCCCAAGCCGGAGGAAGCGCCCGTGACCAGTGCAGTGCAGCCGTCGTAGAAGTGCATGCGGCCAATCTTTCGCTCATTAGCCCGCGAGTCGAGCGGTTTGTTTGGCCGGGGGATGATTTTTAACCGCGACTCAATCCGTTGGAGACGGACGTTTTATCCTGCGGCTGCTCCATACTATGCAGCCACCAACGGGGCCTTTTCCCGGCCTTCCCGAAGTTCCGCAAAAAGTACAATCGGCAAATCGCCCCATCGCTGGTGCGGACTCGATACCAATGCTTCCGCACATAGCGTTCCCCGCTGCCATGCGTGCAATCGCCGTGATCCTTCCACGCCTCCAGCAGTTCCGTGACCGCAAATTCCCGCTGCCGCCAGCGAAACTTCGAGGGAACCCCCGGTTCCCCAAACGTCATCCGCGTCGGATCAAAGCCTTCCAATGGCGTAATCGTCTCGCTGATGAAATTCGCTGTCATCACTCCGATCTTATCATCGCTTTGAAGGTAATGCCACCGAACGCAGACTCGTTTCGGGGGTGGTCGTGATGAAAAGCTGCGGATTACCGGATCACATCCGACCCCACATACGGACGCAGCGGCTCGGGCACCAGAATGCTCCCATCCGCCTGTTGATACGTTTCCAACAGCGCCACGTAGAGCCTTGGCATTGCCGTCCCCGATCCATTAAGTGTGTGCAGGAAGAGATTTTTTCCCTCCGCATTCTTGTATTTCAAATTCATGCGGCGCGCCTGGAAGTCGCCGAAGTTCGAGCAGCTCGATACTTCGAGATAGGCATTCTGCCCCGGAGCCCATACCTCGATGTCGTAGGTCTTCGTCGAGCCAAACCCAATGTCGCCCGTGCAAAGCTCGATCACGCGATAATGCAGCCCCAGCCGTTGCAGCACCTGTTCGGCATTGGCGGTCAGCGTCTCCAGCTCCGCAAACGAAGTCTCCGGCGCGGTGATCTTCACCAGCTCCACCTTGTCGAACTGGTGAATGCGAATCAGCCCGCGCGTGCCCAGTCCTGCGGCGCCCGCTTCACTGCGGAAGCACGGCGTATAGGCCACCAGTTGCTTGGGGAGCGCTTCCGCGGGCAGGATTTCCTCGCGGTAAAGATTCGTCACCGGCACTTCCGCCGTGGGAATGAGAAACAAATCCTCGTCCTCCGCCTTGTAAAGCTGGTCGCGAAATTTCGGCAACTGCCCCGTGCCCACCAGCATCTCGCCCCGGACCACGAATGGCGGGTTTACCTCCTCGTAGCCATGCTCGCGCGTGTGCAAATCGAGGCAGAAATTGATCAACGCCCGTTGCAGCCGCGCCCCCGCCCCCGTGTAACATACAAAGCCGCTGCCGCTCAGCCGCGTCCCGCGCTCCAGATCGAAGAGCCCGAGCTTTTCGCCAAGCTTCACGTGATCGAGCGGATTCGTCAGCGCCGGCTTTTCACCCCACACGCGCACGACCGGGTTCTCCTCTGCACTTGCACCCACCGGGCAGCCTTCATGCGGCAGATTCGGAATGCCGAGCAACAAGGCGCGCTGCTTTTCATCGGCCTCCGTCGCCAGCCGGTTGAGCTCCGCCATCCGCTCGCCAAAGCCGCGCACCTGCGCCTCGATTTCGCTGGTATCCTCGCCCTTCGCCTTCTTCGCCCCGATCTCCTTGCTGATCCGCTTCCGGTCGGCCTGGATCTGCTGCAATTCAGTCTCCCGCTGGCGGCGCTCGCGGTCAATCGCCAGCACCTCATCCACCTGCAAATGCGCGGAACCACCGCGCGCGGCGAGACGGGCTTTTACAAAATCCGGGTTTTCACGAAGGAGGCGAATGTCGAGCATGGTCGGTGAATTGAAAATGCTTCGCCGCGCCATTGCAAAGCCTTTGTTGAGATCATCGCCACCCTCGGTATTTGCTTAAAAAGAGGCTCGCAATGTTAAGGAATTATTAAGTAATGTTCATTGCATGAAGGTAATCCCCTTGTTCACGGTCATGGCAATGTCGCTGGCAGCCGGTCTGATCCCACTGCACGCTGACACGCTTTACGCAGAAAATATCACCATCACTGGTACGATCCAGCAGCCCCCGGTCACTTCTGGTGATAACTCGATCATCCTTCCCATCACGATCCCGAATGTGTTGTCCGTGTTGGGGATCACCGGCGTTGATCCCAAAAAGCTCCGCTACTACTACGATGCGGACAACGACTTTTATGCAATCGCTAACAAAGGGATCCATGACAGCACAAAAGCCACGACCTTCATCAAGTTGTATCAGATTAACGGGTCAACGGGTGTGGAGTGGGATGTAACGAAGTCGAAAACGATTTTGGGCGGGGATCAGGATATCGTTCTGGATTCCAATCTTGCAGGCACTTCCTTTGCCACCATTAACAATCCCGCCGGATTGGAAATCGTCCAATTCATCGCACAAGGTTCCATCAATAGTGTCACCACCGTTATGAGCGGGAAGATCATCGACAAGTATTGATTCTATTCCGCGTCACCCAGCGAACCATTTCCTTCGAACCACTTACTCATCATGAAATCTATTTTCACTCTTCTAACCCTTCTGGCTTCGTGGCTGGTCATGACCGTCTCCGCAACGGCTGATACCCTTTCCGCATTTCAGCCGATCACGATCAAGGGCAATATTTATTTTGATCCCACGTCGGGCAAGCCGAAGAGCAAGACGGCCACAATTGCCAATATTCTCTCCGTGCTCGGCATCACCGGGCAGGATCCTAAAAACCTGCAATTTTACTACGACAGTACGACGAATGCCGTGGTGATTGCCGCGAAGGGCATCGCTTCGGGGAGCAATACTGGCACCGGGACCCCGGTGGCGACCGTGGTCGCTCTCACCAGTACGGCTAACTGGCAACAAACCACGCAATCCTATTTCGACACTGGAACCGCGACCGCACTGGATGCGAATCTCAGCGGCTCCTACACCGACACCCTGACGATTAAGAGCAAGGGCAAGGTCAAATACCTGGACACCATTACCTTCATTTCCTGGGGGAGTATTTCGAGCGTCAAATTCATCTTCAAAGGAACGATCAACGGCGTGGTCAAGCCTGCATAGCCATCGCTGATCCCAACGAAACAGCTGACAATTTCCAGCAGAAGAGGGTGCCAATTCGGCGCCCTCTTTTTTGTGAAGGGCCATAGTTCCGGCTCCGGCCGGTTGACAGGCACGGAGCCTTCATGTCAAAAATCGGGCGTGCCGGGTATGTCGAGGGTTTCCAAAATCATTTGCTGGTCAGGCGTGGCGGTCCTGCTTTGTATGGTGGGGATCGCCTGCATCTATGGCCGGACCTGGCTTTCCTGCTTGTTTCAAGTCGAAGCCGATCAGCAGAAGTATCAGGGGCAGGCGGAGCAGGCCTTGCAGAGCTACAATTCCGCGCTTTGGCTCAATCCCGGGAATAGAGTGGCTTTGAACAACCGCGGGCTTCTCCATTGGGAGCACGGACGGAATGAGCAGGCGATCACCGATTTCGACCTCGCGCTAAATTTGGAGCCCAAAGACACCACCGCGCTTTACAATCGCGGGCTGGTCGAGCAATCGAATGGCGACCAAAGCGCCGCCCTTGCGGATTGGAAGCAGGTGCTTGAATTGAATCCCCACTGTGTCATGGCGCACCTCGCCATTGGAAAAGCCCGGCTCGATGACGGCAAGTGGGTGGACGCCATGGCGGAGTTCGACCAGGCGATTGCCATTGATGACACCGTTCCGCTGGCCTATGCGGATCGCATCGAGGTGGACTCCGACCAGCGCGACTACGCCGCCGAAATCAAGGATTGCGACCGCCTGTTGCAATTGAGCCCGCATTACGACGAGGCCCTCTTTTCGCGGGGGCACGCACAATACAGCCTCCACCATTACGAGGCCGCGCTTGCCGATTTGCGGGATTACGTGGCGCGAGTGCCGGACTCGGAGTGGGGCCATCAAATGAAGGCGCTCACCGAGGCGAAGCTGGAGCAGAACGAGGCGGCGCTCGCCGATTGGGAGCGGGTGGTGCAGATCGATTCCCGCAACGGGCTGGCCTACTATTTCATGGGCAACTGCCGGATCAAGGAGGGAGACTTCATCGGTGGGCTGGCCGATCAGGATCAGGCCCTCAAGCTGCGGCCACGGGATTTCAATGTGCTCATCAACCACGGCCGGGCCGAGCACCTCTGCGGCAATCTTGCGGCGGCGGCGGCCGATTACACAGCCGCGAAAGGTTTGAATCCCAATAGCGCGCTGCCTTACCTGGGATGCGGGCGACTGGAGCTGGAACAGAAAAACTACGAGGCGGCCCGGCAGGATTTCGATGCGGCCTTCGTGCGGTCGCCGTTGGATACGTGGGTGTTGCTTTCAGTTGGCTATTCCGAATATGTGCGCGGCGATTATTCCCGCGCCGAAGCCAATTTCCAGGCCGCCATCGATCAAAAGGATTTCTACGTGGCGCTCCTGCTCTGGCTCGCACAGCGCAAGACCGGCGATGCCGCGGATGCCGATGCCGCGCTCAATGCCAGCTTGCAAGCCGGTCCCTGGGCGCCGGATTTTCTCTGGTATGCCGACATCGCGAAAGCACTGCTGTCGAAGCAGGACCAGGAGGCGGGTCTGTTTACCAAAGCGGCGGCGGAGCGCACGCCCTGGAAACGGGCGGGCCGGGTATGTGAAGTCGCCTATTTTTTCGGCATGCGGCATCTCTTCGACGGCGACCGGAATGCTGCCGAGGCCGATTTCAAAAAAGCCCTCGCCACCGGGCGCACCGACTTCATCGAATACGAGGAGGCAAACCGAGAACTCGACGCCCTCGGAAAGCAGAAGCAGTCTGTGGAATGAAGCCGCTGGATGACTCCTCCACCAAAGCAAACGGCGCCGCCCTTTCGAGCGACGCCGTCGAAACTTTCGTGGCTTGCGGGTTTACAGCGCCAGCGCCTTGATCCGGCGTGCTGCCTCCTCCGCATTCGCGCGGCTGTTGAACGCGCTGATGCGGAAGTAGCCTTCACCCGCGCTGCCGAAGCCGCTGCCGGGTGTGATCACGATGTTCGCCTCTTCCAGCATCAGGTCGAACATGTCCCAACTGCTGATCCCGTTCGGCGTTTTCACCCAGATGTAGGGCGCATTCACGCCGCCAAACACCTGCATGCCCGCCGCCGTCGCCGCGTCGCGCAGAATCGTCGCGTTGCCCATGTAGTGGGTAATCAGCGCCGCCACCTGGGCCTTGCCCTCGGGCGAGTAGAGTGCTTCCGCGCCACGTTGCACAATATAGCTCACGCCGTTGAACTTCGTGCTCATCCGGCGGTTCCAGAGCGGGTGCAGCGGCTTGCGCTCGCCGTTGCGCGTCTTCGCCAGCAGCGTCTTCGGTACCACCGTAAAGGCGCAGCGCACGCCGGTGAAGCCGCCATTCTTTGAAAAGCTGCGGAACTCGATCGCACACTCGCGCGCCCCCGGGATTTCGTAAATGGAGTGGGGGATCGCCGGATCGCCGATGTACGCCTCATATGCCGCATCAAACAGCAGCAGCGTGTCGTTTTGCAGCGCATACTTCACCCATGCCTCGAGCTGCGCGCGGGTCGCCACCGCGCCCGTCGGGTTGTTCGGAAAGCACAGGTAGGCCACGTCCACCTTTTCCTTGGGCAGATCGGCCACAAAGCCATTCTCTGCAGTGCAGGGGAGATAGACGAGTCCTTCGTAAGCGCCGAACTCATTGGCCGGCCCCGTGTGGCCTGCCATCACGTTCGTATCCACATACACCGGATACACCGGATCCATCACCGCGATGAAATTGTCGCTCCCCAGGATGTCGAGAATGTTGCCGCAATCGCACTTCGAGCCGTCCGAGACAAAGATTTCGTCATCGGCGATCTCGAGCCCCTTGTCGCGATAATCATTCTGTGCAATCGCGTGACGGAGAAACTCATAGCCCTGCTCCGGACCGTAGCCATGGAAGTTTTCGCGCGTGCCCTGGTCATCCACCGCCTTGTGCAGGGCGGCGAGCACCGCAGCCGGCAGCGGCTCGGTCACGTCGCCGATGCCGCAGCGAATGATGTTCTTCTTCGCCTCGGGATTCTGATCGCAGAAGGCAGTAACGCGCCGCGAGATTTCGGGGAAAAGATACCCGGCGCGGAGCTTGAGATAATTATCGTTGAGGTAAGCCATGGCTGAAAATGAGGAAAATCAATAAAACGGATGAGACGCCCATGGGCAAGACGGAATCCCGGAGAAGCTTTTTGTCCGCAGATTTCGCAGATTAACGCAGATTGGAAAGAGCCGCAGAAACATCCATCTTACTCTTTCACTTGCTCAACTCCCCCGGCGTAAATACCGGCTCCACGTCCCGTGCATCTTGTCTTCAAATCTGTGTTAATCTGTGAAATCTGTGAAATCTGTGAAATCTGTGAAATCTGTGAAATCTGTGAAATCTGTGGATAAACTTTCCCTTTAATCTGCGAAAATCTGCGAAATCTGCGGACAACCTCTTCCATGCTCACCCACGCCACCCACGACCCGCTCTCCCTCGGAGCCTACCGCATCCACACTGCGCGCGAGGGCTTTTCCAGCATCCTCCACGTTACCTCGGGCGAGATCATGCACTCCCGCGTCTCGCCCATGGAAGAAGCCCATGGCCTCTACTCCGGCCAGGCGCATCTCGCCGAACGGCTCGCTCACGGCGATCTCCACCGTGAACTCGTCGTCTGGGACGTCGGCCTCGGCGCCGCCGCCAATGCCATCAGCGCCCTCGAAATCTACGAGCAACTGGCCGCCACCGGCCGCCCCATCCGTCCCCTGCACCTCATCAGCTTCGAGAACGACCTCGATTCCCTCCGTCTCGCCCTGCGTCACCCCGCGCGCTTTCCCTATCTCCAGCATCCCGCCCCCGCCGCGATCCTCGCCCACGGCGAGTGGCGTTCCGACCGTTTCCCCGGCTTGAGCTGGAAACTGCTCCCCGGTAATTTTCCCGACACCATCGTCCAAGCCGACCGTCCCCCCGAGGTCATCTACTACGACATGTATTCCGCCAAGACCTGCGCCACCCCCTGGCGGCCGGAAACCTTTGCCAGACTCCGCGCCGCTGGTGAGGAAATGGACCGGGGCAGGGGAGTCGAGCTTTTCACCTACACCGTCTCCACCGCCGCGCGCCTCGCCATGCTCTCCGCCGGCTTTCACGTCGCCCGCGGCCGCTGCATGGGTGGCAAGGAGGAGACCACCATCGCCTTCACCGTCCCGGCCCTCGCGGAGGGCTTCGCCAGCCGCCACGAACTCCTCGGCGCCGAATGGCTCGCCAAGTGGCAGCGCTCCGCCGCCCGCTTCCCCGCCTGGCTCCCCGAGACCGACCGCGCCACCTTCACCCGCACCATTTTGGATCACCCCCAATTCCGCGCCCTGCCCACGCCCTCCGTATGAACACCGACTCCGCCGCCTCCCGCCTCTGCAACGCCTGCGGCCTCTGCTGCAACGGCGTCCTGTTCCACCTCGTCGAGCTCCAGCCCGCCGACTCGCCCAACCTCCTCCTCGAGCGCGGCCTCAAGCTCAAGTGGAAGCGCGGCCACCGCCACATCGAGCAGCCCTGCCCCGCCTACCGCAACAGTTGCTGCACCATCTACGAGTTCCGCCCCGAGCGCTGCCGCCGCTTCGAGTGCCGCCAGTTGAAAGCCATGCACGCCGGGGAAATCTCCGAACTCCAGGCCCACGAAAAAATTGCCGCGGCCAAAGCCCTCGTCGCCCGGCTCGAAGCCCTGCTCGCCCAGGCCGGCGTCACCAATCCCCGTCGCCCCATTTCCAAGCGTTTCGAAGCCGCCACCGCCACCCCCCTCGACGAAACCGCCGCCCCCGCCGCCCTCGAATTGCAAGCCGCCCTCTTCACCGCCATGGAAGCCCTCGGCACCCTGCTGGAAAAAGACTTCCGCGTCCCCAAAGAAGTTGATGGTTGATATTCGAGCAAATTCGGGCAAAGCGAGAAGCCGTGGGATGCGTGGGCGGCAATTGATCGTTGATGGAAATAGTTGGCCGTCGGCGACGAGCTGAACGCAGCGCCGCAGGCCCAATTCTGTAGGGCGGTGATCTTCGCCGCCAATCCAAAACCGCTCCTCAAAATTCTTCCCTCGCGACGAAATTACTCCATTTCATGTGGAGGAATATTTGTGGAGTGATCTCGCTGTGCTCGGTTCCATTTCCTCACGCACTTGCTCCCACAACTCGATTACGGCCTCGTTCCAGTTGACGTCTTCCCGAAAAATGGGACGGCTTGGAACTTGAGGAATTTCGGTTAGAACAACCGAAGAGAATCAAGAAAATGAAAAACAGCCGATCTACACCTGAGCAGGTGGTTTACGCATTGAAGCAGGTGGAGAGCGGAGTGGAAACGGTGTCCACGACATGCCGGAAGATGGGGGTGAGCGAAGCCACCTTTTACAACTGGAAGAAGAAGTATGGAGGGATGGGAGTGAGCGATGTGCGCGAGTTGCGCCAGCTCCGGGAGGAGAATGCGAAGCTCAAGCGGCTGGTGGCCGACCTGAGCTTGGACAAGCACATTTTGCAGGAGGTGCTGGCAAAAAAGCTCTAAGCCCCGAACGCAAACGCGAGTTGTGCGAATGGATACGTGCAGCTTACGCCATGACCACCAGTCGGGCGTGCCGGTTGGCAGGGTTGGTGCGTTCGTGGTTTTACTACCAGTCGAAAGGCAGTCCAGTGAACGAAGTCTTGGCGAAGCGGATAAGAGAAATATCTGCGATCCGTGTGCGGTTCGGGTTTCAGCGCATCCATGTGCTGCTGCGACGGGAAGGCTGGAAGGTGAACCGCAAGCGGGTGCTGAGGCTTTATCGCCTGGAAGGCCTGCAACTGCGGCGCAAAAAGCGACGGGAGAAGCGACCGTCCCATGCGCGGGTGACGCGGGAGGAGGCGTCGCGGCAGGACGAGCGTTGGTCGATGGATTTCGTCACCGATCGTTTTGAGGACGGTCGCCAGTTCCGAATTCTGACGGTGGTGGATCAATCCACGCGGGAATGTCTGGCATTGGAAGCGGGGCGCTCGTTGAATGGATCGGATGTGGCACGCTGTCTAACGCGACTTTTGCAGGAGCGCGCCAAGCCGTGTTCGATCACGGTGGACAACGGCTCGGAATTCTGCGGCCAGGAAATGGACTCGTGGGCGTATCGGCACGGCATTGATCTGGATTTCATCCGTCCCGGCAAGCCGGTGGAGAATGCGTTTGTAGAGAGCTTCAATGGGCGACTTAGAGACGAGTGCTTGAACACGCACCTGTTCTTTGATATGCAAGATGCCCGAGAGAAAATCGCCCGCTGGCAAAGGGATTACAAAGAGGAACGCCCTCACGGGAGGCTCGCATCACTGACCCCTGCGGAGTTCTCTCGTCAACAACAACCAATCAAACAGACCGGGAAAACTTGAGTCCCACTGTCCTACTTTTGGGGAACCGTCATAACCGAAATTCCTCAAGTTCCAAGCCGTCCCATTTTTCGGGAAGACGTCAAATCGATCGAGGTATTCGGAGGGCATCGCACCACGGGAGTAGCTGCCAAGCGCGATCCCAAAGCCTTGGTGGGAATCAACGCGAGTCTGTTTAAACACGCGCTGGGATGTCTGATCGAAATAGACGATATGCTCGCTGCCGTGATTGTCCTGCTTCAACGATTTGCCGCCGAGGAGACCGACACCTTCGGCCCACGCGCGGAGCAGGTCGATTTCGTCGAGGAGATGCTAGTGGCGTTGGGAGCCGGTTTGTTCGTGACCTGGAACTGGTGCAGCGCCTCCGCACGCGTGGTATGCGGCTGATTCAAGCGGGCTGGGAGTTGATGAGGATCCGGTCGAATCGGCATGATGCATCTTAACAGGTGAGGGGGCTTTGTTCCAGTGCTTTTCCCGCTCGATTGGTCTCACAGTGCGCGATCTTCGTCGAGCTTTGGCTGCACCTTTTTTCGCTTTTTTCGTCGGCCCAACCTCCACGCTCACTGCGTTCTTATGCGGGCCAGGCAGCGAGGGCGGTTTCGACGATGGCGAGGAGTTCTTTGCGCGTCGCCCCCGCCGAGGACTGAATCGCCAGCCCGTAATTCACCGTCGCCAGATATTTCGCCAGCGCCCGGGGATCGGCAGAGGAGGGGAGATCGCCCTCGGTGATCGCGCGCTCCAGGCGGGCGACGATTTGTTGTTCCATGAAGCCTCGCATGGCGGCCAGTTCCTGCTGCAGGAGGTCCGAGCACTCGCCGCAACTGAGCGCGCCGCGCACCCAGAGGCAGCCGCCGGGGGTGGTGGGGTCGGTGAGCAGGTTCACGATGGAGTGCAGCATGGTTTCCGCCACCGCGCGGGCGGTGGGCCGCGCCAGGGCGGGTTGTAACAGGGTGAGCGAGCCCTCGCCGTATTGTTGGAGTGCGCGGCGGAAGAGGGATTCCTTGTTGCCGAAGGCGGCGTAGAGGCTGGGGCGGTTGATGCCCATCGCGGCGGTGAGGTCGCTGAGCGAGGTGCCCTCGTAGCCCTTGCTCCAAAAGACCCGCATTGCGCGGTCGAGCGCCTGCGCGGGATCGAAGGAGCGCGGACGCCCTTTCGCCGGGTGGGCGGCAGCGGTGGTGCTGGAGGTGGACGAGGTTTTCATACTGATGAGTAAATAAATCATTTGACGGCGATTTGTCCACGCCGTATTTCCATACCACACGATACAAAACTATGAGCACATCGAATAAACTCACCGGAAAAGTCGCCCTCGTCACTGGAGCTTCCAAAGGCATCGGCGCTTCCATTGCCACTCATCTCGCCGCCGAGGGCGCGTCGGTGGTCGTCAATTACGCCTCCAGCAAAGCCGGGGCGGACGCCGTGGTCGCCGAGATCACCAGCAAAGGCGGCAAAGCGATCGCCGTGCAGGGCGACGTCTCCAAGTCGGCCGACATCGACAAGCTGATCGCCGAGACCAAGGCTGCCTATGGCAAACTCGATATCCTCGTGAACAACGCGGGCATTTTCTCCTTCGCTCCGCTGGAGCAGATCACCGAGGAGGATTTCCACAAGCACTACAATCTGAACGTGTTGGGCCTGTTGCTCACTACTCAGAAGGCCCTCCCTCTCTTCACGGCGGAAGGCGGGAGCGTAATCAACATCAGCTCGACCGTGAGCACCTTTGCGCCTCCCGGCTCGGCCGTTTACTCGGGTACGAAGGGGGCGGTGGATACCATTACCAAAGTCCTCTCCAAAGAGCTGGGGCCGAAGAAGATCCGCGTGAACTCGATCAACCCCGGCATGGTGGAGACCGATGGGGCGAAAGCCGGCGGGTTTACGGAAGGTGAGTTCCGCAAGCAGCTCGAAGCGCTCTCTCCGCTGGGCCGGATCGGCCAGCCGAATGACATCGCCACCGGTGCGGTTTTCCTCGCCAGCGACGACTCGTCCTGGATCACCGGCGAGAGCCTGCTGATCTCCGGCGGCCTCCGCTAAGCCGCCACCCAAAAACTGTCATTCTGAGCGCAGCGAAGAATCTCCAGATATTTTCCGGGTTGGCGAAGCCATCAATACCAGCCCGGCACCAGAAACCGATGGAGATTCTTCGTTCCTCAGAATGACAACTTATTGAAAATGAAGAGGTTGGCCCCGGTTCACCGCCGGGGTCAATTTTTCACCAAAGTTATAGTTGACTATTTAGTAAATAACGATACTTTGATGCCATGCCACGAACAAGCACAGCTCAGGAACGACTGACCGATGCTGCCCTGGAGATGATCTGGGAAAACAGCTACGGAGCGACTTCGGTGGACGCCATTTGTGAGAAGGCCAACGTGCGGAAGGGGAGTTTCTACTACTTCTTCAAGTCCAAGTCCGAACTGGCTGCTGCCGCTCTGAAGGCGGACTGGAACAAGAGCAAGCCGGCCCTGGATGCGATCTTTTCGTCCACGGTGCCGCCGCTGGAACGCCTGCAGCGGTATTGTGATTTCGGTTACGAGAAACTTTCGGAAATTAAGAAAAAATGTGGCGAAGTGCTTGGTTGTCCATTGTTTACGCTGGGAAGTGAGGTTTGCACCCAGGATACCGAGCTTCGAGACCAGATTCAGGAGATTTTAAATATGAAACTGGCCTATCTGGAATCCACCGTTCGCGATGCCCAGGCCCAGGGATTGATCCCGAAGTCGGATGCCCGGACCAAAGCGGAGACCCTGTTTTCTTTCTTTCAAGGAGCGCTTACCCAGGCCCGCATCCAGAACAATGTGGAAATCCTCCGCCATAACTACGAGGCGGCCCTGGATATCCTCGGGGCGAACCGCGCCACCGCAGTCGCTGCTGACCTAATTTCGTAATTTTTTCGTTAAAGTGATAGATGACCAGTCAAATAAAAAATTAAGCAAAATATGATGACCTCGTTACAACCCTCTGTTGGTGGAACGCATGGCAGCCATGGGTTTTGCAGTCAGGTGGTCCTGGCAGTCGCCGAACTCAAGGACCAACTGCGCGAACGCTATGAAGGCCGTTTTCCCGAAAACGCCCGAACGATCCACTCCGCGATCGATGCGGCCGTGTCGCTCGCCTGGGAAACCAAGGTGCCACACCTCGTGCTGCCCGAGCTCGTCGCGGAAAAAGTCCGCCGATTGGTGAAGGCCCAGCCCGGCATTTCCACCGGCGAACCCGCCTACGCCCACGCAGCCTGAGCAAGACTGTTTCACCAAACTCAACCTCAAAGCCCTTTTACCTTATGCCTGCAAAGCATGATCTTTTGAATTTTACGCCCGTGCTGGCCCTGGCCGCACTGGCCCTGAGCCTCACGGGTTGCCATGAGCAATCCGCTATGCAGCAACCGCCGCCTCCGGTCGTTACCGTGGCCCCGGTCACCCAGCAGGAAATCACCGAATGGAACGAATTTACCGGCCATACCGATGCCGTGGAGTCCGTGGAAGTGCGTCCGCGCGTCTCCGGTCACATCGACCAGGTCTGCTTTCAGTCCGGTCAGCTTGTGAAAAAAGGAGATGTCCTGTTCCAGATCGATCCGCGCTGGTATCAGGCGGAGTACGATCGTCATGCCGCCGAAGTCGAGCAGGCCAAAGTGCGCCTCGCCAATGCCCAGCGTGATGCCGGTCGCGCGGGCAAGCTCTTGAAGACCGATGCGATCTCTTCCGAGTCCGCCGATTCCACGGAATCGCAATTCCAGGAGGCGAAAGCCGCGCTGCAAGCTGCGCAGGCTGTGGCCGAGTCGGCCCGGCTGGACCTCGATTACACGCAGGTGCGTTCGCCCATCAATGGACGGGTGAGTCGGGCCCTGCTCACCACGGGTAACTACGTGAGTGGAACCGCGGGTGCCGCCTCGTTGCTCACGACGGTGGTTTCGGTGGACCCGGTCTATGTCTATGCGGACATGGATGAGAACGCCTTTTTGCAGTTCAACAAATTCGCCTCATCCGGGAATGGGATTGGTTCCGGCAATTTGAAAGTGCCGGTCGAAATGGCGCTGGCCGACGAGGATGGCTTCCCGCACCGCGGGGTGGTCGAGTCCTTCGACAACCGGGTGGACGCCAATACCGGCACCATTTTGCTGCGCGCCGTATTCGCGAATCCCGATGGCCGTCTCGTCCCCGGCATGTATGCCCGCATCCGCGTGCCGGCGAGCGATCGTCATCCCGCCATGCTGGTGGATGAAGCCGCGATTGGCACCGACCAGGCGCAGAAGTATGTGCTCACCGTCGGCAAGGGTAACAACGTGGAATATCGCAAAGTGCAGCTCGGGCCGGAAATCGACGGCAAGCGCATCGTCCGTTCCGGGGTACAACCCGGCGACAAGATCATCGTGAATGGAATCCAGCGCGCCCGCCCGGGCCAGCCGGTGAATCCACAGGAAGCCGTCGCGGACGCGAGTGCCGCCAAGGACGCCACGGCCAATCGTTAACGGAAGTTTAACGCCAGTGAAAGGGCGAGCCAGGTCATGAATATCTCCTTCTTTTTCATCAAGCGTCCGGTGTTTGCCGGCGTGCTTTCGATCATCATCTTCATCATCGGCCTGCTGGCGATGTGGAAGCTGCCGATCAGCGAATATCCCGAGGTGGTGCCGCCTACGGTGGTGGTGCAGGCCACCTATCCCGGCGCCAATCCCAAGACGATCTCCGAGACGGTGGCCGCGCCGCTGGAGCAGGCGATCAACGGCGTGGAGAACTCGCTCTACATGTTCTCGCAATCCACGGCGGATGGCGTGATGACGCTCACCGTCACCTTCAAGCTCGGCACCGATGTGGACAAGGCGCAGGTGCAGGTGCAGAACCGGGTGTCACAGGCCGAGGCCAAGCTGCCCGAGGAGGTGCGTTCCCTCGGCGTCACCACCACCAAGCAGTCGCCGGACCTTACGATGGTGGTGCACCTTGTTTCGCCGACCGGGCGCTACGATGAAATCTACCTGCGCAACTACGCGACCTTGCAGGTGAAGGATGAACTGGCGCGCATCCCCGGGGCGGGCTCGGTGCAGCTTTTCGGCTCGGGCGATTACGCGATGCGCATCTGGCTCGATCCCAACAAGGTCGCCGCGCGTGGCCTCACCGCGAGCGACGTGGTGGCGGCGATTCGCGAGCAAAACGTGCAGGTGGCCGCCGGTGGTCTCGGCCAGCAGCCGGTCACCGGGCAGGTGGCGATGGAAATGCAGATCAACGCCAAGGGCCGCCTCATCGACGAAGGCGAGTTTGGCAACATCATCATCAAGACCGGCGCCGATGGCGAAAAGACGCGGCTCAAGGACGTGGCGCGCATCGAGCTCGGCGCTTCCTCCTACGGCCTGCGCTCGCTGCTGAACAACCAGCCCGCGGTCGCGATCCCGATCTTCCAGCTTCCCGGGGCGAATGCGATCCAGCTTTCCAAGGACGTCCGTGCGAAGATGGAAGAGCTGAAGCAGAAATTCCCCGACGGCATCGACTACGCCGTGGTGTATGACCCGACCATTTTTGTGCGCCACTCCATTGAGGCGGTGGTACATACGCTGGTCGAGGCCCTCATCCTCGTGGTGATCGTGGTCATCCTCTTTTTGCAGACCTGGCGCGCCTCCATTATTCCACTCGCCGCCGTGCCCGTGTCGCTCATTGGCACCTTCGCGGTGATGCTGGGCGTGGGCTTTAGCATCAATGCCCTTTCACTCTTCGGCCTTGTGCTGGCGATCGGCATCGTGGTGGACGACGCGATCGTGGTCGTGGAAAACGTGGAGCGAAATATTTCGATGGGCAAGTCGCCCGTCGAGGCCACCCGCATCGCGATGACTGAGGTCACCGGGCCGATTGTGGCCACGGCGCTTGTGCTCTGCGCGGTGTTCGTGCCGACGGCTTTCATCAGCGGCTTGACCGGCCAGTTTTACAAACAATTCGCCATCACCATTGCCATCTCGACGGTGATCTCCGCGTTCAACTCGCTCACACTCTCACCCGCTTTGAGCGCCCTGTTGCTCAAGGATCATCATGCGCCGAAGGATTTTCTTTCGCGCGGGATGGACTTCGCCTTTGGCTGGTTCTTCCGTCCTTTCAACCGCGTCTTCGCCTGGGCGGGCAACAAGTATTCTGGTGGCGTGGCCAGCGTCATTCGCAAGAGCATCATTGCACTTGTGCTCTACGTCGGCCTCGTGTTCCTCACCGGCTGGAGCTTCCAGAAAGTCCCCACCGGCTTCGTGCCCACGCAGGACAAGATGTACCTGGTAGCCTTCGCCCAGTTGCCCGACGGTTCCTCGCTCGACCGCACCGAGGCGGTGATTCGCAAGATGTCCGAGCTGGGCATGAAGGTCCCGGGGGTGGAATCCGCCGTGGCTTTTCCGGGCCTGAGCATCAGCGGTTTCAGCGTGGCCTCCAATTCCGGCATCGTGTTCTTCACCCTCAAGCCGTTTGAAGACCGCAAGGATCCATCCGAGGCCGGTCTGGCGATTGCCGGGGCGTTGAATCAGAAGTTCAGCGCCATCCAGGAGGCGTTTGTCCTCACCGTGCCACCGCCGCCGGTGCTGGGTCTCGGCACGATTGGCGGCTTCAAGCTCTACGTGGAAGACCGCGCCGACCTTGGCTACGACGCGCTTTATCAAAACGTGGGCAACCTGCTCGCCAAAGGCAACACGCCGGGCTCGGGCCTCGGGGGCATGTTCTCCATGTTCACCGTCAATGTGCCGCAGCTCGATGCGAATATCGACCGCGTAAAAGCCAAGATGCAGGGCGTGCCGTTGCAGAATCTCTTCGAGACGATGCAGATCTATCTCGGCTCGCTGTATGTGAACGATTTCAACCGCTTCGGCCGCACCTTTGAAGTGATCGCGCAGGCGGAATCGAAATACCGCGAGCATCCCGAGGATATTGCACGACTCAAGACCCGCAACGCCGCCGGGCAAATGGTGCCGCTCGGCGCGCTGGTCAACATCCAGGAAACGCACGGCCCCGATCGCGCGATGCGCTACAACGGCTATCCCGCCGCCGAGATCAACGGCGGGCCTGCCCCCGGCTACAGCTCCGGCCAGGCCGAGGCGATCATGACCAAACTCGCCCAGGAAAACCTGCCGCAAGGCATGGCCACCGAGTGGACCGAGCTCACCTACCAGCGCATCCTCGCAGGCGATACGGCGATGTATGTCTATCCGCTCTGCATCCTGCTTGTCTTCCTCGTGCTGGCCGCGTTGTATGAGAGCTTCATCCTGCCGCTCGCGATCATCCTCATCGTGCCGATGTGCCTGCTCTTCGCGATTGGCGGCGTCTGGCTCAGCGGTGGCGACAACAACATCTTCACCCAGATCGGGCTCATCGTGCTCGTCGGCCTTGCCTGCAAAAACGCGATTCTGATCGTGGAATTTTCCAAGCACCTCTACGACCAGGGTACGCCGCTCGTGCAAGCCACCATCGAAGCCTGCCGCCTGCGTCTGCGCCCGATTCTTATGACCTCCATCGCCTTCATCGCCGGCGTGTTCCCGCTCGTCGTCTCCACCGGCGCCGGCGCCGAAATGCGCCGCGCCATGGGCACCGCCGTCTTCTCCGGCATGATCGGCGTCACCCTCTTCGGCCTCTTCCTCACCCCCGTCTTCTTCGTCACCTTGATGAAGCTGGCGGGGAAGAAGAAAGCGGCTACGACCGCGGAAAACGCCCCCGCACTACCCGCCGGGGCACACTAACGGATCGAGGCTCCATCTTTCGTACGTTCAAATCGTGGGCATTTGCTTTCAAGTGCCCACGATTTTTTGAACCTTATAGGAGACGGAAGACAAGTTTCAAGGGCGAGATGGAGTCAAAGAGTTGATTAGGAATTGGCCGGCGAAGCGAGCGTAGTAAAAAGCGCGCCCTGATTCCACGTATCCCAGCCTTCGACGAACTTGCCGTCTTTGCAGCGGAACCAGGTGCTGCCGTGGAAGGAGACGGCTTTTCCGGTCGGCGTGAAACCCATGCCGTCGCCGGTGTGTTTCGCCGAGACCCGCCAGAACACGCTCACATGGTCGCCCTCGGTGAGGAGATTCAACACTTCCACCTGGACGTCGGGCAGGGTTTGCAGGATGGCTGCTTGAAAGGCAAGAAATCCTTCCGGGCCAATGATGTCCTGGCCGCCTTCGAGGTGGCCGATGGCATCCGGGGCCATGAGTTCGGGGACCAGATGAGTTGCCCGCTGGTTCCATACCTCGTTGAACCAGCGCAGCCCGATTTCCTTGGGAGAGAGTGCCGCAGCCATAATGTCCTTGCGCATGAAGAGGCCAGAAATAGCGCGGGGAGTAAAGGCGAAAGGAGGGTGAGATTCTTGATCTTTGTCTTGCTCAAGCAAAAGAGCACGAGCAAGACAAAGAGTAAGAGGAAAACGGACTAGTTTTCCCCAGAGTCGCGGCGCAGCAGGCAGATCGGCACAATCAAAAACACGGTGGCGAAGAGGGACCAGGTGATCCCGATGGCGCAGACGATGCCGAGGCCGCTGAGCGAGGGATTGGTGGCGAGGCCGAGCGAGGCGAAGCCGGCGAGGCTGGTCAGCGCGCTGAGCATCACGGGCTTGAGCACGGGGCGGATCGCTTCGCGCGGCTTTCCAGACCGGTAGGCGGTGAGGACGATGTAGATGCCGTAGTCCACGCCGACACTGAAGACGAGCGGGAAGGCGAGGGAGTTGAAGAGGTTGAGCGGAATCTGCACGAACTTGATCGTGGTCAGCATCGCGCCGATGGCGAGCAGGAGCGCGCCGGTGAGGACGAAGACGGGCAGCACCTTGCGGAAGAGCACGATGAGCAGGCCGAGGTTCATGACGAGCATCACGGCGGAAAGCAGGATGAGCTTGTCGTGCGTCCAGGGCACGAGATCGGCGAGCATGAAGCTCCAGCCGGAGAAGTGCATGGGCACGCCCTCCACGGCCAGCTGGTCGCGCAGGGCATGCGCCTCGGCGGGGGTGTCAACCGTGGTGGCGGGAGTCAGATAAGCGGTGGCGATGGTGGGATCGGCACCGAAGAACTTGTCGAGGATGAACCTCCAGCTGGAGCTCTCCGGCAGCGTGCGATGCCAGTCGAGCGCGGTCTGATCGCCGTGCGCGATTTTTTCCAACTGATCCAGCGTGCCAAAGGCGGCGGTGAAGGAATCGCGGTTAAAGCCCTCATGATCGAGCGCATTGCCAAATGCGGTGCGCACGGCGGTGAAATCAAGCGTCTTGAGGCGGGCCACATTCTTCGCGATCGCCTCGGGATCGGGAATGAGCGCGGTGGGCGAGGAGACGCTTTTGAGCATGCCCTGCGTCTGCAAATCGTGCCAGTGGTTGAGCGCGGCAGTCCAGTTGGCATGCAGCTTTTCGGCATCCTGGCCATTGATGAGCACAAGGATCGGTTCCTGCCCGCGGGTGAGCTTGCTCTGGATGGTGCGAAGGGCGTCGCCAGCCCGGCTGTTCTTGGGCTCCAGCGAACGCGGGTTCGCCTGGAAAATGAGCTGGCCGACGGGCAGCAGATAGAGCAGGGAAATGACCGCGAGCACAGCGATGGAAAAAGTGGTGAAGCGCCCTGGATGACGGGCGAGCGTTTCGAGCAAGCGATCGACGGGTGCATTCGGCTTCTGCGGGCGTTGTTTCTTCTCATCGCCGATGAAGAGGAAGAACAGCGTCATCATCAGCCCGGCCGCGAGCAGGATGCCGAGCGCGAGCAGGGTGCCGAGCTGGGAGAATCCACTGCTGCCGCTGACGATGAGACCGAGGAAGCCCGAGCCGGTGGTCAGCGCGCCGAAAAGGATGCCGCGACCGAGGCGCTCAATGGCGATGGCAATTGCGGCCTCGTGTGGCTGTCCCTCGCGCCGCGCATTCTGGTAGCCGCTGTAAATGAGCATTCCAAAGTCCACTCCCAGGCCGACGAGGATCGAGCAGAAGCCGACCGCGATGCCATTGAGCGCGGGGAAAATGACCGCCCCGAGCGCCACCGCAAAGAAGCAGCAAACCAGCAGCACCAGCACGATCGAAACGAGCGGACGCAACCGGCGGAAGCCGAGGTAAAACACGCCCGATACGAGCAGGATGGAAGTAAGCGCGGTGGTAATGATGTCGCCCTCCATGGCGTGCGACATCTCCGCCACATACGCAGTGCGACCGGTGACGAGAATTTGCGGAGCCGGACCACGATCTTGCTTCAACCAGTCCGCCGTGAACTGCGCGCGCAGGGCGTTGATCTGGTCCATCATCCGCTGGCATGCCTTCGAGCCCAGATCGCTCTGCCGGGTCATGACCATGATGAGATGGAGCGTGCCATCGGCCGAGGCGAGGGGCTGCGTGTTCTCCGCGGAGAACGAGCCGTTGAGCGGCTTCAGCGCCGGGACCACGATGCCCAGCGGATCGAGCTGCAACTGCATCTCCGCCCGGGGCGACGAGGCAATCTCCTGCTGGTAGCGGTGGAGACGGCTGGCGATTTCGGCCGGCGAAAGCTGGGCCAGCGCAGCGTTGAAATCCGTGGGCGGCAGATTGAAGAGGAGCGGCAGCGCGATTTTCTGCACATCGGCCAGCCCCTCGGGGCTCTCCATCGGCGAGCGGTCGAGCACCCGCTCCACCCAGGGTTGATCGCGGAGCTGGTCGGCAAATTCCTGGGAAAAGGCATCGAGATCCGCCTGCTTGCTCTCGTCGTAGATCGCAAAGCTCAGCTCGCGCGTCTGCGTGAAGCTGCTGTTGTAAACCTTCAGCGTTTCGACGGATTCGTAGCCGCCCGGCAGCAGGTTCAGCACCTCGGTATCGAGCCGCAGGCAATCCGCGAGCAGAACCGCCGCGCCGACGATCAACACCACCAGCAGCGCAAAGGCGGTGCGGCGTCGCTGCACGAGGAAATGGGCGGTCGCCTGCCCGATGGCACGGTCGAGACTCACGCGGGAGTTGGAATGAAGGGATTGATGAATAGGTCGGAAATGGTGATGCGCGGCGTGCCGACCCACGAATGGACGCCCGCCGGTTGCGGATTAAAGTCTATTGGGCAAAGCGAAAGTCAAAGCGCTCCTTCGTTTTGGGCGAGTCCATCGAGAGCATGCGCGCGGTGGGGGAAAGATTGGCGAATTTTGCCCGGAGCGAAAACCAGCCGCGCAAGTGCCCGGGCGGGCCGAAGGAAAGCGGTCCCTTGGCCTTTTCTGCCCGGGCGTCCTGCTGGAGCGTGATGAGCGCCAGGCCCGGGCCTGCCGTGTATTCGAGCTGGAAATCGGCGTCGCCATGCTTGATCACCAGCACATCGCCAATCAGCGAGCGCCTGGGATTGGAGTAATGGAGCTGGCCACGCCAGGTGTGCCAGCCGGGACCGTATTGGGCGAATTGATGGGTGGTCTGGCAGCCAGCCACAAGGGCAATACAGGCGACGAGAAACAGGAAACGGGAGATCACGAGACGGCAGAGGATTGTGGTTGAAGGGTCAAACGGGGGACGAGGGTGGCAAAACGCTGGAGATAAACGACGAGGTAAAACACGCGCATCCGCCACCAGATGCCAAAGCCGGTGGCGATGTTTCCCGCCAGCACGGCATTTACTGCCGGGGCGAGCTGGAAATGTTGCGTCGGGCTGGAGAGCACCTCAATGAACTCGTGCTGATACCAGCCGCGCACAAAGTTGAGATACATATCCATCACGCGGTTCAACTGGCGCGAGTAGCGCGCAAAGAGGGCTTCCTGTTTTTTCGGATGGTCGAGCACGACCTGCAAGGCATCCGCCGCCCGCTCGCCCGACATGAGGGCAAAGAAGACTCCGGTGCTGAAAATGGGATCGATGAAACCCGCCGCGTCCCCGGCCATCATCCAGCGTTCACCGGTCAGGGCCGTGTTGCGGTAAGAGTAATCGCCGATCGACTGCACGGGCATCGTCCGTTTGGCCTCCGTCATCTGCGCGCTGATTACCGGCTGCTCGCGGATGCATTGTTCCAGCACGGCCTCGGGGGAAAGCTTCGATTGCTTGAAGCGGTCGGTATTCATCACCACGCCCACGCTGGTTACGGTGGGAGAGACCGGAATCATCCAGAACCAGTAATCTTCCGCGCGGATCAGCCGCACGACTGTTCCCTCGGTCTCGCCATCGCCCTGGACGTTTTCGAAATGCGAGAAGACGGAGAACTTCTTGAGATCGGGATACGCCTGCTTGAGCCCAAGTAGCTGGCCCAGCACCGTGTTGCGACCACTGCAATCCAGCACGTAGCGGGCTTCGATTGTCTCCGGTTCACGACCTGCGGTCTGGATTTGCAGCATGGCTTTCTCCGTATCGAAGGCCACGCCTTTTACGGTCGTTTCCTCGCGCACTTCCGCGCCATTTTCCGCCGCATGGTCGAGCAGCATTTTGTCGAAATCCGAGCGCAGAACGTTGTAGGCCTTTTTATGTTTGAGCCGGAATCCATTGCGGAAATGGAAGATCGTCTTCTTGTTGCAGGCGGTGGTGATGTGGGCGCCGATTTTCGGCATGCTCATGGCATCCAGCTTCTCCCGCACGCCCAGCCGCTCAAGGGTTTCGATGGAGTAGGGGAGCAGCGATTCGCCGATATGGAAGCGCGGGAATTTCTCCCGCTCCAGCACCAGCACCCGCCGTCCGTTGCGGGCGAGTAAAGTGGCTGCCGCACTGCCGCCGGGGCCGCCGCCTATGATTGCTACATCGTATTTCATCTGCGGGGCGCACTGTAGCAAAGTCCGCCTGCTTGGGAAGGGGGGAAAAAGGGGGCCTCTGTTTCGGGGGCAGCCGAAGGCGCGAAAATCCGCAGGGGAAGACTTCGGCACCTGGGGCAGCATTTTGGGTGAGGAAATGGTGAAGCAGGAAGCCCGAAAGCCACGAAGCAGGGATTTTTTAAGTGCAACCCCTTCCTGGCTTCATGGATTCCTGCTTCAAGATGCCTCTTTTTTCGTCGGTTTCGGGTATTTGGCGGGCCGCAAAATTTCTATGGCGCGACGGCGGGCGAAAGTTCAAAATGCGGCCTATGATGCAAGGTTCCCGCGAATTTGACTACGAAGTGATCGTCATCGGCGGTTCGTTGTCGGGAGCCGCGCTGGCCACGCTGGTCTTGAAGGAAAACCCTGCGTTGCGCGTGCTGGTGGTCGAGAAATCAGAGAAATTCACCCGCCGCGTCGGCGAGGCGACGGTGGAGGTGAGCGCTTATTTTTTGGGCCGGGTGTTGGGACTGACCCAGCATTTGAACGAGTCCCATCTGGTGAAGCAGGGGATGCGCTTCTGGTTTCATAATGCCGAAACGAAGTCACTCGATCAGGCCAGCGAGATCGGCGGGAAATTTCAAGCCCGCCTGCCGTCCTATCAGCTGGATCGGGCGGTTTTTGATGAAGAAGTGTTGCGCCGGGCCGTGGAACTGGGCGCGGAATTGCGCCGCCCCGCCCAGGTTACGGCGGTGGAACTCGGGACGGGAAGTTCGCAGGTGACGATCAAGGAAGGCGACCAGACGGTGACGCTTCGCGCGCGCTGGGTGGTGGATGCCTCGGGAGTCGCCGCCCTGCTGGCCCGTAAGAACGGCTGGTTCAAGATGAACGATCTGCACCCGACTGCCGCCGCCTGGGCGCGCTGGCAGGGCGTGAAGGATTGGGACGGCCCCGAGTTTGCCACCCGGTTTCCCGACTGGTTTGCCCGCTGCTATGGCGTGCGCGGTACGGCGACCAACCACATCGTCGGCGATGGCTGGTGGAGCTGGTGGATTCCGCTCAAAGGCGGCGATGTGAGCGTCGGCGTCGTCTTCGATCAGCGCCTCAACGAATTTCCCGGGGAAGGCCAGCCCATTGCCGGGCGGCTTCGCCAGTTTCTCCAGCAACATCCGGTTGCCCGCGAGCTGCTGGAACACGCCCAGCCGGTGGAAGGCGATGCGCTCTGGCGGCGCAACCTCGCCTATTCCAGCACTACCTTCGCCGGCGATGGCTTTGCGTTGGTGGGTGATGCCTCGGCCTTTATCGATCCCTTTTACAGCCCGGGCATGGACTGGATTTCTTTCACCACCACCGCCACTGCGGCGCTCATTGCAGCCCAGCAGCGCGGGGAGCCAATGGCCCCGCTGGTGGAGCGGCACAATGCCCATTTTTCCCGGGCTTACACGCGCTGGTTCCAGGCCATCTATCAGGACAAGTACGAATACCTGGGCGACTACGAGCTGATGAGTGCCGCGTTCCGCCTCGACCTCGGGCTCTACTACCTCGGCATCGTTTCCCAGCCGTTCAAGTTCGGCCCGAAGGCGCTGATGATCCCGCCCTTCGTCCCGGCGGTTTCGACCCCGATCTTCCATTTCATCCGCACCTACAACCGTCGTCTCGCGAAGATGGCGCGCAACCGCCGCCGTCGCGGCGTTCACGGCCGGGCCAATAGCGGTCACAATCTGCTCGTCCCGGGCTACACCTTCGGCGCGGTGAATGCCTGGCTCCTCGCCAAGGCGGTCGGCGCGTGGCTGCGGCTGGAGCTCAAAGAAGGCTGGCGCACGTGGTTTACGGCGGAAAAGGCGGCTGCGATGAAAACGCCCGCGGAGATGCCTGCGAAGGCGGAAGCGCAGGCGGCGTGATTCACGCCTAAAAAGCTGAAAAGTAAATGGCCGAGGCCGACGAGGAAACGGCAACAAACCCTCCATAACGACCAGTAAGCTTTGCGGGCGCGTAGAACTCGGAGTCCTTCTGAACCGCTGCTGCTGGCCACCACGATGGAGGTGGGAGGTGACAAGCACTCGTGAACTCAGCGGGCGGTGGAGAAGTGAGTGCGGGCGCAAGCACCGCACGCCAAGCCGGAAGATCGCTTGTTGCAACGAGTAGAACTCCCGAAAGCGAGGAGTCTGACGGGCCGGGAACCAGTCCAGTGCTGTTGTTCTGGACATCCTCGGTCATGTGCGCGTCGAGGAGTGGAGCGGGAACGCGGCAATATTTGTTGAGAATCGCGGTGGCGCGCGCGATTCGCTCCTGCTGCGAGCCAGTAAGCTCGCTGCGAATTTGCTTTTGGGCTGGCGGATTACAGGCAGTGAGCACGAAGCAGAGAAGGCCCAGTAGCGTGGCTTGCACGAAAGAATAGAAAACGACTTTCATTTAGTTCTATCGCCCTCCGGGTGATAGGGCCTTAAAATGTTTGCCCATGTGATTTACTGTTTTCGGCAAGTGGGAAAATCACAAGTCGGAATGTTGAATGTGGTCAACGCTGCTTTGCCCGGAGCTCTTTCAAGATTCATGGACATGAGTCCTTGCCTTAATAAGGCGCTCTGGGCTTTACCGCTGGGATGGGATCATTTTGCCATATGAGATGCAGATTTGTATCAATCCCATAAATGATGCGGAAACGAAGCAGGAGTGAGGAAAAGCTCATCATCCAAAAACGATGTCATTCTGAATGAAATGGAGCATCGCGAAATGGAATGAAGAATCTCCATCTATTTCTGCGTCGGGAAAACGTGGCGAGTTCTTTGTGTAACAACGCCCTCTCCGCATCAGAAATAATTGGAGATTCTTCGCGGCGCTCAGAATGACATTCGTTTCCAATTCGCGCCTCACCGCCTTCATTGCCGAGGTTTAATTATCGGGCTGGCTGTACCGTTCGACGGCGGCCTGGGCGGAATTGCGGATGTCTTCGTCGGGGTCCTGCAGGAGCCGCTGCCAGAGCGACAGCGTGCGCGGATCGTCCAGTTGCTCGAGGCCGTCCACGGCGGTTTCGCGCACATCGTCCGGTTGCCCGTTCACCAGGGCGTTGGTGTAGAGGATCAGCTTTTGGTTTTTGACGTTCTGGTCGTCGTCGTCGCCCATGTCGGCGGCGGTGCTTAGGATTTGCACGCGCAGTTCCATCTTCTGCTCGCCCTGGAAGAGCCTCGCGAGGGTCTGGAGCGCTTCCGCATTATCCTGGTCGCCAAGCTGGCTGATCACGTCGGAGCGGTCATCGTCGTCGGTGGTGGAAAGGTATTTCTGCGCGAGCACGGCGGGGGCGGAGTCGCATCGGCATCCGGGCTGTCGGAAGGCGATGCTTCGGGCGGGGTGGGCGGGGTGGGAGCCTCGCTGGTAATTGGCATCTGCGAAATCGTCGCCGTCGGGGCGGGGGTCGGCGTGGAAGTTGTGGCGTTCGACCCGCTGTTGTCGTCGGATTTTGAGCACCCAAGAGCAGCGAACGCGAGAAGTCCGCTCAAAAGCCTTGCATGCCACGCGTACGAATTTGAGAATGCCTGCACAGACCGCATGAAATTGATTGATCGCTACGTCGGCAAGGAGATTTTGCTTACGGCCAGTATGGCCGTAGCCGTGTTGAGCCTCGTCCTGGTGCTTGGAAACGTGTTCAAGCAGTTGTTCGACCTCCTCGTCAACCACAACGTCCCGCTGGACTACATCCTCGCCTTCATTGGCTACATCATCCCGTTTTCGCTCACGTTTACGATTCCCTGGGGCTTTCTTACCTCGGTGCTGCTGGTCTTCGGCAAGCTCTCGGCGGAGAATGAGTTGATCGCCCTGCGCGCCACCGGTGTCAGTATTCCACGGGTCTGTTACAGCCTCTTCGCGCTGGCGGCGATTTGTTGCGGCATCTGCTTCTGGATCAACGTCGCGGTCGCCCCCGCCGCCCAGCAAAAGATGAAGGAGGCGCTTTTCAACATCGCCACCAGCAATCCGATTGCGATGTTCACCAGCGACCAGGTGATTGACGATTTCCCGGATACGAAAATCTACGTGGGGAGCAAGAACGGCCCCAATCTCCAAAATCTGCTGATGTACAAAACCGGCAAATCCGGTGATCCGCTGGAAGTGGTGTATGCCCGCAGCGGCAGCCTGGAGGTGGACAAGTCAAACATGCAGGTGCTGCTAAAACTCATCAATGCACAGATCGAGCAGCGGGACGAAAATCACAGCTCCGATTTCACCCGCATCCAGCAAGGCATCGTGGCGCAGAACATCGTGCTGCCGATCTCGCTGGAAGACCTCTACAACCGCGCCAAAAGCAAGCGCAGCGCGAGCACGATGACTTTGAATGAGCTGATCACCAACCTCAAGGAGCAGCCCCAGGGCAAGCAGGGGAAAGTGGACGCCGGAGCCCTGAGCGCTCTGCGCACGGAGATCAACAAGCGTTATTCGTTCTCGCTGGCCTCGCTGGCTTTTGCCATTATCGGCGTTCCGCTGGGCATCACCGCCCACCGCCGCGAAACCTCGGTGGGCTTCCTGTTTAGTATCGTGGTGGCGTTCGTGTATTTCTTCTTCATCATCATTGCCGACTCGTTGAAGAACAATCCGCATGCCCATTCCGATCTGCTCATCTGGCTGCCCAACGTGCTCTTCATCACCCTCGGTACCTATCTCTTCGTCCGCCTCGCCCGGCGGTAAGGCGGCAGAAGTTATCCGCAGATTATGCCTCTTAAAGAGGGGTGACGATTGCAGTTGGTGCTTGCCGGCCACCAGGACGGGATCCGCTCGACTTCGCTACGCTGCACTCGGAATGACGGCATGGCGGGCCGTTTAAAAATCTGCGTAAATCTGCGAAATCTGCGGATAACCCTTTCTCCCAACGACCTCTAACCCTCCTCGCGGGCACCCGCCATTTCGGGGAGTCCCGTGCGATCCAGTTCACGTAGATCCAGCCCGCGGGTCTCGGTGCCGTATTTGATGAAGAGCAGCAGCGTCACCAGCATGGGAATCATGATGATCCCCGCCGCAATCCCCATCGGCGGATCCAGGGCGGTAATGCTCAGGGTCTGCGCAAACACGCCGCCGATCTTCGAGCAGGCGGCGATCCATCCCGTCGCGCGCCCACGCACCTTGAGCGGATAGCTTTCCGAGGCGTAGGGGAGCAGGATGGCAAGAATGCCGTTGCTGCCTACGATCAACATCGCAATGGGAAACACCGGGCTCCCCCCGGCATGGCCTTCCAGCAGCAGCACCCAGCCCAGGCCGCCCAGCGTCACCGCGATCATGGTTGCCAGCGACCATTTCGTGCTCCAGCGGCTGTACATCAACGTGCAGAGGAAGACGGTGGGAAAGGCAATCAGCGCCGACTCCGCCAGCAGCTTCGACGACACCCCCATGCTAAAGCCTTTGGCCACGAGGTCGGCTGGCAGCCACAGCAACAGCCCAAAATTGATGAGCCCCCACGCCACGGCGGCGAGGCTCAATGCAACCGTCTTGCCAATCATCCCCGCCGTCCAGATCGAAGGCGCCGGGGTGTGATGCACGGCGCTATGGTGCGGGAGAAGGCTGTCCGTTTCATCGGCATCCTCTTCGCTGGGGGCCAGATCGCGGCTCACCATGCCAAAGCGTTCCATCACGTCGTGCGCCTCGTCCTTGCGCCCGCGTGCGAGCAGGAACTTGGCGGATTCCGGGATCAGCCCGCCCATGAAGACGAGGATCAAGCCCGTGGGCAAATTCAAGAGCCACATGATGCGCCAGCTATAGGTCGGCACCAGCAGCGCGGAGAATCCGCTCGCCGCAAAGTAGCCGCCGACTGCTCCGAGCCCGCCGACCAGCACCAGCGCCCACCCGCGATGCTTCGAGGGCATCGTCTCCGCCAGCAGTGCGTAGGTCACCGGCAGCATGCCACCCGCGCCCGCACCCATGAGGAAGCACATGCCCACATTCCACGCCAGCGACGGCATCGCCCCGCAGATCGAGGTCCCCACAAACACCACCGCCGAGAGCAGGATGGACGCCTTGCGCCCGTAAATGTCCGCGATCACCCCCCACAGCACCGAGCCGGTCACCGTTCCCACCAGCGCAAAGAACGGCACCAGCGACGCCACTTTCTTCGCCACGCCGTATTCCTTCACCAGTCCTGGCATCACAAACCCCAGGGCAGCCGGTTTCATCACGTCGATGATTAGCGCCACCACCAGCACCAGCATCAGCATCCAGTGCGCACGATGCAGGGGCGCATCCTCCGGCGCCGTGACCATGATCCGCGCCGCCGCCCGGCGCTGGGACTGGAGCTGCCTGGGCAACAGGCCATACGCCGCCACGCCAATTCCCAGCACAATGAGCGCCATGCCAAACAGCATCCCCGGATCCATCGGCATCCCCGCCAGCTTGAAGCCGTCGTTTTTTCCCATCCAAAACATGGGAAGATGCAAGAGCACCCCCGCCGTGACCCCCGCGCAGCCCAGCGCAAAGGCCCACACTCCCTGTCGATCCATAAATACTTTGCCGTTCATCGTTCGTAAAATTGGGTAATTTCTGTTTCTTTCCAGCTGCGGGGACGAGGTGATTTCGCCGGATGAGCTGCCGGAATCTGGGGGACTGTGCGGGGAAGTGTCTGTTTTGTAAACCTTTAGCTGGTGACGTTTCCCTGCGGGCGCAACCCGTAAGCTCACCCATTCCGCATGCCTGGGCTGGGCGCTCATTGTGGGTTGCAGCGTGGGGAGAGGTGCGTAGGTTTAATCAACAACCTGATCAAGCCTATGATTACGATTCTACCAGACACGGAAGGCAAAGCGCTGGTGGCCGAGGCTTCCGAAAAGCTGACCACGAAAGATTACGAGGAGGTTTTTCTCCCGAAACTTGATGAACTCATCCACCAATACGGAAAGATCCGGATGGCGTTCTATCTGGACGATTCGTTTGCCGGATGGGAGCCGGGGGCGATGTGGGACGACGCCAAATATGGCCTGGCGCATCGCAAGGATTTCGAGCGTATTGCCATCGTGGGCGGCCCCCGATGGGTGGAGTGGATGACGAAGCTGGGGGCGCATTTCATGCCGGCCGAAGTGCGAACCTTTGCCAAACCGGCCTTGCCTGAGGCCATCAAGTGGGTGAAGGAAGCCGCCTGACTTTCAGAAGCGGCTTTCCGAAAGACGGTCAGCAGCAGGATTTTCCCCGCCAGGTGCGGGGAAAAAGGAATGGCTGTGCTGTCTTCCCGGGTGGCTGTTTCAGGCCACGCTCTGCGGAACTGTCACCGCCGGCTTCTTCACATGCGGCAGGATTTTTTCCACCGCCGCCTGCGCCGTGAGACCGTGTTTCTTGCGGAGAATGTCCACCGCACCGTGCTCGACGAACTGGTCGGGCCAAGCCACCCGGACCACCGGGGTGGTGATTCCGGCGTCGGCGAGATGTTCGAGGATGCCGGTGCCGTAGCCGTTGTGGACGACGTGGTCTTCCATCGTGCAGATGACATCGACGCTGCGGGCGAAGAATTCGAGAGTACCGGTATCGAGCGGCTTGATCCAGCGTGGGTTGATGACCGCGGTGGAAATGCCCTGGGCTTCCAGCAGCTTTGCCGTTTCGAGGGCGACGGAGCAGAAGTTGCCCAGGCCAAAAATGGCGACCGTCTTGCCGTGCTTGAGCACTTCGCTCTTGCCGATCTCCAGCAGTTTTGGCGTGTCCTTGGGCTTCGCTCCCGTGCCGGCGCCGCGCGGGTAGCGGATGGCGATGGGGCCGGTGTGATGGTTGGCCATGGTCCAGAGCATGTCGGCGAATTCCTCTTCGTCCTTCGGCTGCATGAAGACGAGGCCAGGGACGTGGCGGAGGTATCCAATGTCGAACAGGCCATGGTGCGTGGGGCCGTCGTCGCCGCTCAGGCCGGCGCGATCCATGCACAGGGCGACATTCAGATTTTGCAGCGCCATGTCGTGGATGATCATGTCATACGCGCGCTGCATAAAGGTGGAGTAAATCGCCAGGAAGGGCTGCAACCCCTGCACCGCCATGCCGCAGGCGAAAAGCGCGGCGTGTTCCTCGGCGATGCCGACATCGTAGTAGCGCTCGGGGTGCTTCTTCTGGAAATGTACGAGGCCGGTGCCGGTGGGCATGGCGGCGGTGATGGCGACGACCTTGTTGTTCGTATCCGCGAATTTCGCGAGCGTCTTGCCGAGCAGTTCGGAGTAGGTGGGCTGGCTGGCCGGAGCGGTTTCACCCGTTTCCAGCTTGTAGCGGCCGAGGCCGTGGAATTTGTCGGGCTGCTGGAGGGCGGGCTCGTAGCCTTTGCCTTTCTTGGTGAGAATATGGAGCACGACCGGCTCATTCTGCGTCTTGAGAAACTCGAAGGTGCGAATGAGGGTGGGGATGTCGTGGCCGTCGATTGGACCGTAATAGCGGAGGCCGAGATCTTCGAAGAGGGTATTGGGGAGCAGGAGCCCTTTCACGCCGGATTCCACCTTGTGCGCGAGTTTCACCGCTTCCTTGCCACCGATCATTTTCACGAAGCGCGCGGCCTGATCGTGGAGGTGAGCGTAGGTGGGGCTGGTGGTGATCTTGTTGAAATAATGGGCAATGGCACCGACGTTCTTGGCGATCGACCATTCGTTGTCGTTGAGCACCACGATGAAGCGCTTGGTGGAGTGGGCGACGTTGTTCAGCGCCTCGTAGCTCACGCCGCAGGTGAAGGCGGCATCGCCCGCCACCGCGACCACGTGCTCATTGCCACCCTTGCAATCGCGCGCCACCGCCATGCCCAGCGCGGCCGAGAGGGCGGTGCCGGCGTGGCCCGCGCCATAACAATCGTGTTCGCTCTCCGTTCGCAGCAGGAAGCCATTAAGGCCCTGGTACTGGCGCATGGTGTGGAACTGCTCGCGCCGCCCGGTGAGCAGCTTGTGGACATAGCCCTGATGGCTCACGTCAAAGACAAATTTGTCCTCCGGCGTATTGAACACCCGGTGCATCGCAATCGTCAGCTCGACCACGCCCAGATTCGGCCCCAAATGGCCGCCGACGGAATTCGGATTCGACTCGGAAAGAATGCTGATGAGTTCGTCGCGAATTTCCTGCGCGAGAACCGGCAGGTCTTTTTCGTTCAGCGCCTTTACGTCGGCCGGCGAGTTGATGGTATCTAGGAAACGCATGGGTGATTTTTTTAAAATAAACGAATTTCGTCGGACTCCTCGGCGGTAATTTCCATCGTAGCCGTGGAGGGGGCCGCCGCGGGCTCGGCGGCCTTTTGCGGGGCGGGGTCGAATTCCTGCAAGGTCGGTTTTTCCCCGGCTTTTTCCGTAATGAGCTGGATGCGCTTTTCGGCGACCTTCAGTTTTTCGGAGCAGAAGCCCACCAGCTTGATGCCTTCCTCATAGCGGACGAGGAGATCGTCGAGCGGCAGCTCATCGGACTCCATCTGCGCGATGATGCTTTCGAGCCGGGAAAGCGCCTGCTCGAAGTTCTTCGGTTCCGGAGACTTGGGCATGGGTGAAACTGAAGGCTAAACCGCGGCTTTGACAAGCATCGAATCAAGAGAGGGCAAAAAATCAGTCCGAGGTCCGCGTCCAGCGATCGTGGTCGGCATAGAAGACGCACTCGTTGTCGATCGGCATCGGCGCGACCGCGTTGAAAGGGAAGTCGCGGAAGTTGTTGCTGCGCAGGATGAGGGGGGCCCAATCCGAGTATTCCCCGCGCAGGATGCCTTTGAAGAGCGGCAGGTCTCCCGTGATCGGCGTGAGGTAAATGCCGATGATCGGAGCGTGGAGCTGGTCGTAATCGTGCAGGGTGATCACATCGGTCATCTTCGAGGGCAGCCACAGGCATTTGCGGTTGGCATACCAGCCCACGGCCCAAGGCATGTCGGAGACGATGATGTCATCGGAATTACTCCAGTCCCGCAGCAGCGTGATGTAGGGCGGCACATAAGGCGGCCACGCGACCTTGTTCTTCGGGCTGCCAAAGGCGCGGCCCACGATCGGCATCGCCGAAACAATGAACAACAGCGCCAAAAAGCAGAGACGCGCGTAGTTCAGGTTCACTTCCAGCCGCGACCAGAGCACCAGCAGAAGCGCCAGTCCAAAGGCCACGAAGAGCGGAATGAAGAGCACATGGAGATCATTCGCGTCGATGGCCTGGCTGGGAATGGAACTCACATCCTTCATGTTCATGTTGTACAGGCACATGCCGAAGACGGCGCCGATCCACATCACGAGGACCGCCCACTTGAAAATATCCGTTTCCCGGCGCCGGAAGCGGTAGAGGAGAGCGGCAAGAAAGAACGGCGCAGCCACAATCGCCCCCAGGAGGGTGTAGATGCTCCCCATTTGCGTGATCAGGCCGTACATGAGCTTGTAGCGGAAGAAGTAGGGCTGGATGCCGGTGTAGTCCCCGGTAAAGCCGCGCATGATGGAGTCCTCGCTGCCGCGGATGCCATCCAGAATGGACAGATAGGCGATACCCAGCGGATAGCCGCAAACGTGGTAGTTCCGAATCATCCAGGGCAGGTACATCCCCCCCACAATCGCCACCATGAGAATGGGAGCCAGCCACCAGGGCCGGAAGTAGAGCGCGACAAACAGCACGCACGCGCCGAAAATAAAGAAGGTCATCGCATGGGTGAGCCCCAGCAGGCCGAAGGCCACCGCACAGGCCACCAGCCAGGCCAGCGGGCGCTCTCCCAGCTCCTGCGCTTCAATCGCCCGCGCCAGCAGATACACGGCAATGCTGAAGAGCAGCAGCATCAGCATTTGCGGAAGTCCGCTCGTGGAGAACTGCCAGAGCCGGTCGCACAGCACCAGCATCATGCACCCCATCGTGGCCAGCCGGACGTCGAATAATCGTCGCAAGAGCAGGAAAATGACGCCGACTGAGAGGATGAAGCAGGCCATGTCCACGACGACGATCATGCGATCATTCACGTAGATCAGGTCATTCATCGTCATCTTCCAGTCCTTCTTCGTCAGCAGCAAGAAAGGGGCAAGCACCAGTGAATGCAGCGGAGCATGGTAGGTATCCGGCACCGTGCCGTCCGGGAAGTCGCCTCTTTTGTGCTGAATCTGGGCCAGCGCGGCGGGGCGCAGTTCATTGGTGGCAAATCCCTGGCCACTTGCAACGGAGCGGGCGATCTGGGCCTGCTCCATCGCCCGGGGATTGGAAAGCCCGACAAAGTCCCAAAAGAAATAGGCCGAGGCGACCGCGAGCGTAAAAACGAGGAACGCCACAAACTTAATCCAGCCGACCCATGAGCCTTCCTCCAGATTATGAACAAATTGTTGAATGTCGTTTTCGGATGCCATGAAGAAACGGGGACTACTCCGGGTTTTTAAGCGATTTCAGGCGGCGATGGAGCGTGCGCCGGCTAATGCCGAGTTGCTGGGCTGCTTTGGTGATGTTGCCTTTGGTTTCATCAAGAGCGCGCATCATCAGCCGATGTTCTGTCTCATGCAAATTCAAATGCTGGGCGCTGCCGGATAAAAATCTTGCCACATCCTGGGCGGCTTTGGTCTGCGCCTTCCGCTCGCGCACCCGCAGCGGCAGGTCGCGCAGGGTGATCTTTGGCCCGCTGGCCATCACCACGCCATGCTGGATCGCTGCCTGGAGGTCGCGCACGTTGCCGGGCCATTCGTAGGCGAGGATGGTTTCCATGGCGTCGGCGGTGAGCTCGCGCACCGGCTTGCCGTTCTCCTTCGCGGTCGATTTGAGAAAGGCGGCGACGAGCAGGGGGATATCCTCCTTGCGCTCGCGCAACGGGGGGAGGGTGAGGGTGACCACGCTCAACCGGTAGAACAGGTCGTCGCGAAATTTCCCCTCGGCGACCATTTGCTCCAGGTCCTTGTTGGTGGCGGCCACCACGCGCACATCCACATGCAGGGTCTGGCTGCCGCCCACCCGCTCAAATTCCCGTTCGCCCAGCACGCGCAGGAGTTTTACCTGCGTATTCGCATCAATCTCGCCGATTTCGTCGAGGAACAGCGTGCCGCCGTCGGCCTGCTCGAAGCGTCCAATGCGGCGCTCCATCGCCCCGGTGAAGGCCCCTTTTTCGTGGCCGAACAGCTCGCTTTCCAGCAACTGCGGCGAGAGGGCCGCGCAGTGAATGGCGGTGAACTTGGCCTTCGCGCGCTGGCTCAGGTTGTGAATGGCATGCGCCACCAGTTCCTTCCCGGTGCCGCTCTCGCCCTGGATAAGCACCGTGGTGCGCGAGGGCGCCACCTGTTTTACAACGTCGAACACCTCGTGCATTGCCAGCGAGTTGCCGATGATGTTCTCCAGCCCGTAGCGCTTTTCCACCTGCTGCTTGAGCTCCACCACCTCGCGTTCCACCGCGCGGCTTTTCAGCGCGCGCTGGATCAGAATTTCCAGCTTGTCGATGTTGATTGGCTTGGTGACGAAGTCGTAGGCGCCGTGCTTCATGGCTTCCACCGCCGTATCCACCGAGCCGTAGGCCGTCATCATGATGCAGATCGGCGCATGTGGCATTTTGAGGATGCGATCGATGAGCGTCATGCCATCCTCCCCCCCCAGTCGTAGATCGGTGAGCACGAGGTCCACCACATCCGACTCCAGCACCCGCAGCGCCGAGGCAATATCCCCGGCGATATAGACCTCAAAGGAATCTTCCAGCGACGCACGCAAGCCTTCGCGCGTATGTCGCTCATCGTCCACGATCAAGATAGTCGGCTTCATTGAGGGCAGCTCACTCCGGCGGCCCGACGATCTTCATCGTCAATGTGCCAAAGTGTCGCAGAGAATAAATGAGATCGGGGGGAAGTCAATGGGACAGAGTGTAACGATTTCGAGGAGATCGTGGGGCGCGTCCTGCTCGATGGAAGCTGGACGAGGGGGGGAGAAGAGTGCGCCCGGCGGGGTTCGAACCCACAGGGATTACTCTGTAGGTGCGTTCTACATGGAACTAACGTGCCAGTTTCGTGCCAAATTTTACGATCTTCTTGAGCTCGTCGGACGGATAGACCTCAAAGTATTGCTTGGCCTCAATCTCGGATTTTGGATCGTTATAGTCCTCGCGCACCTTGGCTGGACTATTGCCCATCTCGAGTGCGACTTGAGCGATGTTCTTTACGATCGCCAGCCGGTTGGAGCCGAAGGAATGGCGGAGGGCGTTGTTATCCCAGCCCTCCCATTTCAGCGCCTTTCTCATTCTCGCCAGCGCATCGGTTTGCGCAGATTCCAGGTCTTTCCATTTTCTAGGAATGACAAAGCCGCTCTCCTCGGCGCACAGTCTTAGCCATTCGTCCAAAGGGTCTAAAATCGGCACCTGTCTCGCCACGCGCACTTTCCTCGCCACCGCCCGCCTTACGGCAATCGTCTTTTCCCGCCAGCGAAAGGCCATCCATTCGAGCCGGAAAATCTCACTGGTGCGCAAGCCGCCAAAACAGGCAATCGCCGCCCATGGTAGCCACACCGGATCCTGAGTGGCGAAATAATGCAAAATCGTCGAAATCTGCCCGGGGCTGTAGGTAGTCACCTCGCCGCCCTCGCTTTGCTTTGGAATCAATTCCGCCACGGTGATTCGCTGCGGATCAAGCCACTCCTTCTTTTTCGCAAAGCGCATGAGTCTCACGATGGATTCGCGAACATTGTCCCGGCGCCGGGCACTCACTGGACTACCCGCCGGTTTGATTGTCCCGTCTTTCTGACGCCAGGCGCGGCTTGTCCGCAGCCCGTTCAGATAGTCGCGCACGTTTTCCTCAGTGACGGCCGGCAAATCTAAATGAACCTTCGCGAAGGCTTCCAAATCCCGATCGAGGGGTTCGATATATTTCCCCTCATCGCGCCGGTCATCCCTCAATTCAATCAAGAGCCGCTCCAGCACCTTATCCGTAGTCGGGCACTCTTTTCTCTCCACATGGCCTCGGACGAAAAACTGAACCGCCGCGCCTAGCGAATGCTTCCCCACCCGCTCGAGTGCGCTCACATATTCGGCAATCGCCACGTTGAGCGGAATCCCCCACGGTCGCAAAGCCTGCACTGCGAGCCGGTAATTGTCCCGGTCAGCACTGGTGAGCGTGAGCACATCGGCTTGGGAATTGGCGATGGCAGACGCGATCTCATCGGCGCGGGCTGTCGCCTCGGATTTCTTGGTAAAAGTTTCGCGGGAGCGCGGCGCGCCCTCGTGCTGATACCAGCGGATGATGAAACGGCTATCGCCGTAGGTCTGGACCGGGATTTTGACGTTCCCGGATTTCGCCACATAGACGGGTTTTTTCTCTGCCTTGGGTTCTGACTCCATGGGATTATCGAGAAAATCTATCTAAAATTCCGATTACATCGTTAGCATCATTACTCCACAAATTAGCGTTCGATAAATCGATGTGGCTTGTCTGAGTAAGGGGGATTACCCAAACGTATTTTTCGGTGTCATCAAAAACTTGCCGTTGGCATGTGGCAATTAGAATGTCACCCTTTTTTCCTGATATTTTATACCGTCCATCTGCATCAGTTTGGGTAAAGGAAACCGCCTTTGGTAGCCAATCATCTACTGAACGAAAATCAACATTCCATGATGAACCGGATTGTCTCATTGCTTGCAGACCACCGCGCAGAGACGGAATTGCATCGTGGATTTCAGTTCGGTTAAATATCGCTATTTGTGCTAACCCTAATTTTATACTCTCTCCGCCTTTGGTTACAATGAACACTTGCCCATCAAGATCTACGGAAGAGCGGAAAGTATTAGAACTCCATGCAAAAATCTGATCCCTAAGAAGAATAGCGCAAATTGTCGCAGAAATTCCCACCGCAATTACTACAGCGACGGCCATTCGGAAAGGGGTTGTTTTCTTTCTGGAGTCCTTCTTTTTCTTTGGAAGATTTGGGAATATATTTCCCAGGGGAACCCATTCAACCATCCCTTCGCACCAGCCTAAATCTGTAGGAGAATAAATGCCTTCCCTGAGATAAGCCTCTAGTAAACCCTTCGCGAACGGGCCTGACTCTTTTCCATTACTCGATACGTAGATTTCCATAGCCTTAATTTTTTGTGATCTGTTTTGCAAAACCTGATCCGCCTTCTACCTCATCGGCGCCGTGAACGCTGCCGACCAAAAAGCAGGCGCATAAAACGCCGCACATACCGCGCAAGTTCATACCTTATTCCTTTCCTTCTTTTTTGAGGGTTTTTGCGATGCCGGGTCTGGTGCTTCTGGCCCGCGGACCGCTTGCTTGCTTTCTCCCGGGCGCTTCTTCGTTGAGGGAATGGGCACCAGTTGAGGATAAATGTGGGTTTATTACCGTCCCAGTAGGGACACTCTGTGCAGGGAGATTTGAAGGGGCTTTCCATACGGCATCACCAGCCGTTGGTGTGTTACCATGTGCACCGGATGTTTTCCTAGCATTTTCGACATGTTTCTTGAGTTGCAGGATGATCCATTTGGAGCGGGAGCGCTCATCCGCCTCCGCCAAGTCGTCGATTTCGGCGAGCAAATCCTTGGGCAGAGAGATGCTGATTTGCGTTTGATCCTGTGCGCGTTGTCCCTTTGGCATGTCGGGAGTATATCACACCGTATTTTTTTTCAACATTTTTAATTGACGGGTTGGTGTATCCGGGTGTATCACACTCACATGCCAGAGGAAGCCATCCAACACATCACCGTCAGCGGTGTTCCGAAACCTCTCGTTGAGAACATTGACGAACTCGCTAAAACAGAGCACCGCAACCGCTCCAGTTTCATCGTTAAAATTCTCTCCGATGCGGTGAAGGCTCGCCGCAAACGTCCCGTGGCTCCTCGCCGGTAACTCTCAACCCTCAACCTTAAAGATCACCATGGCGTCAGAACCCATTGTAGTTCATATCACCGAACCGGACCCGATTTGGCTTTTGCGTCAGCGGGAAATCCACGGGGCGATGCGCAGGCATTCGCCAGCCCTCAACCGCCGCCGCCCGGGGTTTCTCTCCCGGTTTCTCGGAAAGGCGGGTGCGCGATGAGCGATACCTCACATGTTCAAGCCCTCCGTGATTGGAGGTCTTCAAAGCGCACATTCCGTAAGACGGAGAAGCATTCACTCGAAAATATTGCCTATGCGCTGATCCTTTCCGCCCGGCGCATGCGCAAACGGTGTCGTGAATTTCGCGAGCCGGGGCAGTATTACGCCCGCTTAGTATTACGCGCCGAGGCGGCCTATCTGTATGAGGACGCCTATCGGATTTGTAAGCATATCGGAGCGGGGCACGGTCTCCTAAAAGGGCACGCTCCAATGGAGCGGGAGCATAATCCCGAAGCGAGGGCCGCCGCATGAGCATCCTTTCTTCCACCTCCCAGCTTTTGCAGAGGCATACGCGGCAATGGCGGGCGAGCCGCAAAACCGAGGCTGATCCGAAAGCGAATGTGGAGTATGTCGCGAGCTTGCTGATTGCGCGGGCTCGGCTACTCAGGGCCAAGGCGGCCGTGCATCGCCAGCAATACCAGCAGTCGCGCAATTTCGAGCTCCGCTTGCGCGCGATCGCGAACCGGCACGATGCCTCCTTTCTCTATCAGCAGGCTTTCCACCTGTGCCGCACCATGGGGAAGGGGCACGGTCTGCTCCAGGGCCGCGCACCGCTCGACCCGCAACGCGCAACCCGGAGGGCCGCATGATTTTCACGGTATCCGATGAGCAGTTGCTGGCCGCGATGGCGGAGCGGGCGCTGGCGCAGATTCCGGCGGAGCAGTTGCAGGGGCTGATTGCGAAGGCGCTGGAGATGAGGATTGGCCGACTCAATTTCGAGGAGGCGCGCGCCTATCTCAAGTGCAAGAATGACGAGCAGCTTTACCGGTTTTGCCGGGAGCATCAGATTCCCATCCGTCATTTCGGGCCGAAAAAGAGGTTCATTCTCCTCGCCGATATTCAGGCGGCGGATGAACGCGCCCGCCAGGCGGTGCCGGATCCTGATGCGCCGAAGGGCTCGAAGATTGTTTCCCTCGCCGGAGTCACCGCCAAGACGCCAAGCCGCCAAGAGGGAACCGGGGTGCAGATGCGGAAAGGAGCGTTGGTATGATCCGAATGCTCATCGAAATTTCCGAAGAAGATCGCGAGGGAACTCCCACGGTTACCGTCTCCGCTAAAGAAGAGAGCGATAAGGCGACGGGGCTTGAATCGTTCCATCGCTCCATGATTCGCGGTGCGATCATGCGAGTTCATGAGGTGATGGGGCAGGATGGAATGTTCGACATGCAATCCGAAGTTCGCCGGGCGGAGGAAAAGCCATGATCTTCGATATCTCTCATCAGCCGAACTATCACCGGACGCCGGCGCTCCCGAACACGGATTTTCGCCAATATCGCTCGGGCGTTCGCGAGCTCGCGGTGGCGCGGGCGATTCTGAATCTGCGCGAGGTGGAGATGGCGTGCGACCGGTTCTTTTTGCGCCGCGGGTTGCCGATTCCCGAAGTCTCGAAGATGCCGCAATTCCAGGGGGGGCACGAGTGAACGATACCCTTCCACTTGCGCACATCTGGCTCATCAGCCGGGTCACTCGCCCCGCTGATTACCTCGGGCTGGTCAATGCCTACACCGCCGCAGGTGCGGTGGCGTGTGCTGTCTCCGCGCTCCAGCGGGCGGGACAGCATTTCATCGAAACCAAAGACCTCATTGCCGACCTCGCCGAATGAAAGCCATTTCTCTATGGGAACCGTGGGGCAGCGCGATCGCGCGGGGACTCAAGTGCAATGAGACGCGCGGCTGGGAGACGAAATACCGCGGCCCGCTGGTGATTCACTGTGCGCGTACGACGGCGCATCTACGGTTCATTTTTGATCCTTCGGTGTGTGAGGCGTTCCAGCGGGTCGGCATCTATTCACTGGACGATCTCTCGCCCGGCCGCCTCGTGGCGGTGTGTGACCTGGTGGAGGTGAAAACGAGCGCGCAGGTAGTCGCCGAGGGCGGCCTTTCCAAGGTGGAGCGGGCGCTGGGGAATTATGACCCGGGCAGGTTCATCTGGATTCTCGACAACATCCGCCGCCTGCCCAACCCGATCGAATACCGCGGACGACAGGGCTTTTTCGAGGTGCCCGATTCCATTCTGAAACTCGCTACCTAACCCTTTATGACTGAGCTCAACCCACAAAACAGCCCCGCCAGCGTGACCGGGGACGCGCCGCCCTCGGTGGCTGTCATGCCTACGCTCTCGCCGGAGGAAATCCTCAAGGCGCAAATCGAGACGCTCACGATCGAGCGCGACAGCCTGAGCGATACCGTGCGCACCCGCGGCGCTCGCATCCAGACGCTGGAAACCCAGGTGCATGCGCTCCAGGGCAAGCTCGGCGAACTGGAGAAAAATCCGTTCGTGTTCACCATGTCGAATCTCGACGCGGGCAGCGTGCTCGAAGAGCTCGGCGGGGAATTGACCGCGCTCACCGCGGCGGTCGTGCGCCGGGATACCAAGGGCACGCTTACCCTCAAGCTGAGCGTGAAACCGGAGAAGAACGTGCTTTTCATCGCGGCGGATATCACCTCGAACCCGCCGAAACCGGACCGGCCGAAAGGGATTTTCTACGGCACCGAGGAGGGCGACCTGAGCCGCAACGATCCGCGGCAACAGGAGTTCCGCGGCTTCGGCGGCCGTCGTCCCGGCGAGGTGGAACCTGATCCGATGCTGCGCTGAACATGATCCGCGTCACCATGGAGCTCATCAGCGCCCGCACCGGCGAAACCGAACTGCTCGGCATTGCGGAAATCTGCAATGACGGGAACGGCTCTCAATCCATCGGCCATTACGTGGCCAAGCTCGGGAAGCGCGGGCGGCCGGTTTTGCAGGATGGCCGTCAAATCTGGCGGCATGGGCGGGTGCTGAACTTCCCGCGGCTCCGCCTCGGTGCGTGGGATTTGCTCTATCGCTGTCTGCGCTCCGCGGTCGGTGACCGCAACCCCGAAAAATGAAAAACCCACTCTCGAGCCTGCTCGGGCTCTTCAAACCAAAAACCAGAACCCAACATCACATGCAACAGAACTACATCGTATCCGCGAATTACCTCGATCGTGGGAGCCCGAATAAATGGCTCGCCCGCGCCGCCGGCGTTGAGCCCGAAAAGGCACAGCCCCACAAAGAGCTCAGGCTCACTAATGTCACCTTCGGCGCATCATCCGCCTCGGAACGCGGCTTCGGCTGCTCGGTGGTGGCGAAGTGCGAGGCGGTGGAATATGACCCGGCACCCAAGGCGATGAACACCAAAGGCATGCACGAGCTCCGCTTTAGTTGGGACCGCTTTTGCGACCTGGTGAGCGGGAAAGAGGTGACCTCCTCGCCGCTGATCATCCTCGATTCGACGGGCCGCGTTTTCGCGCAGGTCTAACGCATCACCTCCACTCTCAACTCGCATTCGCTTAACTCATCATGACTGAAAAAACTTCTACCATCATCCCGGCCGGCGGCCAGAACCTGCACCTCACCGGTATCGCGGAATTGACCGCGCTCGGCTCGGCGCTGGGCGTGCCGAAAACGGTGCAAGGTCTGAAACCGCAAATCATCCTGCCTCCCGGCTATCAAGCGCTGGAGGCGCCGCGCGCCGAGCTCCCGCCATTGCCGGATCATATCCGCGCCGCGGTGACGCTCAACGACTCGGATAGCTTCATCGAATACGTGAAAGCCTTCCGCACCTTCACCACGCGGCTTTTCGCCACCACGCCGGACCTCGAGGAGATTGGGCCGGACAGTTCCGGCGGCGCGCAGTTCACCGCGGTGCTCGATTACCACGAGGGCGGCAAGGAACAGAAGGCGGCACGCACCGCGCATACGGTGGTGTATCCGCTGCCGCTCTCCCAGCAGTTCTCCACCTGGCTGGGTATCAATGGCGAGCCGATGTCGCAAAATGACTTCATCGAATTCATCGAAGCGAACAAGCTGGATGTGGTCTCGCCGGATAGCGCCTCGCTGATGGAACTCGCGGTGAACTTCGAGAGCAAAACCGAAGTGCGCTTCGCCTCCAAGGTGGACCGGGTGACCGGCGGCCGGAACCTGATCTTTCAGGAGGCGATCGACGCGCAATCCTCATCCACCCGCCAGGGCACGATCAAGGTGCCCGATACGATGGCGATCCGCGTGCCGATCCTCGAAGAGGGGAAGGTATTCGAGATCAAGTGCCGCCTGCAATGGCTGCCCTCGAACGGCAATCTCCGCGTCGTGGTGCACCTCCAGCAATACCGTGATGTATTCCGGCACGCCTTCAAGGAAGTGCGCGCCGAAATCGAAGAGGCGCTCGAGCTCAAGATTCTCAGCGGAGAGTCGGTCAACAAAAACCCTTTCTAAGCGCCTGCCAACCGCGCACGGAGCAACTGGAGCCGGGTGGACTTTCCGCCGCCCGGCTCCCCATCCGGAGTTGTCCGCAGATTTCGAAGATTTACGCAGATTATGGAAACGTCACTTCATGAAGTGGTAACATTAACCCGCATCACCTGCTCTCAATGCTCGGTGGTTTTTGCCATCCCATCCGAGATGGTGGAAAACCGGCGGCGCGATGGTGCGACATTCTATTGTCCCAACGGTCATGGACAGGTTTACCGCGTGACTACCGAACAGAAGTTGCGCGACAAGCTGGAGTTTGCGGAGAAGCGAATTGGGTGGGCGGAGAATGAAAAGAAGCGACTCGCGCAAGAGCTCCAGAGCCAAAAATTTAAGACGATGGCGGAGCGGTCTGCCAAGGCACGGCTCAAGAAGCGAATCGCGAACGGCGTGTGCCCTTGCTGCCACCGCTCGTTTTCCAATCTTCGAAACCATCTGGCGCACATGCACCCGGAATTTATTGAAGGAGAAAAGCACTGATGTTCATTCAAATCCTCATCGGCTTTTACGTGCTACTCGCCGCCACGGCCCTGTTTGATGGGCTGCTTTACATCTTTGTAGTCACTCGCTGGTTTCGCGAGCCCGAGGTAATGGACCGGAAATACATTTTCCCTGGTGGCGGATTCGTCCTCTTTTTCAAACTCAGGAGGCGGCGGAAATGACCACGGATCCGTACGTAGAATTTCTCACCCGGAAAATCCCTCGGGCCGAGGTGGCGGGGTTCGAGCCGATCACCGCACCGCAGGCGGGACTTTCGCCGCATGCGACGGCGATTTCCACATGGGCGATTCGCGGCGGCCGGCGGGCGATCTTCGCCAGCTTCGGGCTGCACAAGACGCGGATGGCACTCCAGCTTGCGAAATGGGTGGCCGAGCGGCACGGCTCGCGATTCCTGATTGTGTGCCCGCTCGGGGTGCGGCAGGAGTTCACGCAAAACGACGGGCCCGCGATGGGCGTAACGCCGGTTTACGTGCGGAACGATGAGGAGGTATTGGCGGCCCGGTCGCGGATTCTCATCACGAATTACGAACGGGTGCGCGATGGGGACATTTCGCCCGGGCTCTTCCAAGGGGTGGCCCTCGATGAGGCGAGCGTGTTGCGATCGTTCGGTTCGAAGACGTATCAGGAGTTTCTCTCCCTTTTCAAGGCGGTGCGCTATCGGTTCGTGCTGACGGCCACGCCGGCACCGAACCGTTATAAAGAACTCATCCATTACGCGGGCTTTTTGGGAGTGATGGATACCGGCGAGGCGCTCACCCGGTTTTTCCAGCGCGACAGTTCCGAGGCGGGCAACCTGACGTTGTATCCGCACATGGAGAACGCCTTTTGGGAATGGGTGTGCTCATGGGCCTGCTTCATCACCAAGCCGAGCGACCTTGGTTTTTCGGATGAGGGCTACGAACTGCCCGAGATGCACGTGCACTGGCACAAGGTGGACGTGGACCATACGGCCGCCTGGTCACAGACTGATAGCTGGGGGCAGGCGCAACTCCTGGTGGATCAATCGCAAGGGCTGACGATGGCCGCGGAGGCGAAGCGGGCGAGTATTGCGCTGCGCGTGGCCAAAGCGCACGAGATTATGATGCCGGAACCGCGGGAAAAACACTGGCTGCTCTGGAACGACCTCGAGGATGAACGCGGCGAGATTGAGCGGGTGTTTCCCGGGGCGAATACCGTCTATGGGTCGCAAGACCTCGAGGCGCGGGAAAATCTCATTCTCGGTTTCAGCCGCGGGGAATACGGCATTCTCGCCACCAAGCCCATCATCGCCGGGAGCGGGTGCAATTTTCAGCACCACTGCGCGGACGCGATCTTTTTGGGGGTCAGTTACAAGTTCAACGATTTTATCCAGGCGGTGCACCGCATCCACCGTTTCCAGCAAAAGCGGCCGGTGCACATCCACATCATCTACCTCGATAGCGAGAGCTCCATCATGGAGACGCTGCGCGAGAAATGGCGCAATCACAATGCGCTGATGGCGCGCATGTCGGCACTTTTGAGGAAACATCAACTCCATCCAGACAATCAGCCTATGGAACTGAAAAAGAGCATGGGCGTCGAACGCACCGAGGTCGCCTCGGAACGCTTCCGCCTCATTCACAATGATTGCGTGCTCGAATTGCGGGAGTGGCCGGAAAACGCGGTGGATTTCATCTGCACCTCGATTCCCTTCGGCACGCAATACGAATACGCGCCGAGCTACAACGACTTCGGCCACAACAAAGACAACGCCGAGTTTTTCGAGCAGATGGGTTTTCTCTGCCCGGAACTGCTCCGCGTCTTGAAGCCCGGCCGCCTGGCCGCGATTCACGTGAAAGACCGCATCCGCTTTGGCAATGTGACCGGGGACGGCTTTCCCACGGTGGAACCATTCAGCGATCACACCACGGCCGCTTTCGCCAAAGCGGGTTTTCGCCTGATTGCCCGGATCACGATTGATACGGATGTGGTGCGGGAGAATAACCAGACCTACCGCCTCGGCTGGAGCGAGAACGCCAAGGATTCGAGCAAGATGGGCGCGGGCATGCCCGAGTATGTGCTGGTGTTTCGCAAGCTGCCCTCGGATCAGAGCAACGGCTACGCCGATGCCCCGGTGAAAAAGGACAAGGCCGAATACACCCGTGCGGACTGGCAACTGGATGCGGCCGGGTTCTGGCGCTCGGATGGAAACCGTCTGCCGGATCCGGACATTCTGCGCGCCATGCCGATGGATGATGTGAAACGGCTCTGGATTCGGCACAGCCTCGGGAAGGCCTACAATCACGCCGAGCATGTCGAGCTCGCCAAAGCGCTCGAGGCGCGGGGCAAGTTGCCTTCCAGTTTCATGCTCTTCCCGGCGATCTCGCGCAATAAAGACGTGTGGACCGATATCGCGCGGATGCGGACGCTCAACAGCGAGCAATCCCGCCGCAATGAGGAGAAGCACGTTTGCCCGCTGCAACTCGATATCATCAAGCGCCTCATCACACGCTACACCAACCCGGGCGAAATCGTGCTCGATCCGTTCGCCGGCATCGGGAGCGTGCCCTACCAAGCCATTCACATGGGCCGCATCGGCTGGGGCACCGAGCTCAATGAGGAATACTGGCGGTGCGCCGCCGGGTATTGCGAGCAAGCCGAGAGCGAGGCGCACATGCCGACCTTGTTCGACCTCGTGCACGAAGTGCGCGCCGCCGATGTAGAAACCCCGCGCGATCGCCGGGAAACCGAAGCCGCTTAATCTTATGCCAAAGAATTTTACCACTCTCACCGGCACTCAGTCGAAGGTCTTTATGGCCTCGCATGCGGTCGCCGCCAAAATCATTGAATCGGTCAAACTCGCGGGGCCGCTGAATGAGGCTCAGGAGCGCATTCTACGCTGTGGCACCGTCTCTGCTCATGTCACCGCAGCGCGCCGTGTGGCACAATGGAGCGCAAACGATCGCGCTGAGGTGGCTCGAATCACCGAGGAAGCTTTCGAACTCATGTCGAAAATGCAGCCCGCGATCCCGATGGAATTGCGCGAGGATGGGCTCTGGCAAAACGAGCGAAGACTTTCCGAGGCCGAAGTGCTGGAAATCGCGCAAGCGAATGGATTCCAGACCTCCGCGCAGTTGATTGCCTTTCTCCAAAAACAGGGAGGTTCCCATGATTGAGGGAATGGAATATAAGGAGCTCTACAGCGTTTATAAGGGCGGCGGCTTTGGAGCGTTCGCGATTAAAATTCTCGTGGCGGGAACGCGGTTGCCGGATTTGAAGGCCGATGAGAGCCGGAACCTTCGCGTGTTGGCAAATAATTCCGCGGATCAAATCGAGGCGGCGATCATGGAGCGCGTCATGTCCACGGATCCGGAGTGCCAGCAAGCCTCGCTCCACAATCGGAAAGACCTGCTCGCGCTTTTTCTCCAGCCGATCTTTGTGGAGGAAATTCCGAACGGGTATTGCTCGCGCTGGTGCTGCAAGCATTTGCCCTGGTTCATCGTCACGACCTCGGTGGGCCGGTTCAAAATCGGCTGGCGCAAGCGGGTTATCTCGATTGATTGGGAGGGCACCGTGGGCACGGCGACCTCGGAGCAGCTTTTCGCCGCCGAGAATGTGACCAAGGAGGCGAAGCTCATCCACGCCTGGAGCTTGGAGAAAGCGAGCATCTACATCGGCGCGATCATTCACAGCGCGAAGGAGGATTTTCACCACGAAGACACGAAGGGCACGAAGGAAACCGGAGGCGTTTAATTTTATGGGACTCGATATCACTGCTTATTCAAATCTCCAGAAACTGGAGTGTGTATTTAACGAAGATGAGGAACCGCTTCACCCGCAGACGCGGCAGCCGTTTGAATACTATTTCCAAGCCTACATCAATTCACATTTTCCAGAGCGTGCTCAGGATTTGGAAAACAAGGCGGTTTATCTTTACGATGATAGCTTTGGATTCCGTGCCGGTAGTTATAGCGGGTATAATCAATGGCGTGAGCAACTCGCCCACCTCGCAGGATATGCCGCCAAACCTTTCGCTCGCTACGATAGTGTGGAGATGCGCCATGATGCGGGCGCATGGGGAACTACCGAAGGCCCTTTTTGGGAACTGATTTGTTTCTCGGATTGCGAAGGGGTGATTGGCCCCGCGGTTTGTAAAAAGCTCGCGAAAGATTTCGCGGATTTTCAAGAGCGAGCGATGTCCAGCCATGACGATATTTTCCGCTCGAAATATGACGAGTGGCTTATCGCCTTCCAACTCGCTGCCGAAAACGGGGCCGTAGATTTTCGCTGATATGGCTACTGATCGTCCAACTTATCCGCGTGCGGTCGTGCTCGAGGTGATGATGGAGCTTGCCCTGGCTTTCAATGGGAATTCTGAGTGGCGCTATGATGGCAGCGCGGCACCGGTGCACCATCCGAACGCCCGCTGTGAGCGGCTCTGTGCGGTGGGCGGCATGCGCCGCGGTAAAACCGAGATGAAAGACCTCGAGTTGCTCTACATTCCGAAAATGGTGGAGGAGCAGGATCCGGGCGATCTCTTCGGCGGCACAATGCCGGTGAACGATACCGATCGCATGCTGGCCGATTTGCTGGCCGACGACATTCTCAAAAAGCGGCTCAGTTCCGCGGGGCATCCGGCATGGGGGCCGTGGAACAAGCTGGCCGTGCACGTGCGCACCGGATTGCCGGTGGACTTGTTTTCGGCCACCGGCGAAAATTGGTTTAATCGCCTGGTGGTGACGACGGGCCCGGCGATCGTGAATATCCTGATTGCCAGCCGCGCGAAAAATCTCGGCTGGGAATGGGAAGTGAATCAGGCGGGATTCGTTCCCCGTGGCACGACATGGGAGAGCGCGCCGCGCGATCGCCGGACGATGCGCAGTGAGCGGGAGGTGTTTGAGTTTGTGGGATTCCCGCTGCTCAAGCCATTTGAACGGAACAAACTCGAAAACTGGAGGGAGACGAAAGCAGCATGAAGTTCCTTTGTTCAATGTCCTTTGTCGCGGGCATCATTTTCACGGCCAAGTTTGATATCCGGTTAGGAGGCGCGGCGGTGTGCTTTCTCCTCGCATTTTCGCTGTATTCGATCTTAGTCGAAGAAGAGCGCAACGGGAGGGGCAAGTGAAAAAGCCCACGCTTGTTTCCCTGTTTGGCGGTATCGGTGGAATTGATCTGGCGTTTGAGCGCGCGGGATTTGAAACCATGGCTGTCGTGGAACTGGATGCGGATTGCCGCGCGCTTTTGAAAAGCCAGTTTCCAGAGGCGAAGATTTTACGCGATGTGCGGATTACCGGCGGCGCGCAAACCGTGATGGCGCGTGCGCTCAAGGCCCGAAAGATTGCCATCGCCGAGTATTACGAAACCCCGCCGCACAAGCGGAATCTCAAAAATTATCCCACGCCCCTGTGGGCGCTCCGCGAAGCGATTGAGCACACGCTCGGGATGTGTGATGTGCTCTCGGCCGGCTGGCCATGTCAGGATTTGAGCGTGGCGGGATTGCGCGCCGGCCTTGCTGGAAGCCGTTCCGGACTGTTTTACGAATTTACCCGAATTGCCTATGAACTTTGCCCTTCTTTCCTCGTTTGGGAGAATGTTCCCGGACTTCTCAGTTCCGACCACGGACGCGACATGCTCCGAGTGGTCGCTGAATTTCAGCGCATCCGGTATAGTGGAGGGTGGCGAACTCTTGATGCTCAATACTTCGGAGTGGCCCAGCGCCGCCGAAGGGTCATCGGTGTGTTCGCTCGCCACGATCTTGGAACCGCAGGTTGCGCCGAAGTATTATCTCTCCAAGAAGGCATGCGCGGGCATCCTGCGCCGCGCCGCGAAACGGGGAAAGCAGTTGCCGGAACATTTACGGCGCGCGCTCGAGCAGGCGGCGGCCTAGGCTCGGATTTTGAGATGGATGGCGGTTTGCAGGTGACTGGCACTCTCACTAAGAGCGCGATTTCCGGTGGCGGCCCGGGTGGGGGGGATGGGAAAGATTCGTTTCTCATTCCATCCGTAGAATGCGCGTCAGTCGCGCCGACGCTCTACGCGAAGTTCGGCCAGAAGCTTGGGCTTGAAGATCAGCGTATTGATGGCGGTGCGGGGTTGTTCATCGTGGAAAAGCCGACTGCTTTCGATACCACGCAAATCACGAGTCCGGGGAATTATTCAAACCCCAAGCCGGGTGATCCGTGTCACACGCTCAACTCCGCCGGTCATGTGCCCACCATTACGCACACGCTGCGCGCCGAGGGGCACGATGCCAGTGAGGACGGTACCAGTCGGGGCGTTCCCATCATCGCGGCCACCATGCGTTCCAATGGCGAGGCGCATTCTGGATTTGGCGAGGCAGAAGGATTGATTGCCTTCCCGCAAAACATGAGTTCCACACAATCGGCCACCGAGGAGAATCTCGCCCCGAATTTTCAGGCAAAGAATCCCACCGCCATCGCGTTCGATTTGCGAGGGAGCGAGGGAGGCGCGCAACTGGAAGGGCCGCACGATACTGCGAATCTCCGCGCTGCCGAGGGTGGAAGCAGCCGCAGTTATGTCTTCAATATCGGTGCTTTTAATAGTGAGGCGATGCTCGGCGACAATCCGGTGAGCGGTTTTCGGGAAACAGAAATTGCGCGGGTCCTACAAAGCAACGGGAACAATCCTTCATGCAATCAGGGCGGGAATGCGGTGGTAAAGCCCGCGATGGGGGTGCGCCGGCTGACTCCGCGCGAGTGCGAGCGTTTGCAGGGGTTTCCCGATGACTACACCTCGGGATTTTCCGATTCCACTCGCTATCGCATGCTCGGCAACTCGGTGTGCGTCTATAAATTCGAGTGGATTGGCCGGCGGCTGATGCGGATTGGGTTTCCTGATTTTCACCGGAAACTGACCAAAGCGGGAAAGGCCAAAAAATGAGCCATCAGATTTTACCCCCACTAAAAACCTATGAGAGGATTTCGATGCGTTCCTGTAAGTCTCAAGTATTCCGTCTTGATGGCGAATCTGACTTCATTCGAGCGCGATCTGGTGTTTTCAGCTTTGATCGGCCAGGATGACCGGCACTGCCTCCCATTCGATGCCGCGATGTTGCGTAGTGAGATTTTTCCAGCACGTCCGTTCATAGCCATCCGGGAGATAGCCACAGCGCGAGATAAGCTCGTAGCTCTCGGCGTCTTCATCCGCAAGGCGGGACAACGTAAGGAGTGGTTGGAAATTCATCCCGAATATCGGCACAGCGAGGGTCAGAATGAAACGAACTTTGGCGAAGAGCCAGAGCAGCATGAGCAAACGGAACTCCGTTTGCTCACCGATGCCTCGCGTCCGCGTGGAAAACGTGGCGCCGCAAAATTCAACCCGTCGAGAACAGAATCAGAACAGAGCAGAGCAGATGAATCGGGGCGGCGCGAAAGCGCGCCGATTCGCGAGCGAGCGCTCGGTGGGGATTCGGAATCGGCCCGGCCGGGGCGCTTTGCCAGCGATGAAGAGGCGATCAACCATCCCGCATGGCCTGATGTGTGCCTGGCGCTCGGCGGCCGGGAAATTCTGGACAATGGGAAGATGTGGGAAAAGCGCTTTCGCGAAAATCCACGGGCGATGATTGCCGCAATGCAGAGTTGGAAAACCCTTTCGCCCGAGGAGCGGGCAAAATCGAATGTCGGCCGGTATATGACGTCCGCCTTTACCGAAGAAAACCAACACCGGAGAACCGTATGAGTAATGACCAAGCGAGAATCGAAGTCGCCGCCGCGGCGATCGCCAATGCCCGTATCATGAGGCGAGGCTCACCGTCCATGAGCAATGTCCTCAAGGTATTGCCGCCGAAACTGAAAGAGGAGGTGATGGAGGATGCCGAGGCGGCGATTAGAGCCTTGGAGGAATACGATGCCGGATCCTGAGCCACCTGCACCGCACACCAAATATGAACCCGAAGTAAACGCTCATGCCCTCAGAAATCACCATTCCAGCGCAAACCCGGCGTTTATGCCGTCCATGCGAATATCACAAACTGCATTCGGCGATGCTTGGCGGCCCTGGCCACACTTGGCGGCAATACCTTTGCATGCACCCGGATTGCCATGGGGACGCGATCACGATCGAAAGGCTCAAAGAGATGAGCTTGGAGCAACGAAACAAGCATTTGCAGCTAATCGAAAGGCTTTCAGCCGATGGGCGGCTGATTGGAAAATCCGAACTCCAGCCGAGTTGGTGCCCGTTGCTTCGCGATAAGCAAAATGAGTGAACTGGATTTAATTGCCCAAATTTCACCATTTCCAGGTGGTGAATTGCCTGCGGAGGTCAGCGTGGAAATACCGGATGGATATTTTTACCGACGGAATGAGCTTGGGCAGGCGCTTTGGCTACTCCGAGAAGAGATGGCAAAGCGGGGCTACCAGATTACCGAATGGGAGGATCATAACCGGCGTGTCTATGTAGTGAGGGGGAGGTTACCCGAGGTGCACATTAAAATTTCATCGGCTTCCGCCTCTGGAAGCCATAACCTAAAGTGAATGTTTTATTGCCATACATTCTCAAAAGTGATAGATGGGGCGCACTTTTTATGTCTCCATCTGATTCGTCGAAGCGGTGGCTGAGGCATCAGGCTTACCGCGAAGCGTTTGAAATTTGGCGGGAAACCATGTCTCCCGAAGATCGTGAACTGGCGGATTCCCTCGGCATTACCGGACCGCAAGCGGAGCAATTTGGGCGGGTGGTGAGTGGCGAGCCGGAATATGATCCAGAAGCCACCGAGGCGGCTGATCCGATTGATTCCCTCGAGCCGATCCGCGTCGGCGAGGAGATGATGATTTCCGCGGCCTTTCATCAGGCGCTGGCCTGGTGTGTGGGCGGGAAAACGCTGGTGGAAATCGGCATGCGCTATCTGTGCGTGCTGAAAATCTGGAAACCGGTGTTGTTGGCAGGAATGACGCTGGAGCTCGAGGCGGAGATGCAGCGGGATTTCATTCAGAACGTGGGGTCATTCGGCGCGATGGAGGGCTTGGGACGATTGCTCGAGTGGGCGAGGCGGGCGCGGATGGTGAGTGCGGTGGGGTTGCGGATTGTGGCGATGGCTTATGTGCTCTCGCCGGGGCTGATTGGCGATATGACGCTGGAGCAGATGGGCGAGCCGGTGAAGAAGACGCGCCAGGCGGTGGATAAGCTGGTGCAGGATTTTCGCGATACGTTTGAGGGGATTCGGAGCCGTTCGATGCGGGACGATGGCAACCGGCTGATTTGCAAAAACGCCCAACATCGAAAGCGAGGGGAAAATGTCTGAACTGACGCTGAGCACGAAATTGAAGCAACTGACGGCCGAAGCGCGGGGCTTGCTGGCGGAGCTCGATTCGATGGGGATTGATATCGAGGACCGGCTCGCCAGGGCGCTGGAAAAGGCATGGCTCTTCGGGAAAGTGATGGTGGCGGTGAAAAACGAGGTGGGGCATGGGAACTGGCTCATCTGGGTGGCGGCGAATGTGAAACAGCTTTCGGAGCGTCAAGTGCGGCGCTATCTCGATCTCGCGCTGGAGAATCCCACGGCGAAGACGGTGGACGATCTCTCACCGGACAGCGTGCGGAAGTTTCGCTATGGGTTCGTGCCCGAGAAGGAGCGGCCGGAGCTTGAGGGCGATGCGACGTTGCCGCCGGCGAACCATCACCTCTCGCTGCTCAACGACTGGAAGCGGCTGCAACGTAGGCAGACCATCGGACAGCTACGGATTGATGAGGAGGAGGCGCGGAAAGACCTCAAACCACTCTTCGAATGGATGTGCGGGCTCTATGGTATCAGTTTTGAGGAGGCGGCGGGGTAGGGGCTCTCACCCTTGCGAGGGCAGGCCGGGTTTCTCAAAGATGAGATACCCCCAGGTAGGGAGTCTCCTACGGCCAGGCCGGGGCGGTGCGGTTCTAACGACCTATTGCGTTGTCGCACGCGGCACTCCCCAAAAGGAATTGATACCCTGATACTTTGACACCCTCGCGGCCATATGAGCCGCGAAAAGAGCCGCCCCGATTCCAGAGAAAAATCCGCACCGCCCGAGCGTAGGTATCAACACACCCAAAAGCATTACGCTGATACCTTCGGCAAGTCGCTTGCGACCATCAAACGATGGTGGGCCAAGGGAATGCCCCTCGATGATCCCGACGCCATGGGCGAATACCTCTCGCCTCGAGGCCGAAAGGCCGAGGAGGATTTCGAGAGCCCATCCATCACCACGCCGCCGGATCCCGAGGAGGGCGATGATCTCCCCATTGCCCTGGACGAAAGCTTTTTCAAAGGCTCGGGTGCCCTCGCCGCGATCGAACGTCTCAACAAAGCCGAGCGCGAGCGCGCCGCCGCGTATTTCGACGCCATCCGTAAAAAGCTTCCCGCCCAACTTCTCGCCAATCGGTTTAAGGAATGGATTGGCATCATCGAAGCGCTCCGAAAGCTGGCCAAAGACGAGCCGGAAATTCGGAAGTCGAACGATCTCACCATTGATAAAACCGAGGTCGAGGCCGGGCTCTCCCATCTCCTGAACGGTTTCCGCCAGGCGGCCCGCAATCTCCCCACGCGCGCCGCCGGCAAACTCCGCGGCCTCACCGAGCATCATGAAATCGTGGACGTGCTCGAGCGCGAGGTGGATGTGCTATTGCGCGCGCTGGAAACCTTCACCATCGAAGAGGCGGCGAAAGCCGAGGCCGAAGCGGCATGAGGAAATTTTTGAAGGTCGCCGCCGCGGTCACCGTCTTCGCGCTCCGCGTGCCTGAAAAAATGCGCCGGTGCAAGTGGATGAGTCTCCACGTGGAAATCCCCTCGGTCACCGGCGCCCTCGAGCCCGGCCCGCTGGACACTTCCCGCTTTGCCCCTGTCGAAGGTCTGCACGATCTCCTCAATCAGCGGCACTGCCATTTCTTCACCCTGGCCAAATCCGCCCGCGTCGGCGGCACACTCTTCGCCGTCTGCACCATCCTTTACGAGATTGAGAACGACCCGGGCCCCATCCTGTGGGTGGACCCGTCGCGCAGTTCCGCGCGCCAGTTCTTCCGCCGGGAGCTCGAGCCGTTCCTCCTCGCCTGCAAGCCGATCGCCCAGCAGGCGCTCCGCGACAAAGAGCACTGGACCGCCTCGCAGTTATTTTTCCGGGGCGGCTCCTTCATCCGCATCGCCGGCGCCGGGTCGCCCAACGAGCTCGCCGGGTTCCAGGCGCGCGTGATCGTCATCAACGAAGGCGATAAAGTTCACCACACCACGAAGGGCGAAGCGCCCGCCCACGAGCTCGCCATTGTCCGCTCCAAGCAGTTTCGGGAAACGCGAAAGATCATCGAAAATTCCACCCCCACCGATGAGCACGGCCCCACCTGGCAGCGCTTCAAGAAGGGGAGCCAGCATCATTGCTACGTGCCGTGCCCGCACTGCACCGCCAAGCGCTCGAAGAAGTTCCGCCGCAATAAACCGTTCTCGCCGCCGGCCGATCCCGCGCCCGGCCGGTCACCCCTCAGTTACGATCCGCGTCTGGCCGGATGGCAGCGCTTCACGTTCTCGCCCGAGGAGGCGGAAGTGCCCTTCGATGAAAATCTGAACGATCTCCCGCGGGGCAAACTCCGCATGGAAAAAACGGGCGGCTTTATCTTCGAGCATTGCCGCATCGTGGAGACGCGCGAGGTCGAGCCGGGTAAATTCGAGCCGGTGCCGGTGGGATGGGATTTCGAGGAGATGCTCCGCGAGACGAAATATAAATGCCAGCACTGCGGTAAGCTCATTTCCCATTCGTCCCTCAACTGGATGATTGCCCGGTATTGGTTCAAGGCGCACAACCCGAAGGCGCCCAAGGATCACATCAGCGCCCATCTGTGGGCCGCCTATTCCCCGTGGGAAGTGTGGGGAGAAATCGCGAAAAAGTTCGTGCTCGCCGGCACGAATCCCGGCGCCCTCCACGACGTTTACAACAACGATTTCGGCAAGCCGTTCAGCCTAGCCCCGACCGAGGTGGATGAGAACGATATCACGAAGCTCCAGAATGCCTCACCGCATTACATGCGCGGCATGATCCCGCTCGCGCCGGTGCTGCTCACTATGACCGTGGACGTTCAGGAGCAGACGGGCGATAACCCTTTCTGGTGGGAAGTGTGGGCGTGGGGCATCCATTGGGATTTGCCCGGCTGGCCTACCTGGTGCGCGCTGGTGGACTACGGGAGCGCTGTCTCCTGGAGCGAGCTCGAGGAAATCGCCGGTATCTCTCCGCTCGCCAAGCGGCTGCCCACGGATCCGGACCGCTTCCACGAATACAAATGGCGCAATCTTGAGAGGAATGAAATCGAGGCGCACCGAATTTTTGCCGGGCTGGTGGACTCAGGCGACCAAGCGCAGAGCGATGCGAACGTGTATGATTTCGTGCGCCGCAACGGCCACATTTTCAGCCCGTCGAAAGGCGGCGGCCGGAATCAGCTTTTCGGTCAGACCATCCGCACCTCGATTTTGGAGAAGGGCACTCCGAACGAATTGAACCTGGTCTGGTATCGCTCCGATTATTTTGCCCAACGGGTTTACCGCCACGCGATCAAAGATCGCAAATTGCTCCGCTACCTCCCGCGCAATCTCGATGCGGATTTCATCGCCCAGGTCACCGATGAGCGCACCGTTTGGGAACACGGCCGGCTGATTTGGAAGGCGATGAAAAAGAATAACCACCTCGGCGATTGCTGGAAAATGAATGAGGTGCTCGAGGGCACCGTGGAGGAAGCGCTCGATGCGCTGCGCGTGGAACGGATGGAAGCCGAGGCCGCTGCCGAATTGCAGGCGGAAAAGAGTAGCGCGGCTTGAGCGTTGACTCCACGGTAACGATGTTCTGACACCACGACGGCCACCGCGCTCTCACGAGCCTCCGGTGGCCGTTCGTTTATCGGGATTCGGCGACGATCGTGAAATGGAACTTTTCCGGGGCGTGATCATGATCCCACTGCGCCATTCTGGTGACTCGCTTGGTGGAAACAGTGATGATCTCATCATTCACCGCCGGGCCGTGGGTATTTTCGAAAGAATCGGTGACATGATCTTCGCAAACCATCGCAAGATCAGCATTCTTGTCTTTCTCCCATAGGCTATAAGGCGGCTCGATCAGCACCGCGACCTCTTTTAATACATGAGCGCCAAGTTTCGATTTGGTAACCGTTATCAGATATTTCGGAGGTTCGTTTTCCATCATTTTACCTCATCAAGCCCCCACCACATGCTTTCCGAGTAAAGCACCGTAATGACTCCGAATTTCTTCCCAGTTCGATTAGCCGCTTTTCTAGCCATATCTAAGACCTGCTTCAAAGTGAGGTCTATTTCTATCCGATATTCGGCGGTGGGTAGATGATAAGTTTCATCCGCGCTCGATATGGTTCTAGAGAATCCTTCTTCCTCCATGTATTTATGAAGTTCATCATACGAAGGACGCAAAGCATCGTGTAATTCAATCCGGGTGAGAAATCTTGCCATATGAAAAGCCTTTGTTTGAAACGAGGTTATACAACTGGTGGCTGACTGTCCAGTACAAACACCCCGTTGACTCCCGCCCTTCGGCGTGAATTCCGCCTTTGTCGAAGCGCTCGCCGATGCCCAAACCGATGGGCTCATTGATTTGAGCGCGCTCCGCCTTAAATGCGTCACCGCCATTGCCGGCGGCGATGGCACCGTGTCTTTCGTCATGCGCGCCGGGCTCAATGGGAAAATGGCTGAGCAGGAATGCCGCATGGATACCACCGAGCTCCTTACCGCGGTCAACGCCGCGCTCGCCCAGGCCAACGGCACCGCGGTCGGCATCACCTACGCGGATTTTTCTGATCTCGGCCGCCCATGAGTATCTTTTCCAAAGTTCGTTCAGCGGTCGCCGGCGGCATGCTGGGTTTTCGCGCCGCTTTCTCTGGCTGGTCATTTTCCGATGCCACCTCTTTCGGACCGGACCGCTCGGCCTCATCCCTCATGTGGCTCATGTCGGGCGATACCCGGCAGTATGTGGATTCATGGTCGCGTCAGATCATTCTCCGCAAGGTCGAATGGCTCTTTCAAAATTTCGGCGTGGTCAAAGAGGCCACCCGCGGGATTGCCCGGCTCACCGTAGGCAAAGGGATTTGCCTGCAACTCAATACCGATGATGAGGAGTGGAACGCCCTCGCCGAGGCGGATTTCGAAAAATGGGCGCTCTCCCCCAGCCGATGCGACATTTCCGGCCGGCGCAACTTCTACGAAATCCAGACGCATGCCGTCGTGCAGCGCATCAAGGCCGGTGAATTCCTCGCCGCATTCGTTCGAAATCCCCGCTGGGATGGCGAGCCTTGCTTGCAGCTTTATGACCCGCTCGAAATCGAATCGCCCGGGAACATGACCGATGCGGATAACGTGGTGGACGGCGTGCAGATGGATGCAAACCACTGCCCCACCTTTTACCACCTCCGCGGCCTGGACGGGAAATTCACCGCCATTCCCGCCTCGGAAATGATCCACTGGTATTTTGCCGATGCCACCAATCAGGTGCGCGGGGTCAGTGAATTCGCCCAGGCGGTCGCGCCGTTGCAGGATGCGAAAGAACTGGCGCGAATTGTCACCAAGACCGCCAAGCAAAATTCCGCCATCGGGCTGCACATTAAGCGGATGGTGAAAGCCGGCGGCCAGGGCGCGATTGATAAGATTCGCACCCTCACTCAGCGCGCGAACGTGCAGGCGGGAAATCAGCCCGGTTCCAATAAAACCGCGCCGAACACGGATCCTGATCCCGCTTATGAGCGGCTCGTGGGCGGCGGTGCCATTATCTATACCGATGACCAGGGCGAAGTGAAGTTTTTAGAGCCGAAATCGCCTTCACCGAATGTCGAGCCTTTCATTACCAAGGTGCTCATGCGCGACGGTCTTTCCTCCAGTGGCGCGCCGGCGGAACTGTTTTGGGATTGCGCCAATCTCAACAGCGCCAATCAACGCTTTGTGCTGGTGAAGGGAGATGCCTTGTTTACTTCGCTCGCCGATGGGGCGATGAACCGTCTCTGCGACCCGGCCGCCGTGCGTTATTTGCAGCATCGGATGGATATCGGGAAACTCCGCAAACCGCGCGTGAAGGTGCAGCCGATCGCCGGGCCCTCCAAGCCCACGCTCCCGGATTCCGACGATGCACCCGATGATGCCGATGCGATGGGCGTTCCTGACGACGCCACGCAATGGAAGGACGATGAGGATGGGATTTGGATGCAGCATCTAACCTGGCAGGGCCCGGCCCGTCTCTCGATTGATAACGGCCGCGATGCCGCCGCCGAAATCAGCCAGCTCAACAGCGGGATTGAGACGCTCAGCACGATCAACGATCGCCGCGGCCGGGGCTGGCGTCAGATGACCCGCCAATGGTTCCGCGAATTCGCCTTTGCCTATCGGTGCGCCGCCGAGGCCCAAGTGCCGTGGGCGCTCAAGTTTTGGCGCGCTGCCGTGCCGGGCTCCAACACCGCCGCGCCCGAGGCTCCCGATCCCGAACAGAAGCCCGAGCCGGAACCGGCTCCTACTCCCGCACAGTCATGAGATACGATCGCCTTTTCACCAAACTCTTTTGCACCCCACTTCTCCTCGAGGCGGGCGTGCGCACCGGTTTTGAGCGCGTGCTCCTGGCTTTCATGAATGGGCAGCCTTCACCGCTGCCCAAGCTCGCTGAGGATCATCCGCAATTTTTCGCAAAAAAGCAGGATCAAGTGCGCGCCGATCGCTACACGGACAACATTATGGAAGTGAATGGCGATACCGCCATCATCCACATTGATGGTGCGATTGATCGAAACCTGTCCGCGTGGGACCGTCTCTGCTTCGATGCCTGTGATTTGAACGATGTGAACAACGCGCTTTCCCGCGTAGAGAGCGATGGGAGCATCAAGAATCTGTTGCTCGCCATCAACTCGCCAGGTGGGGGCGTATCTGGCGTCCCTGAAACCGCCGCGCGCATCCAGGCGCTGAGCTCGAAGAAAAACACCAAGGCGCTCATTGATGGCATGGGCTGCTCTGCCGCCGCCTGGCTGGCCAACGGGTGCACCGAAGTTTTCGCCACTCCCTCGAGCATGTGCGGAAGCATCGGCGTCTATCTCGCGCTCTTGGATCAATCGCGCTACCTCGAGAACATGGGAATCCACGTTGAGACGGTGAAAGATGGCGCGCTGAAGGCCGCCGGCGCGAGTTGGAAACCGCTCACGGATGATGAGCGCAGCCACTTCCAGAATCAGGTCAATCAAATCGGTGCCATGTTCCGCTCGGCCATGACCGCGAATCGGGATATCTCCCCAGATGCCATGCAGGGGCAGAGTTTTTTCGGACAGTCCGCGCTTGATGAGGGCATTGTGGATGCCCTCTTGCCCGATCTCAGCACCGCGCTGAAACAGTTCTAAAATCAAAGCGCGGGAGGCTTTTCAGCACTCCCGCGCTTATCCGGACTCCCCGGCTTCCGCCGGATCACGTCGCCCGAAAAATGGCGCCCATTCCAATTCCGAACTCGTAGTAGGCGTCCCTCTTTCTCATTCGGAATCTGGAGACACGATGAGGGCAAAGCTCGCTGTCGCGGGTGGACCTAGAACTGAGGAGCTACCTCAAACCAAGTCGCCGCCATTGGTCTCTCTTTGCCCGAACTATTCCACGGCTCACCGCTTTTTCAATCCACAACCTCCACCCGTTGACACGCCCGAATTGGAGAACCGCCGTAATCGGCCTCTCCAATTCCCATGACGCAAAAAGAAGAACTCGAAGCCGCGCAAGCCAAGGTGAAAGACCTGGAAACGCAGCTCTCCACCGCGAAAGGCGAAGCCTCCGCGAACGAAACCAAAGCGAATGGCTTCAAGGCTCAGTTCGATGCCGAGGTGACCGCGCACAGCGCCACCAAGTCCAAGCTCGATGGGGAGGAAAAGGCCCACGGCGAAACCAAGCAGAAACTTTCCGCCGCCGAAAAGGATCGCGATGAGGCCAAGTCGAAGGCTCAGACCGCGCACGATGCGGCCAAGGAAAACCTTGCCTTCAAGGGCATCGGCCCCGCCGCCAAGGAAAATCCCGCCGCGCTCGCCGAGGGCCAGAAGGATGGCGAAGCCGTGCTCGCCGAATACGAGCAGCTCATGAAGGCCGGGGACGCCAAGGGCGCCGCCGAATACTTCGCGAAAAACGAGAAGGCGCTCAACGCCCATCTCACCGCGCTCGATACCAAGCGCCGTCAGGGCTGAACCCCATAGATCACACCCAACCCAAGCTCATTTCTCACCTCTGATCTATGTCTCTTAATGCCGCCTCACAATTAAAGCTGGATATCGTTTTGCGCCAGAGCATGCGCGCACTCAAGCGCCGTCTCTCGCCCGTCCTCGCACTCTCCACGGTGTTCCGCGATCAGATGCTTTCGGAAACGAACACCATCCAGGTTCCTTTCTACCCGCTCGAATCCAGCACCTCGAAGGATTTCGACGGCTCGTATGATTTCGGCACCGGTGACGGCAACGTGAATACGAAGCCGGTTACGGTGAACAAGCGCAAGTATCAGACCTTGCAGATGACCTCCAAGGAAATCGCCCGTAATACGGTAGTGGACCTCGGGATGATTTTGCAGATGAAGGTGGAGAAGCTCGCCGAGGATGTCCTTACCGACATTTTCAGCGAGGTCACCGCCGCGAATTACGGTGCGCCGATTCTCACCACCGCCGCCAGTGCGTTCGACCGCTTCGATGTAGCCGACATCCGCACTGCGGTCAAAGAGGCGATGTGGCCGAATACCGGTCGCTCCCTGTTGCTGGAAAGCACTTACGAGGGTGCGCTGGTGAAGGATCAGATGACCGTTTATTCATCGGGCACCGATGCAGCCTTGCGCGAGGGTTCGGTGGGCCGCGTGGCCGGATTCGATATTTATGATCATCCGGGCATGCCGACGAACGGTGAAAACCTCGTTGGCGCCGCGATTCTTCCCTACGCGCTCCTGACTGCCTTCGCGCCGATCGAACCCGCCGAAGAGGTGCTACACAACATGAGCGCCTATCGCAAATATACCGATCCCGATGGCACCGGCCTCACCCTCGAGTATCGCGCCTATGGCGACCCGGGCAGCGATACGGTGAACCGCATCATCGAGGTCAACTACGGTTACGCCTTAGGCGACACCGCCCAGCTCAAGCGCATCACCAGCCCCTAATCCACTTTTTTCATGCGCCTCGCCATCACGCTCGCCCGCAAACACGACGCCACCGCTTTTGAGTTGGTGCAGGGAACCGATGTTTCCATTCGTGACCATGCCAGCGGATTTAAGGAAATCCGCCGGCAGGGCAAAACCCATCCCGACTATGCCGAGGTGCAGGTGTGGGTTTCCGATCTTGGTGCCGTGTCCCGGGCGAAGTTCGTGAAGCCGGAATCCGAAAAACCCGCGCCTACTCCGGCGCCGAAAAAGTCTTCCAAGAAAGCGCCGGCGAAAGCGGGCAAAAAATCCGCGGCTGATCCCGCGCCGGAAACCGCTCCTGAAACGGTGGCGGATGCCGAGCCGGATCCTGAAACGCCGGTCGCCGAATCCGATCAAAATCATGAGTAAGCCCACTGCCCGCCCCACTGATAATGGTTATCTCGTAGGTCTGTCCGCCGCTGAACAGGTGGGATTCCACGGGGTAACTCCCACCGCCCAGCGTTCCGGCGCTGCGCAAGCCGCGGTGGCCGCCACCGCTTCCACCAATGTTTCGCCCTACGGTTTCAGCCAGGCTCAAGCGGATGGAATCGTGACGCTGCTCAACGAAATCCGCGCCGCCCTCGTGGCCAAGGGCATCATCAAAGGCTCGGCCTAAAAATTTCCCGGTTGGTTTGGTCATAGGTGCGCGGGCTCGTTACGGGCCCGCGCATTTTTCCAATGCCACCACTTCCGCTAGATCACCATGGAACTCGACAAACAAATTTCGCTCATTGAGGAAGGCTGCCGCCTCAAGGCTCAAATCGAATCCGATTCCGCCCGGCTCAAGGAAATCGGGGAAATGCTCCTTGAGGTGCTCCCGGCCGGCCCGCATCATGGCGAGAGCAATAGCATGCTCATCGTCGAACCTTCGCCCGCGGTGAAACCCGGCGAGAAGGATATCGAGCCGGTGCGCCTGGTGCTTGAGGATGATGACGTTTTCAAAAAGCTCTTCGATCGTGTGGTGAGTTACAAGCCGGTGAAAGGATTCCGGGACAAGCTCGCCGTGCTGGTGGACAAGCGGAAACAAAAGCGCATTCTCGCGCTGGTGGAAAAACCCACCCCGAAATACATCAAGTGGGGGTAATTCATGCCCACCGCGCTCGATCTCCTCACCCGCGCCGCGAATCTCATTGCGGACAAGTTCGGCGCTACCGTCTTTGTCCTGGAAGGCATCGGGACCATTCAGAAAGGGAATTGGAACGAACTCGGACGCACCGAGGTCGCCGAGATCAACGGGAAACGCGTCACTTTCCATACGCTGGTGGAATTCCAGCGCTCTGAATTTCCTGCGATCACGGATTCCCAATGGCTTGCCCTGCCCGGGAGACTGGTCACCCGCTCCGATAACGGGCTCATTCTCCGCGTCATGGGCGAGGTGCAGCTCGACGCCCTCACGGTGCGCCTAGCACTCGACTCGAAAAACAAATGAACGCCGCCGATTCCGCTCTCGCTTTTGCCACCGCACTCGTGCAATTGGACGCGCTCGCCGGCTGTCACATCTACGCCCATGATACCGAGGTGATGGACCCGGGCATTACCCAGCTTTCCGGGGAAATCCTCCTCCCGTGCGTCTGCATCCGCGTCACGTTCGATAATGGCCTCGCCGGATCGTCGGCCATCGGGAAAGCCAAGGTCGAAATCGATGTGGAGAGTCAGAGCGACGACGAAACGATTGCGACCCACACCGCCCGGGAAACTGCGGTGCGCACGTGCCTGGCCGATGTTGCCGCGCTCAATGCCGCCTTCGCGGCGATTGGCACCGTCTCACTGAAAGGCCGTCCCGCCTCGATGGCGCTCGATCCGGGCATGGAATCCCGCGCCTTCAAAACCCTCCTCAATTTTACCGCCGGAATCGAGGCTCTCTAGCCCTGGCAAATCGGACAGTACTGTCCGATTTGAACCGTCTCCGTTGACACCCCGCGCGTTCTGAAATGAGCCCCGTCGCCGAAAACGCCAAAACCGAACTTCAGAAGCTGAATCAAGAGGAGACGATGCTCACCAGCCGGATCGCGAACGATCAGGCCCGGCTCACCGTCATCGCCGCGTCCAAATCGCCCCTTGAAAAAATCATCGCCGACGAAGTGGCCGCGACGCCTTCCGCCTCCACGGCGGCGACCGCCCAGGCGCACACCTAACCCCGTTTTTCCCATGCCCGCTACTGACGTTAAATTTGGCATCACCCGCAGCGAAGGAACGCTCATCGAAACCCTCGACACGACCGATGGCGTCGAGGTCAAGGCGCTGAAAGGCTCCAATGGTGACGTCGCACGCGTGCATACCTTCAACCCGACCACGAAATTTTCGGTCAAGGGCCACGGCACGCTCGACATTGTGCCCGGCGTCGGTTCGTCCGAGATCACCGATGTGACCGGCGGCGTGACCGTCATCGAAGAGGTGAAGAAATCGGAAAAGAACGAGGATTTCGACGACTGGGAATACACCGGCACGAACTATCCGAACGCCGAATCCGTCAGCTAATCTTTCCGGCGCTCCGCGCCTTTCCTGAAAATCACCCATGAAAAAAGGCGACCGCATTTATTCCCTCCAGGCGCTCACGGACGATCCGCTGGCGACGCGAAACACCATCATGTTTGCCGCTCTGGTCACGCTCGGCATCCCCGCCGAGCCTTCGCTCTGCGGCGAATACCGCGAACTGGTCAAGGGCGTCCAGCGCTCCACCACCGTCTGGCGGCTCCGCGAGCATTCGCTCTGCGGACGGTACAAAACCGCCGAGATGATTAAGAAGTGGAAGGATCCGGAGTTTGTCACCCGGGAGCCCGAGCATCCGCTCGCCTATATCAAGACCGCTTTCGAAAACCACACCCGGGCCGTGGAATTCATCAAGGAACAGGGGCCCATCGCCATGATCCGCCGCGGGAAGAAGATCGCGCTCATCTCCCGCCATACCGACCCCGAAAACAAGGCGCGCATTCTGGAGAAGCTGAATCAATGAGCCCGCAAGACGTTGCCCTGACGGCCGATCAACTCCTGGAGCGCGAGAGCGCCGCCACCCGGGCTTTCCTCGCGCCGGAAACGTTCCAGTTCGCCGGCGTGAACCTCCGCCCGACCACCCTTGCCACCTTTACCATGTTGCAGGAAACGGGAAACGAATATCTGCACCCGGCCGGACCGCTGGTGGAAATCCCCGATCCCGCGCCGGAGGCGAAACCCGGGGCGGTGAAAAAGGTGCGCACGATCAAAAACGATCTCTTTGCCGCGCTCGCCTTTGCCTACATCCACGGGGAGGATGAAAACACAGTCCGCCGCGCCATCTGGAATCCGGTGTTTTTCCGGGAAGAGGTGTTGCGGTGGGGCAATCAGTTCGATCTTTCTGATCTCCCTGCGCTGGTGGGCGAGATTCGCCAGCGGCTCGCCCTGGTCAATCA
>Ga0157376_10000101_pt1 | contig 62612 bp, 56 predicted proteins | sample M45metaG_FD_121801 | JGI IMG/M metagenome (GOLD analysis project Ga0157376, IMG submission 121801) | Miscanthus rhizosphere microbial communities from Kellogg Biological Station, Michigan, USA - M4-5 metaG | ecosystem: Host-associated > Plants > Roots > Rhizosphere > Soil | place: USA: Michigan...
AAAAAGCAATGCCATGCCGATGATGAAGAAGACCATGACCACAAGAATTGAATTCTTCATTGAACCTGTCAATTCTTCAATCATTCCAAACAGGAACATGCCGATTACGATTGCGATCTTTTCTGTTACATCGTAAAAACTGAAGTAGGAAGCCGTATCTTTTGTGACCGGCATTAACTTGGAATAAGTTGAGCGGCTCAGGGATTGAACGCCTCCCATCACCAGGCCTGCACCAACTGCCAATACGTAAAAGTGATTTTCTACATTAACGCCTTCTTCGTGCAGCAGGGTGATGTAATAAGCAGCGATGCAAATGAGAATCCAAACGAAAACAACTCCGATCAGGGTGGCCAGGTTGCCTAATCGCGAAGAAATCTTGGCCATGCCCCAGGCACCCAGGATCGCTACGATTTGTATGATGAGGAAAACGATGATGAGATTTTCGGTTGGCAGGTGAAGTTCCTTACCACCGAAGAGGGATGCCACGAGCATCACGGTTTGTACGCCCATGTTGTAGAAAAAGTACGCAGAGAGGTATCTCTTGAGCAGGGGCTGGCGACCCACTTCATTCCATACCTTCTTCAACTCGATAAATCCGTTTGTGAAAATGCTGTGTTGCGGCCGGCTGGCAGCGGGAGTGCCTTTTGGAAGCCGGCGAAGTGTGATTTGAGCGAAGCCGATCCACCAGAGTCCAACCAGCAAGAAGGAAAACCTTGCGGGCAGAGTAGCATCATTCTGCATGCCGAACCATTCGGGTTTGAACACAAAGACGAAGCATACGATTTGCATGAGTACGCTGCCAATATAGCCCATGGTGAAACCCCTGGCGCTAACGGCGTCGCGCTGTTCATGGGGCGCAATCTCCGGCAGATAAGAGTTGTAGAACACCAGGCTGCTCCAGAAGCCAACGCAGGCTGTAATGGTGAACAGTATCCCTATCCACAGCGTTTCAATGCCGCGGAAAAAGAACAGGGCACTGCAGGAAAGGCTACCCAAAATGCAGAAAAAGCTCATGAACGCTTTCTTGTTTCCCTTGTAATCAGCAATGGAAGAAAGAATGGGCGACAAGAAGGCAACGATCAGGATGGCTAACGCAAACGTATAATCGTAAAGCGAGCTGTTAATGAAGCGCATCCCCAAAAAGTTCACATAATCGATTGTTGCCGGGTCCTTGTCGGAGGTTACGGCTACATAATAGGCGGGGAAGATGGTTGTGTTAATGACAAGATTGTACACTGAATTGGCCCAGTCGTACATCGTCCAGCCATTAATGACTTTTTTGGAATAAGTTGTCATGAAGTGAAATTAACAACTAGATTTTAGATTGTAGATGGTGGATTGTAGATAATATCAAAAATCCACCATCTACAATCTACCATCTAAAATCTATTTCAGGTAACCCGTAGCAATCAGGATTAACAACGCCGCTCCCACAATGATCCGGTAATACCCAAACAATTTAAATCCGTGTTTCTGAAGATAGCCTATGAAAAATTTGATGGCCAAAAGTGCCACCACAAAGGCTACTGCATTGCCGAGCAGAAGGGTCTTGATTTCCGGACCATGAATATTCTTGTATTCCTTCAGCAATTTGTAGCCGGTAGCGGCGCACATGGTGGGCACGGCGAGGTAAAATGAGAATTCAGCTGCAAACCTTCGGGTCAGTTTCTGTTGCATGCCGCCGATGATGGAAGCAGCACTACGACTCACGCCGGGGATCATGGCAATGCATTGCCAGAAGCCCACCAGCAGGGCCCTGCGATAAGAAAGATCTTCCTCCTTATCAATGGTATGAACGTTGAAGACTTTGTCGATAAATAAAAGGATTACACCTCCAACCAGGAGCGCGATTGCAACGGTGGTCGGACTCTCAAGAAGTGAGTCAATCTTGTTTGACAAAAGAAAACCCAGCACAAGGGCTGGAATAACAGCCACAACAAGTTTTGCATAAAATTGCCAGCGGCTGAAATCGAAAAACTTTCTCCAATAAAGGACAACAACTGAGAGAATGGCCCCCAATTGAATGGCTACTGTATAAGTTTTTGGAAAGCTTTCCTGCAGATTGATGTCAAGCAATCTTTCTGCAATAATCATGTGACCGGTGGAGGAAATGGGCAGGAATTCGGTGATGCCTTCGACGATGGCAATGATAATAGCTTGGAAGGTATTCATGCAGTTGGTTTGGATTGTGGATTATAGATTGTGGATTGTAGATAGATCCACAATCCACAATCCAAAATCTACAGTCTCTATTTCTTAGGCTTCCTCATGATCGCAAAAACCTCAATCAACAAACCGCCCACAATCAGGATGGGAGCCAGGGTGATGCGCGTTGCGCTGTAAACAGAATGGGTATCGAATACATTTGGATCTTTGCTCTTGCCGCCCGACATCAAGAAAAGGCCAAGGGCAATGACAGCGGCTCCAATCAGCATCCAGCGGTAATTTTCTTTACCAAACAGAGTATTCTCTTTCTTTTCTATCATTCTTAGAAATTAAGTGCGCAAGATAATAGAATTGGGGAATAACGTCAAAGCCCGCGACTATATCAATACAGATCGTCGAGCTTCATTTTCAGGTACTTCGTTACGCTCCTGTATGTACTGATAAACGTGATAAATATGCCGATTCCGGTTAGTCCGAGGAATAACAGTCCCAACAGGTTAAAATCACGCAGAGCCTTGATCTCAGGCAGCCATTTCTCTACCAGGAAAATGATCGTGATAATGGCAGCGATGGCCAAAACCGCGCTGATAAAGCCATTTAAAATGGCTTGTCTGCCGAAAGGTTTCGATATGAAACTTCGGGTCGCGCCCACCATCTGCATGGTCTTAATCAAGAATCGGTTGCTGAACATGGCCAGCTTGATCGTATTGTCGATCAGGATAATCACAATCACAGACAGCACGGCAGCTACGGAGAGCAGGAAAATGCCCACTTTTCGAACCACGGAATTCAGGTTGTTTACAACCGCATCCGGGTATTTGATTTCGCTGATGATGATATTGGCCTGAAGATCCTGGATAATATTGTTGATACTGTCTTTATTCACATATTGGGTCTGCAGATAGAAATCAATGGAAGCGGGGAGGGGATTATAGTCCAACACTTTATTCCAATCTTCATTTCCATCTTTCAGGAACTTTTCCCTGGCCATGTCCTTGGTCACATGCTCCACGCCCTTTGCATAAGGTTTCGCGCTAATGTAATTGATCAGGGAATCGATGTCTTTTTGGGGTGCGTTTTCCCTCAGGTAGGCCTGCAATTGAACGCTTCCCCTAAAATAGCTTTCAAGTTTACTGGCATTGATGACCAGCCAGCCGAGAATTCCCAAAATCAGTAGTACCAATGCCACGCCCAGGATGCTGAAGAAATAAGAAGGCGTGCTTCTTTTCATAGAAGTTTTGCTGATTTCTGCCATTTGAAGGGATTAAATACTTCAGAAAATAGAGGGATTACGGACGGGGGCAAAAATAGGGAAATAAAAGGCTTTCCGTATTTTTGCCGTCCTTGTTAACGGGCACCAGGCCGCTTTATTTTCATACTGCCTGGGGTTTTAACGTTTCCTCAACTTTTTGGCCGAAGTCATCGCCGGCTTTTCAGTGCCGGGGCCGGTTACGCCGGGCAAGGCGAGGCTTAGAAAGACAACGCAACCGGTTAACAAAACACTAAACAAAACATGGAATATAACTTTAGAAAATTAGAGAAGCACTGGCAAAAGGTTTGGCGAGACAGCGACGCTTATCAGGTCAGCAATGAAACTACCCGACCAAAATGTTATGTATTGGATATGTTTCCTTATCCGAGTGGAACGGGCTTGCATGTTGGACATCCGCTCGGCTACATTGCCTCAGACATCTATAGCAGGTATAAGCGATTGAAAGGGTTTAATGTATTGCATCCGATGGGCTATGATGCATTCGGTTTGCCGGCCGAGCAGTATGCAATTGAACACGGCATTCATCCCAGGGTCAGCACAGATGAGAATATCAAAAATTTCAGGAACCAGCTTGAAAATATTGGCTTCAGCTTCGACTGGTCAAGGGAAGTACGCACTTCCGATCCTAAATATTACAAGTGGACACAATGGATTTTTCTTCAACTCTTCAATAGTTATTACAACAGAAAAACAAACAAAACCGAACCCATCTCCGGGTTGGTGAAATTGTTTGAATCGGAGGGCAACGGCTCTGTGTTGGACCAGGTGCCGGGTATTGGAAAATTCAACGCCGCGGAATGGGCCTCGTTCGACGAAAAGGAACAACAGGATATTCTCATGGAATTCCGCGTAGCCTATTGTGGATACGGGGAAGTGAATTGGTGCGAGGCGCTTGGAACCGTATTGGCAAACGACGAAGTCATTAATGGTGTGAGCGAGCGAGGCGGTTACCCGGTGGTAAAGAAGAAGCTCCGCCAATGGTATCTTAGAATTACCGAATATGCTGAACGACTTCTCGAAGGATTGGAAAGGATTGATTTCAGTGAGTCGATGAAAGAAATGCAAACCAACTGGATCGGTAAGAGCTATGGATGTGAAATTGATTTCAAGGTTGCGAATACAGAAAATGGATTGCGCGTGTACACTACGCGCCCCGATACCATTTTCGGTGTTGATTTTATGGTGCTCGCGCCCGAGCATGCGCTTGTAGCAAAGATCACAAGCGAAGGGCAATCCAAAGCTGTGGAAGAATATTTGGCTTACGTGAACAGCAGGAGCGAGCGGGAACGCATGGCCGAAAAGAAGATTACCGGCGTATTCACCGGCGCTTTTGCGTTGAACCCCTTTGATGAATCCCGCCTCATTCCCATCTGGATCTCTGAATATGTGCTTGCCGGCTATGGTACGGGCGCGATTATGGCCGTACCCTGCGGCGACGAACGCGACCACAAATTCGCAAAGCATTTTTCCATTCCGATCACCAATATTATCGGCACGCATTACAACGGCGAGGATGCCAATCCCACCAAGGAAGCGATCCTGGAGAACAGTGGCTTCCTGAATGGCATGCTCATGCGCAATGCCATCGAAAAAGTGATCACGGAAGTGGAAAAGTTGGGAATCGGAAAGCGAAAGATCAACTACAAAATGCGTGATGCGTCATTTAGCCGTCAGCGTTATTGGGGCGAGCCCTTCCCGATTGTATGGAAGAACGGAATCGCTTATCCTTTACCTGAATCTGAATTGCCACTTGAGTTGCCCCATGTGGAAAATTACAAACCGGGTCCGGAGGGCGAAGGCCCCCTGGCCAATATTCCGGAATGGACAGCCAGGTCGCTTGAGACGAATACCATGCCCGGTTATGCCGGTTCTTCCTGGTATTTCCTCCGATACATGGATCCACACAACGACGAGGAGTTCTGCAGTCGTAAGGCATCTGATTATTGGGGACAGGTAGATTTATACATCGGCGGAACTGAACACGCAGTTGGACACCTTTTATACAGCCGCATGTGGACGAAGGCGCTCTACGATCTTGGGCACATTGGTCACGACGAACCCTACAGAAAATTGATGAACCAGGGCATGATCCAGGGCAGCAGTCGATTCGTTTATCGTGTACGCGGCACCGACAGGTTCGTTTCACTTGGGCAAAAAGATAAATTCGAAACCGATGACCTCCACGTAGATGTGAATATTGTGGACGGTACTGTTCTCGACACGGATGCATTTAGAAATTGGAAGGCTGATTACAAACAGGCAACATTCATTTTTGAAGATGGCTCAAGCTCAGAAAATGGTGGAAGCGGCGTATACATTTGTGGTGCGGAAGTGGAGAAGATGAGCAAGAGCAAATTCAATACCGTCAATCCAGATAACCTGGTTGTCAAGTACGGTGCCGATACTTTCCGCATGTATGAAATGTTCCTCGGCCCGGTCGAGATGAGCAAACCCTGGGACACCAAAGGTATCGAAGGCGTGCATCGCTTTCTGAAAAAATTGTGGAGATTGTTCTTTGATGAGGTCAAGGGCAAGGTTTGGAATGAGCAAAAAGCCAATGACGCGGAATGGAAAGTTTTGTACCGCTCCGTCAAAAAGATCGAAGAAGATACCGAACGCTTCTCGTTTAATACGGGCGTTAGTGGATTTATGGTTTGCGTGAATGAGCTCACGGATCTCGGCTGTCGGAAGAAAGAGGTGCTTGAAAAATTGTTGATTACACTTACGCCTTATGCGCCCCATGTGTGCGAGGAATTATGGCACGAACTCGGAAACCCATCCAGCATTTTGAACGCTGCCTATCCGAAGGTGGAGGGAAAATATTTGGTTGAAACTTCCAAAGAATATCCCATTTCGGTGAATGGCAAGGTGAGAACCAATATTGGTATTTCCCTTGACGCCGCCCAGGAAGACGTGGAAAGAATCATCCTTCAGAATGAGATTATCCAGAAATGGCTCGAGGGCAAGCCGCCCAAGAAGGTGATTTATGTGAGGAATAAGATGATTAATGTGGTGGTGTGATTAGTGGACAGTGGACAGAAGACGGTGGACAGATGTTTGAAGGCCAACCGAAAACCGTCACTGTCTACTGTCCACTGCCTACCGTCCACTTCCAAGCGGTCTACTGACTCTTAATAAATCTAATCAACGCACTCGAATTCTCCGTACTCCGCAAACTCGCTTCGTAGCGCTTTCCGTCAACATATACAACCATGAGTGAGGTATTGGGGGGAATGGACCCGAGATTTTCGGCTACCATCACCAACTCATTGTCAGCGGGAAGATCCTTCACCGCCAGCTTCAGGGTATGTGCCTTATCTGATAACAATAAGTGCTGCAACACCAGCTTATTGTTTAGAAAGAGCGAAATAGAATCGCCATCAATCTCGGCATTGTCGTAAAAGTTCAACTCTACTGAATCACCCGCAAGAGGAATTACGGTTGTCAACACTTTTTTTCGCGTCGCAAATTGATCTTCAATCGAAACGGGTTTGCCGACCTTCGTATTGATTTCGGGCTTGGATTCAGTAACCACCGGCGCCATCTTTTTTGGCGGAGCCACCGGCTCTGATTTTGTAATCGGCGCGGATTCCATCGACGGGTCGATCGGCTCATTTGGAATTCCCAAAGCAATTCGGGATATACTGTCGATCACGTATGGATCATTTGCACCCTGGGTGAACTGTTCAATCACAAAGTCCCACTCATCGGGAAAAATCGGAGAATCCGCTTTTTGTAAATGCACGCTTCCGCGCGAGGAATTTTTGTTGTCGCGCAATGTTACGTTTCCGTCTAACAGGAGTTTGTTTTCATTGGGACAATTGAAATCGGCAACCGCCAAAAGTGCAGAACCCGAATGCCCATTCTCTTCGATCAACTGGTCGTCCCACCACACCACATCCTGGTTGATGCCGTCGAAATAACCCCTGATGGAATAACGGCGATAACTGTTCTTTGAATCGAAATAGTAAGCCGTGCCTACCAGGCTGTCTCCGTTTTTGATCAATTTTAATTCCAGCTTCTCTGATCTCACTTTCCCCTTCCATACCCCGGTGATCGGTTGTGCGCTTACGGTAGCTGCCAGCACCCAACAAAATGATGCGATGCAGCCATAGGCGAGTTTTGTTGATTTCAAAAAGGTCGATTTGATTATGAAGATGGGTAGTCCAATATTAACGGTTTAAGACATTCGATATTTCCATTGTTAAAGTAATTTAACAGGATTGTAGATTGTGGATTTTAGATTTTCTGATCCACAATCAACAATCCACAATCTACAATCCAAAGGATAATCCCTATCTTTTCCACACCATCATGCCAGAAAAAAATTATACTTACTACGATTTCACGCTCAGCCTTTGTTCGGAATGTCTCAGAAGAGTGGACGCCAAAATCATATTCGAAGACGGGAAGGTTTACATGTTGAAAAATTGCCCGGAACACGGTTTCCAGAAAGTGATCATCGCCACAGACGTTGAATATTACAAGAATATCCGCAACTACAATAAGCCAAGCGAAATACCGCTGAAGACAAACACCCAGTCATTGTATGGTTGTCCTTACGATTGCGGACTCTGTCCCGACCATGAACAGCACAGTTGCCTTACGGTGATCGAGATAACGGACAGGTGCAATCTAAGTTGTCCCACTTGTTATGCCATGTCTTCACCCACCTATGGCAGGCATCGGAGCGTGGAAGAAGTGGAAAGGATGCTTGACATCATCGTTGAAAATGAAGGAAAGCCTGACGTGGTCCAGATCAGCGGCGGCGAACCCACGATTCACCCGCAGTTTTTTGATATTGTGGATGCCGCGAAACGAAAGCCCATTCGTCACCTCATGGTCAATACCAACGGGATCAGGATTGCGAATGACCCGGGATTCGCCGAAAAGCTCGCTGCCTACATGCCAGACTTCGAAGTCTATTTGCAGTTCGATTCCTTCAAACCGGACGTGTTGACCAGCATGCGCGGCCGTGACCTCACCGACATCAGGATGAAGGCGCTCGAAAACCTGAACCGCCTGAACCTGTCAACCACCCTGGTGGTGACCCTGCAGAAAGGCCAGAACGATGACGAGATTGGAAAAATTATTGAATTTGCACTTCAGCAACCTTGCGTGCGCGGTGTGACCTTTCAGCCCACACAGGTTGCCGGCAGGCTGGAAAATTTCAATCCCGCCACCGACAGGATCACGCTAACGGATGTACGAAGAATAATCCTGGAACAATCTTCTATCTTTCAACCCAACGATATCATTCCGGTGCCCTGCAACCCCGATGCATTGGCCATGGGCTATGCCTTAAAACTGAATGGCCAGGTTTTTCCAATGACGAGATATATTGATCCTGCTCACCTGCTTAACAACAGTCGCAATACAATTGTCTACGAACAGGATACCGAACTTCACCAGCACCTCTTGAAAATATTCAGTACGGGAATTTCGGTCGACAGGGTAGAAGAGAATTTCAAACAACTGATGTGTTGCATTCCAGAAATCTATGCGCCAGGGTTGGACTATAACAATCTCTTTCGTATTATCATCATGCGATTCATTGACGCCTATGATTTCGACGTAAGGGCCATCAAGAAAAGCTGTGTGCATATCGTTCATAAGGACGGCCGGATCGTTCCGTTTGAAACCATGAATCTGTTCTACCGCGATGAAAAGGAAATTCACCTTGAAGAACTTCGATCGGAGAGAATGGTCAAAGCAATGAAACCAATTTAGCCTGAAGTGAGCTACAATCTACTTAACTGGCTTTTTAGAATAGGTGTCATTTGTGCAGTTATAGGTTTTTCCCTGATGTTAACCAAAAAGTACAGAAAGGTCGGAATTGTACTTGTAGTTCTTGTGGGAATATTGTTGCTGGTGGGATATTCAGTTTGTACTTTTTCAATTCGCGTAGGATGAAATTACCTTTAAAAATTGCACTTATCAGCCTGGCAATCGATGTGGTTTTATCCGTCGTCTTGCTTGTCGTCGCAGATCCAAAGGCCACCGGAACTAATTATTTGCTTGCCATTGGCATTGGCAGCCTGCTTGGTGGATTGATAAGTGTAGTATTGGCGATTATATTCTTCGTCGCCAAATCGAAAGAATGGGGAAAAGGATTTCTGTTAACTACCGGGTTGCTCTTTCTCCTCGGATTCGCAACCTGTTCCGGCGGCATTATGCTGGCGAAGTAAACTGATCGATATTCAAAATGAAATCCGGGTCCGGACTGTTCTTCAACCATTTTTCCCTTTCTGAATATTTGCAAACTCCCGGGTAGTCTCCCTCCTTGGTGCCCATCTGATCAATGATTTGAAAATGCAAATGCGGGGGCCAGTGACCGTTTTCATGGGTTTCGCCAAAATGCGCGAATGCCTGCCCGCGGGAAATGTAGTTGCCTGCACTCAAAGCTTCAATATCGCGAAGGGCAAGGTGCCCATACAAAGTATAAAAAGGAATGCCCTCCAACTGGTGCAAGACAATGATGGTGGCGCCGTAATCTCCGAAGTGGTTGTTGAATGCCAGGCTATGAATCATTCCACCCATGGGCGCATAAACCTTCTCACCGGCCTTTCCCCAAATATCCATTCCCAGGTGCAAGCGCCTTGGCTCTTCTGATCCTTCGTTAAAAAGCTTACTCCTGCTGTAAACTGTTCTCAATTCTGCATACCCACCTATTCCATACCGGCTGTTTGATTCCAGGAGTTTGTTTGAAATATAGGTGCTGAATTTTTCTGTATCGTCAATGATCTCTCCACTCAGTTCCGTATTGGTAGAACTGAAATCCATGCTTACCAACTTTTCTTTCGCAGGATTGAAATCTACCACAGGATGAAAACTGGCCCTGTGCCTCTCCAGCAAATTGCCCAGCCTGTTCGTTGCCGTGGTATCAGAAATTTTATAGAGACTCATGAGTAAATTGATAAATGAAGGAAGAACAATCAAACCATCGCAACTTCTTCGCTTGCCGCCCGCACAAACAACTGAATAGGTAATAGGTCCGATTCCAGCCAGGCTTCTTCCAATATGCCTGCGAAGGTTTCAAAATAAAGGATCACGTGTTCACGGTTGTTCTTCTTAAGCCATCTGAATCCGCCGGGAAGTTTTTCAAGCACCTTGCGGTCTTCCAGGTATTCGAGATTGTGAATATCAGTTGGCGTCAGTCCAATCGCTTCCAATTTTGAGATCAGGAGATTGATGGGTGCGTCTGAAACGGGACAAAAATCCTCAGCCAATTCCGTCCATTCACCAATACCGGTATGAGCCGAGTTCAAAATATCTTCCTTGTTGAGTGCTGTCACCACCTGCAACAAATTCCCGCAATTGCATGCACCATGATGACCCCATGCATAATAAGCTCCATCACGAAGCCGGGTTGCAGTTTCACGCAGCGCAATAATTAAAGTGGCAGATGGATACGCCATGACTCAAATTTCGACAAAAACAATGGAAGAACTTAATTGTTCTGTGGAGTCGGCGCTTTTAGCAATAATTTGGGATGAATCAGGTAAGGATGGTAATAGGCAAGTCCCGCCAGGCAAGCTATTTGGATGGAACCGATTCCCAAAAAATACCGCTCGCCGGGTTTGATGAAGTCCAGGCAAAAACGAAAAAAGAGATAGCAGACTATGAAACTTTTAAACAATGCTCCTTCATCAAGGGTATATAATTTTTTGATCCGGTAAAGAAAGATCCACAAAAAAGCCAGGAAGAAAATTTCATACAGGCAAACGGGATGTCGCATCACACCATCTCCTAGATCCATGGCCCATGGCAAACGGGTAGGTATTCCGTAAGTTTCCTCAAAGACGCCCATGCTGAAACAGCCGATTCTTCCAACCATCATCGCAAGCAAAAGGGGAAAAACAAAAAGATCTCCACTCCTCTTTTTTTCATGAATTATTTTCTTGATCACTTCAACACCCCAGAGCCCGCCAAGCAGTCCCCCCACAATTGTCTTGTTGCTGTAGACATAGAGTAATTTGCGAGTGGTTGAAAATAATTCATGCGGCTTCTCGAGGGCGCCAAGCATTCTGCTGCCAACGAGTGCGCCAAAAATGGCACCAATTATAATCCATAGCCTGTTTGATGAATCCACGGCATCACCTTCACTTTTCCGTAAAAACAAGAAATACCGGAATCCGATAAACATACCAGCCAATTCGGCTATTGTATGAAGTAGAATGTTAACCGAACCTATCTTGATATATACTGGAAATTGCAAGTATTTAATTTATAGTATCGAAGAAAAGAAAATTGAATCGATTTGACTGGAAAATTTTTCTGGCGAAAGATTATGTGATTGTAAAATCCGATGTCGAATGCACAACAAAACCTTGTTATTAGGAAATATTGGTTTAACTTTTGATACCTGATCCTTTCCCGCCTATCCCCCTCCCAAGGCCGTTTTAACTTTATTTTTCAATTAAAAATTAAAGTTTATGGCATTCAATCTATTAAACACAGTGAGTGGCTTATTCAGCAATGATTTGGTTGGAAAGGCCGCTTCTTCGCTCGGCGAAAGCGAGGGTAGCATTCAAAAAGCGATTGGAGGCGTTGTACCTTCTGTCCTGACCGGATTACTCAGCAAAGCTTCGTCCAGCGGAGGGACGAGTGCCAGTGGAATCTTGGATATGGCGAAGCAGGCAGCCTCCAGCGGAATCCTGGGCAATTTAAGCGGACTCCTTGGTGGCAGCAGTAGCAGCGGAGGAAGCATGTCGGGCCTGCTGAGCATGGCTGGAAGTTTGTTTGGCGACAAACTAAGCAGTATCACAAGCCTCATTTCAAATTTTGCGGGAATTAAAACGTCTTCTGCAAATTCGCTACTCAGTATGGCGGCGCCAGCTGCCCTGGGTTCCCTGGGAAAATACGCCAATGAAAATAACCTGAATGCCGGTGGACTTTTATCATTTCTCAACACACAGAAGGATAGCATTCTTGGTGCAGTACCTTCCGGCCTCGGACTTGCGAGCGCTTTGGGTTTGGGAAGCCTGAGTGATATCGGTAATAAATTGTCAGGTGCAGTTTCCAATATTGCCGGAGGTGCAAGGCAGGCTGCAGGTGCGGCAACAGACGTCGCGAAGTCTGGCTCAAAATGGCTGCTTCCACTGCTCTTAATTCTTTTGGCCGTAGCTGCGATTTGGTATTTCATGCGTGGTTGCAACAAGAGCGACAATTCAGTTGCACCCATTGATACTACGGTTGTTGCACCTGCACATGTTGATACTACGGCTAAAGTTGCTACATCACCTTCAAGAGAAACGATGAAGGTGACGTTGCCCGACGGCACCGTGCTTGAAGCATATCACGGAGGCATTGAAGACAGGCTTGTCACTTTTCTTAATAGCAATTGGGCTAAGCTGGGGGCTGACTCTTTAAAGAAAACCTGGTTTGATTTCGACGACTTGAATTTTGAAACAGGAAGCGCAAAAATAACGACCGAGAGCCAGAAGCAGGTGAGCAATATTGCTGCTATCGTTAAAGCATACCCGAAAGCGAAATTTAAAGTGGGTGGTTATACGGACAAAACGGGAGATGCTGCATCGAATAAAAAGTTGTCTCAGGACAGGGCAAAGGCTACAACAGATGCCATCAAGGCTGCCGGTGGGAATGCAGCGCAGCTGCTCGCTCCGGAAGGTTACGGATCACAATTTGCGACCGTTCCTTCAGACGCTTCAGATGATGAGCGGAAAAAAGACAGGAGGATTTCGATTAGTGTTAGGGAGAAATAAGTTTTGTACTAAGTACTAGGTACTAGGTTAGAATTGATTATTTCAACTTAGTACCTAGTACCTAGTACTTAGTACAATGTCAACAATCTGATTCCATTCTTCATCAAGGCTAACATTCGGGAATTTCTTCCCGGCCCGATGATACCAATAACCTGCATTGCCTTCATCCCCTTCCTTTCGATGTAAATAGGCATGAATCCAGGCTGCATCGGAGTCTCCTATATCCTGCACCAACTGATGCGATCGCTTCCAATCATTTTTTGCGTCGTACCAAAGCGCCTGCAAATGCGGCGATAACGCAGGTGGTGCGTCGGCATCCAAACTTTTTAGAAAAGAGTTTTTATCCATCGGACTATGGTTTCAACAATTTAAATGCATGATTCCATTGATTGTAAAGAAAACCGGGAATACACCATAGCATACAAAGCGGCTCGATTGCTCTTGCGGATTCTACCTTACCCATATCCTCCGTTTCCCATCCAAATACGTCCAGGATATCTGTGACTGTTTTCTTCGCGCCTTCATCATTTCCACAAATGAACATGGTTGGTTTTCCCTCCTTGAATTTCGGTTTGTACATCTGGCCATTGCCTACGCTATTAAATGCCTTCACAAATTTTGCATCTGGAAATGCCTTTTGCGCCCGTTCCATCAGCGAGTCTTCCAATGTGGTAAAATATTTCAACACTGCATTTACCGGTGGCTGTTTCGAAATGGGATTGGTGGTGTCAATAATAACTTTCCCCGAAAGGTTGGAAGGGCCAGCCAGGTGAAGTGCGTCAAGTGTACCATCACCTTGCGTTGCCAAAACAAGGGTCTCGCCAAATGCGGCCGTTTCTGCAAAATTGCCAGCCTTCCCGGAAGGATTTTCATTTACCCATTTCTGAACTTCTTCCTTGGCTGGCGTCCTGCTTCCCAGCATAACGGAATGGCCTTCTGATAAAAATGCATTGCCCAGTACGCGACCCACACTACCGGAGCCAATGATTCCGATTTTCATATTCCGATTTTAGACTTCAAAGCTACAATAAGAATTAGCCGTAAATCTTTGTCCACTTGTAAATGCTTGTCTAATTTTACTTCATGCCCAATCCAAATTTCCAGGCGGAAACCTCCCTATTAAGTGCAGCCGATAAAGAATTTGAAAACAATATCCGGCCGTTCGTGATCGAGGAGTTTTCGGGGCAGCAACAGATCATCGACAATCTTCGGATCTTTATCCAGGCCGCGAAGCTTCGCGGGGAAGCGCTGGATCATATTCTGTTTCATGGTCCGCCCGGACTCGGAAAAACAACGCTGTCAAGAATTGTGGCACACGAGTTGGGAGTAAACATCAAAGAGAGTTCCGGGCCTGTAATTGAAAAGCCCGGGGACCTGGCGGGGTTACTGACCAGCCTTGAACCCCGCGACGTACTGTTCATCGACGAAATTCATCGCTTGAGCACGGTAGTTGAAGAATACCTGTACTCCGCGATGGAAGATTTCAGGATCGACATCATGATTGAATCGGGTCCCAGTGCAAGAAGCATTCAACTCAACCTTCATCCCTTCACGCTGGTGGGTGCCACTACTCGAAGCGGACTTCTGTCAGCCCCCTTACTCTCGAGATTCAGCATAAAATCGCGACTGGAGTATTATGACGCGGTTACACTCCAGAAAATCATCACCCGTTCGGCGAATATCCTGGGAACTAAAATTACCTCGGATGCAGCTGCAGAAATTGCCAGGCGCAGCCGTGGCACGCCCAGGATTGCAAATAGCCTGTTAAGGCGGGTAAGGGATTTCGCACAGGTACTCAGCAATGGGATTGTTGACCTGGCCATCGCCCAACATGCCCTGAAAGCCCTGAATGTAGATGAGCACGGATTGGACGACATGGATAATAAGATTTTATCAGTCATCATCGACAAATTCAAGGGTGGGCCCGTGGGGATCAATACGATTGCCACGGCCGTCAGTGAGGAACCGGGTACGCTGGAAGAGGTGTATGAACCGTTCCTGATCCAGGAGGGTTTTATCAAACGTACCTCCCGGGGCCGCGAAGCCACTGCCCTCGCCTATGAGCACCTGGGTAGGAAGCCAATGGGAAATTCCGCAGAAAATCTACTTTTTTAACTTGAGTCTTTTTTTGTAGTTTAATTCCGAATGGTGTTTTCAGGTTAAGACGTTTCTCCTGCAATCGAAAATTTCGTCTTAATTCTGGCATTACATAGTTCACCACGGGTCACTCTATGCGAATTTTAACTGGATGGGTATTCGCCAAAACTAGGGTAGCATGAGATTACCGGGAAAACTTCTGTGTTTACTGTTTATCTTTTGTCAACAGGCCTCAGCACAATATTATAACCTGGCTTTCCGCAATTATGGTAGCAATAACGGGTTGTCACAAAGCGAGGTTGAATGTGTCTATTTTGACAGTGACCGCTTCTTATGGATTGGCACGCATTACGGCCTCAACCGTTACGACGGCCGCTATTTCACACCTTTCTATCACAACGCACAGGATCCAAACAGCATTGGCGAAAATGTAATAAATGCCATAGGTGAGGATTCACACAAGAATCTTTGGCTTGCTGTTTATAATTCCGGACTGACAAGGCTCGACAAGGGCAAAATGAAATTTGAAAATTACCAGCCGAACGAAAATGACAGCAATAGCCTCATGAGTAAGCAGGTGAACTGCCTGCTCGTTGATAAGGACGATAAGGTCTGGATCGGGACGGATCGCGGCTTATCCGTATTTGACAACAAGACTTCCAGGTTTACCAATTACCTGCGCTGCCCCTGCCACAACAGCGAATTCCATGTTTTGTCAATCAGCAAAGACCGTAAGGGTAACCTCTGGCTGGGAACCCGCGACTGCGGATTGTTCCTCTTCAAGCCCGGCAAAGGACTTGAGAGTATTTCATGTTCTATGAAATATCCGATGTCAATTCAGGCCATCGTTGAAGACGGAAGGATGAACAGGATTTGGCTGGGTACTAAAGAAGGTCTGTTCTATTTTGACCTTCCGGTGGATGGCGAAGTGCATACAATCACACAGGCCTACTTTTTCCCACAAAAGATTTCAGTCAGGGATGTGAAGGTCGATGACAAGTACAATCTCTGGATCGCGACCGAAGATGAGGGGCTTTATATTTATTATCCCGCAACCGCATACATGGAGCACCTCACGGAGAATTACCGTTCTGTTCGCGGCTTACTCAGTGTACGCGTTTCCTGTTTGTATAAGGATCCGAATGGCGGTATGTGGGTAGGAAGCGAAAACGGACTCCAGAGTTTTCACAACACGCTTCAGAAATTCTATGTTTATCCCCGCCTCAACAGCATGTCGCAAAATATAGATGGCGGAATCATTTACGGCATTTATGAAGAAAACAATGAAATCTTAAACGCAACTTCCAGAGGTGTACTGGTATACAACAGGCAGAAGGATTCATTTGTGGAGGTCGTTCATAAACTGAAAAATTTTGATACCGTCGTGATTCGCTACAGAAATTTTACCAGGATGTCGGAAAACACCTGGTGGATCAGCACGGATCACGGAATTTTCCAACTCAGGCGAGAACAGGGCAAGTATTCGCTCGGGCGGGCGCCCGACCTCAACCGGCAATTTGATCATTTCAACATCCGCCATTTTCTCGACGATCAGAAAGGCAATATATGGTTTGCAACGGTTGGCTCAGGTCTGCTTCGTTACAACAAATCGGCAGATAGTATCACGTATTATAAGCATGACGATAACAATAGCAAGAGTATCGTAAGCAATATTTTGAACAAGCTGTTCCTGGACAGAGACGGAAATATCCTGGTAGCCACCGAACAGGGGCTCAGCATGAAAGACCGCGATGGTCCGGGCTTTACGAATATCATCTATAGAAAGGACGGGCGCCAGCCCAGCCTCAATGCCAATAACGTGATGGACTTGTACGATGATGGTAAAAATTTATGGCTGGCAACCTTTGGCGGGGGATTGAATTGTTTAAGCAAGAAGGATTCGGTCATTCGTTACTATACCTACCAGGACAGTTTAAGCAATGATGCAATTTATGCGCTCGCAGTTGAAGAAGGCAAGGCGATCTGGCTGGGAACCAACAAGGGGCTTTCGCGTTTTGACCTGGTGCGCAAAAATTTCAGTAATTATTATGTGGAGGATGGCCTGCCCGCCAATGAATTCAACATGTTCTCCTCCTTTACCAACAAACAAGGTGAAATCTTCATGGGAACCGTATATGGTGTGGCGTCATTCATTCCGCAAATCTTTGAAAAAAACCCGGCGCCCCTGGTTTATCTCGCCAAAATAAGACTCAACAATGATGGCAGGCCGGACTCTGTGATCAATATCGTAAACAAGGATCGTAAAATAGAAGTGAGGTACAATGAAAATCTGCAACTGGAATTTTCGGCGCTCGATTACAATATTCAGTCGACCCTCTACATTCGCTATCGAATACCAGGCATCCAGGACGAGTGGGTGACGAGTCCGAATAATAATATTATCCAGCTCATCAACATGGAGCCGGGCATTCACAATTTGTATGTACAGGTTTCGGGCAACGGCGAAGACTGGTCGCCGGAATGGAGACTGGAAATGGAGAGCATACCGCCGTATTGGAAAGCCACCTGGTTTAAAGTGCTGCTGGGACTTGCTGCACTGGCGCTCGGTTTTATTATCGTGGGCAACTATATACAAAACAGGCTGCAGCGGCAACGTACGGAATTTGATCGCCATCGGGCAATTGAACAGGAGCGATCGAGAATTTCATCTGAACTGCATGACGACTTGGGAGGCGGACTTACCGCCATCAGGCTGATGAGTGAAATGATGAAGATCAAAACACAGGAACCCTCTGACAAGTCCGTTTTTGGGAAAATATCAGATTCGTCCAATGACCTTATTCAAAAAATGAATGAAATCGTTTGGGCCCTGAACTCTAACCACGACAATCTGCAAAGCCTTATCGCTTATTCACGCCAATATGCTGTGGCCTACCTCGATGACCTGGGTATCCAAAGTCAAGTGAGCATTCCGGATGCGATTCCGAATATCAATATTTCCGGAAATAACCGACGCACCATTTTTCTCCTGGTAAAGGAAGCATTGAATAATATTGCCAAACACGCGCAGGCTTCGAAGGTGAGTATCAATATTAATATAGACGAGAAATTAAAAATCAGCGTCCATGATAATGGCAGGGGCATCAACCTGAGGCAAAATAATTATGGTAATGGATTGGTCAATATGCAAAAACGTGTCGAAGGTTTGAAAGGAAGTTTCGAACTCGCGAATCATGATGGTACCAACGTCATCTTTACCATACCGCTCAACAGCATCTCGATGCGTGCGGCAGGTTAGGCAGGAACCACAAGCCTGAAGCCGTTTCCGTGAATATTTACGATCTCAATGGTGGAATCTTCTTTCAGGTATTTCCTTAGCTTGGCAATGTACACGTCCATACTGCGTCCGTTGAAATAAGTATCACTGCCCCATATCTTTTTCAAAGCTACCTCACGGGGAAGGAGATCATTCTTGTATTCGCTTAGCATCCGCAGAAGCTCGTTCTCTTTCGGAGAAAGGGTTTGCGTATGGCCATTGACGATGAGCTCGCGCAATTTCGGATTGAAATGATATTTCCCCAGGTCAAATTCAATGTTCACGGATTCCTTGCTCAGCTCTTCATTGCGCTTTAAGATCGCCTTTATTTTCAGCAGCAATACTTCGCTGTCGAATGGCTTGGTGATGTAGTCATCCGCACCCAGTTTGTATCCCTGGATGATATCTTCTTTCATCGTCTTTGCACTGATAAAAAACAGGGGAACGTCAGGGTTGATATCACGAATTTCCTCAGCCAGGGTAAATCCATCCACATTTGGCATCATCACGTCTAGTAGACAAATGTCAAACTTCTCGCGCTGGAAAGCGGCCATGCCCAATCGGCCATCCCTCTCCAGGGTTACATCATAATCATTCAATTCCAGGTAGTTCTTCAATACCATTCCCAGGTTCTGATCATCCTCGCAAAGCAGAATTTTGGGCTTGTGATTTTCCATTTTGTCGCGTTTAAAGATCAAATAAAATCAATTCACTTGCTAGGTTAAAGGTAGCGACTATAATCTTTTGTTAAAAGAACATGCTTAATTTTGTCGCCTAACTGGAATTCATGCGGCTAACGAACGAAAATAAATTCAAGAAGTTGGTGGTGATCGGCGACAGGGTACTGATTCGTCTTTCAAAACCCAACGAAAGAACTGAAACAGGCCTCTATCTGCCACCCGGCGTGCAGGAAAAGGAAAAAGTGCAGCAGGGTTACGTCATCAAGGTGGGACCGGGCTACGCCATACCCATGCCCATGGAAGATGAGCCCTGGAAATCGGAGGAAGACAAGGTAAAATACATTCCACTGCAGGTAAGAGAAGGCGACCTTGCCATCTTCCTACTTAGCGGTGCAACGGAAGTCATTTACGAAGCGGAGAAATATTATATCGTGCCCCAGGGTGCTATTCTCATGCTTGAGAGGGAAGAAGAAATCTGATCGCTGCGCATTAACAAAATAAACTCCACGGATTCCGTCAATCCAGTAACTTCAAAAAAACATTCTTTATGGCAGATAAGAACGCATTCGTGTCCGCAGTTAAAGATGGTTATACCTTCAAAGGAGATTCCATTTGTATCGGTGCGGCTATGCTTGACGGTGAGGTCTTCAAGGAGGCGCAGGTAAACCTTCCGCTCAAAACCATGAACCGGCATGGTCTGATAGCGGGTGCCACGGGAACAGGTAAGACAAAGACGCTGCAGGTGATTGCCGAGGGCCTGAGTGACGCCAGCGTACCCGTGCTGATGATGGACATTAAAGGTGATCTAAGCGGTATTGCCGAACCCGGTGCGGTGAATGACAAAATCAGCGAACGATATACCCGGTTGGGAATGACGTTTAAACCTGAATCTTTCCCCGTGGAATTGATGAGCCTCAGCAATGAGAAAGGTGTTCGATTGCGTGCAACCGTCAGTGAATTCGGCCCCATTCTTCTGTCAAAAATTCTCGGACTGAACGACACACAGGAAGGCCTGGTTGCAATGATCTTTAAATATTGTGACGATAATAAAATGCCGCTGGTGGACCTGAAGGATTTTACCAAAGTGTTACAATACATCAGCAACGAGGGAAAGGCAGAGATCCAGAAAACTTATGGATCCGTTGCTACAACGAGTACAGGCACCATTCTGAGAAAAGTAATCGAATTGCAACAACAGGGCGCCGATGTCTTTTTTGGCGAGCCATCTTTTGAGGTTGATGACCTGATGCGTATCGGTGATGATGGCAAGGGCATGATTAGTATACTCAGGGTTACTGATATGCAAAGCAAGCCAAAGCTCTTCTCTACTTTCATGCTTCAACTGCTTGCAGAAATTTATGCAGTGATGCCGGAAGCGGGCGATCTCGATAAGCCAAAACTGGTCATGTTCATCGATGAGGCACATCTCGTGTTCCAGGAAGCCAGCACTGCACTCCTCCAACAAATCGAAACGGTCATTAAGCTCATACGTTCAAAAGGCGTGGGCATTTTCTTCTGTACACAAAATCCGCAGGATGTTCCTGCATCCGTATTGAGTCAACTGGGTTTGAAAGTTCAACACGCCTTGCGGGCATTTACGGCTGCCGACAGAAAAACGATCAAACAGGCGGCAGAAAATTATCCTGAAACAAAATTTTACGACGTTGATGAATTGATTACACAGTTGGGTATTGGCGAAGCATTTGTTACCATGTTAAATGAGAAAGGAATTCCCACACCTCTCGTTCAGGTATTGCTCGCTTCTCCAAAATCGAGAATGGATATACTGAGTGACACAGAAATTGACGCGCTGGTTGCTAAATCAAAGCTGGCAAAGAAATACGCAGAATCGGTTGATACGAAAAGCGCATATGAAATCGTGACTGCAAAGCTGGAAGAAGCTGCTGCCAAAGGCGGTTCCGGCAATGGCGCTAAAACTTCAACAAAGCCTCAAAAATCGGTAGTTGAAGAAGTACTTGATAATTCGGTTACGCGCCAAATTGGTCGAACTGCGGCGAGCGTGATTACCCGAAGTTTACTCGGCGCGCTTGGACTTGGAGGCAGGAGCAGTTCGAAAAAGACATGGTTTTAGTGCCAACAAATTAGAAAAAAATTAAAAGTCCCGAGGTTCGGGGCTTTTTTTATATGTGTTATCCGGTCGTAGTGAGATAATATTTATTTCGCCTACCCTTAACCAACAGTTTTCCACATTCTTATAAAATACCGCAAACCGGGTATTGGTGATATCTAACTCCTGATTATTTTTGCTACGGTTTTTCATAGGATATTGGATTTTAAAAACGGGCTGGATTTCTATCCTGGCCCTTTTTTTTTATTTACCCCTGCTTATCCTTCCAGCCCTGTCTACTTTCAGTCTGTCTTCTCCCACCAATGCATCAATAACGGCCCAGGTTTTTTCCTTGTTGAAATTGGGCAAGAGTGGCAAAATTTCGTGAATGGCTTTGGGTTTTTCATCAATCATTTCCAGGATCCTGATTACAATTTCATCAAACTCCTTTCGGCTGACTGGTGATTTTCTATGGTTGATACAGTTATCACAAACATTACAATCTGGCAGGCCTGCCGAAGTAAAATAATTAGCGATGAAAGACTGCCTGCAGTCCGTTTTTTCTCTTGCATAGGAAAGCATGGTGTGCAACCTCAATTCATAACTTCTTTTTCTCTTCCTGTAATTCACAGAATTAATAGAAAGATTTGCAGTGCTGGGTCGTTCATGAATAAACCGGATCTGCGGCTTTTCTTTTTGCGGTTGATAATTTAACACACCCGCAGTATTCAGAAATTGAAGTTGCTTTCTCAAAACTTCGGTATTCAATTTCAGTCCACCCCCGATCTGCTTTTCCGAAATCGCCGTAGGCTGATCCATAATACCTCCGTAGCTGCGCAAGAGCATTTTGATCAACGGTTCGGTTTTCGGAAATTGTTTTTGCCAATTCAGCAGACCCTCACCTCCAAGTGTAAATTGAACAGTAGGTGGAAGAAAGATTTGTTCCGCGTAGCTGATCAGGTCTTCCTGTTCAAGCGCTTTCAATGCGTAAATGGTTTGTTGCGTTACCAGTTTGAAACGCTGACAAAATTCTTTAAGATCAAATTCAAAAAACTGGTCTTCGCCCAAACCTTCCGGAAGCTGCAAATAATTGACAAGGGCCTGGTAAACTTTTTTGATCGTAGCCTGTTCGGGAAAGCGGATCGCGGCCTGCTTTTCCAGGTCCTTCAAATCAACCGCAGTGTAGAGTAAAACGGCATAGGATTTCCTGCCATCCCTGCCTGCGCGACCGGCTTCCTGGTAATAACTTTCGAGGCAATCCGGAATATCTATGTGCACCACGGATCTAACATCAGGTTTGTCGATGCCCATGCCAAAGGCGTTGGTGCAAACCATTACAGGTAACTCATTTTTTTGCCATCGTTCCTGTCGCTGCGTCCGTTCTTCTGCGTTCAACCCTGCATGATAATAAGAGGCTTGAATGCCGGCTGCACTGAGTGACTCTGCAATTTCCTGCGTACGTTTCCTGCTGCGGCAATAAACGATTGCACTGCCCGGAACCTTCCGGAGAATTTCGGTGAGCTTATTGAGCTTATGGCCAACTTCAAACACGCTATAGGAGAGATTGGGGCGTTCGAAGGATTGCTGAAATCTCTGAGGCAACTTCAGGTTGAGTTTCTCACAAATGTCATCCTGAACCGAGGGCGTAGCAGAGGCCGTCAGTGCAATCATCGGCACGGCAGGTTGTATCTCCCTGATTTTCGCAATGGTGAGATAGGCCGGCCTAAAATCATAACCCCATTGCGAAATACAATGCGCCTCGTCAATGGCCACCAGGTTGAGGGGTAAAACGGGAAGCCATTCCTGGAACAATTCGGTCTCCAGCCTTTCGGGGGAGACGTAAAGGAACTTGAAGTTTCCGTATGCCGCATTTTGCAAAGTCTTTTGAACATCACTGAAACGCATTCCGGAAATGATGGAGAGGGAGGGAATACCGAGTGAATTAAGGCGGTCAACCTGGTCGCGCATCAGGGCGATGAGTGGCGATACCACGAGACAAATTCCTTTTTCAGCCAGTGCAGGTACCTGGTAGCAGAGTGATTTTCCACCGCCGGTTGGCATAATGGCGAGCGCGTCCTTCTTCTTCAAAAGGGCATTCATGATATCTTCCTGCAAAGGACGGAACTGCTTGTATCCCCAGTATTGTTTAAGAATTTCGTTTAACGTCATAGCCGACCTAAAATTCAAGATTTAAAAGTCAAAATTCAAAAGAAGCTTTTTAATTTGAATTTTGACTTTTTACTTTTTAATTCAGCCTGCGTACCTGCAGCCTAAGCGAGTTCATCGCCAGTACCACATCGCTAAAACCCATGGCCAATGCTGCGACACCCGGATTCAGAAATCCTGCCGCTGCAATTGGAATGGCGATGATATTGTAGAGGAAGGCCCAAAATAAATTCGTCTTGATTGTTCCGTAAGTGTGCCGGCCGAGGCCAAGCGACATGGGCAGGTTGCCCAAACCCTTGTTCAATAGCACAACGTCGGCATGCTGCATGGCCAGTTGTGAAGCGTCACCAAGCGAGATCCCGATTGTTGCTTTTGCGAGCGCCGGGGCATCATTGATGCCGTCGCCCACCATGGCGGTGGGCGCTTTTGCGTTCAGGTTTGCAACAATTTCCAGTTTTTCATGGGGCTTTTTTTCTGCATAAACTTCGTCAATGGCAAGGGAGCGCGCCAGCTCCATGCATTTTGCCCGGCTGTCGCCGCTCAACATCACCGTCCTGATTTTTTTCTCCTGAAAATATTCGATCACCCTTTTCGCCTCAGGACGAATTTCATCTGCGAGATCGATCCATCCTAACAGGTTTCCGCTTTTGCTCAGGTAAACCTGGTGGCCCAATTCGGTTTCACCTGCACCCATCCACTCAGCGGAGCCGATCCTGTAAATATTCCCTTCCGGGTCCCGCGCCTCCATCCCCAATCCCTTCCTTTCTTCTATCAGCGACCACCTGATCTCCCTGGACTTCCAGGCAAGGGTAACCGCCTTCGCCATTGGGTGATTCGAAAATTTTTCGAGGCTGTAGCATATTCTTTTGAACTCTTCGTCGGAAATGCGTTTGTCGAAACCATAGTTCGTAATCGTAAATGCGCCCGTTGTCAACGTGCCGGTTTTATCAAAGACAATTGTTTTAATATTTCGAAAAAGCTCCAGGCTTTTTGGATCCCTGAAGAGAATTCCATTCCTGGCGCCTCTTCCCATGCCAACGGCAATGGCCGCAGGTGTGGCCAATCCCATGGCACAGGGACAGGAAATAACCAGCACGGCCACGCTGCGCATGAGCGATTGCGTTAGTGTTATGCCAGGAAGTGCAAGGTTGATGAGAAAGCACAATACAGACAATGCCAACACGACGGGTACAAATACGGCGCTGATCTTATCGGCCAGTTGCTGAATCGGCGGTTTCTCACCCTGCGCCCTGGTGGCCAATTCGATAATGCGCGATAAAACCGTGTCGTTTCCAACTGCGGTGACCTGCGCCTTGATGGTACCCGATTCAAGGACACTGCTGCCGATGATAGGGTCTTTGGCTTTCCTGAAAACGGGTTCTGATTCCCCGGTGATAATCGCTTCGTTTACCGAACACTCTCCCCAAAGGATTTTTGCGTCTGTGGGCACATGTTCTCCCGTTCGGATCAAAACCAAATCACCTACCCGTAACTGTGAGCTATCGACAGGAAAAATCTGTTCCTGGTGCTTGTCGTCAAAGGCGATCATATTCGCCATTGCTTTTTGTTCCTTTGAGAGATTTCGAAGGGCCTGCTGTGTTTTAGCCAATGAAATGTCTTCCAGCCAGTATCCCAAAAAAACAAGCGTAATGATGGTGGCGGTGGTTTCGTAGAACTGGTAATCGGCCCCCAAATTCAAAAGCGTTCCCGCCAGGCTGTACACGAAGGCTGCTGTCGCACCCAGTGCAATCAAAACATTCATGTTCGGCATTCCATTTCGGATGCTGGCCCAGGCACTCTTTCCGAAATAACGCATACCCACGAAGAATACGGGAACACAAAGGGCCAGCTGAACCCACGGATTCATCAGCCAATGGAGAGATTCAAGATGCACAAGCATGTGCAGGTTCAAAAGCAGTGTAAAGGGTAAACAGAAAAAGAACTTCGAAATGGGCGTCCTGAGCCATCCTTTTTTTGCCGGTTGATCAGCCAGGGTTTCATATACATGATAACCCAGGTTTTCGATGCCTTTTACCAATTGTTTGGGAGACGTCTCGGGCCTCAGTGTGAAGTTCACTTCTCCATTTACAAGGTTCACATTCACCGCCTCCTGGCCCTGCTTTTCCAGCCATTTGTGAATGGTGAGGGCACAATTCGCACAAGTCATTCCCTCTACTTTCCAATGGATTTTTTCCATGGTGCAAAGGTAAGGCATAGTGGACAGTAGACAGTAGACAGAAGACCATCCACTTTTTGTTCGCTTTATACTGTCCACTGTCTACTGTCCACTGTCTACGATTAATATCTATTTTTGACTCCCGATGAACCTCATCTACAACATCGATCAAATTGCCGACGTGGCCAGGCAGTTCTGGAAGGAAGCAGGGTCGTTCAAAGTATTCGCCATTCACGGACCGATGGGCGCTGGAAAAACAACATTCGTACATGCACTGTGCGAGGTCAAAGGCGTCAGGGATCATGTTACGAGTCCCACCTTTTCTTTGATCAACGAGTATCGGTACCCGTCAGGTGATGAGAACGGGAAGATCTTTCATATTGATCTATACCGCCTGGATGATGAAGAAGAAGCGGAAAAGGCAGGTATCGAAGACTGTTTGTATTCTGACGCGATCTGTTTGGTAGAGTGGCCCGAAAAAGCCCCGGGTATTTTTCCTGAAAATACGGCCCAGGTGTGGTTGCAGCCTGTCGACGCAACACAAAGACAATTAAAACTCCTTTTTCCCTAGGATAATTTTCGTAATTTGTCCTTCCCACAATCTGTGATTCCATGGCATCCAGTAAACCGCATGTAAGCGCCTCTTTTTCATACGAAACCCTTGAAGAAACGCTGGACGTCAAGCCGAAAGGAACACGCCTCCAGATCGGCATCCCCAAGGAAACTTCCTTCCAGGAGAACAGAATTGCACTTACTCCCGATGCGATAGGCGTGCTGGTTAGCAACGGTCATAAAGTGGTGGTCGAACACCTCGCGGGCGAAGGCGCACATTTTTCTGAAAAAGATTACAGTGAAGCGGGTGCCAAGATTGCCTACGACAAGAAAGAAATTTACAATTGCGATATTATCATCAAATCAGCCCCGGTTAGTGAGTCTGAAATTGAATTGATGAAGCACAACCAAACCGTTATCTCGCCCATACACCTGGCAGTGATGAAAACCGAGATCCTTGAGAAGATGATGGAGAAACGAATCACCGGCCTTTCATTCGAAAACCTTAAGGATGATTCAGGGCACAATCCCATCGTGAGAAGCATGAGTGAAATTGCCGGCAGCGCGGTCATGCTCATCGCCGGGCAACACCTGAGCAGCGCGAACAACGGCAAAGGCGTCCTGGTGGGTGGCATTTCGGGAATCCCACCGACCAAAGTGATCATCATTGGAGCCGGTATCGTGGGGGAATATGCTGCGCGCACGGCACTGGCCATGGGTAGCAGCGTGAAGACGTTCGATAACAATATTTACAAACTCAAAAGACTTCAGAATAATATTGGCGGTCGGTTATGGACCTCCGTTATTGAGCCAAAAATCCTTGCCAAACAACTCAAAACCTGCGATGTTGCCGTGGGAGCATTGTCTTCTACGGGTGGCCGAACGCCCATTGTCGTAACGGAGGAAATGGTGGCACAGATGCGGCCGGGCAGTGTGATCGTGGACGTTAGTATCGATCGGGGAGGTTGTTTTGAGACGTCGGAGATTACGAGTCATGAACATCCCATCTTCATCAAATACGGCGTGGTGCATTACTGCGTACCGAATATCCCCTCGGGCTTTGCCCGAACCGCTTCTCAGGCCATCAGCAATGTGTTGATGCCTTTGCTCCTGGAAATTGGCGAAGAGGGCGGGCTCGATAACCTGATCTGGCACAAGATCAACATTCGCAGTGGCATTTACCTGTTCAAAGGGGCACTCACAAATATTCATTTGAGCCAACGCTTCGACATCAAATACACTGACCTGAACCTGCTTATCGCCAGCCAGCGCTAAACGCGATACTCCTCCCTCACGGGATGGAATACATCAATCACTTTACAGTCGGTGATGGCAGTGCCGGTATGAGGCACATTGCTTGGAATAACCACAATTGCGCCTGGACCGCACACCTGGGTGTTACCATCAACTGTAAATTCGAATTGCCCATCTACCACGTGCATGACCTGTTCATGAACGTGATGATGCAGGGGCACCGTGCTGCCGGACTTAATATTCCAAAATGCGACGGTCATCGTCTCGCCGTGCACAAATTTGCCCTTGTATCCGGGGAACATTTCTTTTTCAGTGAATTCGTTCAGGTTTTGGAATCTCATGGTTGTGAAATTTTATAATCCAGAATGGAAAGCCTTTTTTCGCAGAAGTCATACTCCTGTTTATCATTGCTGCTCACGATGAACAATCTCTTCCTGCCGTATTCTGCTATTAACCTGTGGTAAAGTTCAATTCCTTCTTCGTCAAGATTGGTACAGGGTTCATCCAACAACACTACGGGGGTGTCTGAAAAAATAGCCTGGGCCAGCTTGGTCCTCTGCTTCATGCCGCTGCTGAAATAGCGGATTTGTTTGTTCAAGGCCGATTTGAGTCCAACCATACTTGCAATTTCTGAAATTGGAAGTTGGTTGAGAAATGGTTTGAAGTGGGCATGGAATTGCAAAAATTCGAGGAGCGTCATTTCTTCAATCAGCTCCAGGTAGGGCGCGGCGATCGATAAGAACTGGTAAGCGTTGGCGGCATCGAAGCTGCCATCTTGCTGCGTTTCGGGATGATAACGGAGAGCGCCTTCTGTATGAACCACGGCACCGGCTATCACTTGCAGCAGGGTTGATTTCCCCGAGCCGTTCGGGCCTGTGATGGCATAAGAAGTTCCGGGTGAAAACTCATAATCAAGATGACGAAAGATCCAGTCGCGGTTATACCGCTTCCCAACCTTAGTCAGCAATATCTTCATCCACACTGTTTTTGGAATAGCGTTTTATGATGCCGCGTCCGCTATCGCGGATAAAGGTCACGATTTCATCTCGCTCATCAGTGGCGGGGAATTCTTCTTCAAGGAATTCCAGGGCCTGAGAAGTATTCATACCCTTGTTATAAATGCAACGGTAAATGTCAAGGATGTGATTGATCTTGTCAACCGTAAATCCGCGACGCCTGAGACCTACTGAATTAACACCTGCATAACTCAGGGGTGCGCGTCCTGCCTTAATATAGGGAGGTACATCTTTACCCACCAGCGAACCGCCACTCACGAATGCGTGCTGACCAATATTTACAAACTGGTGCACCGCACACATCCCTCCCAGGATCACCCAGTCGCCCAATTCCACATGACCTGCGATCTGTGTGTTGTTGCTCATGATGCAATGACTTCCCACGATACAATCGTGTGCCAGGTGACTATAAGCCATGATCAGGCAATTGCTCCCTACACGGGTTGCCCACCGGTCCTTTGTGCCCCTGTTGATGGTGACAAATTCCCTGATGGTTGTATTGTCTCCAATTTCAACCAGCGAGTCTTCACCTTCATATTTTAAATCCTGTGGAATGGCAGCGATTACTGCCCCGGGGAAGATCCTGCAATTTTTCCCAATGCGCGCACCTTCCATGATGGTCACGTTACTTCCAATCCAGGTGCCCTCGCCAATCTCAACATTCTGGTGAATAACAGTGAAGGGGTCGATCTTTACATTAGTTGCCAGTCTTGCGTTGGGATGAATATACGTATGCGGATGGATCATATTTGGTTTAATGGTAATGATACTGATAGCCCCTCCGGATGGCTTTGCGTATCGGGATCGCCAATATTAGTATTCAAATTAATTAAAAAATAGTCAATACCGTTAATTAATCAGGCTTTGGGAAGTGCATGGGCACAGGCAATCATCCCCTTTTCACCAGTTGTGCCACCAGGTCGGCCTCAGTGGCAATCTTGTTTCCAACAAATACCGTCCCCCTCATTTCACAGATGCCCCTGCGAATGGGTGATAGTAACTCCATCCTAAGGATCATGGTATCTCCGGGTACCACTTTCGCTTTGAATTTGCAGTTATCGATCTTTAAAAAATAGGTATCATACTCGCCACTGGGCATGGCATTGATGGCCAGAATGCCACCTGTTTGCGCCAGGGCCTCAATTTGTAAAACACCGGGCATTACGGGATTACCTGGAAAATGGCCAACAAAAAAATTTTCATTGAACGTCACATTCTTGATGCCTACGATATGCGTGTCAGTTAGTTCAATGATCTTATCTATCAACAGGAATGGATAACGATGCGGCAGTGTCTTTTCGATCTGCTGCGTATTGTAGATAGGCTGCTGGTTTGGATCGTATACAGGAATATTCTTAACGTGTTTGTTCTTCCTGATGTATTGCTTGATCTTCCTCGCGAACTCCACATTGCTGGAGTGCCCGGGTCGATTGGCAATGATATGGGCCTTGATGGGATATCCAATCAGCGCCAGGTCACCGATGACGTCAAGCAACTTGTGGCGTGCGGGCTCATTCGGAAAACGCAATTCCAGGTTATTTAAATAGCCTTCACTCTTCACCTCGATCTTGTCTCTGCCAAATGCCCTTGCCAGGCGTTCCATTTCACGCTCAGTCACTGGCTTGTCCACCACAACGATCGCGTTGTTGATATCACCTCCTTTGATCAGGTTATGGTCCAGCAACATTTCAAGTTCATGCAAAAAGCAAAAGGTTCTGCAGGGTGCAATCTCTGCTTTGAAATCGCGCATGGTTTTCAAACCTGCATGCTGGGTGCCTAAAACGGGGCTGTTAAAATCAATCAGCGTAGTAATCTTGTAGTCGGTAGAAGGAAGGGCTGTCATCTCAACGCGCTTCACTTCGTCATAATGGGAAATATTGGTATCGATGCTGTACCAGGCTTTTGCAGCATCCTGTTCCACGACACCCGTGTCCTCAATGATCTCCACAAAAGGTTCAGAACTGCCATCAATAATAGGGATTTCGGGGCCATTGAGTTCAATCAGGCAATTGTCGATGCCCAACCCGGTAAGGGCAGCGAGCAAGTGTTCCACGGTGCTGATCTTTACGCCAGCCTCCTCGAGGGTGGTCCCCCTCGATGTGTCCGTTACCAAGTCGCAATCAGCCTTGATTATGGGTCGTCCGGCCAGATCGATTCGTTGAAACTGATAACCAAATCCCGGATTCGCAGGTTTTAGCGTCATATCCACATTCACTCCGGTATGTAGTCCTGTACCCGAAATACTCACTGAAGAAGCGAGGCTATGTTGCTTATCGGGATTGAAATTCGCATCCATTAAAAAAGTCAATTGTGGCGCAAAGATAGGGCTTTGGGGGAGCAGTTGAACAGTGGACCGGTTAGCTGCTTAACCAGTTGATTTGGTGATTCGTTGCCTGGCTAACTAATCAATTTTTCCCTCTAATGTCAATTGTTTGATTAGCGCCTCCAACTCTTTCAACCTTTTCTCCAGTTCCGGAAGTTTCCGGCTGAGCGCCTGGCTGCGTAATGCGCTTGTATAATCGTGTGCCGGGGAACCCGTAACTGCTGTATTAGGCGTCTTGATGGATTTGCTTACCCCACTCTGTGCATTGATCCTGACACCATCCGCAATTTGAAGGTGGCCCACGATTCCGGCCTGACCTCCAATCATCACGTTCTTGCCCAGCTTGGTGCTTCCACTCACACCTGCTTGTGCCGCAATCACAGAGTTATTGCCAACTTCTACATTATGCGCCACCTGGATGAGATTGTCCAATTTTGCGCCCGACCTGATGATGGTTGAGCCAATCGTGGCTCTGTCAATGGCGGCGTTGGCACCAATTTCAACAAAGTCTTCAATAACCACATTCCCGATCTGCGGAACCTTCTTGTAGGTTCCATCGGCCTGCGGCGCAAATCCAAAGCCGTCACTTCCGATCACGGATCCGGCGTGTATGGTAACGTTTTTGCCGATCTGGCAATCATGATAAATTTTCACGCCCGCATGCAAAATGGTATTGTCGGCAACACAAACGTTGTTTCCAAGAAAGACTTGCGGAAAGATTTTTACGTTATTGCCAATCACCACATTTTCGCCCAGGTAAGCGAAAGCACCGATGAAAATATTCTCACCCAGTTTCGCCGACTTGGAAATATAAGCAGGGTCCTGGATGCCCGAAAGGGTTTGCGTCATCATCTCCTGGTACTTGGCCAGAAGAACGGCAAATGCACTATAGGCGTCGGTCACCCGAACCAGCGAAGCAGACACAGATTGTTTCAGTTCGAGGTTGTCATTGACAATAATTACAGACGCGTTGGTGGAATAAAGGTATTCTTCGTATTTCGGATTGGCGAGAAATGACAATTGTCCGGCGCCGGCCTCTTCAATTTTTCCAAAGGAATTTACGGTGGCCTGTGGATCACCTTCTACCTTGCCATTTACCAGCAAGGCAATTTGAGCGGCGCTAAATGTCATAATATAAATTAGTCTTTGGGCTATACAAAACGGCAATCCGGATCCGAAATTCTTGCCTATTTCATAAAGCAAATGTAAAATTTTTTCATGGGGCGCGAGAGATTCAGCTGAATTAAGGCATTGTCTACCTCAGAAATGTCTGTTACAGTCCCGTCCCTGAACAAAATCCTTATTTTTTCGTCTGAAGGATCATAGGTATGATTCACCGCCTCCCCCGTAAACACGAAGTAAGACGCGTCATGATCCCCCAGGTTTAGCCGGTTTCGGACGATCGCTATTTTTTCCCGTACAATGGCCTCGTTTACCGGTTCAGCGATGAACTTGACTTTGAGCAATTCCCTATTGATGAGTGCCCTGCAAAGCGTGGCCAATACCCTGTCCGGATGATCCATCCATCCCTTCATGGCATAAATGACGTCAGTATCATCCAGGCGGCAGAATAACTCAAGATCGTCGTCGTCCAAAAATTCAATACCTGTTTTGAGAAATTTTTGCAGAACCGAGGATTCCCGATTCGGATTAAGGTCTTCACCCAATTCCTTGGCTCTCTCCAAAACCTTTATCAATGTCAACTCTGTGCTCAAAACCGTTTTGTGCAGGTAAACCTGCCAGTACATCAATCGACGGGAGACGAGGAACTTTTCAATCGAATAAATGGCCTTCTCTTCCACCATCAACTCGCCTTCATGAACGGTCAGCATTTTTATGATGCGATCGTATCCAATCACACCTTCACTAACTCCCGTAAAGAAACTGTCGCGCGTGAGATAATCCATTCTGTCCACATCCAATTGCCCGCTCACCAGCTGATGCAGAAATCTTTTCGAATGGGTATTTCTGAATATGGCGATGGCAATTTCCAATGCACCATCAAATTCCTGGTTTAGCTTGTTCATCAATCGCAACGACAATTCTTCGTGATGTACATCTGTTATCAACACTTTTTCGAGTGCATGTGAAAATGGACCATGACCGATATCATGAAGGAGTATGGCGATCTTTGCCCCACGTTCTTCATCCGCATTTATGTCCACGCCCTTCAGTTTAAGTTCAGTCAGCGCATTGCACATGAGGTGATAAGCTCCCAATGAATGATGCAGCCTCGTGTGCACCGCACCGGGATAAACCAGGTGAGCGAGCGCCAATTGCTTGATTCGCCTGAGGCGCTGATAATAGGGATGTGAAATGATCCGGTAAATGAGCGGGTCATCGATGGTGATGAATCCATACACGGGGTCATTGATGATCTTTACAAATGCCATGAAAGACAGGATTTGTTAAATTTAAGCTGGAACAGGGCCAAAGGTAGAAAGCGGAAACGAATAACCTATTTTTAGCGTTCTGATAAGCCGTATCTATAAAATTAAACATTCAAACAAACATGGGTCTTGCCAAAATACTCTGGGTCGATGATGAAATAGAAAGCCTGCAATCGCAGAAACTATTTCTTGAAGCCAAGGGTTACGAAGTTCATACGCTTACGAACGGATTCGATGCCATTGATTATGTAAGAGACCATGCAGTTGACGTAGTATTGCTGGATGAAACCATGCCGGGTATCACCGGGCTGGAAACCCTTGCCAAGATCAAGGAGATGAACCAGCAACTCGCCATCGTTCTGATTACAAAGAATGAAACCGAGAACCTGATGGACGAAGCAATCGGCTCCCAGATCAGTGACTATCTCATCAAACCGGTCAATCCCAACCAGGTACTATTGAGTTTGAAAAAGATTATTGATAACAAGCGGCTGGTCGCTGAGAAAACCACCACGGCCTATCAGCAACAATTCCGCAACCTTTTCATGGCGCTGAACAGCAATCCGGATTACAATGAGTGGATGGAAATCTACAAAAAACTGATCTTTTGGGAACTTGAGATGGAAAAGAGTGATAGTCCGGAAATGCGGGAAGTATTTCAAAGTCAGAAGCAGGAAGCCAACACCGAATTTTCAAAATTCATAAGCAGAAATTATTCAAGCTGGGTGAGTCCTAAAGCCACGGATGCGCCCATCATGAGCCATACCCTGTTTCAATATAAAATCCTTCCCCACCTGGAAAAAGGTACACCACTATTTTTCATATTGGTGGATAATCTCCGTTATGACCAGTGGAAATCCATCCAACCGATTTTTAGTGAGAGCTTCCGGATCCAGGAGGAAGAGACTTTCTATTCCATTCTTCCAACCGCCACGCAATACTGCAGAAATGCGATTTTCGCGGGAATGCTTCCTGTTGACATAGAAAAAAATTTCCCGTCACAGTGGAAAAACGATGATGAAGAAGGCGGGAAGAATTTGTTCGAAGAAGAATTTTTCAGGTCTCAGCTGAAGCGATTGAAAAAGGAAAATATCAAATTCTCTTACACCAAGATCGTGAACCATCACGACGGTCAGAAGCTGGTTGATAACGTGCACAATCTTCTGAACAATGATCTCAACGTCATTGTTTACAATTTCGTCGACATGCTGAGTCATGCGCGAACCGAGATGGAAGTATTGAAAGAACTGGCCAACAACGAGGAGAGCTATCGAAGCATTACCACAAGTTGGTTTGAGCATTCACCGCTCCACCAGGCACTGAAGAGGATCGCGGATAAAAATCTTACGCTGGTGGTAGCCACCGATCACGGAAGCGTTCGGGTGAAAACGCCCTGCAAGGTGATTGGCGATAAGCAAACGACCACCAATCTCAGGTACAAGCACGGCCGCAACCTCAATTTTGATGCAAAAGATGTGATTGCATTTAAGAACCCGCGTGATGCCGGGTTGCCGGTGCCCACGGTAAATTCAGCGTTCATTTTCGCCAAGGAAGATGGATATCTCTGTTATCCGAATAATTACAGTTATTATGTGAATTATTACAAGAACACTTTCCAACATGGCGGTGTGAGTCTTGAGGAAATGATCATTCCGGTGGTAAGAATGAGCAACAAGTAAAAAGTCAAAAATGCAAAAGTAAAAAGTGGAGGAAAATGTGGAAAAGTAAAGCGATGTGCCACGAATAAGAACCAATTTTTGAATTTTTACTTTTTACTTTTGACTTTACTATGAAATACAATCAGCCAACAATAGACAAACTGGAAAAGATCCTCGAAGAGGCCGGCTATATCATCAGGTATGAACGCGGCACTTTTCAAAGCGGCTATTGCATATTAGAACAGAAAAAGGTGGTTGTGCTCAATAAATTTCTCCAGTTGGAAGGCAGGATCAATACCATGCTCGATCTCATTCCCCAGCTTCGCGTTAACTTCGATGCCCTCACTGCAGAATCCCAAAAAATGTATGAAGAAGTGATGAGCAGGTCTACTGAGGAGACGAAATGATTTTTGAGATTCAAGATTCAGGATTCAGGATTTCGCTAACTTGAATCCTGAATCCTGAATCCTGAATCAATTCAAATGTCACCTTCCATCACGATCACATTCCTTGGCACTGGCACCAGCAGTGGTGTTCCGATGATTGGATGTGATTGCGAAGTTTGTCAGTCGCCCGACAAAAAAGACAAACGCCTTCGCTCAAGCATATTGGTTAGGTCAGACAAGACGACGCTGGTTGTTGACTCTGGACCCGATTTCAGGTACCAGATGTTGCGAGCAAACGTCAAGCACCTGGATTCAATTCTGTTCACCCACCCGCACAAGGATCACGTGGCCGGTCTTGACGATGTGAGGGCCTACAATTATCTCAGCGGAAAGCCAATGGAAATATATGCCAATGAGATGACACAGGAAGTGATCATCCGGGAATTTCCTTATGCGTTTGCGGATACCCGTTATCCAGGTATTCCTGAAATTAATCTCAATACCATCGACGACAATCCTTTCCAGGTGGGAGACATCCCCGTGCTGCCCATCACCACCTGGCATCTCAAAATGCCCGTGTACGCGTTTCGATTTGGAAAGTTCTCGTATGTAACAGACGCGAATCGCATTGACGAATCAAGCCGGGAAAAATTAAAGGGAAGCGAGGTGATTGTATTAAATGCATTGCGAAAAGAAAAGCATATTTCGCATTTTAGCCTGGATGAAGCCATTGCCATGGTGCGTGAGCTTGGGATCCCGAAAGCATACTTTACGCATATTAGTCATCAATTGGGCCGCCATGAGGTGATCAACCGGGAACTGCCATTGGGAATGGAGCTGGCTTATGACGGGCAGGTGTTGAAATTCGACATGTATTGATACCATTCCTGTCGGGAATTTTCCTTCTCTTTTTAGGGCCAACTGCATTTTTTCGGAGAGGTCTGCGGGGTAAGTTTGTTATGCTAACCGAATTGTATGGCTGCAAAATGGCTAAAGGAATATTTTTCTTTTACGAAGAAGGAGAGAGCCGGGATTGTAACGCTACTCTTCCTCATGATTGTTGTGTGGTTTTTGCCCGACATACTTCCGAAGAAAAAAGATTTCGACCCGAAAACCTTTGAAGCGCTGGAGAAAGCTGCGTTTGCTGCATGGCGACCCGATTCCTCCCGGGCCGAATCCGGAAAGGATTCAGTAAGCAAACCAATATTGGTCGCGAACGCATTGTCTCCGCCCTTCTATTTCGATCCCAATACCATTTCGCCGGAAGGCTGGAAGCGACTCGGATTGCCAGACAGGACCATTCATACGGTTCAGAATTACCTGGCACATGGTGGAAAATTCCGAAGACCCCAAGACCTGGGAAAGATCTACGGCCTCAATAAAGAATTCTCTGAAAAGCTGATTTCATTCGTAAGAATCAAATCCTTCGATACTGCCGGCAGTTTCAAGCCTGGTCTTCCAAATCAATTTTTGGATAGAAAAATTCCTGAAAGGAAGGTTGAAAAATCGTTTGACATCGATATCAATACTGCAGACACGTCAGCGTGGATAGCGCTGCCTGGAATTGGAAGCAAGCTGGCCTCTCGAATCGTAAGTTTCAGGGAAAAACTGGGCGGCTTTTATTCGGTTGCACAGGTGGCCGAGACATTTGGTCTACCGGATTCTGTATATCAGGCGCTCAGGAAATTTTTTCACTGCGACTCCAGGGAATTGAGGAAAATTGACTTGAATTCGGCAACGCCCGATGATTTGAAAAATCATCCCTATTTGCGAAGAGCCCTTGGCAATGCCATTTACCAATATCGGTTGCAGCACGGGAACTTTAGCGGATTGGATGAGTTAAGGAAAATAACGCTGATCACGGAAGATGTTTTTACCAAAATCGCACCTTATTTGACTGTTCACTAAGCAATAAATAAGTTGTTGAATAGTTTATAAACCTTTGTAATGGGCCATAGGCTTGCTTTGCAATGCTTATTTTTGTGGTAGGCCGGATGGCCGAACCATGATTTCACCAAACAAAGATGTTATGAATTTTCAACCCGATGAGTTAACAGAACAGGTAGCGCAAACAGCCAGGGATTTTGCACAAAAACATATCAAGCCCTATGTGATGCAGTGGGACGAGTCGCAGGAATTCCCGTTGCAATTATTTAAGGAGTTGGGAAAATTGGGCATGATGGGTGTATTGGTGCCCGAAAAATACGGTGGTGCGGGTTTGAGTTATTTCGAATATGTGAGCATAATCGAAGAGATTGCCAAAGTTTGTGGATCGATCGGGTTGAGCGTGGCGGCACACAATTCTTTATGCACGGGGCATATACTTAGTTTCGGGAATGAAGATCAGAAAAACAAATACCTGCCCAAACTCGCCACAGCAGAGTGGATTGGTGCGTGGGGATTGACGGAGGCGAATTCAGGAAGCGACGCTGGTAATATGAAAACGACGGCGGTGCAGGATGGCGATCACTGGATTTTGAACGGAACAAAAAACTGGATTACGCATGGCAAAACCTGCGATGTTGCGGTGGTGATTGCCAGAACTGGCAAAGCGCGTGAAAAAGAAAACGCGACGGCTTTCATCGTTGAAAAAGGAACAAAGGGATTCGGGGCCGGAAAGAAGGAAAATAAATTGGGGATGCGCGCCAGCGAAACGGCAGAAATGATCTTTGATCAGTGCAGGATCCCCGATACACAAAGAATGGGCAAAGTCGGAGAGGGATTCAAACAATCGCTGGGCGTTCTGGATGGTGGAAGGATTTCCATCGCAGCGCTCTCCCTGGGGATTGCCAAGGGTGCCTATGAAGCCGCCGTCAATTATTCGAAGGAGCGCGAGCAATTTGATCAGCCCATCTCAAATTTCCAGGCCATTTCTTTCAAGCTCGCTGACATGGCCACGGAAATACTTGCAGCGGAATTACTCACCATGCACGCCTGCGAACTGAAGATAAATGGGAAGAAGATGACGAAGGAATCAGCCATGGCAAAATATTACGCAAGTGAAACCGCGGTTAAGGTTTCCACGGAAGCCGTTCAAATCTTCGGCGGGAACGGATACACGAAGGAATTTCCGGTCGAAAAATTTTATCGCGACAGTAAGCTCTGCACGATAGGCGAAGGCACCAGCGAAATCCAAAAGATTGTAATTGCGCGAGAAGTTTTGAGGGGGTGATAATTTTGGATACCGGATACCTGATACCAGATGCCAGATAGTGTGTGTTAGTGTGTGAGATCTTCATCAAAACCCAAACACACACGCAAACTATCCGGTATCTGGTACCCAGAAAACAAATTGGCCTCCTGCTTACGCAAGAGGCCGTTTCATTTGATACGATTTATAACCCTTAACTAAGATTCTCGATAATTCCAGCGATGCCCTGGCCGCCCCCTACGCAAGCTGTCACAATTCCATACTTCTTGTTCAACCGCTTCATATCATTCGTGATCTGGATGGTGAGTTTGCACCCGGTGCATCCCAGGGGGTGACCCAGCGCGATCGCGCCACCATTGATGTTCACGATATCCGGATTTAATTCGAGTTTTCGGATAACCGCCAGCGCTTGCGATGCGAAGGCTTCATTCAACTCAACCAGGTCAACCTGGTTTTGATTCATGCCCGCCTGCTTCAACACTTTAGGAACGGCTTCCACTGGTCCAATACCCATGATGCGCGGATGTACACCCGCCGACGCGCAGGCGACCAGCCGGGCAAGAGGTTTGAGCTGAAGTTCATTCATCATTTTCTCCCCCATCACAATCACGAAGGCTGCACCGTCGCTCGTTTGGGAAGAGTTGCCGGCAGTAACGGAGCCCCCTGCCGCAAAAGCGGGTTTAAGTTTCGCCAGCGCTTCAATGGTCGTATCCGCCCTAACGCCCTCGTCCGTATCAACAACAAAACTCTTTTTTTGTTTTTTCCCTTTTGGGTCAAGAAATACCTGCTCTACGGTGATGGGCAGAATTCCGCTCTTGAAATGACCGTTTTGAATGGCGTGCAACGCTTTCTGATGAGAATTGTAAGAAAACAGGTCCTGGTCTTCGCGACTCACATTAAATTCTTTCGCAACCGCCTCGGCAGTGAGACCCATGCTTAAGTAATAATCGGGTTCATCTGAAGCAATGGAGTAAGCTGGAACGGGTTTCCATCCCGCCGTAGGAACCATGCTCATGCTTTCGGTGCCCCCTGCGATGATGCATTCGGCCTGGCCTGTTCTAATTTTGGCGGTGGCGATGGCAATCGTTTCCAACCCACTGGCGCAGTACCGGTTCACGGTCATCCCGGGTGCCTGAACGCCTAATGCCCTGGCAGCAATGATCCTGCCTACCTGGAGGCCCTGCTCGGCTTCGGGAACTGCATTCCCGACAATTACGTCGTCAACACGTTTTTTTTCCAGTTGAGGTACTGAAGAGATTAATGAATTGATGACTTCTATGGCCAGGTCATCAGGCCGCGTGAACCTGAAAAATCCACGTTTCGATTTCCCGACCGCCGTTCGGTATCCCGCTACGATATAAGCTTCCTGCATAATAGGGTGTTTTAAAGTCGCCCATTATTTACTATCCGTTATCTCCCGCCGAAGGCGGGATTGGCGATTTCGGGCGAAGGTAGTTGCATAAACAACTTTCCTACTCCAAATTTAATTAAGTTTCCCAAAAATTTGTAACAAATTCCACTCCCCACTCATTTATTATCTTCGCGTTCGTTTATGTATAAACTGCTGCGATCTTTTTTATTTCTCTTCGGACCGGAAACTGTGCACTATTTTTCGATGAATTCCCTGAGGGCCCTCTGCTCATTTGGCTTCATGCGCAGGTGGATCTACAGTCGCCACCGGCCGGGGGGTGACCCGCAAAAAAAACATTTCCTGACCCTGGAATTTCCCAACCTTGTTGGCCTCGGAGCGGGCTTTGACAAGAACGCACGTTATCTCCGGGAACTGGAATGCCTGGGATTTGGTTTCGTGGAAGTAGGCACGGTAACACCGCTGGCACAAAAAGGCAACGATAAACCGAGGCTCTTTCGCCTCCCCAAGGATGCTGCCATCATCAACCGCATGGGTTTCAACAACGACGGCGTCAAACACATTGCAAAGCGATTGAGAGAATGGCAAATCGAGAATCACAAATCTGCGGGATTCTTTCCATTTCGAAAAACCAGGATTGCATCCGGGATGATCGTCGGTGGCAATATTGGAAAGAACAAACAGACACCGAATGAAGACGCGTGGAAAGACTATGAAATCTGCTTTCGGGAATTGTTCGACTGCGTGGATTATTTTGTCGTGAATGTGAGTTCACCCAACACCCCCGGGCTCCGCGAGCTGCAGGAAAAAGATTCTCTGCATAAAATTCTTTCTCATCTTCAAACCATCAATAAAGAACAAGTCAAGCCCAAGCCGCTATTGCTGAAAATTGCACCCGACTTAAACGAGAGCCAGGTGGACGATGTGATCAGCCTCGCCCTCGAAATTCAGCTCGACGGACTGGTGATCAGCAATACAACCATCAGCCGTGAAAATCTGTTAACTCCTGGAAAAAGAATCCGGGAAATTGGCAATGGTGGATTGAGTGGTAAACCACTTACCCTGAAATCGAGACACTGGGTACAGTATGTTCATGAAAAATCCGGGGGCAGAATACCCATCATCGCATCCGGTGGCATTTTCACCGGGGAGGATGCATCCGATTCCCTGAAAGCCGGTGCCAGCCTGGTACAGGTATGGACAGGATTCATTTATGAAGGCCCTTCCATCGTAAAAAAAATTCACGGCCGGCTTTCCTGATTTTTCAAACTTAATGATCGAACATGGAGCATTTACTGACCTCGGAGAGCATCATCAGTTTTCTTATCCTCGTGGTATTGGAAGTTGTGCTGGGAATCGACAACGTCATCTTTGTGAGCATTATTCTCAATCGCCTTCCAAAGGAAAAGCAGGCCAGGGCGCGTCGCGTGTGGATGATCACGGGCATTATCATAAGAAGTTTATTGTTGTTGGGATTGGGATGGCTGCTGTCCCAGAAGGGCAAGCCCGTGTTCACAATTTGGGGCAAGGGATTCGATCTGGCCAGCCTCGTCATGCTGGCCGGAGGAATTTTTCTTATTTATAAAACGGTTCACGAAATCCATCACAAACTTGAAGGAGAGGATCCCAACCAAACAGGGAAGACTACACCTCTCGGCTTTCAACAAGCGGTGGCACAAATCATGGTGATTGATACGGTATTTTCTTTCGACAGCATCATCACTGCAGGGGGTACCGCGAAATATGTTGAGATTATGATTGCCGCCGTCATCATCGCGATGATCATTATGTTCTTGTTCAGTCCGAAAATTTCTTCCTTCATTCACAAACATCCCACGCTTAAAATGCTGGCGCTTTCATTCCTGGTCATGATCGGATTGAGCCTCGTCATCGAAGGATGGGCCCCGGAAACGACCCACGATTTTCATCTGAAGAACTATATCTATTTCGGTATGGCATTCTCCTTTGGTGTGGAATTGCTAAACATGCTTATGCGAAAACGCCAGGCAAAACATCGGGTAGTTCAACTCAATGAACCGGTCCTGCACGAAGAAGGAGAAAGAAGCGATATGGCGAACTAGGTGTCCACCGGCTCAATCTACAAGGGCGAAGAAATGAAACTTATAAAATACAGGTTATTACCTGGTGAAATAATGTATGGCGATTATTGCTAATATAAGTAGTCCGAATACAAAATGGTCGTCACGCTTTTTTTCCCAAAGCGATTTTTTGCCCAACATGATTTTTGAATTTAGGGTTAGTAAATCAGTAATCACCCGGTATCCACCACTCCACCTGCGTCGATTATGGAGATATGCGACTGAGTTGGGTGAATTTTCCCGGAAGGTGATGCAATTTACGGATTCCAATATTATTTCCTAATTATTAATACATTATAATTTATTCTGGGCCTCCTGGGCGGCCTTGGAAGCCGGCCCGAAACCTGAAATTCCCGGTCCGGAACAAATCCGGTTCGGTCCTATTAAACGTGCCCTAAAGGAGGCATTATTGTGTTGGGTTAAAAAATTGAGGGTATTCAGGTATCCGTATAGAAAGGATTGAATTTTTTCAATACCCGAAAAGGGTTTAAAGACCTGGCATAAGAGGCGGAAAGGGGTTCTATATGACCAGCCAACTGGCAGCCACAATGCCTGCCGTTTCGGTCCTCAACCGGTTGTTTCCCAAACTAACGGGAACGTACCCACGAAGAATGGCAAGTTCAATTTCATTTGGGGTAAAATCGCCTTCGGGGCCAATGAGGATGGTAGATGGGCTGCTGATTTCGGAATGATATGCCGCGAGCGATTTTTTATTTCCTTCCAGGCAATGCGCCACAAATTTTTTTGCGTCTGCATTTTCCGGGGCATCCAGGAAAGACTCAAACTTTTTTGGCTCCGGCAATTCGGTTAGCCAACACTGTTCGCTTTGCAACATCGCACTTACGAGAATCTGTTGCCATCTTTCTGGTTTGAATTGTTGCCGTTCCGTTCGATCGCAAATTAATGGCTGAATTTTTTTTACACCGATCTCTGCTGCCTTTTCCAGAAACCATTCAAACCGGCTCGAATTCTTGATCGTTGAAATGGCAATGGTGAGGGCTTTTGAAGGTGCAGGCCGTGATGACGATTGCAGAATTCTTAATTCAGTTTTCTTCTTGTGCGGCGTGATAATTTCTGCTTCGTGCCGGTTGCCCTTACCATCTGTGAGATTTACTTTTTCCCCGGCCTCCATTCGTAAAACCTGCGATATGTGCCTGGAGTTGGCTTCATCCAAAATAACTGCCTCATTTAATTGCGCCGGGTGGTCAATATAAAAGAAGGGGAGATTCATGCTAGCTAAAACGGCACCTCATCATCAAATGCGCCGTCATTCATCTTGCTTCCCTTTTGAATGTAAAGTTTTGGGCCTTCCTGATCCGGAACGGGCTTCCAATTTCCCTGGGGCAGTCCGATATTGGCGAAATCATCTCCATCCCATTCTGCGAACTTCTGGATGTGAAGCAGCGCTCTCAGCTTGATGGTTTCCAAAGAACCGTTCCTGTGCTTTGCAATACGCACGTGGGTTTCACCCTTGTTACTTTCACCAAATTCATTTGCGGTGATGTCATAATATTCTGGACGATAGAGGAACATCACCACGTCTGCATCCTGTTCAATTGCACCCGATTCACGGAGGTCGCTCAGTTGCGGCATCTTATTGCCTTCCTTTCTTTTTTCTACTTCACGACTCAACTGGCTGAGCGCAACGATGGGCACCTGTAACTCTTTCGCAAGTCCTTTCAGATCGCGGGAAATGCGACTGATTTCCTGTTCACGGTTGCTGTTGCGATTTTCCCCGGTTCCACTCATCAGCTGCAAATAGTCGATGATGATGAGGCCAACATTGTGTTTATTCTTTAAGCGGCGGCATTTTGCGCGCAGTTCGAAAATGTTTAGCGCAGCCGTATCGTCGATGAAGATCGGGGCGTTCGACAATCGTTGAATGCCTTTCTTGTACAGCTGTTGCATTTCGTGCTCTTCCATCTTGCCGCGCGAAATTTTCTCGAGCCAGATTTCACTTTCTGCAGAGAGGATACGTTGAACCAGCTGGCCCGAACTCATTTCCAAACTGAAGAAGGCGACAGCCGTTGGTTTTGTTGCATGCAGCGCGGCATTGCGTGCGAGGTTCAACGCAAATGCAGTTTTACCCACTGAAGGTCTTGCCGCAAGAATGATAAGATCCGTGGTCTGCCATCCATAAGTGATCCGGTCGAGCGAAGCAAATCCGGTAGGCACACCCGTAATGTCTTCATGCCGGTTGCGCATATCTTCAATACGCTGAATGGTTTTTACCAGCACGGTATCGATAGAATCAAAATTCTTGCGAAGGTGATTGTTGGTGATCTCGAAAAGCTTGCTTTCGGCTTCGTCCAAAAGATCGAAGACATCCGTTGCATCTTCGTATGCATCGCCGATGATTTCCCCGCTGATCCGGATCAATTCCCGCTGGATAAATTTCTGGAGAATGATACGTGAATGCGCCTCAATATTTGCTGCCGAAACGACCGCATTGGTGAGTTTGGTCACGAAATAAGGCCCGCCCGTTATCTCGAGCTCTTCCCGCGATCTCAGTTCTTCCACCACGGTCAGGAGGTCGATCGGCATGCTCTTCGTGGCCAGGCCCTGCATGGCCTTGAAGATCCGCTGATGGGACTCCACATAAAAACACTCGGGCTTCAGAATTTCCACCACGGCATCGAAGGCCGATTTTTCAAGCATGATGGCACCCAATACGGCTTCCTCCAGTTCTTTAGCCTGGGGAGGCAGCTTGCCATACACCATCGTACTCAGGTCGGGACTCGATTTCCTCCTTAACTTTCGTTCCTTGTTCAGGTTAGTAAGATCCATGGTTCCTTCCAAAAATTAGGTTCGTGACTAAATATTTTGTTTTTCTATAGGGCGACAACGACCCGGACCAGTCCTAAGCACTGGTCTGAGTGGAACGGTCAGCCTTGAGTTTGAAAATTGCCCAAGAAGGTTAAGAAATCGTTACCTAATTGGGGAGGAGGTCGAAGATAAAGGCAAAAAAATGATTTAGAGAAATCTGATTCAGCCTAAGTTATTCAGAACACTTTCACAAGTGAATCCACATTTCTTTCTGGCTTATCCACTCAATTACCCTGCTTATACACAATGTATTAATTTTTTCCGCCTTTTTGACGATTAGATGCACACTTCCTGTGCACAAAAAATTGCCGTGTATTATTTGGTAGATGGGTGCAAACAGCAGAATGGGAGAAGCGCTTTTTAACAAGTCGTTAAGAAGCATGAAACGCGCATGGAAATTGAAATTTATCCGGGACGATAATACCTCGGTGGATCCGTGAGCACTTTTTTCCATTGTCGTTGATGGCTTTCCTGCCATTTCATGCCATCCTGCGTTTGCCAATTGACATTCTTTAGCTCGTTGGTGATGAAGTCCCTCTGCTCGGGGTGTATAAACAAGGGGTGCAGATAGTACCAATCCTTGTTAATTGATTTGACATAACTCCAAAATGAAACGAAATCAGCAAATCGCTTTTGAAAAACGTTTACCTCATCACGGTCGGCATCATAAACGCTGTAGTCATACACAAAATAAGAATCCCCATTGGGCTCTTGCATGCGCATCAATGTACCGCCTGTCTCTTCGGAGTGAATATCGAAATAAATTTCACCCTTGTTTTGCATGCGTCGAAGATAGCATTTCTGAAACGCTTTAGCGCCCTCTTTATAGGCCGAACTGCCTTCAAACCTTTATCTTTGCCGGAATCCAAATCATAAAGATAAAAGATACAGGATGACGATTAGTTACAATTGGTTACATGAATATTTGCCGGTGAAAATTGAGCCGGAGAGACTATCGAAAATTCTTACTTCAATCGGATTGGAAGTAGAAAGCATGGAATTGTTTGAAGAAATCAGGGGTGGCTATAGAGGCTTGGTGGTGGGTGAAGTGATTTCCTGCGAGAAGCATCCCAATGCCGACAAGCTTAGTCTAACCAAGGTTGATATTGGGCAGAACGAACCCCTTTCAATTGTTTGCGGCGCTCCGAATGTTGCAAAAGGGCAAAAAGTTGTGGTTGCGCCCGTGGGAACAACCATTTTTCCTTTTTCCGGCGAGCCCGTGAAGATGAAGCAGGCAAAGATAAGGGGTGAAGAAAGCCAGGGAATGATTTGCGCTGCCGATGAAATTGGTATTTCAGATGACCATAGTGGAGTATTGGTGCTACCGCCCGCAACACAGACTGGAATGCCCGTTTCTGCCTATTTCAAACCGTTCTCGGATCATGTTTATGAAATCGGGCTCACGCCTAACCGCATGGATGCCATGAGTCATCTGGGCGTGGCAAAAGACTTGTGCGCCTACATGAGCCATCATGAGAATAAGAATTACGCCGTGAAATCACCCTTCCCCGTAAGTTTTAAACCAGACGCGCACAATCCAGCCGCACAGGTGGTGATTGAAAATGCCATAGCCTGCCAGCGTTATTCGGGAATTGTCATCAGTGGAGTTACCGTAAAAGAATCGCCCAAGTGGCTTCAGCTTCGATTAAAATCAATTGGTCTTAGGCCGATTAATAATATTGTCGACATTACGAATTTCATTCTTCACGAAACGGGACAGCCGCTTCATGCGTTTGATGCCGCAGATGTAAAAGGCAATAAGATTATTGTGAAGAATCTTGATGAAGGCACCCCATTTGTGACCCTGGATGAAAAGGTCAGGAAGCTGAGCAAGGATGATCTGATGATCTGCAATGGTGATTCGGAACCCATGTGCATTGGAGGTGTGTTTGGCGGCTTAAATAGTGGGGTTAAAGCAGATACACGCAATATATTTCTTGAAAGCGCCTGGTTCAACCCCGCAACCATTCGCAAGACGTCCTTAAGACATGGTCTGCGCACCGATGCGGCCACCCGTTTTGAAAAGGGTGTTGACATCAGCAACTGTGTAAATGTGTTGAAAAGGGCGGCGCTACTGATCAGGGAAGTCGCCGGCGGCACCATTACCACGGATGCGGTAGATGAATATCCGGATCCGAAACCAAAAGTAGAAGTCGGTTTGAAATTCCACTATCTCAAGAAACTTAGCGGAAAGAATTATCACTCAGATAGTATCAAGAAAATCCTGGAGGGCCTCGGCTTCGTAGTGATCAAAGAAGGAATTGATGAAATTCGTATGGCTGTTCCCTACAGCAAATCTGACATCCGGCTTCCCGCCGATGTTGTGGAGGAAGTGATGCGCATTGATGGTCTCGACAATGTTGAAATTCCTGCATCCATTACCATTTCGCCGTCCGTGGAAAGTCTGGAGCATGAACTCTCTTACCAGGAAAAGATTTCTGATTTCCTCGCGGGTGGCGGATTCAATGAAATTCTGACCAACTCGATTACCAATAGCCGCTACTTTCCGGAGGAGGTTTTGCAGACTTCTGTAAAGATGATCAACAACCTGAGCGCCGAACTGGATATCATGCGACCTTCGATGCTGGAAACGGGTCTTGAATGTATTTCTTATAATCTTAACCGTAAGAATCAAAACCTTCGCTTTTTTGAATTCGGAGAAACATATTGGTAAGAGCAGGTTGGGAACTACAGGGAAGATGACCACCTCTGTCTTTACCTGACGGGTTTAATCCAATCCGGCAGCTGGAAATCGAAACCCGCGGGTTCGAATTTTTATTGGCTGAAAGGTTGGGTGGAAGCTATTTTTAAATACCTCGGCGTTTCAGCGAAGGGGGAGTCTCTGGAGAAGCATCCGGGTTTTGAATTTGCCTGGGGCTGGAAAAAAGACGAAAAGATTGTAGCCGTGATTGGCGAAGTGAAACGGCAGCTGTTGAATCGTTTTGATATCAAACAGCCGGTCTTCCATGCCGACCTGAACTGGAGGCTGTTGTTACAGCTGAACCAGGAAAAGAAGATCTCTGTAAAGGAAGTACCGCGCTTTCCCGCCGTTCAAAGAGATCTCTCGATGATTGTGGGCAGTGAATTAAAATATGAGTCCATTGAGAAAGCTGCTCTTGACGTGCGCAATGGAAGGTTGCAAAAAGTGGACCTCTTTGATATCTTTGAAAGCGATAAATTGGGGAAGGGAAAAAAATCCATGGCCGTAAGCTTTACTTTCCAGGATGAAGAGAAGACGTTGACGGACCAGGAGGTTGACCAGATGATGCAACAAATCATGAGGGCACTGGAATCAAGATTGAAGGTTGAAATCAGGAAATCATGAACATCCTTATTCATTCTTAATATTTTTTTCAATGAACGCAATGCAGGAACAAATTGAAAGAATCAATGAGAAGCTCCAGGTGCTGCTGAAAAAATACCAGGCACTTCAGAAGGAAAATGAGAAAATTAAACTTGATCTCGACAACCGTAATGGAAAGGAAAAGGAATGGCGTGAAAAAACCGAATCGTTGCAACAGCAGGTAGAAATATTAAAGGCTTCGACCGGGCAAATGGACGACGCCTCCAAGAAAGAATTTGAAAAAAGGATTAATCAATACTTAAAAGAAATTGATAGGTGTATCGCCTTACTGGGAGAATAACTTAGTACCTGGTACTTAGTACATAGTACTATGTTTATACACGCTTGACAACCCGTTCACTTTGTTCTTCTTCTCCTTGCGATAACTCCAACGTATAAACGCCGTAAGGGAGATCATTCAGCCCATTCCATTTAAATATTTTCTGATTTTTTTCAACCCTGGTTTCCACTTTGCTGCAAACGTGTCCTGCTTCATTTTTCAGAACCGCCCGAAGTGAGGACGTTTCCTGGCATAGAAATTCGAATGTAACGGTGTCGATAAACACCTGTGATTTCAATTTGGCAAACATTAGCTTTGGTTTCGATTGTTTGAAAAGCTGTTTCAGGTGGGCTTCGGTGGTTCTTTTTTATAGGAAAAACTTATATTTGAAAACGTTAACCACAGGAAGATACGGTGAATAAAATGTGGATAAATGTAAACCCTCTTTTTAACATATGCAAGAGCTGATTCCTGTAAATATTATCATTGGAGACCGTTCCTATCGAATCAGGATCGATCCTTCAGATGAAGAGACGGTACGCAGGACCGTTAAGCTCATCAATGAGAAATTGCTGGAGTTTAAGACCAATTTCGCAGGCAAGGACATGCAGGACTATGTTGCCATGGTATTACTTTGGTATGCCACTGAACAAGGCGCTACGCCCGGAGCAGAACAGCCGCAGGATGGTTTGATCAATGCGATTCATCAAATGGAATCACAACTGGATGCAGCCATTGGCTGATCCCGGTGAGATACCGGCTAATGAATTTTAGTCCTTGTAGATTTCGGCCAGCTTTTTCTGAAGATCATCACCGCGCAGGTTTTTGCCGATGATCCGGCCCTGCGGGTCCAGCAGGAAATTCTGGGGAATGGACTGCACTCCGTATTGCCGCGCAGCCGCATTGTTCCAATACTGTAAGTCGGAAACATGTGTCCAGCCCAGGCCATCGTCATGTATGGCTTTTAACCATTTCAACTTATCATTTGGCTTATCGAGCGATACGCCGAGAATCGCAAATCCCTTATTACGGTATTTTTCGTAAGCTCTAACCACGTTCGGATTTTCCTGGCGGCAGGGTCCGCACCAGCTGGCCCAAAAATCCAGCAGTACATATTTGCCCCTGAATGAAGAAAGGCTGACCGGATTCCCTGACGTGTCAGGTTGAGTAAATTCCTGGGCTTCGCTCCCTATGGCCGTGACCTTCGATTGGGCGATCCGGTTAGCGAGCTCATTACCTTCCGCAGATTGACGACCCTGTTCCGGAAGCTGGTTGAAGACCGGTTCAACCAATTGAACGTTAATGTCGGGATCCTCGCCTACAAACTGTTCCAGTGCAAAGAGGGCCACCGGCGACTGGGCATGATCCCTGCTGAAAGCTAGAAATACCTTCTCCTTCATTTCCTTTTCGAGGCTCATCAGTTCGGCACCCTTAGCATTCATCGCGGCCGCGTCATTCTTGGTCCGCAATCCATTGTATTGATCATAAAGCGTCTGAAGCTTTGTATAATAAGGCTGGGCAGCCTGGTCAAGCTGTCGATAATCAAGGTCAGATTTCGAACCCTTCACCTGGTAATTACCAAAGGAATCCACGTGAGTGATTTGGATGGGTGCAGGATCCATGAAGAGTTGGGCGATATCCCGCTTGAAATTATATGCTCTCGTTTTGCCGTCAGCGGTTTTTTCAGACACATAGCGTGCGCGAAGCGTGGCCAGCGTGGGGTCTGCAAGGGCGCCGGTAAATTGGTACTTTCCTGAGGCCACTTTGGAACTGTCGACCTTGCGCTCGCCCTTGCTATAGTAGAACAAATAGACCGTGGCTATAGGCGCTTTTTGATTCTTGAGTTCGCCGTTCAGGCTAAACTGTTGTTGTGCTGAGGAAAGAAAGGGCAGGGCATAGCAGAGGGACAGCAACCAAATTTTCATATCTGTAGCTTTCAAAGTTGAAAGACAAATTTAGTAAAATAAGATTCTGCGATATGTTAGGATTTTTACAAATCCGCGCAATTGCCCGTCTGCCGGGGGTTTTCGAAAAATCATATTTCGGGCAATTATCCCCATTTAGTATCTTCGCTCACTACACCCATTCGCCCCCGGGCGGACTGGCTAAGAAGGATATATCATGATATTATTTAAAAAAGAGACTCATGGAACTGAATACTTTAGCTATTATAATAGGTGTGCTTGCCCTACTCATAGGTATTGTAGCGGGTAAGTTCATCTTCGCAAAAAACACACAGAAAAAAATTGAAGAAGCCAACCAACAAGCCCAAAAACTCCTGAACGATGCCCGCACCCAATCCGAAAACCTTAAAAAGGAAAGATTACTGGAAGCAAAAGAAAAATACGTTCAACTAAAGGCAGAACACGAAAAGGAAGTACTCGACAGGAACAGGAAGCTCATCGACTCAGAAAACAGGATCAAGCAGCGCGAACAATCCATCAACCAGAAGGAGGGCTCCATTGACAAACAGATCAAGGAAAATGAAGCCATCAAGGAAAACCTCAATCGCCAGATTGAAGTTGTAAATATCAAAAGGACAGAACTGGAAAAACACCAGGAAGAACATATCCGCCGCCTGGAGAAAGTAGCCGGACTCAGCGCCGAAGAAGCCAAGAAACAATTGGTGGAAAGCCTTAAACAGGAGGCACAAACCCAGGCATTGGCCATGCAGCAGGAAATTGTTGACGACGCGAAATTGCGGGCCAACAAGGAAGCAAGGAAAATCATCATTCAAACCATCCAGCGCACCGCCGCCGAACAGGCCATTGAAAATTCCATTACTGTATTTAATCTTGAAAGCGACGAAATCAAAGGACAGATCATCGGTCGCGAGGGTCGCAACATCAGGGCGATCGAAGCGGCCACGGGAGTTGACCTGATCGTTGACGATACGCCCGAAGCCATTGTCCTTTCTTCATATGATCCTCTCAGAAGGGAGATCGCCAGGCTTTCACTTCAAAGGCTGGTAACCGACGGACGAATTCACCCCGCCAGGATTGAGGAGGTCGTTGAAAAGACGCGCAAGCAAATTGAGGAGCAGGTGATGGAAATTGGTGAAAGAACAGTGATTGAATTGGGAATCCACGGTCTCCACAAAGAATTGGTAAGGCTGGTGGGTAAGATGAGGTTCAGGTCGTCTTACGGACAAAATCTTTTGATGCACAGTCGGGAAGTGGCAAATCTGTGCGCTATCATGGCGTCTGAGTTAGGAATGAATCCCAAACTTGCAAAACGAGCAGGACTTCTTCACGATATCGGCAAGGTACCCGATGAGGAAACAGAACTGAGTCATGCGCTCCTGGGTATGAAGCTGGCAGAAAAGTATGGTGAAACGCCTGCCGTGGTGAATGCGATTGGCGCGCACCATGATGAGGTTGACATGCAATATGTGATTGCCCCGATTATCCAGGCTTGTGACGCCATTAGCGGCGCAAGGCCGGGTGCACGAAGGGAAATCATGCAGCAGTACCTTCAAAGGATCAAGGATCTTGAAAACCTCGCGATGACTTATCCCGGCGTTGAGAAAGCTTATGCTATCCAAGCTGGTCGGGAGCTACGCGTCATTGTTGAGGCCGATAAGGTGACCGACGCAGACAGCGACAAATTGAGCTTTGAAATTGCCCAGAAAATCCAGACTGAGATGACTTTCCCAGGGCAAATCAAAGTGACGGTTATTCGGGAGAAAAGAGCAGTGAATGTAGCGAGGTAGTAGTTAATCAGTTAATCAGTTAACCAGTTAACCGGTTAACCAGTACTAATCAACTGGTCCACTGATCAACCGGTTAACTGATTAACTATTATTTGTTTTATAAAAGGCAAATCTCTACCTTTGCCGTCCTTAAATTTTAAGTTATGAACGCAGTTGCCTTTGTACACGAGCAGCTTACAGCAAAAAGGGAGTTTCCCAAGTTCAAAGCTGGTGATAATATTACCGTGAACTATAAGATCGTTGAAGGTAACAAGGAGCGTATCCAAAGTTTCAAGGGAGACGTGATCAAACGCCAGGGAAATGGCCAAACCGCTACCTTCACCGTGAGGAAAATCTCCGATGGTATTGGTGTGGAGCGTACATTCCCAATCTATTCCCCTAATATTGAATCAATTAGCTTAAATAAGGCGGGTAAGGTTAGGCGCGCAAAATTGTATTACCTGAGAAGCCGGAGCGGAAAGAGTGCGAGGATCAAAGAAAAGAGGGCGGGAAGCGAATAAAGATTATTCATTATATACATATGATTGCTAAATGGAAATCCTAAAGATTTCCGTTTTTTTGTTTTTTGGGCAATAAAATGCCCAAAAACCTGTTTATACTAAGGCCCCCAAGCGGCTTAACGGGTTATTAACTAGTCATACAAAATAAGTCCTTTATGAAAAAGCTTGCACTCGGTATCATTCTCCTAAGCATTTTCCTGGCATCTTGTGGCAGGTCAGTAACTCCGCAGCAGGCGGCCAACAATCACTATAAAGCCTGCAGGCCCATTCGTTAAACATTTCTCGTATTCAGATAAAGCTGCCACCGGTTACCCGGTGGTTAATTTTTTTATAACCGGCTCAATCCGCTCCTGAATATTGCATCAGAAAGTTTAATTGACGTAACTTTGTCCTTCACGACAAAACAACCTTACACATGTTCCTACATTTTAACGCTCCTTTGTTGTTGTCCATGCCCGGAGGAACCGAGTGGATTCTTATTATTCTTGCCGTATTGATTCTTTTTGGTGGTAGAAAAATTCCTGAATTCATGCGTGGTTTGGGCCGTGGTATCCGCGAGTTCAATGATGCAAAAACGAATGTTAAGAAGGAGATCGAAGAAGGGATGAACGAAAACAAAGAAACGGCTGCAAAACAATAGTCCTTCAGCGCTTCCATTTCGCGGACAATTCCTGCCTCGTTAAAAGATCCATCTTTTAAGTGACCTTTTCTTGTATCTGTTCGAATCGATACCAAAGTACCATGCCGATTTAACTGCTGGCACCATAACTTGCGAAAACGCAGTACAGCAGTATATTCTGGCTATTCAGCAAAATCAGCACCTTAACTGTTTTGTTGAAGTATTTGCGGGTGAGGCGATCGAAAGAGCAACGACGCTCGACAAGAGTCGAAGAGCGGGCATTGCACCTGGCAAATTGCATGGTGTAGTCATCGCCATTAAAGATGTCATTTGCTTCGCGAATCATTCCGTCTCAGCCTCTTCTTCAATCCTCAAAGGGTTTAACTCACTGTATAGCGCAACCGCCGTTGAACGGTTGCTAGCTGAAGGCGCCATCATCATTGGTAGATTGAACTGCGATGAATTCGCCATGGGATCCTCCAATGAAAATTCCAGCAACGGTCCGGTGTTGAATGCTAAGGACAATAGCAGGGTGCCGGGTGGGTCTTCAGGCGGCTCTGCCGTCGCCGTGCAGGCGGCACTTTGTATGCTGAGCCTTGGTAGCGATACGGGTGGCTCGGTAAGGCAGCCCGCCGACTTTTGCGGCATCGTTGGCTACAAGCCCTCCTACGGACGAATTTCCAGGTACGGCCTGATCGCCTACGCAAGCTCCTTTGACCAAATCGGGATCTTTGCAAACAATGTGGGGGATCTTTCTCTTGCGCTACAGGTAATGGCGGGTCCCGATGAATTTGACAGTACCGCCATCCAGGATCAACCGGAAGACTACGGGGCAGTCGGGATTGCGACCGAAAAAAAGTTTCGCTTTGCCTATTTTCCGGATTCCCTCAACCATCCGGGCCTTGATCCTGAAATCAGGAAGGCTCACCTGACATTTTATGAAGCTTTAGAGAAAGCCGGCCACAAGGTAGAAGCCGTTGATTTCGAATATCTTGACTTCATTGTCCCAGCTTATTATGTTTTGACCACAGCTGAGGCCTCCTCCAACCTTTCGCGCTTTGACGGGATTAAGTACGGGTACCGCGTAAATGACCCAAGCCTGGAATTAACGGAATTTTATTCCAGGACCCGCTCAGAAGGATTTGGCAAGGAAGTAAAGCGCCGGATCATGTTGGGCACGTTTGTGCTGAGCGCCGGCTATTTTGAAGCATATTATGGTAAGGCTCAGAAAGTTAGACGATGCCTGGTGAATACCACCGAAGCGGTTTTCGGCCAGTATGACGCTATCCTGATGCCAACCAGTCCCTCCATTGCATTTAAGTTCGGTGAGAAAACCAATGATCCAATCCAGATGTTTCTCGCTGATATTTACACCGTTTTTGCCAACCTAACCGGAATACCCGGAATTTCCCTTCCTTTCTTCACCCATTCAACTGGCATGCCTTTTGGGCTACAAATTATGACGAGCCGCGGCAACGATTTAAATTTGCTGCGCATTTCGCACCAGTTGTTCAGTCAGTTTAGAGGCAATATCCGTTAACCGTACCCAAAATTCATCGTTAACAGAGGCCCCAAACTGGCTTTTCTATTTTCAACCGGCTTAACTGGAAAGATTATTGCAATAAGGCATTGAGCAAAAACTTAATTGGATGGTCAGAAAGCTAGTCATGTTGCCGGCTGCGTTGGCGTTGCTGGGTCTTGGTGCGACTGCATTGCCTGGGGCCGGTACTCCGCAACCCGGATCAGACAAAATTGATACGAGCACGGTTACGAAGGAATTGGTTGTTGCGGCTAACGCTGAGGGGGGTTCTGTTAAGGAAGAAAAGAAAAAAGAAGCCTCTAAAGAGGGCATTTCGTCAGTCTATCTCAAAGACAATTCCATAAATCTTCATGATGGTCAGTTAAATCCAAGGGCAGTTGCCTTTGTACAGGATTACCTTGACGACAATCGTGAACGCCTGGTGAAAATGAAAACCTGGGGTATTTCTTATTTTAATCTAATCGACAATGTTTTTCAGCGTTACGATATTCCGAAGGAGTTGAAATACCTGGCCGTAATCGAATCTGAATTGCAAAGCAACTGCCGGTCGAAAGTAGGTGCAAGAGGCCCGTGGCAATTTATGCCCGAAACAGCAAGGTTGATGGGATTAAAAGTTAACAGCACTCAAGACGACCGCACGAATTTGTATAAAAGCACCGAAGCCGCAGCAAAATACCTGAAAAGCCTCTACGCAGAACTGAGCGACTGGCTGCTGGTGATCGCCGCTTATAACGGTGGTACTTCGCGTGTAACAAGTGCCATCAGGAAAAGCAACAGCCGCGATTTCTGGCAATTGCAGTATTTCCTGCCTGCCGAATCCAGAAATCACGTAAAGAAGTTCATCGCCACTCATTACATCATGGAAGGCAAGGGTGGTGTAACCACTGGTGGTGGTGAACCCGCCAAGGCGGGGCTAAGCCAGGAAACTTTGGAGACCACTGATACGCTTAATATCAGTGGGAAGTACAATAGCCAGGTGATTGCAAAAACCCTGGAAATGGAACTCGCCGAGTTTAATAAATTGAATCCGGGTTTCGATAAGACCGTCGCTTCAAATGGCTATGACCTGCGTTTGCCTAAAGAGAAAATTCCGGTTTTTAATAGCAATAGGGATGCAATCCTGGATCAGTCTGTGCAGATGATGCTGATTGATATTTCGGGAACAGGAAGAGAAAGTTATCCGGCAGAAGTTAAGCTGCCCCAGCCCGCAAAGAAGAGTAGTACCGTTAGATTGAAAAATAAGTAAGGATTGTATAGTTGATTCGTTGATTGGTTGACTCGACAAAGAAAATTCCAAACACCGAATCAACGATTCAACACCTTCCTAATGGCCTCCGCCTTGAGCAGGCATTCTTCGTATTCGGCCTGAGCATCGCTGTAAAATGTAATACCCGATCCCGCCTGGTAAGAAAGAAAGCCGGTCTCCGAATTGTAAAGAATACTCCTGATCACCACGTTGAAGTCAAAGTCCTGGTCGTGCCTGATGTAGCCCAGGGCCCCGGAAAATAAACCCCTTCTTGTTTTCTCATACCGTTCGATGAGTTGCATCACGTTTCGCTTGGGCGCTCCTGTCATGGATCCCATCGGGAAGCAGGCACGAAGTGCATCGGAAAAATTCTTGTCGGCCCGGATCTCACCGCTGATGGTTGATATCATCTGGTGAACTTGCGGGAACGCATAAACGCCAAATAATTCTTCTACTTTTACCGTGCCCTCCCTGCAAACCCGGGAGAGATCATTTCTGACCAGGTCAACCACCATTACATTTTCCGATCGGTCTTTTTCGCTGTGAAGTAACGCCTGCCTGTTTGCTTCGTCACGTTCCGTGTTTGCCCTGTCCCTGGCACGCGTTCCTTTGATCGGCTGAGAATACAACATCCCGCCTTCCTTCTTAAGAAATCGTTCCGGGCTCGCACAGAGTAAAAATCTATTCTTCAGTTTATAAAGTGCAGAGAATGGATTGGGTGAAAGTTCACTCAGAGCCTGGTACACCTGCAGCACAGGAATATTTACATGTTCCGCAAAGAACTCCTGGCAAAAATTAATTTCGTAACAATCACCCCTGAGAATATGCCGACGGAGCGCCTCGATGATCGAAATATATTCTGATCTGGAAATTCTTTTTTTGATATCGGGCAATTCAAAAGGTTGGAGTGGTGCAACGGTGACAGATGTGATGCTTTGAAAAATGGCTGCATGTTTTTCATCAAAACAGCCGATGGAGATTTCGGATTGACTGAGTTGGATAAGAATTTCAGGGACAAAAAAATAGCAATCCGGGAACCCGATACCATCCGGATGCGAGCTTTCTAAATTCTCAATCTCATTCTTCAAATCGTAGGCCAGGTGGCCGAATATCCAATCTTTCTGCTGTGTAGAAAATTCCTGCAGCCGTTCAAAATTGTGATTTGCTGCGTGTTCCAATTCGGCTTTGGATCCTGCCGCAAGCAGGCACTCGTACTGGTGATGCGAGAATTGATAATTATGATTATCCAGAAAACAAAAAATGTTGAACGGGAATGCCCAGCTCAACATTTGTTGTTTCGTTTCCGAAAAATTATTTATCGGGAATGAACGAAAAGTTCTACTCACCGGTGTGTTTTAGAAATCATCTTCATCGTCGAAGCCGCCGCCTTCATCAAAAAGTCCGAGGTCCTTGAATTCATCATCGAATCCAAGATCATCTTCTTCCTTGGCTCCTTTCTTGGTTGTGCTTGTGCTGCCCTTCTTAGTCTTCGATTTGGGAATGTCGAATTCATCAAAGTCGGGATCCCACTCTTCTTCTTCTTCAACTTTTTCCCAATCGTCTTCCACTTCTTCAGCTTCGTCCTCATCGTCTTCATCTACACCATCCTCTCCTTTCGTTTTGGATTTTGATGAAGGTTTTACGGATTTCTTGGATGAAGTTTCCGGGGTATCCATTTCCTCGTCATCATCATCGTCATCATCGTCTTCCTTCTTCGGCTTTGATGAAGCTTTCTTCGGGGTAGACTTTTCCTCACTGTCCGAAGGCTTCCTTGGTGAAGTCTTTTTTTCTTTTTCTGATTTTGCCATTTTCCTACAGGATTATCAGCGTAAAATTTCAGCGAGTTTTTTACTTCGCCAAATTTTTTTAATTTTTTTTGGATAATATAATCCACAATTAGCGGGTCGCAATAATCTGGTCGCGGCCGGGCCCGTTGGAAATGTATTTAACCTTTACGCCAAGATAGTCGTTTATATAGTCAACATACAATTTCATCGATTCTGGCAATTCCTTAAACTGGCCGATAGAAGTAATGTCATTCTGCCAGCCCTTGAAGCTTTTATAGATGGGTTCAATCGGGGTTCTCGTGATTTGAAAGGGTACCTGCTGGATTGCCTTGCCGTTCACACCATAGGCTTCACAAACTTTCAATTCAGAGAAGGCATCCAGCACATCAGCCTTGGTCATCACCAGTTGCGTCACGCCATTGATCATACAGGCGAATTTAAGGGCAACCAGGTCAATCCATCCGCATCGGCGGGGCCTTCCGGTGGTTGATCCAAACTCATTACCCACCTTTCTCAGTAATTCACCGGTTTCATCGTGCAATTCCGTGGGGAAAGGTCCTCCGCCTACGCGTGTGCAATAAGCCTTGGTTACACCAAATACTTCCCTGATCTTTTGAGGGGCAACTCCAAGTCCGCTGCAAACGCCGGCCGAAATCGTATTGGAAGAAGTAACAAAGGGAAAGGTTCCGAAATCTACATCCAGCATGCTTCCCTGTGCGCCTTCGGCCAGCACTTTCTTTCCGTTCTGGATTTTATCGTTGATAAAGTATTCACCGTTTACGATATTAAACTTTCTCAGCAATTCGATCGCAGTGAAAAACTCTTCTTCCCAGGCCGTGATATCTTCATTGAAATTAAGACTATCCAACAACTTTTGGTGCTTCAGTCTGAGCCTGATGTACTGAGTGGTAAAAGTCTTGTCCAGCAGATCACCCACGCGTAAACCATTTCTTCCTGTTTTGTCCATGTACGCCGGCCCGATCCCCTTCAGTGTGGACCCGATCTTGTCGTTTCCTTTTGAAAGTTCGGATGCCTTGTCAAGCGCCCGGTGTGTGGGAAGGATTAAGTGCGTTCTTTCCGAAATAAAAAGATTTTTGGAATAGTCGACGCCGAATTTGCTCACTGTTTCACACTCCCTGCTGAGCGTAACCGGATCCAGCACTACGCCATTACCAATCAGGTTGATGGTGTTCTCGTGAAAAACGCCGGACGGAATCTGGTGCAGCACTACCCTGGTCCCGTTTACATAGAGGGTATGTCCTGCGTTCGGACCGCCCTGGAACCTTGCTATGACATCGTAATTTGGTGCGAAATAATCAACAATCTTGCCTTTTCCTTCGTCTCCCCATTGCAGTCCTAATAATACATCAACCATGATCTTGTAAGTGGATAAGCAGCAAAAATAGGCGATGAAGGAGAATTAATAAAAAACCCTTCCGGGTGGGAAGGGTTTTTTAAGGTCAAATCCTTATTCCTCAGTGAGTGGTATCGGAAATTCAGTCCAAACATCATCTTCCGGCCTGTCAATGGGAAGTTGGGCAAGCCTGTTATACCTGCGCATATCAACCCAACGGTGCCCTTCAAAGTAAAGAGAGAACCTTCTTTGATTGAGCATCTCATCTAATAGTGCTGGCTGCGTTACAGCGCCACTATAATTTGCCAGGCCGTGTTTGGTGCGGATAATGTTTAAGGCATCCCTGGCCTCGGTAAGATCACTTGCGCCACCCTTGTTGATCTTCGCCTCAGCGTTGATCAAAATCAATTCTTCATTTCTGATGATTGGAATTGAAGAAGTATTGGATGTGTACACCCAAACGTCGTAATTACTCGTCAAACCGTTCTGCGTGGCTGGAGTGGTTCGAATAGAAACTTTATTGATCCTGTCATCGCCCGGTGCCATTTGTGACACGTATAAAGGATGGGCGCCTCTTACTTCACCATTGGAATTTTGGGCTATGAACACATTCGTGGTCAGGTCATTTGGCTGGGTGCTAAAAGCCTGGTAGACGCCCAATCTAAAATCACCTGCTGGATTATAAAATGATTGCGAAAGAAAAGTAAGGGCATCATCCCATTTTTGACGGTATACTGCAACCCTTGCAGCCAGTGCACGGTTGAATTTTGATAAACCGTCAGCGTCTTTGAGTCCGGCAAAGCCATCTGAAAGCGGGAAAATCACGCTTGAGCCGGTGAGTTCTGTATTTGCCTGGTCAAGGAACGCGGCGATATCAGACAAGGCCTGGTCCTTGCCTACAATTGGGCCCAGTTTGTTCGGGTCCGCGATATCTGTACGGATACCGTTATCGTAGGTGAGATTTAAGTTCAGTAGGAGCTGGTAGGCCATAATGGTTCGGGCCCAACCGATGTACGCATTTTTCTCTTGTTCGGTAATGGTCTTACAGTTAGGCGCTGCCTGAATCAAAGTCCATGCATTTCTGGCGTCGCGCGTTCTCCCTCCAAACGGGTTGATGATGTAAAAAGTGTTGTTGTCCAGTTGCGAAGTTGAACTTCCAAGCAGTTCAGTTGTATATCGCGGCTCTGAGCCAGAGAAGCGATACATTTCCCTGCCGATCACCCCTACATCATCCAGGTAAAACTCATTCGCGTTACGCATCCCTGCTTCGGTACCCGTTACCAGGTTATCTAATTCTGCTTTAGCCGGATTTGCGATAATGGCATCGATCGTTGGTTTGTTCAGGTCTTTGTTCTCGATTTTCGAACATCCTCCTGTTACCCCCAGTGTCGCCGCCGAGATCAAAACGACTATATATTTATTTGCTGTTTTCATTTTTCGATTTTTTGCGGTGAATGTTAGAAATCTATAGAAACGCTAAACATCGCCCGCCTTGAAGACGGGAACGGCGTTACTTCCACACCGGTAGAGAATCCCGTTCCGAAGTTTGAAACTTCAGGATCGTAGCTCTTATAATTGGTAATGGTGAACCAGTTGTTGGCGCTTACACCTAACCGTAAGCCTTTCACATATTTCCAATTTTTAGTGTCGAAAGTATAATAGAGTCCGATCTCTCTCACCCTGAAATAGCTCGCGTCCTGTGCGAAGATGGTTGACGTGGTACCCAACTGGCTCACCCGATAATCGCCATTTTTTGTACCTGACTTAAGGGATTGGTCATCATAATCATGACTGGTTTTACCCAGGTCGTTCAGGAGCTCAGAAAGGTTTAAGTTATCACCTCCCTGTTTCCAATGGAATAAGAATCGCAAGCTGAGATTCTTATGGAATGTAATTTCATTCAGGAAGGTCATTTGGAAATCGGGTTCAATATCACCAATCTTGCCCGGAGGCAGGTCACCGCGTATACCATACAATTGAGTGGCAGATGCACCTTTCTCAATGTAGAACGTACCCAGTGTGCTACCAAAGGCACCCAACGGTGTGGCGGGAACTCTTAACTCTGTAACCTCTGAACGGTTCAACCAGAAATTCGTGGTGCTGGTCCAACGAATGTTGGACGTGTTTACGGGCATGGCAGTTAAGGACAACTCAATACCCTGGTTGCGAAGGTCACCCGCGTTCACCCATTTTTGGGAGAACCCTGTAGACAACTGCACATTCTCCTGCAGGAGGAAGTCATAGATCTTCTTCTGGTATACTGAGGCCTCAATATTCAATTTGCCTCCTAACATGCTCATGTCAACTCCGGCTTCCAATTCCGTTTGCCTTTCCTGTTTGATCGAAGGTTCGCCGGCAATGATGTTAACCAAGGAACCAGGATTGCCTCCCGTGTTGGCAGAAACCATCGTTGTAAATTTACTGCCGTAAGCCGGGAAGTTACCCGCTTCACCATATGCCAGGCGCAATTTAAAGTTGTTAATCAAATCGGAATGCCAGAAAGACATCTTGGAAAGATTCCAGGAAACGGCGCCTTTCGGGAACGTATAGAATTTTTCGGGATCACCGTTGTTGGTCGATTTATCGAAACGAACACCTGCGGAAAGAAAGAGATAATCACTGATACGTGCTTCCTCCTGGATAAAGAAGCCGTTATCGCGATTCTTGGTGCGGAATTGCGTCGCACTCAGTGCACCGGCCTGGTCGATATTGGTTTGCGTACCGATCAATTGCGTAGCGACGCTGTTGATCAGTTCGAAATTAACCTGCTCCATGGTTGCACCCAGTGAGGTGGTTAAATCCAGGTTGCTGTTCACTTCGGTTTTGTTAACCAGCGAGGCAATCCAGTTCAGATTGGTATTTGAAGCAGTGCCCTGGATGGATGCACCCTTGGTTGTGTTCTGCTCAAACTGCAATGAACTGGGGAAAATAGCCTCTGTCTTCAGGTCGTAGTGATCAACACCGCCGCGCAAAATCAGGCTTGTGCTGGATTTCTGTGTTTCATACAATTTCGCAGTGATGTTTCCGCCAACAATGTAACGATTGGTCGTTTCGTTGTTGCGCATTTTTGCAATGGTCTCAAGGGGATTGGATGCTGCGTATCCGTTCGCGGGCCAGTTGCCTTGCGCGTCCTGGTGCAATTCAGCAAAGGTGGGTGTGGAACTGAGCGCCACGCCCAATGAAACGCCAGCGTTATCGTTGTTCGTCAAACCTCTGTCGGATGACGTATTCATATAGGTGCTGCTAACGCCAAGGGATATACGATCCGTCACTTTGTGATCCAGGTTAAGGCGGATCGTGTTGTTCTTATAGCCCGTGTTTTTCACGATTCCGTCTTCTTTCCTCACGGTTCCTGCCAGGTAAAAGCTGGTCTTATCACTACCACCGCTGATGCTGAGGCGTGAATTGGTCAGGAATCCTGTATTGCCATATACTTCTTTTTCATAGTCGTAGATTTTTCCTGCAGCTTCAGCCGCGTTGAAATCATCCACGCTATAATTGGCCTCTCTCACTTTCGTTGAATCCCATTGGCGCACACCAACCAGGTGCTGCACTTTTACAACGCCAATGTCTTGTGAA
>Ga0157376_10000108_pt1 | contig 59767 bp, 91 predicted proteins | sample M45metaG_FD_121801 | JGI IMG/M metagenome (GOLD analysis project Ga0157376, IMG submission 121801) | Miscanthus rhizosphere microbial communities from Kellogg Biological Station, Michigan, USA - M4-5 metaG | ecosystem: Host-associated > Plants > Roots > Rhizosphere > Soil | place: USA: Michigan...
ACGCGACCACCACCGTCAGCCCGAGCACCCAGCCAACGAACGACATGGCCATGCCCAGCCCGGTGTGCGGACGTTCCATCCTCGGCCCCCGCACGGGGAGGTTCACTGAGTGAACGGCAGCCTTGACTGGTTGCAGTTCGCGCAGATGCCACGCACCGCCCACGATCGGAGCGGTGCGGTAGTCGGCATGGGTGGCGCCCTTCGCCCGGTTGCAACCGGTGCACAGGAGTTGCAGGTTGCGGACGATGGTCGGTCCGCCCTGCGCCTCCGGCCAGACGTGGTCGAACGCCGGAGTGTCGGGCCGAACCCGACCGTCGACGTGCCGGATGGTTGCGCATCCGCACCGCAGACAGTCGATGCCGTCTCGGTCGACCACCTCCCGTTTCATGTCGGGTGGAATCGGTGTCTTACTCATGGTGTTGCCTCTCTCCGTTCACTGAGTGAACTTGGTTGGGGTGGTGGACCTGTCGTGGTCCGAACGGTCCGCCCCCACCCCCCTGGTTGGGGGCGGACCGATCGCACAACGACAGCAACCCCGGCCCCTGACGACGTGTCGCGCAGGCAGGGACCGGGGTTGGCAGGTGGGTTACCGGACGACGGCGACCAGGCTGTTGTCGTCGCGGTCGGCGGCGAAGTCGACCATCGCCACCGACTTGCTGCCGTCGTGGACCTCCAAGGTCCAGTCCCGGTTCAGCGCGTGGTGGCCGGTGATCTGGTCACCCTCGCCGTGGAAGACGGACTCGACCCGGAAGGTGACGCCCGCCGGGTTCGTGCGGAGCGCCTCCCGGAGCCGGGCCTTCGTGATCCGGCTGGTGGCGAGGTCGCCCGGTCCTGCGGCGATGGTGACGGGAACGTACGTGTGCATGTGGTGCCTCTCTCTCGGGGGTGGCCCCCCGGTTCACTCAGTGAACACCGAGCGAACCGAGGGGGGTCTCACTGTCGATCTGGACTACGTCCAGTCTATCAGGATTGGACCACTAAATCAACCTGGTCCACAGGTGTCCCTTAGCCGGTGCGGTGGGACGGGTGCGTGCAGAACCAGACGTCACAGTGGCCGGTGACGTGGTCGATCGCAGCCTCCACCGTCCAGCCCTGCGCCAACAGGTCCGCCGCCTCGACCCCGTACAACGACCGGACCGTGTCGGCCCGGTCGTCGTGGGTGACCTCGGTCGGCATCAGCAGCCCTCCCCGGCGGAGCCGTGCTCGCACAGGTAGTTGCCGATCCGGCAGTCGCACGAGCAGTTCACGTCGTTGCAGTCGCACGGTGCGGCGGCCACCATCGTCCCCGAGTTCGTGGCCAGCCGAGTCCACAGCCGACCGCCGTCCATCGTGGACCGGCCACCCTTGTCGAGGGTGATGTCGAACCAGGCGACCCCCTGGGCGGTGACGTGGTTCACTGAGTGAACCGAGCCGGTGTCCAGGTTGTAGTCGATGACACGCAGGCCCTGGATGACCGGCACGTTGTCGATGGTGCGGGCACGCTGCCGGTTGACGCACATGTCCGCGTGCAACGGACCCGGCATCTGGCAACAGTGCAGCCAGAAGTCGTCGGTCATGCGATGACCCCCCTGCGACCCAGGGACATGGCGAGCGCCACGATCCAGCCGATCCCGGTCCAGCCGAGCAGGGCGTTGACCACGATCGTCGGCCCCGGTGCCGGGTGCTTTCGGCGCAGGACGATGATCGTCGGCAGCCAGTACCCGGCGAACAGCGCCGCCAGGTACACGAACCCCATGATGAGGTTGATGGTGTCGTTCATTGAAGCCTCTCTCCTCCCGGTTCACTGAGTGAACCGATTGAGCCGCGCGTGGGTGACGCGTGGCGTGGGGATGTTCCCCGTTCCCGGTTCACTGAGTGAACGTCGAGAACGCGAAACACCCCCGTCCCCGACGCCTGATGAGGCGCCGGAGCGGGGGTGCGGTTGACCTACCGCCAGGTGGCCGGGGCGTGCCGAGCACACCGCAGACCCTGGCAGGGGACCGGTTGAGCGCGGTGCTTGCCGCGCCGGAACAGGATGAGCATGGTGATACCTCTCTCTGGTTGGGGTGATTCCCGCAGGACGTTCACTGAGTGAACATCCAGGGGGAACCACCCCGGCCCCTACGTACGTGAGGGGCCGGAGCGGTTACGGAGTACCTCAGGCCGTCGCCTTCGCGACGTTGAGGTCGGCGGCGAACTTCTCGTTCGTCGCGCTGCGGAGTGCCTCAAGGGCGCCGTCCACCTCACCCCAAGCGTCGATGTCCAGGCGACCGACGATCAGGTCCAGCGCGGCCACGATGACCAGCGCCTTCGCCTTGTCGTCACCCTTGATCTGCTCGACCGCCTCGGTGACGGTCTTCGCCTTGTCCGCCGGGTCCTTGGGACCGGCGGTGGTGCGCTTGGCGGGGAGAGCCTTGCCGAACTCGTCGAAGTGCTTGTCGAGGTACTCGGTCACGAGCGCCTCCACGTTCTCCGGCGTGGTCGTCTCGGCGTTGACGATCGCCTTGACGTCCGGCTTCTGGTACGCGTTCGACACGCGCAGACGCTTGTAGAAGTCGCCGTCCTTGTCGACCCGCAGGTCAACCAGCACGCGGCCCAGCGTCCGCCAGTAGCCGGTGTTCGACTTGACCTTGTCGAACGACGCCGCCCACGCCTCGTCGGTCATCCAGCCCGGGTCGATGTCGTCCTTCCCCGGCTTGTTGTCCTTGCCGATGACACCGAGCGTGTGCTCCGCCATCCACGTCGCGTAGGCCGCCCGGTCGGTCGCGTTCAGACGACCCTGCTCAGCGGTCTTGATCGCTCGCCGCGCACCCTTGATGTAGGACAGGACGTCCCCCGACTCCATCGTGGTGATGTCGTCGACGGTCAGGCTCTCCACCTTGGTGATGCTGCTGTGAGTGCTCACTTGCTTGTCTCGCTTCCCGGTTCACTCAGTGAACCGATCACCCGCCACCGGACCGATTGCCCGGTGGTCGGCGGGGTGGTGACCCGCGTGTTTCCGCAGGTCACCCCCCGTCTCGTGACTGAGGTGAGGTGTCGCGCCGTGAGGCACTCCGCATCCGATATGGGTCAGGTTCACTGAGTGAACTCATGGAACCGTCTCAGGGGTCGGCCAACCGTCCGGCTACACCGCGCGCATTAGCGTCGCTCCACCGGACATCGTCGGACCCGGAGCAGCAGACGCCGTAGCGCCCCTGTTTCGGGGTCGTCAGAGACCTAGCCCACGCTGCGAACCTGCCCGCGCGGGGTACTGCGCCCGGGCCTCCCGGCCCGCCTCCTCTCTCTAACCTGATCTGACTCCGTCAGTCTACCTGGTTCGGTCCACTAAGTCCACTGTGGTTCACTGAGTGAACTACGGGGCATATCGACAGTCATTCTGCGATCGGCAACTGAATCCGTCGTCTGAGAGGGCCCAAACGACGGAATCAGTAGGCCCCCCCGTAGGGGTGGTCCCCCCACCCCCGCTGACGCAGGACGGTAGGTGGTCGGTTGGGTGTGTTGGGTTTTCCCGGAGTGGTGTACACACATCGTGTACACACATGGGGGGTACTGGAACTCCGTTCTGTACACACAAAGTGGTGACACCGGGAGCAAAAGCCAGACTTTGGTGGACCAATGTACGGACACATGTACGTACATGGGTCTACTGTGTGTACATGTACAAGTCGGAGCGCATCGACCTACGTCTGGCACCCCGCGACGTCCAGATACTCGACCAGAAGAGGGGCAACACCAGCCGATCAGCCTTCATCCGCTGGCTGATCCAACACCATGACCCGAACAAGCCGGTGAACCCGATGGTTGAAAGTTCACTGAGTGAACCTCACCCCGAGAAACCCGACGAGCCGCCTATCCCCGCCCCGATCGTGCCCCCGGTACCGCCAGACACCCCGGTTGAGACCCAGGCGGAGCGGCCCCACCGGCACAGGTACAAGAAGGCGCCCGTCGCATACACACACGTTCGCGGTGTACCCCACTACCGTCAGTCCTGCGAGTGCGGCGCGACGAAAGTGGGACCCTGATGGCGGCATGTTGCAGCAAGATGCGGGCACGAGCGAAGATCAAGGCCACCCGCAAGGCGAAACGGCTCGCCGCCAAAGGAATCACCCCCAAAAAAGCCAGCCCCAAGAAGGCTAGTCCGAAAAAGGCGACCGCGAAGAAGGCCAAACCCTGCGTCATCTGCGGCAAAAAGAAACGGTAGGAACCCATGCTCCGCACCCTCACCCTCACCACCCTGGCCACAGTCACGGCTCTCGCCGCCACCGTCGCGTTCACCCCGCCCGTCAACGCCGACCCCCAACCCAACGTCATCGTCGGCACCCACGGCGACGACGTCCTGGTCGGCACCCACAAGAACGACCTCATCGTCGGACGCTCCGGCAACGACACCGAAACCGGTGGACGCGGCTCCGACGTCATGCAAGGCGGGTTCGGCAACGACACCCTCCGCGACGCCGGACACCTCGGCCACCAACGCGACATCTTCCGGGGCGGCTTCGGGTTCGACCGGTGCATCGGGAACCGCAACGACGTGTTCCTCGGCTGCAACGAGATAGTGCTCCGATGAACCTCCTCTGGCTGCTCGTCATCATCCTGATCGTCGCGCTCATCGCCTACCTGATCGTCAACTCCCGGAAAGGACCCCGCGTGTGACCGTCTCCGGGCTGGTTCGTTTTCACGACGACCTCACCGGACTCCTCATCCCCATCGACGCCGTCCACCAACACCCCGGCAACTACAACAACGGCGACGTCGACGCCCTCGCCGAGTCCATCGAAGTCAACGGCATGTACCGGCCCCTGTACGTCCAGAAGTCCACCCACCACATCGTCGCCGGGAACACCACCTGGGAAGCCTGCAAAAGCCTCGGTGCCGAACAGGTGCCCGTCATCTTCCTCGACCTCGACGACATCGCGGCCACCAAGATCATGCTCGCCGACAACCGGGTCGCCCAGTTGGCCCAAGCCGACGACGCCCACCTCCTCCGCATCCTCGACGACCTCGCAGTCACCGACACCCTCACCGGCACCGGCTGGAACGACAACACCGTCGAAGGACTCCGGCTGCTACAGAACGCGATCAACCACACCCCCCTCGGCTGGACCCCCCAACAGTCCGAACCGCTCCCCACCCACACCTGCCCCATGTGCGGGCACACCTTCACGGAGGCCGAGACATGAGTTACCTGACCCAAAACGAGATAGCCACCAACGGCACCATGGCCTCCCGGATCGCGCAATGCGCCGCCAGCCAAGACCTCCCCATGGACCCCGACTCGTGGACCTCCGTGCACCGTCGCGACTGGGGCGCCTCCCCCGGCTGGGACGCCGCCTGGGAATCGGCGAAGGTCTCCCACCCCGACCCCGACTACGACCCCGGCGCCGACGAAGGCGTCATCACCGACAGTCAGATCCTCTCCCAAGTCCAAGCCATGATCGCCGCCGACGAAGCCGCCCAGCCCGTCGAGGAGCCAGCAGAAGACCCGCCGGTTGCGTAGTCCGGGAGTAGCATCCGGCCATGGAGCAGAACTCCAACGACCCGACCGGCGTGTCCGGCGAATCCGGGAAGTCCAAGGGCAAGAACCTCGCCTCCGCCAGATCCCGGAAAGCCAACGCCGCCGTCCAGATGCGGCTCGCCGGAGCCACCTGGGGTGAAATCGCCCTCGCCCTCGGCTACCCCACCCCCCGCCAGGCCCTGGTCGCCACCGAACGCGCCCTGGTCAAACAGTTGGACAACGCCGACGACCGGGAGAAGATGCGGAAGATCGCCGGAGCCCGGCTCGAACGCCTCCTGCGCAGCGTATGGCCGAAGGCGATCGACCCGGACTCCCCCGACCACCTGATCGCGGTCTCCAAGGCACGCGACCTCGTCGACCGGCACGCCCGGCTGTACGGGCTGGACGCCCCCACCGAGGTCGTCGTCCACAACCCCACCCAAGTCGAGTTGGAATCCTGGGTGACCCGACTCCTCGCCGCCACCGAACCACGGGTGGTCGGCTACGACATCATCGCGGGCGAGGTCGAGTCAAGTTCACTCAGTGAACCCGATGACGATGACGGGTCGGCTGGCGTGGCGGCGGTGGTCTGATGCCGTTTCGTCTCGACCCGTACTACCCGGACCGGGCAAAAATCCAGTTCACCACCTCCTCGCAGATGCCGTCCCTGATCTACCGGGCCTGCCTGGTCACCGGCACCATCTCGAACACGGTCTACTGTCAACATGCCCTGGTCGAGGCTCTGGCCCGAGACTTGAACCTCGACCGGGGCACCCTGTTGGGGGCGTTGCCACCGCCTCGCGGACCCGCGAACCACCTGTACGACCCCGCCGAAGGCACCATGAACCGGTACCGGAAGGCGAAGCCACCGATCACCCAGGACAACACCGGCGGCGTCACCCATATCGGCCCCGCCAACACCGTCGAAGAAGTCAGGTGAGTGGAAGTGGACCCGGTGGGTACCATCTTGGTGTGGGAAAAGTGCGCTGGACACAGAAGTGCGCAGGCGGCTGCGGCACCCTGCTGGTCGTCGGCGTCTTCGCGACCCGACTACACGGCGGATGGTGGTGCACCGCATGTCTGAACCGCCACCGGAGCACCTGCTTGACCCTGAAGCCCTGGTCGAGTGGCGACACTGGAACCCCGACGCCCAGCGGAAGGCGATAGAACTCTTCGAGACCTACTCGAAGTCCACCTGGCGCCCCTTCTACTGCGAGAACCGGGACTGCGACGGCAAACCACACGGCGAATGGGCCTGGAATCACGCCCGCGCCGACCAACGACCCCCGATCTGGTCCAGCAACTGGCTCACCCTGCTCCTGTCCGGTGGACGCGGCTCCGGGAAAACCCGGACCGGGTCCGAAGTGACCCACCAGGTCACCCAACACACGTCCCGGGTCGCGCTGATCGCCGCCACCGGCCCCGACCTCCGCGACACCATGGTCGAAGGGGTCTCCGGCATCCTCGCCACCTCCCCACCCGGCCAACGACCCCTGTGGGAGCCGTCGAAAAAGAAACTCACCTGGCCCAACGGCTGCATCGGACAAGGATTCTCCGCCGAAGAACCCGACCGGCTCCGGGGACCCCAGGAAGGGTTCATTTGGGGCGACGAACCAGCCCACTGGCCGCTCGTCGACCAGGTCTGGACCAACGCCCTGCTCGGGTTGCGGCTCGGGAAGAACCCGAAGGCGGTCCTCACCTCCACCCCCAAGCCGATCAAGTGGATGAAGGACCTGATCAAGGACCCGCTCACCGTGGTGCACCGGGTCAGTACGTACGAGAACCTCGACAACCTGTCCCCCACCTTCCGGGCCACCGTCCTCGACCGCTACGAAGGCACCCGGCTCGGACGACAGGAACTCCACGGCGAAGTCCTCGACGACGTCGAAGGCGCCCTGTGGAACTGGGACATGATCCACTGGGTCACCGAAGCCCCCGACCTGGTGCGGGTCGTGGTCGGCGTCGACCCCGCCGGAACCGCGAACCCCAAGTCCGACGAGACCGGCATCGTCACCGTCGGGATCGGGGCCGACAAGTGCCTCTATGTGCTCGCCGACGACACCGACCGGTACTCCCCGGAACGCTGGGGCAACAAGGCCAACGCCGCCTACGAGACGTTCTCCGCCGACGCGATCGTCCCGGAGAAGAACTACGGCGCCGACATGGTCCGGTTCACATTGGAGAACTCCGGCTACCGAGGCGCCCGGATCATCCCGGTCACCTCCCGGCGCGGGAAGGCGATCCGCGCCGAACCGATCGTCGCCCTCTACGAGAAGAAGCGGGTCTTCCATGTCGGGAAACAAGGCGACCTCGCCGAACTGGAAGACGAGTTGACGTCCTGGGTGCCCGGCCAAGGCGACTCCCCGAACCGGGTCGACGCCCTCGTCCACGCCTGCACCGAACTCGCCAAACACTCGATGCCCGCACAGATCGCCGACCCCACCCAACTGAACCGTCGTCTCCGGATCGTGTCCTAAACCGCCGTAACTTCCCTAAAGCGAGGTTCACTGAGTGAACCATTCAGAGTTCGTCTGGATCGCCGCCGCCGTCATCGGGGTCCTGTCCATCGCCCGCACCGCCCGGCTGATCTGCTGGGACGAGTTCCCGCCGATGGAATGGTTGCGGGTCCGGCTGATCGCCCGGTTCGGGGACCGATGGGGAAAGGTCTGGACCTGCCAGTTCTGCCTCGCCCCCTACCTGACCGCCGGGATGGGTGTGTGGGTCTGGCTGTCCGATCTGAACGCCTGGTGGTTCATCATCAACGGCTGGTGGGCGGCCTCCTACCTGGCCGCCATGGTGGTCTCCTACGATCAACCGGAGTGACCAAGTTCTCGGTAGGCGTGTTCGTCGGAGTGACCCTCACCTGGCTGGCCGTCTGGTGGTGGATCGTCTACACCAGTCGTGGGGTCTAGCCAGCAGACCCGTCGGTTGTGGGACACTCGCGGACAAGACACCCTCCCGAGAGCGAACCCGATGCCTCGACGCCGTCCCGATCCCCCGGTGGTTGCTACCGCTCTGGTCGCCTCAGCGACCCGCTACCAGGGGAAGATGGAACGGATCTACCGGCCCCGCCAAGACTGGCAGGCCGAGTGCTACCGGCAGTACGGCATCTGCGGTGAAGCCCGGTTCGCCGCCAAGTTCTTCGGCAACGCCGTCTCCCGCGCCACCCTCGGTGTCGGCCAGTACGTCAAGGGCGCACTCCGGGAAGTCAGCAACGGACCCGGTGCCGCCGCCCTCGCCGACCTGTTCGGTGGCGCCGCCGGACAAACCCAAGCCTTGCAGGCGATCGGTATGCACCTCACCATCGCGGGCGAGTGCTACCTGGTCGGACTGTCCGCCACCGAAACCTGGGAGGTGGTGTCCTGCATCGAAATGCAGGTCTCCGGCACCACCTGGGTCATCAACTACGGCGACGGACGACCCCCGGTCACCCTGCTAGAAACCGACGTGGTGATCCGCATCTGGCTGCCGTCCCCGGCCCGACAGATCGAAGCCGACTCCCCGTTCCGGGCGATGCTCCCCATCCTGTCCGAAATCGAATGGCTGACCCGCCACGTCTTCGCACAGATCACGTCCCGGCTCGCCGGGTCCGGGATTCTGATGATGCCGCAGTCGATGACCTTCCCCCCGCCACCCGGGCAGGACGGCCAAGAGGCACAGACCCTCAACGACGCCGACTCGTTCATGACCACCCTCGCCGACGCCATGCTGAAACCGATCGAAGACCCCGGCTCCCCGTCGGCGGTGGTCCCGATCGTGGTCACCGCCCCCGACGAGGCGATCGACAAGGCCCGGCTGCTCACCTTCTGGTCCGAGTTGGACGCCCAATCCCTGCAACTGCGCAACGAGGCGATCCGCCGGTTCGCGTTGGGCATGGACCTCCCCCCCGAGCAGGTGCTCGGCATGTCGTCGAACCGGGGCACCGGCGGTGGCACCTCCACCGGGGTCAGCCACTGGGGGGCCTGGCAGATCGAAGAAGCCACCATCAAGATGCACGTCGAGCCGATGCTGGACGTGATCACCCAAGCCCTCACCGTCGCCTACCTGCAACCGGCCACCAACTCCGACGTCTGGATCATCACCTACGACACCGCCGCCCTCCGGCTCCGGCCCGACCGGTCGAAGGAAGCCTTCGAGTTGTACGACCGGGGCCTGATTAGCGGCGACGCCTGCCGCCGCGAAAACGGGTTCCCCGAAGACGACGCCCCCTCCCCGGAGGAGTTCCGGAACTGGCTGCTGTTGAAGGTGGCCTCCGGGTCCTCGACACCGGAACAGGTGGGTGCGGCGATCGCGGCCCTCGGTGTCGACCTCGGGCCGCTCGCCCTTCCCGCCGCCACCCCCCGTGACGCCCAACCGCCGCCCTCTCTGGAAGAGCATCCCACCCGACCCCGCACCCCCGAAGACAACGCCGCCGCCCTGGTCGCCGCCTGCGAAGGACTCGTGTTCCGAGCGCTGGAACGGGCCGGGAACCGACTCCGGGCCGGGGTCGCGAAACCACCCGGCGTGCCGTCCTATGAGACCCACCTGTTCGTGAAGGCCAACGGCTCCGCCTCGAAGGTGTTGGAGGACGCCTGGTCGTGTGCCCCGCAGGTGCTCGACGGGGTCGGCGACCCGGAGAAGATCGTCCCCGTCCTCGACTCCTACTGCCGCTCCCTGCTCGCCGAACAGTCCCCCCACAAGCGGGAACGCCTCATCAACTGGCTCCGGTCCGCCGAGCAGGTGCCCGCATGATCGTGCTCTCGCTGGCCGAGTTCGCCGCCCAGCGACGCAAGGCCCAAGACGACGCGATCGCAGACCTGCTGCCGCTGGTCACCGCCTGGCTGGAACACCCCAACCCGACCACCCGCCGGGAACTCGTCGAAGCCACCGTCCACCTCTACACCGAGACCTACGCCTCAGAAGGCGGCACCGGCACCCCGCTCCCCGGTCCGTTCCGGATGAACGTCCGCACCACCCTGCTCCGCTCCAACCCGGCCACCGACCCCACTACCTTGGCCACCCTGCTCGCGGTCACCGCCACCAACGCCGCCACCGTGCAGGCCGCAGCCGACGACGCCGAGCCGCTGCTGTTGGAGTGGGTCACCATGCACGACGACAAGGTCCGGCACACCCACGCCGACGTCTCCGGACAACAGCGCCCCCCCGGCGAAACCTTTACCGTCGGCGGGGAACGTCTCGTCTACCCCGGCCAACCTGTCGGACCTCCCGCGATCTGGATCAACTGCCGGTGCACCCTGGCGCCGGTACTGGCAAGTGAGGCAAGTTCACTGAGTGAACCGCTCGAAGGAGTCACCATGACCGACACCGCCACCGAAGCGCCTGCTGCACCCGCCACCGAAATGCCGCCCGAGATTGCCGCCGTGGTGCCCTGGCATGGGGTGTTGGCCCCGGAAGGGAAGTGGTCCGGCGACGGACGCCGGTTCGCCGAGAACGCCCTGTCCACCCGGGACCTGCCGCTGCCACTGACCTGGCAGAAGGCGTCCGCCGACGGCCACGGCGGATCGGTGGTGGTGGCCCGGATCGACAAGGTCGAACGGGTCGACGGCGAGATGCGGGCGACCGGCGAGTTCCTGGCCTCCGCCGAAGCCGACGAAGTGGTCGGGATGATCGCCGAGTTCGGACGGTTCGGGGTCTCCGTCGACGCCGACGACGCCGAGTTCGAGTTCGACGAGGAATCCGGCAAGGTCACCTTCACCTCCGCCCGGATCGCGTCCGCCTCGATCGTCTCCATCCCGGCGTTCGCGGAAGCCTGGGTGTCGCTGGGTGACGCACCCTCGGACTTCATGCCACCCACCGACGACTGCGACCCGACCGATCCGGACGGCGACTGCTACGACCCGAAGGCCGCCGACGACGCGGTCGCCGCCGCCCTGGTGCAGGCGATGACGGAGGCGATCGACGAGTTCGTCTCCGACAAGCCGTGGTCGAACTTCACCCAGGCCGACTACACCGACGACCAGTGGTACGCCGCCTGCGTACTGCACAAGAACGGGTCCAGCCGGGCCAAGTCCGACAACGGGCTGCCGATCAAGGAACCCTCGGGGACCCTGAACCGGAACGGCGTGCACGCTGCCGCTGCCAGGTTCAACCAGGTCAAGGCGTCCCCGGAGGCGAAGGCCAGCGCAGCACGAGCGCTACGTGGCGCGTACGGCCAGATCGGCGAGGAGGTTCCGGACGCGATCAAGGCGGACCTCGACGCCACCGAGTTCGGTCGTGGTCCCGGCTGGATCACCAACCCCGAAGACACCAAGCGGCTCCACGACTACTGGACGAAGCCCGGAGAACCCGGCTACGTCAAGATCGGCTGGGGTACCGCCGGTGACTTCAACCGGTGCCGGTTGGAGGTGGGCTCCGAGATTGCCGAGAACTCTCCGGACAAGACCCGGTTCCTCAACCAAATCTGCGCCCAGTGGCATCATGATGCTCTCGGGTTCTGGCCCGGGCATGCTCCCTCCGAGCAGGCCCTCGACGGCGACCCCGCACCAGCGCTGTCACTGGTCGCCGCCGGGGGTCCGAAGGCGCCCGCCGACTGGTTCACCAACCCGGAACTCGACGGCGTCACCCACCTCACCGTCACCGACGACGGTCGCGTGTTCGGTCATATCGCCGAATGGACGGCCTGCCACATCGCATACCAGGGTGTCTGTGTCTCCGCACCTCATTCGGAGACCGACTACGCCTACTACGCCACCGGCAGCGTGCTCCTCGACGACGGCACCATGGCCCGGACCGGGGTGATCAGCCTCGGCGCCGGTCACGCCGACCACCGACTCGGGGTCCGGGGCGCGATCGAGCACTACGACTCCACCTCCACCGGGGTCGCCGACGTGTGTGTCGGTGAGGACGAGTACGGCATCTGGTGTGCCGGGTGGATCAGGCCCGGCACCACCGAGGAGCAGGTCGTCGCGCTGCGTGCCTCCGACGTGTCCGGTGACTGGCGGGAGGTCGGACCGGACCGGATGGAAATGGTGGCGGCGCTGGCCTGCAACGTGGCCGGACTGCCCACGGTCCGGGTCGCCGACGGTGTCCAGGTGTCCCTGGTTGCCGCCGGGATGGTGGCCCAGCCGGTGCGCCGCGACCCGGTCGATGATCTGGCCGAGGCGATCCTTGCGAAGATGGATGCACGGGATGAGCGCCGCCGGAAGATGCGGATGCTGGCCGACCGAGTGATGGGAGTGAAGTAATGGCGAACAAGAAGAAGGATGACGTCCCGGACACCCGCAACCCGAACCAGGGCACCGAGGACGACGTCGACAAGACCCGCTGGGAGACCGTCGACACCAACGCCGGTGATGACGCCGTGCAGGGCACGGTCGCCGACGTCGGACCCGAAGACGCCGGTGAACCGATGGACAAGGAGTAGCGATGGGCTGCAACTGTGGTGGCACCAAGACCCAGGCCCAGCAGTTCCTCTACGTTTCTCCCAAGGGAGAGGCCAAGGTCTACCCGACCGAGGTCCAGGCGAGGGCCGCACAGATCAGGAACGGCGGCGGCAGCATCACGGTCCAGGCCAAGTAGTTCACTGAGTGAACCGAGAGGTGAACGGTGGAAGCACTCATCCAGATCCGACGCAGCACCGCTGCGCAATGGATCAGCGCCAACCCGATCCTCGCCTCCGGTGAACCCGGCCTAGAAACCGACACCCGCAAGGGCAAGTACGGCGACGGGGTCACCCGCTGGGTATCGCTGCCCTACTCGTGGCAGTCGCTGTCGGTCGGACCATCCGGCCCAGCGGGTGGCTCCCTGGCCGGGACCTACCCCAACCCCACCCTGAACACCAACGTCGTCGGCTCCCCGCAGATCATCGACGGCTCCGTCGGCAGCGCGGAACTCGCCACCAACGCCGTGACCACCGTCAAGATCGGGGACGCCCAGGTCAACTCCACCAAGTTGGCCGACAACGCGGTGATCACCGCGAAGATCACCGACAGCGCGGTCACCTCGGCGAAGATCGCGGACGGCACCGTCGCGCTCGCTGACCTGGCTGCGGCCACCGTCAGCGCGTTGAAGGTCGACGTCTACGACGAAGGCGCCGTCAAGCAGGCCGAGGCCGACCGGATCAACTTCGTTGGCGCCGGAGTCGCCGTCACCGGAGCCGGTGGGATCGCCACCGTCACCATCACCGGTGCCCCGGCCTCGGCGATCCTGCCCGGCACCATGGCCGAATGGTTCGACCCGACCCCGCCGACCGGCTGGTACATCTGCGACGGCTCGGTGCACACCGACCTGGCGGGCACCCTCGGCACCCGGTACGGCACCACGTCGGGCACCGTCCCCGACCGTGACCCCATTTCGCCGGACCGGTCGTTCACTCAGGCCGAGGTGGTCCAGTCCAGCCTCACCGGGTACTCGGTGACCGCTTGCTCGTGTCGGCTGCTGACCGGCTGGATCATCATCAACCTCACCGTCCAGCGGACCGGGGCGGACGTCCCACTGGGTAACGCCAACTACGCCGACCAGTCGCTGTGTGTGCTGCAACCGAACTTCTGGCCCGACTTCTCCGTCGGCGCACTCGGCAACAACCTGGTCCGCCACTTCGGATTGTCGTCCAGCAGCGGCACCGTCACCACCACCGCCGGTCTCAACACCTACACCACGTCCGACATCAACCGGGACGACGTCTTCGGTATCACCTTCAACTACCCGTTGAAGGTGACCAACACGCTGCCGAAGGTCTACAAGATCATCAAGGCGCCCTAGCCGGGGCCTGCCGCCCAGGCGGTACCGGTCCAGTGGGCGTCGGTGGCGTCGCCGAGCGTCACCTTGGTGCCGACCCCCCAGGCGGTCGCCGGGAGACCGGTGATCGGAGGCTGCCAGGCTTGGAGTTGGGTCAGGCTTCCCGGTGGCCGGAGGGTGACGGCCCACCCACCGGAGACGGTTCCTGGACTGATGTTCGGGACCACGGTCCCGGGGCTGGGTGCGAGGGTGCTCATACCGGTGAACCTAGACCTAGTTCTGCACGCAGATGAAGACCGTGATGGTGGCATCCGGGTCTGGTGCCCGCTGGTGGATGTGCGCGATCTGGCCGGTGAACCCGGCTGGGCAGACCGGTCCCGGTGGACCCTGAACACCCTGGGCTCCGGGTGGACCCTGCGGCCCTCGGGCACCGGGGGCGCCTCGCGGTCCAGGCTTCCCGGGCGCGCCGTTCTTGCCGTCGCGCCCGGGTCGACCTGATTCCCCCCGTGGTCCGGTACTGCCTGGCGCCCCCCGTGCCCCCGGAGCGCCGACGTTACCCGGAGCGCCATTCGTACCATCAGAGCCGTTAGTCCCATCAGATCCGTTCAGGCCAGGTGGTCCCTGCTGCCCGGCTGGTCCCGGTGGACCTTGCGGACCCGCTGGTCCCTGCGGACCGGTTGGTCCTGGTTCACTCAGTGAACCGGTGACCTGAGCCGTCGGAGTGGTCGAGAAGGCATCCGCTTCGGAGGCACTGGTGCCACCGGGGAAGCCAGCGAGAGCGGCGAGTCCCAACGTCCCGGCCAGACCGAAGCCGAGCAGCGGGTGGTCGTAGATGCTCACTCCTCCTCCACGGGCTCAGTGTCCACCCGTCGCACAGCCTCCCGTTCGATGCGGCGTTCCCGGATCGTCTGCTCTCGGGTCGACTCGGTGCGTCCAGCGAGGAACCCGGCGAGCAGACCGATCAGTGTGTTGATGATGTCCTGCACTGACTTGTACGCGGTGGAGGTGTCGGTCGACGGATGCTTGATTTCGATGATCCCGATCGTGGCCCCCGCCGCGAGCACCGCGAAACAGATCGTGAACGCGATGAGCAGGATCAGCAGGTCCGTGGTCGACCGGCGTCGGATCGGCCCCCAGTCTTCCGGCGTGTTGGACATCTCAGCCCTTCGTCGCCCACACCGCCGGGTGATCCGAGGCTTGGTTGTTGGTGGCCCAGTTGTCCTGCTTCACATCCGTCAACGGCGACTTCGCGACCAGGCAGATCCCCGACTGCTTCCCGACCGCCTTCATCCCCGACCCGATCGCGTTCGCGAACTTGTCGATGTCCTGGTTGGCGTCCGCCCCCACCACCGGGTCCGGGTTGTTGTCGACGACCTTCTTCACGTTCGCATTGAACCCCGGTTGCAGTTCTTTGTACCGAGGGGGTGGGGCATGACAGGAGACGACGGTGAACAGGTTGCCGTTGTTGAACCGGGCATGACCACACGCCAGCCAGCGGGTCATCATCCCGCCGTCGGGTGGTGGATCACACCCCTTCACCAGCCAGAACTTGTCGACCTTCACGGCGCTGGTCTTGACCGCCAGACACGAACCCTGTTTCGCCTCCGACGAGGTGTCCTGGTAGGCCCGCCACCCGGACGGCGGCAACAGGTCGGCGACCCGGAAGTCCTTCGCCTCCTGGATCAGGATGATGTCCGCGCCACCTTCGATCAGGTGCGTCAGATACTTCCCGTTCGACCCGGAGTTGAAGTCGAAGTTTGCGGTGACGATCCGGGGCTTCCCGGACGAGCCCCCACCGCTGGGGTTGGTCGGTTCCGTGGCGGGGTCAAAAGTAGAGCACGTTGAGTTCCGCGCTCACCACCGTCCCGTCTTGGGGTAGGGCGACCTGCGCCAACAGACGGGTGTCCTTGGGCACGTTCTGCGTGCGGGTGTCGGACAGGTAGGTGTCGCCGCTGGTGACAGAGTGCTCCAAACCGGGGTACACCTCCGAGTTCGACCAGGAGCCCTTGTCGTCCTTGTTCCGCTCGATCAGCCGGGTCCGGATCGAACCGGTCCCGGTGGCGGTGGTCTGCACCGACAGGGTCGCGGTGAACGCGGACGGGCCGAACTGGATGTACCCCTCGCCCACCTTCCCGGCGTCGCCGGAGGACACCTTGTCCCACGGCAGGGTGGTCCACTCGTTTTCCTTCACCTTCAACGGCTTGGTGAGGCGGGTGCGACTGAACTTCGGCATGTCTTCCTCCGGCTTCGGCTTCGGCGGCGGCTTCGACTGGTAGTCGATCGACGGTTGCGGGTTGGTGATGATCGAGCAGGACCAGCCGCCGCTGGCCACCTTGTGTCGCTCGAAGTGCAGGTGTGGGCCGGTCACGTTGCCTTCGGCGCCGACCTTCCCGACCTGCTGCCCAGTCTCCACCCTCGCTCCATCGGCGACGGTCCGCGTGGTCATGTGGGCGTAGAAGTCCCGAGTCCCGTCGCCGGGAGTGATTTCCAACTGGTGGTTCCCGAACGCCGACCCGTGGTTGCAGTAGTGCGCGGTGCCACCGCGCGCCGCCACCACCTTGGTGCCCGTGGACGCCGGGTAGTCGACCCCGGTGTGGATGCCGTTGCCCTGGGCGTCCTCGTTGCACGACCAGTACGAGCCACGTCGTCCGTACGGGGTGCCGACCGAGGCGCTGGGAACAGGGTTGGTCACGGGCGCCTCGCCAGGGGAACCAGCAGCACGATCAGGATCAGCAGCAGTTCGATCACCACGATCCACTGGAAGGCGTCGCGACTCATGGCTACTCCTCGGGGGCGGGCTCCGGCTCCGGCTCAGGGTCCGGAGGCGGCTCCGGGTTCAGATCGGGGACCACCGGCATCCCACCGGGGAGTGGGTCTCCGAATCCGGAGACGGCATCGGCGGTGTAGTTGACGACAGGCCCTTCACTCATGCGCTCAGGGTAGACCGTTCCCAGGGGAGTCTGCTGCGTGTAGGGTCCGTTCCAGGAAGTTCGCACGGCCTTGGTGCCGGGATGACGCTGTGACGCGCATAGACGCAAGCCACGTACCGAAGCCAAGGAGCCAACCGTGGACCTGAACCAGAACTTCACCAGCCTCGATGCAGCCGCCCTGGTCGCGTACGCCACCGAGGTCCGCGCCGCGTTCGACGCTCTCGTCGCGGTCGACAACCCGACGATCGAGCAGATCACCGAGGCCGAGGGTCTCGCCGAGCACCTGGAAGCGATCACCGCGCACCAGGACGCGCAGGCCGCTGCCGAGGCCGACCGTGTCACCCGTGCCGCTGCGCTCCGTGAGCGTTTCTCCACCGAGCCCGCCGAGGGCGCTGCCGAGGAGGAAGGCGAAGACGCGGGTGAAGAGAACGGCGACGAAGAGCCCGAGGTGGAGGCCGCTGCCGAGGAAGAGGCCGAGGAGACCCCGGTCGCCCGTGCCACCGTTGCCACCCTGGCCCGCCGCGTCACCCGCCCGGCCCGGCCCTCCCTACCCCCGGTCGCGATCACCGCTGCTGCCGACGTGCCGGACTTCGCGACCGGGTCCCGCCTGAACGGGCTGGACACCGTGGCCACCGCCCTGGTGAACCGGATGCGTGGCTTCGGGTCCCCGTCCGGTGACGGAACCCACGAGAACTTGCAGCACTACGGCGTCGCGTCGTTCCGGCTGGACTTCCCCGAGGACCTCACCATCGACCGGCACTCCGACGACATGGAGGTGCTCACCTACGCAGCCCAGGAGTCCCGGCTCCCCGGCAAGTCGCTGGTCGCCTCCGGTGGCTGGTGTGCCCCCTCGGAGACGCTGTACGACCTGTGCGCCGGTGAGACCAGCGAAGGCATCCTCTCGGTGCCCGAGGTGAACGTGGCCCGAGGCGGCATCAAGTACACCTCTGGTCCCGACTTCTCCACGATCTACTCCAACGTGGGCTTCTGCCAGACCGAGGCGCAGGCGATCGCCGGTACCGCGAAGACCTGCTTCGAGGTGCCGTGCCCGTCGTTCGTGGAGGTCCGGCTCGACGCCTGCGGTCTGTGCATCAAGGCACCGATCCTCACCAACGCCGCCTACCCGGAGTTGGTGCAGCGCTGGCTGTCCGGCTCGATGGTCGCCCACCAGCACAAGATGAACGCCAAGGTGATCGCCGCCATGGTTGCCGCAGCGGGCACCGCGAAGACGATCACCCCGCACGGGTCGACCGCCGCCGACCTGGTCGACGCGCTCAGCCTGATCGCGGACGGCATCCGGTCGAAGTACCGGCTCCCGCTGTCGGCGTCGATGGAGGTCGTGCTGCCCTGGTTCGCCAAGACCGCCATGCAGAACGACCTCGACAACCGGTCGTACGCCGGACAGGAGACGGTCGAGGGTCTGTTCTCGTCCCGCAACCTACAGCCGTCGTTCGTCTACGACTGGCAGGACGCCACGTTCCCGGCTGGCACCGCTCCGGCGATCGCCTACCCGGCGAACGTGCAGGCGCTGATCTGCCCGGCGGGCACCTTCATCAAGGGCACCTCCGACGTGATCAACCTGAACGCCGTCTACGACGCCGCTTCGCTGGCCACCAACATCTACACCGCGCTGTTCTTCGAGCAGGGCATCCTGGTCGCCAAGATGTGCTACGAGGCCCAGTTGGTCACCGTGCCGATCTGCAACGCTGGCGCCACCGGCCCGCACACCCTCGCCTGCTGACCCCTATGTGACGTAGGGGGGCGGAGCGCCTCCGCCCCCCGCTCACTGAGAGGAGGAGGCGCATGACGGTCGGAGTAGTCCAGAAGACCGGTGTCCCGTTCTCACCACCGTCACGGACCCCGCACGGCAGCATCCTCGACTACGCCACCATCATCGAAGATGTGTCGTTCCTCGACCCGGTCGGCCTGGTGTGGTCCTACAACTGCATCGGCATCGACGTGGACGAGGTGGCCTGCGCGGGCTTCAAGGGACTGACCAAGCGGTTCGATCCGCCGTCCTCGGTCGACGGCGCCATGTTCGTGGTCCAGGGGGGTGTCACCTGCAAGCCGTTCGGGTTCTCCGGTGACGACCCGGCACTCCGGGCCGCGTTCAACGTGCAGGAGGCCGAAGGTGTCTCGATCGGGCTGCACGACGCCCTGTTCGACACCGCCGTCGACCTGACCCCCGGCACCGGAACCTCGGTGTCCCCGATCATCGCGCTCGGACTGTTGGAGGGGTACGGCTACTCCCGGTATTCCGGGCAGCCGATCATCCACCTCGGCCCGTCGATGGTCAGCCAGTTGGCAGTCACCAACGCGATCAAGGTGGAGGGCACCAAGATCACCACCGCGCTCGGTACCCCGGTCGCGGTGGCATCCGGCAACGAGACGAAGACCGCCGGGAAGTTGGACCAGGACCAGTGGGCGTTCGTGACCGGCGCGATTGTGCTGGCTCGGGGTCCGGTGACCTTGGAGTCTCAGTTGAACCGGACCACCAACGACATTTCGGTCCTGTACGAGCGGCTGTACGTGGCCGGGATCGACTGTCTCGTCGGCAAGGTGAAGGTGAAGGTGTACTGATGAGCGACCTAGTGGAAGTCCCGTTCGGTGAGAACGCCTCCGAGACGGCGACACTCCTCCTGGCCGCAGCCGAAGAACTCGGACTCGGTCAGGAAGTCGTGGGAACCCAGGAGGGCGCCTTCCTGGTCCCCGCCGAGGTGAACGAGAAGGCGTTCCCTCCGAAGGCGGCAAAGAAGACCGCCGCCAAGAAGAAGGGGTAGGTCCATGGCCGACACATCGAAGTGTTTCTCGCTAGTGCGGGGCCGGGTGATGCGGGTGACCCGGCTCGACGGGTGCGGTGGCGTGGTCCTCGGACCCGACTCCCAGGTCGTCTCCGACGGGTTCGTCTCCGTAGCACTCACCGCACAAACCGATGAGGGCACCGCGATCAGCGTCACCAACGCAGCCGGAAAGGTGTGTATCTCAGACGAGCCCTGCCCCACCTTCACCGGCTACGACATCGCCGTCGAGTTCTGCGGCGTCGACCCGGCGTTGATCGACATCATGACCGGACAGCCCACGGTTCGCGACGCCGACGACATCGCGATCGGGTTCCGGATGAACACCGCCGTCGACGCCTGCGACTCGGGGTTCGCGTTGGAGGTCTGGTCGAACGTGCCGTCCGCGCTCTGCGAGCCCGGTCAGGAAGGGTCGTACGGCTACTTCCTGGTGCCGTTCGTGAAGGGCGGGATCATCGGCGACTTCACCATCGCCAACGACGCCGTGAACTTCTCACTCGCCGGGGCCAAGTCGAAGGACGGCTCCGCCTGGGGGGTCGGCCCCTACGACGTACAGCGGGACGAGAACGCGCTGGCGGGTCCACTGGCGGTTCCGATTGACCCGAACGACCACCTCGACATGGAACTCACCACGGTGCCGCCACCGGACGCTGGCTGTGGCGCTGTCTCCCTCGGTGTCCCCGCCACCGGCGCCGACGCCGGAACCCCGGGCACCTACACCCCGCCCAACTCCTACGGTCCGGCGGACTTCGCCTCGATCACCGGGCTCGTCGCTTCCCCGACCACCGCCTGGACCACCGGCCAGCACATCGTCCTCCGCGACGGCAGCCTGGCCTACTGGAACGGCACCGCGTGGACCACCGGTTCCGCTCCCTAGTTCACTGAGTGAACCTCGTAGAGCCCCTGCCCTTCACAACGGGGCAGGGGCTCTCTACATGAGAAGGTGAGGCCCATGACCACACCGGTTCCCGAGCCGAGTGGCTGCCCCTGGCCGGTCGACCCGGCCTGCCTGGGTGCCGAATGGGATGCCCTCGACCCCACCGTCCAGGACCGGGCCACCCTGCTCGCCAGCGAAACCCTGCGCCGCCTCACCGGCTACCGAGTTGGCGGCTGTCCGGTCACGGTCCGACCCTGCAAGGCGTCCTGTGCGGACACCACGGTGATGCCCGGCTACTGGGGTGCCCGCGCCGGGTTCGCCCCCCACGTCGCAGCCGGTGGGATGTGGGTGAACTCGTGTGGCTGCACCCGCGATTGCTCCTGTGCCGATCTGTGCACCGTCAGCCTGCCGCCCCCGATCGGACAGGTCATCGAGGTCGTCGTCGACGGCACCATCCTCACCGTCGACGACTACAAGGTCAGCGGCGACCAACTCGTCTGGACCGGGACCGGCGAGTGCCCGTGGCCGGTCTGCCAGGACCTGACCCTGCCGGACACCGAGGTCGGCACCTTCTCCGTTACCTACCTGAACGCCTGGCCGGTCGACACTCTTGGCGCCTACGCCGCCGGAACCTTGGCCTACGAGTACGCCCAAGCCTGCGTCGGCAACAAGTGCCGCCTCCCCAACAACGTCACCACCCTGACCCGGCAGGGCGTGTCCATGGACATCGCCACCGGGGCGTTCCCGGGCGGCTTCACCGGCATCCGGGAGGTCGACGCCTTCATCGCGATCTGGAACCCAGGAGGTATGCGCCAGCCCACATCGGTGTGGTCACCGGACGTTCGTCCGCCACGGGTGATGCGATGACCCTGTACGACTCGAACCCGGTGTTCGACCGGATGGGAGAACTCGCCGAGTGTCTGTGCGCACAGATCCAGGACCCCGAGAACGGGGTCCCCGACGTCTGCTTCTGCGGGATCATGCCCGGCGACCAGGCGGTCGGTGACTACGCCGGGGACTGCAACACCAAGTGCGGCATGGCCTGGGTGCGGCTGGTCTCGATGTACCCCATGGCCGTCATCGGTGCCCCCGACCCGTCGCCCGGCAACTGCGGTGTCGGGGTCGGGATCGACGTCGAAATGGGGATCATGCGGTGCATCAGCATCGGTGACGAACAGGGCAACATGCCGTCTCCGGCGGAACTGTTGGAGGCCACCCAGTTGCAGATCGCGGACGCGCTCATCATGCGGAAGGCGCTGTTCTGCTGTGACGCGATCCCCGCCAAGGAAGCGGTGATGAACACCTACACTCCGATCGGCCCGCTCGGTGGCCTGGTCGGCGGCACCATCCAGGTGTCGATGGGGACCGAATAATGGCCCGCTCGATCCGGGTCCGGTCGTCGTTCGTCGACTTCGAGTACGACGACATCCACCCAGAGGAAATCTGGGACGTCGGCTACCCCGCCTACGACTGGTGCGTGAAGGTCAGCGCCTGGCTAGAGAAAGAGGCGAAGCAGACCGCACCCGGCATCCCCGGCACCTCCCACGCCCGACGGAAGGCACGCGGCAAGTCCACCGGCCACCTGCGTGCCGGGATCACGGCGTTCGGTCACCGGACCGGACCCGAGTCGTTCCGGCTGGTGCTGAACTCGGCGGCCTACTACTCCGAATGGGTGCACGGCGGCACCGCCTACGCCCGGGGTGGGTTCATCTACTCGAACTGGGGCTGGGCGAACAAGGCGTTCGTGGACGCCAACATCGGGGCCTGGCACGAGGGCGGCGGCAACGCCGAGCACCGGTTCGGGATTCTGCCGATCCCCGGCGCGGCGTTCATGAAACTTCCCCCCAGCCTCAACTACAACCGGCAGTACCACCTGCGGGTGCGGGGGCAACTGCCCAACGCCTTCCTGTACCGGGCCTGGAACCGCACCAATGAGGAACTCGCGGGCGGCGAAATGGGGTCGTTCGTGGAGCCACTCGGGTTCACCCGGCCACCCGGTGCCTACCAGTTGGTGAAGCGGAAGGTCTGACCCCCCTATGGGGTGGGGACTGTCGTTCACTCAGTGAACCTCCCTACTCTGCGAGAGACACGTCGACCAGAGGAGTGAGAACGATCAAGGAGTTCACCACCGCCTTGAAGGCGGTCACCGAGCAAGACCAGACGATCGAGTTCTCCATCGACGGTCATCAACTGACCGCCTACCAGCCCACCGACGGACAGTTGGCGATCCTGCTGTCCACGATCGGACGTCACACCACGGTGCAGACCAAGATCGCGGGGATCATCGACTTCTTCGTGGCGGTGATGGACGACGACTCGGCGTCGTACGTGACCGACCGGCTGCTGTCCCGGACCGATCCACTAGAGATAGACCAGGTCCAGGAAATCATGGAGTGGATGGTCGAGGAGTGGACAGGCCGCCCTACCCAGTCGCTCTCCGTCTCTACGCAGTAGCCGAAGAGCGATGGGCGGAGATAGAGGCGCACTACATCGTGGTCGACCTCCTGCGACTCCCGCCCGCCAAGTTCCTGAACTGCGTGTACGCCTGGTGTGTCCGGTACATGGACCCTGAGACCCGAGAGAAGTGGGAGATGATGCTGACCGCACCGCTCCCCGGTACTGAACGGACCCGGCTACCGTCCGAGGTGGAGGCCGAGGTCGAGGGCGCCGCGTTCATGGCGGCGATGAGCCAGCACCAGACTCTGACCGGCAAGGGGTGAGTCGTGGCCAAGAAGATCGGTGACGTCTACGTCCGGGTCCACTTCTCCTCCGACGGCAAGGAACTCAAAGAGCAGGTCAAGGGGGACAAGGGGTTCGAGGAGGCCGGTCAGGAGGCCGGTGACAAGTACAACGACGGTTGGATCAAGGAACTAGAGAAGGGCGTCAAGGACACCGATCTGGTGGAGAAGCGGCGTGGTGCCGCGATCAAGGGTCAGACCACCAAGACCACCAACGCGATCGGCAAGTTGTGGGAGAAGTTCTACGCCGACCAGACCGACAACGCCGAGAAACTCCGACACTCGGTCGACGACATCGACAACACCTGGCAGAAGATGCTCGTCGACTTCAAGGACGCCGAAGGTGAGTCCAGTCGACTTCGGCAGCGGTTCGACAGCCTCGCCACCAGCCTGCGGACCCGGCTCGGTGGGGCCTGGGACCGGCTCGGCCTCCTGATGCTCCGCTTCGACCGAATCAGCGGTCGGGTCGCGGGCGGATTCAACAAGGTGTGGGGCGGCACCATCGGATTCCTCGGCAGGCTCACCGCCCGAGCCGGACGCGACCTCGACGTCCTCGGCAACAAGGTCGGTACCGCGTTCGGGAAGGGGGGTCGCAACGACTTCATCAACATCTTCGGTCGCAGCATGCAGGGGATCGTCGAGGTCACCGCCCGCGCGTTCACCGGGTTCAGCAAGTTGTTCGGGTTGATGTCCGGAGAGGGGCTCAACGCCTTCGCCAAAACTGGGGAAGCGGTCGGCAAGGCCGCCGAAGAATCCGCGACCCTGGGTGAGGCAGCCGGTGGTGCCGCCACCAGTCTCAGCAGTCTCGCTGCCGCCGCCCCTGTCGCTGCGGTTGTCGCCGTTGCCCTGGCTGCTGCGATTGGGCTCGCCTCGTCCGCGATCATGCTCCTCACCGGTGCCGTGATTGCGCTCGCTGCCGCCCTGTCGTTCGCTCTGATCGGGGCGATCGGTGCCGTCGCCGGTGCCCTGGTTCCGCTGGTCGCGGGGATCGGCGTCACCGTCATCGCCTTCCAGAACATGGACAAGGCCACCAAGAAGGCGTTCGGCGGGATCAAGGACGAGTTCACCGACCTCGGCAAGGTGGCCGCGAAGGGGCTGTTCGCGAACGCCGCCCAGGATGCCCGGAAACTCGGCCATGTTCTGGAAGGGCTGCGTCCCCTGGTCCGGGTGGTGGCCCGGGCGATGGGTGGGGTGCTCGACAACCTGGTGAAGGGTCTCGACTCGCCCCAGTTCAAACAGTTCGAGGCGTTCCTGGTCCGGGTGCTGCCCGGGATGGTCGCGCAGATCGGTCGGATCGCCGGGAACGTGGGCCAGGGTCTCGCCAACCTGTTCATCGCCGTCACCCCCCTGGTCCAGGAGTTCCTGGGCTGGTTGGAGGGGGTCACCCAGTCCTTCGCCGACCTCGGCAAGGGCGGGACCTCGTCGAGGTTGAGCAAGTTCTTTCGCGACCTGCAACCCACCATGGACTCCGTCGGTGCCGCTATCGGCCAGATCATCGGACTGATCTTCGACCTGTTCCAGGGGCCGGGCCAACGGCAGGGCGGCAAGATGTTCCAGTCGCTCGCCGACAACGTGCGAAAGTTCCGGGACTTCCTGTTGAAGGCCAAGCGGGACGGTTCGCTGGCCCAGTTCTTCCGAGACGCCCGGAAGTTGGCCAACCAGATCGGGAACGCCGTCGTCCAGATCGGGAAGTTCATCGCCGCCCTCGACACCCCCAGGAACCGGTCCATGATCATCGGCCTGTTCAAGGCGTTCAACAAGGTGGTGGAGGTCCTCATCTTCCTGGCCCGAGTGCAGCAGCGAGTCGACCGGCTGTGGGGACAGATCGGTCACGCGGCGGTAGTGGCGTTCAACTTCGTGAAGACCGCAGCCACCAACGCCGCCCAATGGGTGCAGCAGAAATGGAACGCGCTGGTCAGTTGGTTCGGCAACCTAGGTCACCGGCTGACCACGGCTGCCGCCTGGGCCAGCATCGGACGCACCATCGGGGAGACCGTCTTCCAGGCGATCATCGGTGCCCTCACCGGACTGCCCGGTCAGATCGTCAACCTGTTCACCGGACTCGGTTCCCGGATCGTGTCCGCGATCGGCAGCATCGTGCCACACATCAACTGGCCGGACCCGCCGGGCTGGTTGAAGAAGGTGGTCCCCGGCATGGCGACCGGCGGGATCGTGCTCGGACCCACGATCGCCAAGATCGGGGAAGCCGGTGCGGAGGCGATCGTGCCACTGAACCGGCCCCTGTCCCAGGTCGACCCGGCGGTGCGTGCCCTGTCCGCGATCGCGCAGGGCAAGGCCGACACCGCCACCCTGACCGGACGCGGTGGACGTTCCATCACCACCGGGCCGATCACGATCATCACCCCCACCAAGGACCCCCGGGCGGTGGCCGCACAGGTCGTCAACCGGATCGCCGCTGCGTCGTACATCTGAGGAGGGACACCATGGTCAACCCGACATCCACCAACAAGTACCGGCGGTGGAGTGTCTTCATCCGACTCACCGAGCAGCACATCCGTGAGTTGGATGCGGTACGCGGGCTGACCCCTCGGGGGACCTACATGCGGGAACTGCTGGATCGGGACCCGGCGGTCGTCAACTACCGGAACTGGCTGACCAGGCTAGAGAAGGCCGACCTGCTGCCGCCCCGTAGGGACGAGTTCACTCAGTGAACCGAGGAGGGTAAACCATGGCGTGGAACGGCTACTTCAACTTCGGTGGCACCGAGGTCATCAACACGTCTCGTACCGAGCAGTACGCCAAGCACGCGGCGATCGGATGGTTCAAGCCGGTCTACAAGAACACCGCGCTGCCGATGATCCTCGGCGACACCTACGTCTCGCCGTTGCAGGACGACGCACCGTGGACCGATCCCGACGACCTGTCCTCCTACGACTTCTACGGCGTGTACCCACTGGACGTGGTCGGCATCGAGAACTCCACGGTGACCGCCGACATCGTGGAATCCACCCGCGACGGCGGCGTCGTCCATGCGCCCCGGCATGCCACCAAGACGGTCGTGTTCTCCGCCGTCTTGGTGGCTGGAACCGAATGTGCCGCCGAATACGGGATGCGCTGGTTGAAGGCCGTCCTCAACGGCTGCGGCTGCCTGGCCCCCAGCCACAGCCCCGGCGCCGTGTGCGGTGGCCAGGACCTGACCTACCTGTCCTGTGAACCTGCCGTGGATCTGAACTTCACGTCCGGGGTGGAGGTCTTCCAGCGGCTGATCGTCGACGGCGACAGCGCGGGCGGCTGGACTGGACCGACCCCGGTGGACGGGATGACCGCCACCCGTCCCGGTGGACAGTTGCTCGACGGTGGCGGGGCGATCGTTCAAGAGCAGACGGCGGTAGAGACCGCCCCCACCTTCGACCTCACCGACTGCTTCGACCCGTACGCCCGAACCCTGCACAAGGCGACCGTCACCAGTGGACCGTCGGTGACTCAGAAGGGCCAGACCAGCAACGGTGGCGCCGCCTGGATCATCGAATGGACGGTGGTCGCCGGGGACCCCAACGAGTACAGCGCCCCGCTGCAACTCATCCAGGGTTTCCTCGACCCGACCGTGGACGTGCCATACCCCGGAGGGAACGTGCCGTCCGGTGGCGTGTGGGACCCCAACGGCTTCGTCACCGTCGACCCGTCCTGCCCGGTTGAAGTGTTCCAGCCGGTGTTCGACCCGCTCTGCGCGCTCCTCATCCCACCGCCTGCGGTGCCCACCATCAGCCCGGTCTGCTTCACCTTCCCCACCAACTACACCCGCCGCATGTTCACCATCCCCAAACAGGACATCACCCTGTGGTCGGTGACCGTCCCGATCGTCACCATCCACACCCCCGCCAACGCCGAGGTCCGGAACCTGCGGGTCCGGTTCTTCGACGACGACGACAACGACGCCTCGATCGACGACCCCTGCGATCCGGAAGGTGACGTGGTGTTCACCTACCTGCCGCCGGACTCGGTGGTCACCTTCGACGCGGTCGCGCACCTCATCTACGTCGACACCCCCGGCCAGGGTCGACGCCGGGCCGACTCGATCGCCACCGACTCCGACGGTGGACCGTTCTCCTGGCCTGAACTGTCCTGCGGCTGCGGCTACGTGGTCACCATCGACATGCCGCAGACACAGAAGGTGCCGGTCATCGACCTGTCACTGGTGAAGAAAGCCTGCTGATGCCCTCCCAGTCCTTCTCGTCTCCCGGTTGGCACGACTTCAACGTGCCCAAAGACCTGGAACGACTCACCGTCACCATCGACGGTGGCGGTAGCCGAGGGTCCGGAGGCCGCGAAGGAGGTCACATCGTCGGCGACCTGCTGGTCAACGACAACTGGGTGTTGAAGTGTTTCGTCGGCGAACAGGGTCACGCATCGGACGGGTCGAATGGCGGCGCCGGAGGCGCGGGGGGTGGTGCTAGGGGCGGGGACGGCCACCAGGACCTCAACGGTGGCGACGGCGGCGGCGGAGTCTCCACGATCCGGGTCAACAGCACCACCGGCACCGTCAAGGTGGTCGCCGGTGGCGCTGGTGGTAACTCCGGTGACGACGGCAGCGGCGGCGACGGTGGCGGCAACACCGGAGGCTCCGGGCAGCGGGGCACCTCGGGCACCAACCCGGTCGGGTTGGCCACCGGTGGCACCCAGTCCCAGGGCGGCAACGGTGGCACGTCCAGCGCGGGCGCCACCTACAGCGGCGACGACGCGCCCAACGGGGTGCTCGGCGGTGGAGCCAAGGGCGGTACCGCGAGCGGCAGGTCGCACGGTGGTGGCGGCGGTGGTGGCGGCTACCGGGGCGGCGGCGGTGGTGCGGCCTCGTCGGCTGGCTACGCCCCCGGCACCGGCGGTGGTGGTGGTTCCAACTACATCGGTGGCTTGGTCAACGTCAAGACCAACCAGGCGGGCACTGGTGGGATCGGGAACGGTCAGATCACCCTCACCTGGGTCAACCCGACCGCGAAGAACCAGCCACCCACCCCGCCGACGACGGTGCAGTTGAACAGCAACGACGTCAGCGACCAGATGCACACCAAGATCGGCAACCACGCCAACGTGTCCGGGATCGTCAACGACCCCGACAACAACGACACGGTTCGGCTGGTGGTCCAGTGGTCCTCCCAGGAGGACTTCACCCCCCACAGCCAGTCCGTCTCCCAAGTGGGGAAGCCGTACACGGACCGCACCAAGCGGGCCACCGCCGTCATCGACGGTCTGCAACCCAACACCCGATACTGGGTGCGGGTCTACGGCCAGGACAACCACGACCTGTTCTCCACCACCTACACCGGCTTCTCGTTCTGGACCAACGAAACCTCAGCCCCGGACTCGCTGACCGTGAACGGAGGCGGGTCCGGGGTCACCATCCAGACCGTCTCCTCTGCGACCTTCGCGTGGAAGTTCAACGACCCCGGCACCGGTGACCTACAGACCGGGTTCCAGTTGCGCTACCGGACCGTCGCCTCGTCGTCATCGGCTGCTGGCGCCTGGGTGCTGACCGACAAGCCGAACACCGCCGACAACACCTCCCCGGTAGTGGGTCCACCGTCGTCGTCACGGAACCAGTGGGTGTTCAACCCCGGCACCTTCAAGGGCAACCAGTTCTACGAGTGGCAGGTCCGGACCACCGACCAGCAGGGCGACTGGTCCGACTGGTCGTTCGACACCTTCAAGTTCTTCTCCGCCTCCACCACCACCGCCCCGATCGTGGAGTCCCCCCTCGGGGACGTGTCGGTCGACGTCACCAAGGACACCGTGTTCAAGTGGCGGTTCCTTGACCCCGACCCCACCGACACCCAGCAGAAGGCCGACATCCGGTGGCGGGTGATCGACCCGTCGAAGAAGTTGGCGGACCAGCCGGACGTGTGGACCACGGTCCTCGGTTCACTCAGTGAACCTGGATCGTCGAAGACCTGGACCATCGAGACCGGGCCGTTCGCGATCGGCTACCAGTACCAGTGGGAGATTCGCACCTACGACCACCTCGGGAACGTCTCCGACTGGTCAAACCCTGGTTCCTTTTGGGCCAGAGGAACCGTAGGGTCCGCCTCTGGACCCGACCCGATCCCCGAGTTCCGGACCCCGCAGGGTTCGCTCGGCTGCGGTGAGTACCGGGTGTTCATCTACGAGCAGGGCGGGCAGCGGATCATCGGCGAGATTCACTCGATCGCCACGTTGCAGTTCTCCCGGCTCCGCGACGACATTTCGTCCTGCCTGCTGTCCACCAACGGGCTCGGCGACGCCGACTGCTGTGCGCTGTACGCCAGCGTCCGGTCCTGGATGCACGAGTTGGTGGTGTTCCGGGACGGGGTCCGGGTGTGGGAGGGGCCGATCACGCGAATCACGTACACCACCACCGACGTCGAGTTCGAGGCCCGAGACGTACTGGTCTACGTGTACCGCCGGATCATGCGGCAGGGCTACAACGACGCCTACCGGATCACCGAACGGAACGCCGACGGATCGGTGAAGTCACACGAGGGTCTGTTCCCGGTGGTGAAGCGAGCAGAGACGATCATCGCCAACGCGCTCGCACCACACGACCCGAACGTGCTGCCCTATCTGACCACGATCACGTCGGTCTCCGATGCGATGGAGTCGAGGGTGGTGGCGGACTGGTCGACCACGGCGTGGGAGCAGGTGGACGATCTGGCCGCTACCGCCGGGCTCGACTACACGGTCGTCGGTCGGCGGATTCTGCTGTGGGACACCCACACCCCGATCGGTCGGCTGCCCACCATGACCGACGGTGACTTCTCCGACTCCCCGATCGTGTCCGAGTACGGGATGCAGACCGCCACCTACCTGGGGGTCACCAACGGTTCCGGGATCGTCGGTGCGGTGGGGGTCAACAACCCGTCCCGTCCTGCCGGGACGCCCACCTTCTACCCGTACGGGCCAGTGGAAATGCTGGCCTCGTCGTACAACGAGACCGCAGCCGCGTCGACGGAGACCCTGACCCCGAAGGCGCTGGCCGACCTGGTGACGGGCCTCACTGACCAGGCAGTCAGGAACATCGCAGGCCGGTTCCCGACCCCGCTGATCGTCAGGGTGCCAGACAACTCGTCGCTGTCCCCGGACTGTGCGGTCGGGTTCCAGCAGTTGATCCCCGGCGTCTGGATTCCGCTGCGTGCCTCCGGCACCTGCCGTCTGGTGACCCAGTGGCAGAAGTTGGACTCGGTGTCGGTGGAGGTAGACGAGAACGGCGAGAAGGTGTCGGTGGTCCTGTCCCCGGCCCCGAACTCTGGCCAGGATCCGGACGCCGACGAAGCGGCAACGGAGGAGTAGGGGATGGGCGGCAGCAACGGTTGGCGAACCAACATCAGCGCTCAGGACTGGATGCGCGACATGGAGAAGCGCGTCCTCAACGAGGAACGCCGACCCATCATCCGGAACTCCACCGACCTGATGGGGCCAGGATTCGCACCGTACGCGGTGGAGACCCGTGACTGGTCGGCGGACGAGACCGCCTTCAACGGGATGTTCTACTCCCGGCCCGGTTCCCTCAACTCGCCCGACTCCTCGCTGTACTGGATCGGCACCACCGAGGGCACCCCGGACGGCAACGGGTTCGAGTTGGTCCGGCAGTACGACCCGGCCACCGGGGCGGCGTCCACCACGTCTCAGGTCCGGTTCTTCACCACTCTGTCCGGTCAGCGCACCTACTCGAACTGGACCGTGACCGGCGGGGCCAGCGGTGGTCCCCCGAGCGGTCCCGCCGGAGGGGACCTGGCCGGGACCTACCCCAACCCGACTCTGTCGCCTGCCACGAAGGCGCTGATGATGCTGGACGTCGCCGAGGAGGGCACGACCGTCGTCACCGACGCGCAGAAGATCAACTTTGTGGGTGCCGGGGTGACCGCTTCGGCGGGTGCTACCGGCACGGCGACGGTCACCATCCCCGGTGGTGGGGCACCATCCGGGGCAGCAGGCGGTGACCTGACCGGTACCTACCCGAACCCACAGATCGGGTCCGGTGTGATCGTCGACGGCGACGTGGCGACCGCCAACAAGGACGGTGTCGCCGCTACCCCGTCGATGCGAACCCTGGGAACGGGCGCCCAGCAGGCGGCAGCAGGCAACGACAGCCGGTTCACGAACGCCCGCACCCCCACCGGTCCCGCAGGCGGTGACCTCACCGGCACGTATCCGAACCCAACCCTGTCGCCCACCGCGAAGTCGGGAGTGATGGTCGACGTCTACGACGAGGGCGGGTCGGTGGTGCCGGACGCCACGATCCTCGACTTCGTCGGCACCGCCGTGACGGTCTCAGGCACAGGTGGTCACGCCGTGGTCTCCGTGACTGGTGGCGGCGGCTCAACCGCGACCCCGGCGACACACGGCGAATGGACGACGCTCGACTCCGCGTTCATCGCGAACGTCACCTGGGAGTACCGGTTCGGGTGGGTCACGCTCGACTCGGCACACCCGCCCGCTGGATGTTCCTACGCCGGTGGTGGCATCTTCACCGTCTCCCAGGCGGGCTGGTATGTCATTTCGTTCCTGTTGACCCCGTTGCCCGGGTCACCCGGTCGCCGGGTGGGACGCCTGCTGTGGGACGACGGATCGTTCACCCAGTTCGAGCCGCCGAACGCATCGTCGGGCACGAACAACGTGTCCAGAGCCGGTGTCGCGGGAACCATCACCCGGTGGCTGGGTGCCGGGTCGACGGTCGCTCCGCAGTATTTCCAGTCCACCGGCGCTGGCCTGCAATGGGACGGAACCGCTGGCCTGTCGTCGTTCACGATCGCGTCACTGGCCGACCCCGGCCCGCAGGGACCGCAGGGCATCCAGGGTCCGACGGGTGCCACCGGATCGCAGGGACCGACCGGTGCGACCGGTTCTCAGGGACCGCAGGGTGCGACTGGTGCGCAGGGTCCGACCGGTAACACGGGCGCCCAGGGCACACCGGGTGAGAAGTGGTTCAGCCAGTCTGGTGCGCCCGCTGGTGCAACAGGGATCGTCGGGGACTGGTCGCTGGACACCGCCAGCGGCGACGTCTACGAGAAGACTGGCACCTCGACGTGGACGCTACGCGGGAACATTCGGGGACCACAGGGCATCCAAGGTATCCAAGGCCCCACGGGTGCTACCGGTACCACGGGTGCTCAGGGCACACCCGGTGAGAAGTGGTTCTCCCAGGCGGGTGCCCCAGCGGGTGCGACCGGCATCGTGGGCGACTGGTCACTGGACATCAACTCGGGTGACGACTACGAGAAGACGGGGGCTTCGACCTGGACGTTGCGTGGCAACATCCGGGGACCGCAGGGCATCCAGGGCATCCAGGGGCCGCAGGGTCCCACAGGTCTCACCGGTCCGCAGGGTCCGATCGGTCTGACCGGTCCCGCCGGTGCGGACTCCACAGTCCCCGGCCCGACAGGTCCGACCGGACCCCAGGGTCCGAAGGGCGACACCGGGGCCACGGGTCCACAGGGGCCGCAGGGTCCGTCTGGTGGCGGCACACAGATCACCGACGAGGGTGTGGATCAGGGCACCCCGGCGATCATCAACTTCACCGGAGCCGGGGTCACCGCTTCGGCAGGTGTGGCGGGCACCGTCAACGTGGACGTACCGGGGAACCCGACCACCCTCCCGCCGTCTGGTCCGGCAGGCGGCGACCTCACCGGCACCTACCCCAACCCCACCATTGGAGCCGGGAAGGTGACATCTGCTGCGATCGCGGACGGCACCATCCAGTCCGGAGACATCGCGGCTGGGGTGATCCCGACCACCCTCCCCGGACCACCCACCGGGACCGCCGGGGGTTCGCTGGCGGGCACCTACCCGAACCCCACCCTCGCCGCGAACAGCGTCGGGTCGTCGCAGATCGCGGATGCGTCGATCCAGGCCGGTGACATCGCGGCGGGAGTCATCCCCACCACGTTGCCCGGACCGCCGACAGGTACAGCCGGAGGGTCTCTGGCGGGCACCTACCCGAACCCGACATTGGCGGCGAACAGCGTCGGCTCCTCACAGATCGCGGACGGCACGATCCAGGCTGGAGACCTGGCTGCTGGGGTGATCCCCACCAGCCTGCCGCCGTCGGGTGCCGCTGGTGGGGACCTGACCGGTACGTACCCGAACCCCACGATCACGATCCCCCGGTTCGTGCCCGGCTACACGGCGGGGTCCACCGGCGCTCCCGCCGAATACTACGAACTGCTCAACTACAAGTCCGGCGCTTCCGCGCAGGGCACCACCATCCGGATCAACACCAACATCACGTTCAACAACCGGATGGTGCGGTTGAAGGTCGCGGGTTTCCAGTACAACGCCGGACCCGGGAACATTGACCTCGACATCACGTTCTACGCCTACGCGGGCAGCGGCTCCGGTCCTTCCTACGTGGCGCAGACCTGGCAGTCGAACGGGTCTCTGCCGATCCTCAGCGTCGTCGGCTACCTGGACGCCTCATCCCGAGTGGTGCTGTTCATCAACGCCGCGATCGCGCTCCAATACCCGCACGTCACGATCCCGTGGGCGCTGGTGTCGCAGACCTCGGCCCCCATCGCTGAGATGACCGGCTGGACTGCTGCCTTCTCGTCGGTCACGACCGGACTCACGCAGGCCACGTCGTTCGTTCAGGTCTCCCACACCCATGCCGCCGCCGACGTGAACGTGGCGCCGACTGTGGAGGTCACCTCGACGGTCACCACCAACGTCACCTCCGGTGCCTTCGTTGGTGTCGGCGGCATGGTCGGCGGCGACGCTGCGAACAACCCGTACGTGTCGTCCACCACCGGTGGTGTCTCCACCTTCAAGGTCGCGGGCATGTACCTGTTCACCGCCTGGGCCACCTTCTCCTCCGGTACCGCCAGCCGACGGATCGTGGCGTTGATGAAGAACAGCGCCGAACAGTTCCGGCAGGACAACTCCAACCAGGGGGCGTGGACGGGCCAGGTCACCGGCATCATCCCGATGAATGTCGGTGACACGTTCTACGTATCGGTGTTCCAGAACTCCGGTGCCAACCTGGCGCTCGGGGCCGTCCCTGGTCACGGCTGGACCGCGTGGCGGATCGGACCCGACACCGCCTATTCGACCGCTTCAACCTGGCCCTAACCAACAGAACACGGTTCACTGAGTGAACTAGGAAGGACGGACCTGATGCCGACTTGCTGCCAAGGTGCCACCTGCGCCTGCAAGGTGAGCGCCGTCGAGGGCGGTCACATGGTCGTCTCCGGGTCGGGTCAAGCCAACGACCCGTTCCTGCTGTCGGCTGACGTCGACTTCCAGATCGTCGACAACCTCACCTTCGACCTGACCCTGAACGGGTCGGGGACCGCAGTCGATCCGTGGATACTGTCGGTGAACTTCTCCCCCACCGCTCGTCTCGCAGACTTCCCGGACGTCTCCGAGGCCACCCCCACCACCGGTCAGGTGCTGGCGTGGAACGGGACCGCTTGGGCTCCGGCCCCACCGACCACCGCTGCCGCCGGGTCGGTCACCCACAACGGCACCCTGACCGGTGACGGGTCGGCGGGGACTCCGTTGGCGGTGGTCTCGGATGCGGCCCGACTGCTCCAAGCCTCCGCCTCCACCGGGGTTGGGTTGAACGACTCGGGTATGGCGAGCGTGACTCGGAAGTTCTCCGACGCCACCGCTCGGAACGCGATGACCCCGGCCCCGCAGGTGAACTCGCTGACCATGCTGGGCACGGCACCGGGAACCGTGGACTTTTGGGACGGCACCAAGTGGGGGCCGATCACCGACCGGGTCGGACTGTCCCCGGGGACCGCGTTCCTGCAACTGTCCGGGCCGTACAACGGGACCTCGCCGATCACCCGACTGTTGTCCACGATGACGGCCACCACCGACGGGTCCGGGAACTTCACGATCCTGTCCACCGCCACTCTCACGGGTCGGGCTGGTGTGCTGTCGATCGTGTTCCAGGAGACCGGTTCGATCGCCTACAAGACGGTGCTGAGCGCGACCGGCGGGCAGGTGATCGGGAAGGCGTACAGCCTGGTCAACGGGGCGCCGATCACTGGGACGGCAGTCACCGGGATGTACGACGCCTACTGTTACTAGTCGTTGAGGACCTCGTCGACTTCATCGAGCGGGTAGTAGGTGCGGAAGTCGGCCCGGTAGTCCGGCACCCAGGTGACGGTGAGTCGACTCTTCGACCCGTGTCGGAGGGATGCGATCCGTGGGTCCCCGATCGCATCCAGGATGGGGAGGAGCCAGCGGGAGGTGGCGGCGTCGAAGGTGACCGACCTGATCCGGTTCAACCCGTCGGGTTCGCCGGGTGTGGCCTTGAACTTGCGGCCCTCCAACTGGCGGAGGAGTTGTTCGGCGGCGGGTACGAGGCGGGGCGTCATGGTGGTTCCTTTCACCACAGGGTGAGGTCGTCGGAGGAGTCCGACGGCAGACGAGGTTCGAGTTCATCGGCCAGTTGTTTCCACAGCGCCCGATCGCTCTCGCTCTGCTGGGGGTCGTTCTCCTGTCGGCGGTAGTAGTTGTACTGGTTGGCCAGGGACGGGTTGCCACGCAGATGGACCCGTGCCCGCTGCACCTGCTCACGGTGCTTCATCACCCAGTCCTCGGTGTCTTGCCGGGTGCCGGTCTTCGACTGTTGGCGACACGCACAGACCGCCCGGAACTCGTTGGTACCTGCGATCTGGATGCGCTTGATCTTGTGGTTGCTCATCGCGCCGTTCCTCGGGGGGAGGGGGGGCCGTGACGTTCCCCTCCCCCCGAGCCGCCGAGCCAGCGGAGCGCGGAAGGGAGTGCGCTCACGAGGTGCTGCCTCCTGCGGTCTCACGGAGAGACAGTTGGCCGACTATCTCTCCCATCAGATCCTCTTCGATCCCCTCGAACAGGACCGGACCCGTGAAGATGAAGTGGACCTGGGCGATCCTGGCGAACACGGTACGGGCACGGGGGTTCAGGGTGCCCCAGTCCTGGTTGAACCAGGAGCAGGTGACTTTGCCGCAGGTGAGCCGCATGAAGTTGCCGTCCTCGCCCCGCGCACGGAGTGTGAACTCCGGGTCGATCGGACGGTCGGCGTGGATCACTTCGAGCAGGCCGGTGGGCGGGACGATCAGGATGAACTGGTGGTCAGGCTGGTTCACCATTGCCGTCCCCCTCGTCGAGGTCCCCGAAGTTGGGGATGCGTTGCGAGGCTCGCAGCACCGGACCGGTGCGCGGGTCTGCGGCGATGTTGGTGCTGGTGAACACCTGGGGGAGGGTGCCTAGACGGGGCAGGAGGGTGCCCTGGAAGACGTAGTCGGCCAGAGACATGAGTTCACTCAGTGAACCCTTCGGGAACGCCTGAGCGGCCACCAGGACCGCCGCACCCCTGGCCCGTTGCGGGTCGTCGAGGGAGGCGTTGATATGGACGAGCGGGGGATTCAAAATGCCGGTCATGGTTGCTCCTATCGTCGTGGAATAGCCTGACTCCCGGTCGGGCATGGGGGATCGGCGACCGGGAGCCAGTGGCGGGGTTGTCCGCTACGAGTTCCCCGCCTTGCTCTTCCGACCGCGCACCCCACGGGGGGAAAGGCCACGCTGCCGAAAGCGCTGTGCGGACCTATCATCGCATTGGCTTCACGTCCAGTCGGTCTGACGGCTTCCGATCGAACTCAACATGCGCCCCGTTGACGTGAACCCAGCGGACCGTGAACTTCCCGGTTGAACCACTGATGTCCACCAGCGCCGCCTTCGCCTGGTCCTTCATGGTGCGGGCCTGCTTCTCCATCGCCAACCCCTCCCGGTACAGGTCGACGGCAGTCAGAATCTCCGGGTCGGTGAGCAGTCCCTCCACGTCGGTGTCCAGCGCACGGCAGTCCGCGAAGTGACCGCACACCTTCGCGCACACCTCACGCGGTGGTTCCTTTCGGGCTGGCTCGTCGTGAAGGTAGGAGTAGACCAGGTCGTCGACGAACATCGCGGCCTGCGCCACCATCGCCGGGTCGAAGTGCTCCATGTGGACGTACGGGTAGGTCTCGTCTGCGGCCCGGTCGATCCACACGTTCGCAACCTTCACCTGATCCAGGGTGACCCCGTCGTCGAACAGGGGAAACGCGGCCAGGGCGTAACAGTGACGCTGGAACTGTTGCTGCTGGGTGGGTCCGTTCCGGCGCACGATCGACAGACCACGGGTGGTCTTGATGTCGATCACCACCCCTTTCGGGTCGACCAGGTCCGGGTGGCCGGTGAGGGTGTAGTCCCGTCCACCCTCGCCTTTCAGAGTCAGGGTCACCTCCGGCTGCCGGATCACGTCCGGCCACACCGACGTCACCGCCTGCTCGACGTGGTCACCGAGGGCGGTGCCGATGAACGCCGCCGTCTTGTCGGTCAACGGTTCCGGTATCCCGGCGAGCATCCGACGGACCTTCTCCGAACAGAACCCCAGGTCGGACACACCGATCCGGAAGTCGGCGGACTGCTGACTGCGCTCGGAGTAGTTCGAGGTCTGCTGGATCGCTTCGTAGACCTGTTCGGCGAGGGCATGCTCCTCACTGGTCATGCTGCGGTCGGGGCCTGGCTCTACCAGTTCGGTCATCGTCTTCCTCCAAGATTCGCCAACCGTCTTGCTTGGCCCGGTTCGTTCGGTACTGGTGTATCTCGTAGCAACGCTCTCCGCTGATCCGGATGCACTTGGCGCCAGGGGCAGCCCCGCAGGTTTCGCAGGGGTACTGCAAGGCTGCCCGCCGCCACCGAATCATCCGTCGTTCGCCCACTCTTCAACCATCTGCTTGATCGAGTTCCCGACCTTGACGCTGCTCTTGGTCTCCCCCATCAAGATGTCACCGATCGTCGCGAAGCGCTGGTAGATCAACCGCTCCGCCTCCTGGATCGCCACGATGTTCGCGGCGCTGTACGCCGCCAGACCCTTGGCGACCTCTGCCTTGATCTGCTCGTCGACGTCGGTGGCTGCGGCGTACCGCAACTCCGACAACAGCGCCCGACAGTCCTTTATCAGCCCGCGCAGATCCTTCATCACCTCGTGGGCTTCGCGGGTTGCGGCCCGCAGATCCTCGACCTCACTCACCGGACACCACCTCCCGCAGACAGGACGCACCTGCGGTGGTCAGCACCTGGATCGCGTGCAGGTGTCGGGCTGCACCCTGGGCGTTCGCCTGCGCGTTCGCCTCGAACATGGACGCCCGTTGCTGGTGTTGGCCGATGGTCGCGTCACCCCAGGTCACCACCTCACCATCCGGCAGCGCGAACCCGGACGCGAGCAACTCCTCGGTCCACTCCATTCGTAGCGCCCGCGAGTGGTCCTGGATGATCCGAGCGATCGCCTCCATGCGTTCGTACGACTCCTCCTCCCGTCGCTCTGCCGCCGCCTGGCGACGTTCCCTACGGTCGCGTCGTGTCTGCGCCTCCTCGGCCAACCGTTCGGCCTGCTGGGTCCGTGCTCGACGTACGGACTTCACTTCCTCGGCCAGCCATAGCGACGCCATGACGTTCAACTGCGACCGTTGCAGCCGGGCCACCGCCTGGTCGGCCACACGGTGCACATCGGAACCTGGACCGGCCTCGGCGTCCACCCTCGTCACCAGTTCGTGGATCGTGTCCAGGGTGTCCATCAACTGGGTGCCTAGTTCTCTGGCGTCAGTCACGGGGCCACCCCACCGGTTCACTGAGTGAACCGGACTTCGCCCGGTCCTTGATGTGTAGCGCCTCTATCTCGACCAGTAGGTGTTCGATCTGGAACATGGCATCCTCGACCAGGGACTCGATCAGGCCCTCGTTCTCCGAGAGCCACTCCCCGGCGTACTGGCTGATGACCGTGGTCCGCATGTCCTGGTGCAGCCTGGCCCGGATGTCGACGGCCCGTTCCTCCGCCTCGTGGATGACTCCCTGGTCATCCCTCGACGGCAGGTACTCCGTCGGGCTCGCTGGGTGATCCTGGTACTCCATCGTTCTTCCCTTCCGTCACCTCGGTTGCTCCGAGGGAGTTTGAGAGAGCAGCCCTCTGCTCGTCGTTCAGTTCCTCGACCACCTTCGGACGTGGGTCGATCACCAGCGCCCGGACCACCTCGTTCCGGGACCCGCTGTCGTACAGACCCAGCCCGAACTGTGACCCCAGGTTGATCGCGCACCGCTTCAACGCATCCGACACGGCGGTCTTCAAGGCGTTGTCGTGGAGGTCGCCGAACCCGGAGCCACCGGACGCGGACCCGACCGCGCACTCGGTGTACCGGGACACCGCTTCCCCGAACTGGTCCCGGATCGTCAACTGGACCCGGGCCTGGTAGGCAATCTCCTGCATCGCCTTGCCGTCGTTGTCGTAGTCGCGGATGAAGACCTGGTCGTAGTCGAGGACCTCGGCGTCGAACCCACCGAACCCGAACACCCGGATCAGGTGCGCCCTCACATCCCACGCTTCGAGGTAACTCAGGGTCTTCCCGCCCTGTTGGCGGGAGGCGACCCGGGCACCCCGGATGGGTTGCATCAGGGTGTCGATCTGCTTGGACGTGAGACGACCGTTCATGGTTGCTCCTCTCGTTCACTGAGTGAACCATCGACCGCCGACACTAGGCCAAGCCTTCCTCTACTCATACAGCCTAGTCTACTAGAGGGGGGGTCTTGTGTCGACCCGTCTGCGGTAACCTAGGCGCGTGACGCGCAAGATTCTGGACCTCAGCGACATGCCCCACGACGCCCTGGAACGGCTGCTCTGGCTGTCCGGGGTGATGGACCAGGTCAAGGAAGAACTCGACCCCGAATGGCAGCGCGCCTACTACGAGGCCCGGCTCCAACAGCGCCTCGACGCCGCCGAAGCCCTCGGCCTGCACTCACACAAGCGGATCATGGCGTTCACCCGCGCCGAGAACAACGCCCGTGGACGCGGTGTTCGGTGGGGAGACAGACGAGGGTGAGCCGGGTCGGAGCATGTGGGCTTTGGACACCCACCACTCCGACCTGGGGAGGGACCGGCTCATCCGGTGTGCACCCAAGAGACACTCACCCTTGCCCACGTCGGGTGGGGAGTGAACTCACGGCTCTACCCTTCCTACCGGGCTAGACGCCCACCAGGTCCTTCACTCTGTCGAGGATCGACTTCGGTGCCTCCTCCGGCGCAGGCGGCGGGATCACCACCGTGTGGATCCTCGGCACCACGACCTTCTCGACCACTTCGACCTCCGGCGGGATCATCGACTCGACCAGGGCGATCGCCTCGTCGAAGATCGCCAACACCTGGCCCTTGGTCCGGGTCGGACTGTCGTTCCACTCCGGGATGCTCCGCCAGTGGTGTCCGTACCGGCGCTGGATCATCCGTACCACCGTGTCACAGGCGTGCTGCCGGTCCTCCATCGTGATGCCCACCCGCAGCAGTTCGGAGAGCGACGTGTCCAGGGCGTGTCCCATACACACACCGCCGTACGAGTCGTACGCCTTGTTCTGCACCCAGCGGTTCTCGACCTTGCTGCGAGCCAAGGTCAGGATCTGCACTACTTCCGCGCTACTCAATGCTCCGTTCCTCTCAGTTGAGATTCACTCGGGCGAACACCGCCCCTTTCTTCCGGTAGTACGCAGCGACCCGTACCTCCGGAAGTCCTATCGTCCAGTGGGCGATGGGGGGAGCCTCCACGATCACGCCCCGGTCGATCCGCAGACCGAACGTGGCGTACGGGAGGCTCACCCACACCCACCTCATCGTGGTCGACAGACCGGACAGGACCGGTACACCGTGTACCCGTTCTCGGTCCGCTCGACGACCAGGCCGGTACCCGAACACCGCCAACAGATCACTCGTCTCCGTTCCGCTGCACCGAGCCCGGCGTGGGGACGTCGTGCTCGGGCAACTCGGTGTCCTCGATCGCCCTCTCGTCACCGATCGGGCCGTGGATCGGACACTTCGGGTCGACGACGAAGTCCTCCATCGTCTTCCAGGTGCAGGTGCAGGTCTGCTTCGCCCGCTTCTTCTCGTACTTCCGGTTGATCCTGGCTTCCTGCTGATCGCGGTACTCCTGGTTCGCCTCGGCGATCGAGTCGAGCAGGAGCAGGTCCGGCTCCAACTCCTCGGTCAGCCGTTCCAGATGAATCGCGAAGATCACCGAGCGGCGTCGTGCCCGCTCGATCAGGGCGTCTGCCTCGTCGAGCGCCTTCACGGCGACGTCGACGCAGGTGCGGCAGATCGGCTTGTCGTCGGGGACGTCGGCCCACTTGACCTTGACCCGATGCTTCTCACCGCAGATCGCGATGACCTTGTCGCCGACCTCGTGGAGTTCGGTGACGATGTGTGCTTGTTTCACGGCTGTGCTTCCCTTCCAGTGGTTGCTCCGTCTGGTGTTGCGTTGGTGGCGCCGATCCCCCGGCAGGCGGGATTTCAGGTCCCGTCGGGGTGCCCGCAGGGACCCGCGCCTAGTCGCTGACCTCGTCCCCCTTCCTCTCGCCCTCGTCCTCGTACTCGTAGTTGCCCCACCGGGTGATCGACCAGGTGATACCCCAGGTCAATGCCAGCCCGGCCATGAACCCCAGGAAGATCAGGAACAAGATTTCCCGGACCATCACCAAGTCACCCCGCTGCTTGGCATGTAGACCTCACCGGGTGCCCGGTCGGCGTAGTGCTCCTCGTCGGGCACCGCCCGGACCGCGATCTTGTGGTCGGGGTCGACCAGCGTCCGGTACGACAGCGGGTCGTCGAGTTTCGCCAGCAGGGATACCAGGTTCCTGCGGGTCAACTCCACTACCGGTGGGTCCCCATCCTGTGCCTCGATGTATCTCATGCTTCCCTTCCTCGGTTCACTCAGTGAACTCACTCGTCTTCTGCGATGTAGGACATCGTCGTGCCAGCGAACGCCGACCTCCACTCCCAATCGTTGAGGACTAGCCGGTTGAACTCCTCCTGGTTGAGGTTCACGTAGTCACTGACCTCCCACTCCAACCCGGCCAGTGCCTTGTCGTACCAGGTGGTGTAGTCCTGCGGGATCGGCAGGCTGATGTGAACGTCGATCGGGTCGCCACGTCGGGCAGCGGCCAGCCGCTCGTCCAGAATCTCGATCACCTTCGCCCGGTACCGTTCCTGAGCGGTCAGGAACTGGTCCCGATGTTCGTTCCGGTTGGTGGTGACGGTTTCGATCAACCGTTGCTTCTCGACCTTGATCATCCGGTCGCTTCTCATTGGCTCTCCTCCTCGTCCTGGTGGACGTAGCCGCGCAGCGCTCGGATCGACCCGGCCACGTTCGGCGACGACCAGCGGGTGTTGTGCGGTGGCTTGTCCGGGTCGGCGGCGGTGAGTTCCAGGTTGTGAATGATGTTCTCCCGCTCGTGCTGAACCTCGATCATCGCTCGCTCCATCACCACCTCCCCGCGCGCCGTCCGCAGAACCTTGCGCTGCTTCATGGACAGGACCTCACGCTCGTCCTGGTTGTTGAACACCTTCGGCACGGTGGTCTTGGTGGAGAACAGGACGGTGATAAACCCAGCCCCGATCGCACCACCGGCCATGAGGAGACTGCACAGCAGCACACCCCACGACCATTCGATCGCGCACAAGATGACCAGGCCCACGGCACCTAGCCCGCACATCACGGCTATGCAGGCTGCGCTGATCATCAGCCACCGGTACAGGGTTTCTTCATTCATGATTGGTTGCTCCCTCTGAATCTTTCTGGTCCCCTCACAGCGGGGACACTTGATGTAGCCGCCACTTTTGTTCAGGACTTCACCGTCCGAGTCGCAGTCCGGGCACCTCATCGGGGCACCCGGGTGCAGCGGGGGTGGTGGTTGATACCGGCGGCACCATCCCACTTCCCCTCGCGCAGATACCGGCACTTCCGACAGGCGACGTACGCCGGACAGTCCTTCGCGTGCCAGCCATAGTCACCACAGTGGGTGCCGTCCGGGAACCTGGTGCCCAGGCACGCGCCGCTCACCATGGGATCGCCCTCATTGGTCCTGGTGGGGTCGGCTTCTCCTCCGTCCGTTCGGCCCGGCGCGGCTGGATCTGGTCACCGAGCGCATCGCGGAGTAGGTCGTACGCCTGCGGGCTGATGTGCCCGTCCATGACGGCACGTCGTACCTCATCCCAGGCTCCTGGGATGTAGCCGTCGTCCAGATCGTTGGGTCCGAACTCTCCGTGGAGTTTCACTGGGTCCCTCCCAGCGCACCGCCGGTCACGATCGTCGGCTGGTACGGGTTCCCACCCTGGGCGATCAACTGCGACTCGTTGTACGCCCGGACCGCTTCCTTCGGAGTCATCCCCTTCAACATGAACCCCTGGATCGTGGCCTGCTGCTTCGACGCCTCCGCCTTCGAGACCGCGATCTGTGCCTCCGCCTTCGCCTGGTCTGCCTTCGCCTGCGCCCGTTCGGCGTCGGCCTGCGCGACCAGGGTCTGCTCGGACGCCACCTGGGCGGCGAGGTCCTTGTTGTCCGGGACCGGGGTCCCGACCAGCACACTGATCCCGTCGAAGTAGGAGCCCTTCGCGGTCTGCACCATCAGGCTGTTGTCCGATTCGAGGGCGGCGTTCAACTGCTGCTCGATGTCGGTCTTGGTCTTCGGGTCGTTCCACACGTTCTGCCAGTTGAACTGCTGGACGATCCGATCCAGGGTCTGGTCGGCGGGGTCGGCCACCAACTTGCGGAGCAAGGTCTCCCACTGGTCGTTGAAGGTGCCGTCGGCATCGAAGTGCGCCCCGTACCTGCGGACGTAGGAGGTGTAGAACTTCGTCAGCGTGTCGCAGTCGGTCTTCAACGTGAACCGCACGGTGACCGGGATGTCCATGATGACCTTGTCCTTGGTCACCGACTGGAAGTCCGGGCCGTCCGAGCCCTGCTGCCCGGTCGCATCCCACTCCCGCTCCGAGGTCGGGAACAGCGGGTAGTCGTCGTTGGTCCACACCTTCTTCTGCGACGGGCCGACACAGCCGACGATCTTCTTCGACTGGAACGGACCCTTCGTGATGTGCAGCGCCACCATGTCGGACGGCGTGTTGTACCCGCAGGACGACAGGCCGAGCACCAATACGACGGCGACGACGACCAGTCCCAACGGTCTCTTGAACAGACGCCTGATGTAGAGCAACAGGTCGCTGATGATGGGGATCTTCACTGGTTCATTCCCTTCCGGTTCACTGAGTGAACTCATAGCCACACCACGAGGGCCAGCACCACGGCGATGCCGATCAACCCCAGGATCACGGCGTGTTCTGTCAGAAACTTCAACGACCTGCCTCCGAGTCCGCGATCATGCCGAGGGTGATGACCGCGAAGTCGTCGCCCAACACGGAGTGCTCGGCAGCCTTGACTCGAATGTTCCCGACCAGGGCGCGGAGCCGGGTCAGTTCCTCACGCTCTTCCTTGGGTGGTCGATTGTTCCGTTTCGCGATCCACGATCCGACCACGAACGCCACGATCGGGACGATCGACAGCAGTAGTACCTTCACGGCTCTTCCCCTTCCGGTTGTTCTTCTCGGTACTCCCCGGTGCCTTCACACCGGGGGCACCTGACCAGTTCCAGTACCTCTGGACTGATCGTCGGCCCGTACGTTCCGGGTACGGCCACCTCGCCGTAGCCCCGGCACTCCGGACAGTCTCGGTCTTTCCTAGCGCAGCACATCTGCGATCGGCCCCCGCAGGTCGGCGGGTGTCCACACGAACACCACCGGTAGGGCTTCGGCCCACTTCTGCTGGTCGGGTCGAAGTTTCGCCTTGCCGATCTTCAACTCTGCGAAGATCACCTGCCCGTCCCGAGCCAGGACCAGATCGGGGAACCCCTTGTGTCCCTCGATCGCCGTACGCCAGCCCTGCTTGGTGCGGGCGGGACGGAAGTGGGTGACCATCCAGCCCCGGTACTTGGCGAGTTCGATGACGGCGCTGGTGAACTGGGCCTCGGTCATGGGCAGCCCGTTCATGCGCCCAGCGCTTCCTTCATCAGGGCGAGCCGAGCCTCAGCCTCCTCTGCACGCTTCAAGAGGGCGGCGTTCTCCGCCTGCAACGCTTCCAGTTCCTTGGTGTCGACGGGTCCGGCGTAGCCGATCGACTTGCTCAGCGCCTCGATCGCATCCTGCACGGTCCTGGTCACCTTATTCAGACGCTTCGTCTCGGTCGCCTTCTCTCGTGCCTCCGGGGAGTGCAGGCCAGCGGTGTCCCGATGCCGGGTCCTGACGTGCCCGCCGATACTGCGGGCGCTCTCTGTCTCCCAGCCGTCTACCTTGCAGCGGAGGATGGTGCCGTTGGTCTCGAAGAACTCGTTCTCCTCGCCGTCGCTGCCCACGTAAGGCACCCACGGCTCCTCGGCGGGGGCAGTCTCAGTCTCGGGTTCACTGAGTGAACTCTCGTCTGGACTACGCAACTCGTCGACGGCGGCACGGGCGTCGGCCTTGCCTTCCTCGATGACCCGCTCCAACCGCTTGTCGTGGTCCTCTTCCAGTACCGCCGCATCGGCGACCAGCGGATTCAACGGCTTCCCGTCGTCGCCGACGCCGACGCAATGCCGAAGGAACCAGATCCGTGCGGACTTCACCTGGCGTGCGGACGCCCTGGCGTTGAGGGTGATCCCGGTGGTGCCGTCCGGTGGGAACAGGACTATCCCGTTCTTCTGCATCCGGTACCGGGCGTGATACCCGTTCACGGCCTCGACGATCACATCGACCAGATCATCGTTGTAGGCCCGGAGTTGGCGGCGTTCAATGTGCTGCTGCTGGGTTGCTCCTGCTGTTGACATGCTTCCCTCCCTGGGATGTTTGCGGCCCCTGTCCTTGCCGGGCCAGTCGTGATCGAACGGCAGCCCACACCAGCAGTAGTCCAGGCTCCCGGTGGTGTCCTCGGGGCGTACGGAAGTCGCACCTCCGTGTGGCCCCTGGCTGACACCGCGTACGGCGGAGTCGAAGGTGGCTGCCCGGTCGGTCGCCTCGTCTACGTCGTGTTTGTGCTCGGCCCACCAGGCGTTGGGTCTGCCCGGGGTCCGCTTCTCTTCCTCTTCGTCGTCATCATCGCGACGGAACGTGATGTTGATGTCGCCCATGGGTTGCTCCTAGGTCCTCGATCCTCCCGTGCAGTCGTAGTAGGTGGCGCCCCGGACGCTGAGCGTCGGGACCGTGCTCGGTTCCTCTACAAACTTGGACATGATGAAGCCCCGACCTCGGGCCTCGAACGGGTGGCCGTGCACCCACTCATGACAAGTGGGGCACAGCCACACCCCGTTGCACGGACAGTGCCGGTGCACGTCCCGCACCGAACGCGAACGACGGTGGTGCCAGTGACCCCCCGGACTGGGAACACCACACCGCTCGCACCGGAACCTCGCTCGCTGCTTCACGAGCGTTCGCGCTGATTCCGGTATCTGCCCGTTCATCGGTCTTGGTCGCCACCTACCTCGGCTATGAGGCCGTTGACGTGGGTGGCGTACTCGGCGTACGCCGAGGCGAGCGCCAACTTGTCGTCCCACTTCAAGTCCGGGGAGTCCACGTCCCAGGCCACGTTGTGGAACGTGTCGAACAGGTCCTTGCTGATCGGCCAGATGTCGGCCCGGTGGGTGAACCCCAACTCCCCGTCGGGGGTGAGCGTGGAGTAGCAGGTGCCGTACATGTAACCGTCGTTGTGTCTCCGGTTCGTGTCGTGCCGGACGTAGTCCGCCTCCTCGTCGCGGGCACCCAGGCTGCGTTCCCCGGCCTCGATGTCGTCGAGGGAGTCGACGTACCCGAAGATCACGATCCGTTCCCGGATGTTGTAGAACCGCACCCAGTACGATCCGTAGCCGATCTGTTTCTGCTCGTCGGCGAGGCTGAGGTTCGCGGCCATGGTCAGCGCCCGCATCTGCTCCACGAACACCTCGATGTCGAGGCCCTCGTTCTCCATACCTGGTTGCTCCTCCCGGTTCACTCAGTGAACGACGTGCAGTCCCGTCGTCGGTTCGTCCATCGCTACCCAACTCCATCCTGACCGGTGCAGTTCCAGGTCATCGGTCTCGATGTCCCGGCCCGCGATCCGCAGGAACCCCACATCCTCCCCTCTCTTCGACTCCAACATCATCAGCGTCTGTGCGGTCGCGGTGATCCCCCGCGACCCGGTGAAGCGGTTCAGCCAGTCCTCGTCCCCACTCTTGCGGTCGTGATGGATCGCCAGCACGGCCACGTCGTTGTCGGTGGCGAACTTCGACCACCGCGACAGGGTGGCGGTCGAGGCGAGGTAGGAGTTCTCGAACCCGTTGCCCTCGAAGTTCGGTTCCGCCTTGCCCAACGTGTCCACCACCACCAGCAGCGGGTCGCGCCCCTCGTCCCGCTCGTCGTCCATCCACTCCTGACACCCCTGGATCGCGGCGTCCCCGGTCGGCCACTCGGTGTGGAACTCGATCGGGGTCTCGATGTCCAGACCCATCGGCATCAGGTACTTCACCCTCGACTGCAACCTGCGTGCCGCGTCGTTGTCGAGCGACAGGTACAGCACCGACCCCTGGTGACAGTGGAGCCGCTGCAACGCGACCTGCCCGTGCGCCACACCCAACGACATTTCCAGCGCGATCATCGACTTGCTCGACTTCGGTGGGCCACCCAACAGAGCCAGCCCGGCTGGCAGTATCCCTTCGATCGCCCACTTGATCGCCGGATACGTGTTCGTCATCAACTGCCGCAGACTCAGACCCTCGGGCCGGAGCCGGTTCAACCTGATCGGGATCAGGTCCTCGACCCCCTTGCCTGCCATGACGTGGTCGAACAGGTCGGCCTTGTCGCCGGTGACCGCGACCCGCCAGGTCTTGACCTTCACGCCCACACCACGCAGACACACCGCGACCGAGGCGGCGTACCTGCGCCCCGCCTCGTCGTTGTCGCAGACGATGTTCACGCACTTCGCGCCCTGTCCTTCGGTGAACCAGGCGGCGTAGTAGTCCCGCCACCCGTTGACGCCCATCGGGGCGGTGGTCGCGACCAGTCCGAGGTGCTCGGCTGCGGCCACACACTTCTCACCCTCGACGATCCACACCTCCTCGCCGTGGTGGATCGCGTCGAAGACCTGCGGCATCTTGAACAGGCACGGCTTCAAGTTCCCGAGTCCGGCGGTCGTCGCCTCCGGCAACCGTTGCCGGAAGAACTTCCCACCGTTCGGTGCCTGCCACCGTTCGACCACGAAGTACGGGGTGCCGTCCCGTTGGGTGTACGTCCAGGACGCCGCGAGTTGACCGCGATGCGAGGTGACGGGGGTGTCCCACAGGTCAGGCCAGTCGAGGCGCAGCGCCACGAGGACATCTTGTGGGTGACACCCGGCGTGACAGTTGAGCAGGACCTTGTCGCCGTCGTGCGTGATGTGGAGTGAGGGGACTCGATCGCCTCGACCTTGTCCATGCCCGTCCACCGGGCACGACGCGATCCAGTCGCCCTCACCGAGTTTCTTGCTGCGCTCGACCTTGTCCAGTATCCGGTCAAGCGCAGTCATCCGATGCCCCTCTCGTCACCCGTTCACTCAGTGAACGATCCGACCTGTCTACACCCGGACATGGGTTACCCGACACCCTCGGTCCGAAGACCCGCACACCACCCGCTGTCACACGCCGGAGCCTGTCCCGGCAGCAGGCTGTGGCTCTGCGACGAGGGTTAGAGCCGGTGGACCCGGCCCCCTTCGCCTGGCGGTCGTCGCGGTCCTCATGCTCGGGCAGCATCGGCGCTCGCGCAGATGTAACAGGTGGGTGCATACCGGTTTCCTCTCGTCATAGAGAGGAGATACCCTCAACCTGACGTCGAGTGTTTCTCCACAGGTCTCCTCGGCGTCCATGCCCCCGATCCGTTGACGCGGATGCGGGGGCGTTTACCGTCGGGGTTCTAGGAACCTACGCCCATGTGCCCGTTGTGTCGAGGCGCGCATCGAGTAGCGTGTCCCCCGAGGTAATGGTTGCTCCGTTCCTCGTCCACGAGAGGCCCAGCCGCCCCACGCTGTTGGGCCTCTCGCCCGTTCCAGGGGGCCGTGGGCCGGAACCCCACAGCCCCCCTTCCCGGCCCCCCTAGGGGGTCTCAGCGGCTCCTGGCGAGGTGTCCAGCGGCAACCTGTCCGCCAAGAACGGGTACTCCCGCAGCAACCGGTCGAACTCCGACGCAGCCCGCTGCTCCGGGGTCTCCCTCGGCCTCCAATTCAGGCCCCGCTTCTCACACTCCTCGATCTGGTACTGGATGAACTCGTCGTGGTGGGCGTCGCGGAGACGCCGACCTGCCGCCGTGTACGCGGCCCGGATGACCTGGTCCCGGTCGACTCCCTGGTCCACCTCGGGTGGTGTCTGACCCATTCCACTTACCTTTCGTTTGGTCTAGTTTGGTTCACTCAGTGAACTGCTCAGAACGGTGGCTCCTCCGGTTGAGCACCCGACGCCCACGGATCATCCGGCGGCGCCGACGAACTACGCTCCGCCCGACCAGCCCCATGCGGGATCGTCCGGAACTGCAACGACGCAGCCACCGAGTCCGCCACCAACTGCACCGCCGATCGCTTCACCCCGTCCTTGTCCTCCCACTCGTCGGTGTTGATCTTCCCGATCACCACCGCCAGATCACCTTTCCGCAGCGACTCCACCGCGTTCTCCGCCAACTGTCGGAAGCAGACGACCCTCATCCACAAGACCTTGTCGTCCACCCACTCGTTCTTTTCCTTGTCGAACTTCCGTCCGTTCGCCGCCATGCGGAACGAACCCACCGCCACACCCGACGGCGAGAACCGTAGTTCCGGGTCGGCCACCAACGTGCCCTCCATGTGGATCAGAGGCAGGTCCCTCATGACTTCTTCCCCTTCGGCTTCACGTACCGCAGGAACAGATCACACGTCTTCGGGGTGTCCTCGGTCGCCTTCCGGTTGTTCCTCGTGGTCGCCTCGAACCCCTCCGACGGACGGAGTTGACGCACGTTCCCGTTCCGAATCCCGTTCACCACCGACGTGGGTCCGCCCTCGAAAATCTTCATCCACTCACCAGGCCGCGCCTTCAACTGCGCCGCGATGGTGTCCCAGTCATATCCGTGTCGGGACGGGGACGGTCGTTCCCACCCCAGTCCGGTGGACTTCTGCTCGCTCACTCTCATTGCTCCTCGATCTGTAGTTGGTCACCTCATACCCTTCTGGTCCACTGAGTGAACCGTTGTCTGGTCTAGAAACACCGGTACCGGACAGACCGAGGGGTTTGCCCCCGGTCTGCCCGGTCGTGGATGGGTCAGCGCGACGGACGCCAACCGTTCTGCCGCGCGAACCCCGCCAGGTCTTCGAGCGTGTCGTTGATCCTGGCGAGCGTGGCCGCGAGGTCGCCGTCCGCCGGTGCGACAGCGGCGTCCTGGTTCTGCGCGTCCGCCGACGCCAGAGTGCCCGGCACCGGGACGTGCATCCCGGCCTCCCGTAGCGCGCCGACCACGGCCTCACGACCCATGCCCTGCTCGGACGCGAAGTCGATGAGGTCGTTGCAGATGCTCGCCTCACGGGCCACGAGAGCGTCGACCACGGGGCGAGCCTGGCTGGTGTACGAGCCCAGCCCGGCGTTGCGCAGCGTGCTCTCGACGGTCTCGGGGATGGTGCTACTGGTCATGGTTGCTCCTCTTCCCTGCCTGCCGGGGTCTCCGGTCAGGCAACCTGTTCCTCTTCCGTTGAGGGCAGGCCGATCATGAGTTCACTGAGTGAACTTCTGTGGTGTGGAGTAGACTCCATCATACCACAGATGAACCACTATGTCAGGTGGACCAGACATAGTCTCTGAGCAGTTTGCTGTGCCGCTGCTTGACGTGCTGCCCCAACGCCGAACGGGTCGGCGTCACATGCCCACAGTCCTGGCAAGTACGCCACTCCAACGACTGCGTCACTTCCTTCCGAGGGCGCCCACCGGCACCCTTCCTCGGACGAGGTGGCGGCTCCATCAACTCCACCCCCTGCTTGAACATCCCGTTCAAGACGACCAACAGTTCGGTGACCTCCGTGTCATGCCGTTCACACAGGTCCAGCAAGTAGCCGTCGAACGTGCGCTCCGTGGTCGCCGGAATATGCTCCTCCCCGGCGTCGGTACACAGATCGCAGTACGCCTGAACGACGACGGTCTTCATCGGTACGCCCTCCCCTCCTGTCGGGCAGCAATCACCTCGGTGTACGGGATGTGCGGCTGGTCCTCATGCCTGGCCTCCGTGCACGGTCCGCACAACGGTTGGTCCGGGTTGGCGTGGCTCGCACCACAGGTGTTCAACATCACCGGGTCCGTCCCGCTGGTCAGCACACACAGACACTGACGAACGGGCGAGCCCTCCCGGATCGGCTCACCCATCGTCACGCTCCCACTGATCCCACGTCTTGACCTCGTCCATGTTCCACTCCGGATGCTCGATCGCCGTGGACGCCACCGCCTCCGCAGCCATGAGCGGATGCGCTCCCTTCTCCATCGCCTTCACCATCAGATACGTCCGACGGCTCACCGGCTCCCTCATCTGCTGCTCCGTTCTCATCATCACCTAGGTCTTCTCCGTCCCTACGGCTCCACCCCGAGCACCCGTTTCGCCGTCTCGTGCAGGACGTCGAGCACCTCCTGGTGGGTGGTGTTGTCGTTCCATGACGGCAGGTAGTGACCAACGATGCCGAGGGAGTTCCGCCGGTGCACCGTGGCGGCGACCGCCAGGTACGCCGGACACAGCCGCAGACGTGAGACCGCTGCGCTGTCGAAGCGGGTCACCGGGAGTCCGAGGGCGGCACCCAGCGCACCCTCGACGCAGTACCTGGCCGGGAACGTCTCGCCCCACCTGTTCATGTAGGGCGGGCTGTACCAGTCGCCTTGCTGCCACCCGGCTTCGACCAGTTCAGCGGCCCGCTCACAGGTGTCCGCTATCTCCTCCGGGGTCATCTTCTTCTCAATCATCTGGTTCCTCCACGATGGCGGCGGACCGCAGGTTGACGATCCGCAGAACGGCTCGACCATCCACACCCACCCGACCCATCCCTTGCAGCAGGTAGTTGGTGTTGGTGTAGTCGATGTGCCACCCGCTCAACAGATACCCGGACTCGTTCATCTGTTGGGTACGGGGTAGGAAGCAGCGCGAGCATCGCTGCCTCACCGTGTAAACACCGGGCCGATGGGTCACCGTTCGAGGGCGCCAGTTGTGGCCGTACGTACGGCACGCCACCTGACTGTCGCTCCACTGTTCGGCTGCCTGCTCGACATCCCTCGGACTGGCCCAGTTCGTCGTCACTTCTACCTCACTCCTCGAATAGTTGCGCCAATGCATCTAGGTTCACGCGGATCGCGGCGAGGCTGTTCCGGGCGATCGCCTGGCTCCCCGCAGAGGTCTGCGTCTTGCGCTCCAACTCGGTGATCCGGGCAGACTGCTGCCGGTTCACCTCCACCTGCTCACGCCACAAGTTGAGCATCGCGGCGTACGCCAGGATGTATCCCAACAGACCCGGATTGTCGTCGATCACCGAAGGCGGACCCGCGAGACGATGCAACGTCTCCGACCCCACCCAACTGTTCTTCCGGGACGAGCCGTCCCGAGTCAGCGACTGCCCGTTGCTCCTCCGGAACGACTGGTGGTACACCATCGTGTCGTCCACGCTGGTGATGTAGTACCACCGGGTCCGACCCTCCCACCATTCGCCCATTTCGGGCGGCATGTCGTCGATGTCGATGACGACACCGCGTGCAACGGCGCCCTCGAAATGGAACAACGCCAGGTCCACGCCGTCCCGGCCCAGGCCCTTTGCAGTTCTGATCCAGTTGTCGTTGTCGACGCGCACCGTGTGGTCGATGGGGACCGCCTCTAGGGCAGCCAGGTCTGTGATCGTGGTCATCGGTGGTTCGCTTTCCGGTTCACTGAGTGAACCAATCCAGATGGTGGTAATGGGGTAGGTGGTGGTTGTGGTGAAGGTGACCGGGAACGTCGAGTTCCCGGTCACCGCCCACTGGCTCACGGCTGAGGCATGGGGCCTTCGCCCCGCTGTGCTGCTGCGATCTGCTCCATCAGCCCCTGGAACTGCTGACGAACCATGACCCGCTGGTCCTCCGGGATCGGCTCACCCATTTCGACCTCGGCCAGCACCTCCGCCACGATCTGAGGGAACAGCCCGAACTGCATACCGGCCTGCCGGAGGATGTCCGCCATGCCCTGCTCGCGTGCCACCAGGGCAGCCGTCAGGTTGGTCTTCTGGTCGGCGGGCAGGTTGTAGCGGGCGACTATCTCGGCGATCGAAATGTTGCTCATGCGCTCTCCTCTAGATGGTTGATGGTGATGCCGTAGGTGTGGAACACACTCGGCTCGTACGTCCCCGTCTCCGGGATCTGACCGTCCATACGTCGCGTGTATCCCCGGACCTTCCGGTCCCGAGCGATCATGTACTGCGTCCCGCTGTACATGAACCGAGACCCAGCCGGGAGCAGGTCGATCACCTCGACCGTCCGGTCCTGCGCAATCTCATACGACGGACCCTCGGCGCCAGCCTCCGGCACCGTGAGCACCGTCATCCCCGTCGCGTAGTTACCCAACGGACGAGTGCTGACACCCCGATCACCGGCGATCCGGCGAGTCCGGGTGAGGTTGTTGGCGTTGTCGTCACGCTGGTAGATAGCCCAGCGAGTCGCATCGTCGGAGGCACGAAACACGAACAGGGTGTGGTTCGGCAGCCGAGCCGCGCTGTCCTGGTTCACCCGGTCCCCGATCGCGAACCCGGAGTGCCGGGCATCGTCGAGACACTTCCGGGTCACCCCCACCCGAGCGATCACATGCTCGAACGTGCCACACCACGAGTGGTCCTGCTTGATCCGGTACCCGATCCGCCACGCCGTCGCCTTGAACTCGGCCACCTCCTGCAACGACTCCTCGGTGCCGACCTCCGACCACCAGGCCGGAGTCTCCTCGACGCCCGGGAACTGCGCGATCCGGACGTCGTTACTCATCCCGTACCGACGGTTCAGCAACGGCAGCCACACATGGCGCTTCCGTAGGAACAGGGCATATCGCTCCGACTTCGGGTCGACGTGCGGACGGTTCATCACGACCAGCCCGTCGGGCAGGGTGAGGGTCTCGTCGTAGACGCTGATGTCTACGCCGGGACCCAACTCCCACTCCTCCGGTATCCCCATCCGGGTCAGACCCTGGGTCACCGTGTCGGTGGCTATCCCGTTCTCCCGGCCACCAGCCAGGGCGTTCTCCCGGAACTTCCACTGGAACTGCCGCAACGTCGGCGGCGGCGGCTCCGACGGCGGGTCACCCGGGCGCATCTTCACCCGGTTGTAGCCGTCCATCGAGAACTGGGTGGATGCATAGGTCCCGGACCGGCGACCATCGGCGGCGTACCAGACACCGTCGTCGTTCTTCGTCCACTCCACGCTGGTGTTACTGGTCTCGCAGATCACGGTGCCGATCGGCAGGTCGTCCATCTGCGCGGCGGTGTAGATCCGGTCGCCGTTCGCAAGATGGACGGTAGAAACATCACTGGTCATGGCTGCTCCTCTGGTTCACTCAGTGAACCGTCGCTTACGGTTGCTGCGCTTCTGCTTTTTCAGTTCGGCGTCCGCCATGAATACGGTGCGGGCGCAGGCCAGGCAGTCCACATATGCCGGGTCGTGGGTGTAGATGCGGGGGTTGCGCAGGCCGCAGGCCGCGAGTCGGGACTCGCCGACCCCGGCCCTGACCAGGTGCCGTTTCGGGTTACCCATCAGGCCAGACCGCTACCGCCCTCTTGATCGCAGCCAGAACGTACCCCTGAGTGGCGCGGTCGTAGGCGAAGTTCAACTCGTTCACCAGCGCGGTGAAGGCGGTGACCTGCTCGATGTTCAGGATCAGGTCCAGTGGAGGGTGGTCGGACTGGACCACCTTCCCGGTTCCGAGACTAATCACGTCGCCCATAACAGGGCTCCTTCCACTTCCTCGCAGATGCCGTCAACGAGCGCCTGCACGTTCTCGGATATGCCAATGTGCGCCAGCCACCACAGGGCAAGCGCACCGTCTAGTTCCAAACCTCAATCCTTTCTCCTCGCGTACCTGTTCAGCAGACGGTTCCGGTTGGTCCGCTGCTCGATGGTCATGCGCTGCATATCCAGCGACTCGATGAACTCCATGGACGCCGACAACAGGTTGGACGGTTCGGTCCGACCCGGTGTCTCGGTGTCCCGCCCGTCGACGTTCTCCGGCAGGACGTACACCTTGCATCGCTGCCGCACCTCGGACAGCCGGGCGATCCGCCCGGCCCGGTGCAGGTTCGACAGCGACCCGGAGGTGCTGCCGTGGTGCCACCCGGTGAGGGCGGCGAGGTCACGCCAGGTCAACCCTCGCGAACCGGCGCGGTGGAGTTCGGTCATGGTGCGTTGCTGTCGCTCTCCGGTCAGCCCGAGTAGGTGGGCTGGGGTGGGGGCGTCGGCCTCCCGTGCCCGAGCACGGGAGGTTTCCGACCCGGCGTACCCGCTGTTCGGGTCCCGGTCCCCGCCATAGGGCAGAGAGACGACGTTGTTGTCGTCATTGGGCATGGCTCAGGCTGCGCCCTTCTCGATGATCTTGCCGTTGCGCTTGGTCAGCACACCGTCCGAGAGGAACTCGACGAACTTGGTGCGCGTCTTCGGCAGCGTGGTCACGGCGTACCGGGCGGCGGTGGGCTTGTCGATGCCCTCCACGAGCATCAGGTCGAAGACTTCCTTCGCCTCCTGCTCGGACTTGTTCATCTTGAACTCGGCCACTTGGGTGGCCTCGGTGTTGGTGGTGTCGGTCATGGTCTTCCCCTTTTTCTCCGGTTCACTGAGTGAACCGCTCGTAGTCCGCAGTATCTCCACGGACTATGTCCATTCTATCACACTGGATCCACTAGATCCACTGAGACAGAGGGACGGTAGTGCTCCCAACGCACTCCACCACCGCCCGTCCCCGGAGAGAGGCTCACAGGGACGGGCGGGGCAGGCTGCCCTGGGGCAGCCGTGAGGTTCAGGCCCCCACCCCTGGGTGACCTGGGCGAACCTCACGTCATCAGTAGCACGCGCTCACCCCCCGGTGGAGCGTGCAACTACCGAAGTTCACCAGACTTGTTCGGTTATCTCGATCGTCGGGTCGCCGACCACACTGGTCGTCAACGCCCGTACCCCCAACGAACGGATGACGTTGAAGACACGGTCCTGGTTGACCGGGTCGTCCGCCGCCGAACCCATCGGCACCAGCACGGTCATCCGCCGGTTGAAGGCGAACGTCACCGTGCCCTGCACGGCGATGCTGGCCTCGACCTCACGCGCCAACATCTTGACCGTGACGTGCTCGTTGATCTTCGCGATCGTGTTGTCGTAGGCGCCACACAACTCGTTCTCGTCGGCGGCATCCGACAGCATCTGGCTGATGATCCCTATCTCGCTGACGTGGGTGGCCTTCGCCGCCTCGACCTGACGTTCCAGGTCGGCGATCTGGTCCCGCAGGTGGACCACCAGTTCGGGGTCCTGCACCCCGCTGTCGGCCTCATCCAACATGGTTGCTCCTCTCTCTGGTTCACTCAGTGAACGGTCGGATACCGGGCACCCCCGCCCGTGTCGCAGGGGTGCCCGGCTGGCCGCGCCCAGGTCCGCCCGGACGGGGCGCAGCCATGCCGCGTGGTGGAGTTCCGACCAGAAATCCACGCGGCAGAACAGGGGGTGGTGACGGACGCCCCATCGTCCGCCACCACCAGGTGACCTATGCGGGCATTGCGAACTTCACGGAGAACAGAAACATCGCCGTGAGCGCGCTACCTGCGAGGCCGAGCAGCCAGAAGAACATGGCGTACTCCCTTCCTTGTCGTTCAGCCCTGGGTCAGCAGGGCCAGATGTTCCACTCGGTGTCCTCGCGGTCGTCCTCCTCCTCGAACGACGTCACCTCGGGCACGATGCCCAGGTAGGTGAGGCACTGTTCGGCAGTCATCGGCTCGGTCCGGTGACCGGCGGTGGACTCGACGAGGTACCGCATCTCAGCGTCCAGGTCGGGCAGGTCCTGCCCGTACTTGAACGTGTGAGTGGGGTCCGGGCGGTTGATGGTGTCCGTCACGGGTTGCTCCATTCCTTTCGAGGGTCCACTCAGTGAACCCAGTGGGGTGGGACCGTGCAGTCCCGGCAACCCCACCCCCCGGTCAAAGAGGGATGGGGTCACCGCGTGCACGGGTTCGGGTGGCACGGTGCCCTCACCGTGAGGGCAGCCCCGTCGGGCTTGTCCGTGTCCCCGTGCGCGACGTTCTAGGAGGGGCTACCGGCGTCGGGGCACATGTACCGGTACTGCTGGCCAGGGTTCACCCAGCAGGTCCGGTCCAGGTCCAGGTTCCGCCGCTCCGTCCGGTTCGCCCAATGGGCGGCACCGGTCCGGATCGGGCGGGGTGTCTGCTGCCACACGTAGTGGATGTGACGGCCCGTCCCGATCCAGTAGGCCAGACCCCGGTTGTTCCCGGTGTCCAGTCCGAGCAGGTTCCAGCCGCACGGCAGCGGCCCACCCGACCCGTCCTCGAAGGTGCAGCCGGGCAGGGTGCTGGCCTTCACCACCCCGTGCGGGTTGGTGACGATGTGCCGGGTCACTGTCCACCCCAGGTCCCGGCACGGTTCCGCCAGGGCCGGGTCTTCCAGCGCAGCCCAGCAGTCCCGACCGGTCACCGTGTGCCCGGCTGGGATGTCGGCCCGCGCCCCGGACATCACGATCCCCGACACCCACAGGCAGGTGACGAGGATTGTGAAGCAGATCGCATGGCCCCAGCCGATGCGTCTCACCGGTCTAGCCCGTTCTCTCGGTTCACTCAGTGAACTCCTTGTCGATCGTTCGGTGTCGCACGGCGCGACTCCCGACTGGCAGAGCATGGTGTGGTCGTCGTTCATGGTTGGTCGTACCTTCCCCCTGGCCGGTACCCGGTCAGGTGATAGACGTACCCAGCCACCCAGGTGGGGGCCAGGGTGAGAAGCAGGACAAGCGGGAGAGTCTGGTGTGTCACCGCAGACCCCCGTCGGCGACGCCGTAGGCCAGGGACACGAGCGCCCACTCGGAGGCGGCCATGCTGGACCTGACCTCATGCACCTCCTCCGGCGCGTGGTCGGCGCAGATCGGGTGCAGTTCCAAGATGCCGGTCTCACCTTCGAGGACGACCCCCACCGCAGCAGGCTGGTCGCACTCACCACCCGGAGATAGACACTCTCCCCCTCCGGGCACGTAGGTCCGGCATTTCAGGGCAGGCATCAGCCCCACCCCTTCCTCTTGTTCGTTGGTGCGCCGTCCGAGTTCCGGTCCACTGAGTGAACCGACGGCAGGTCGTACTGGACACACGGACAGTCCGTGCAGGACCGACAGATGGAGCCGTCGATGAAGTACCGCCACCGGTGCAGACGGAGCCAGCACCTGACCCGCCTCACGACGACACCGGGTCGTAGTCGCCGACCTCGTCCTGGGCACGGCGTCCGAAGTACGCCTCCATGAACGCCGACGCGACGACACCGCCGATCCCACCGGAGACGAGGCCGATGATCGCCACGGTGGCGCCGATCATGTCGACCTCCCGGCGCACCGGAAGTACCGCTTGTGGATGCGGGACCACCAGGCGTGCGGCGTGTGCGGACGCTTCTTCCCGCACGGCTTCCCGGCCAGGGCGGTGCTCATCCCTGCTCCTCCGGTCGACGTGGGCGGTGCGTGGACAGCGGCACGTACCCGGCGAACCGCCGGTTCCGGTCCGAGGTGACCGCCTCGGATGGCATGAACTGTTCGGGGAACAGCACATGCCCCCGCTCGATCTGAGCCACGATCTGCCCGGCTGCGTTGAAGCAGGTCAGGTACTGCCCGGACCCCACGCTGTGGACGTGGGTGACGTGCAGCCGGGTCAGGTGCGACTGCACGATCGTCCGGTCGTGGTCGGTCCAACGTGGGTTGAACCTGAGCACCGGGACGTCGGTCAGGGCGGCGGTCATCGGACGATCACCGTCTCGGCGTCGACGATCTGCACGACGGTGTACTTGCCCTGCCGGACCACCTTGCGGACCTCGGCCATGATCCGAGGGTCGACCTTGATGTTGGTGTGGAGTTCACTGAGTGAACCTCGCTTCGGACGATGCCGTGGGGTGGCCTTCTTCACCCTCGGCCTGGTGATCTTCTTCGCAGGCGGCGGCAACTCGGTCGCCTCCTGGGTCAGGGTCGGCGCACCCTTCGGCTCGTCGCCCGTGGCCGTGGAGTACACGACCTTCACCGCTGGCTCCGGGTCGGGAACCAGGGCGACGGGTGCTGGCCGTCCCTTCCCGGCTGGGTGCCGGGCCATGCTTTCTTTCCGTGCGGTGTTCATGTGGTGCCTCTCTCCGTTCACTCAGTGAACGGCGTTGGGGTGTGAGCCGTGCGGCTCGCCGTGCCCCACCCGAAGGTGGGGCCGACGTTCAGCGCGGATCAGGACCTGCGAGCCAACGCCTCCGCCTTGATCTGCTCGACC